>Ga0308417_1003061_pt1 | contig 10806 bp, 18 predicted proteins | sample HotsprSampleOS65_FD_203528 | JGI IMG/M metagenome (GOLD analysis project Ga0308417, IMG submission 203528) | Hot spring phototrophic mat microbial communities from Octopus Spring, Yellowstone National Park, Wyoming, United States - 20090730_OS65 ... | reverse complement strand
CGGCTGAGGCTCTCGGACCTGCAACGGAGTCGGCGATAGTGGCTGAGCATCCACCGCAACAACCCGACGCTTCCCAACGCGGACTGGTTTGTCGTCAGTGCGGTTGCCGACACTTCTGGGTACTCTACACCCGCCGCATCGCCGGCGGCCGACTGATTCGTCGGCGCGAGTGCCGGCACTGCGGCAAGCGCTATACCACCACGGAGAAGATCGTGCATTAGGAGGCAATCCGCCGGGACGTTCTGCCGGTAGAACCGATTTCCAGAAACCGCAGCAAAAGGTCTTCCGCACTGCAACAGCGCCGCTAAAAAGAACAGAGATAAACGAACCCGGCGACGCCGGCGGCTGATCATCGCGGGCGAAACCAGACCAACGAACAGGCCATGCGGGGCCGCATTCCTCGCGTGGTCTTTTTTCGTTGGTCTCGCCGGTTCGGTCCCTCGCGAGAGCGGGTGGGCCAGTGCCCGGCGAGGTCTTTTTCACGGAGTGCGGCTGCCTTGACAGGGGAATCCCGACCGGCGCGAGGAAGGGCGCATCGCTTGCCGTCCCCGTGAAAACGCCTCGCATGCTTGGTGCGACTCCAAGACCCGCCACTTGAGGAGAAGTGGCAATGGCTGACGACCTCGAACAGACGATCCGCGAGAACGCCCAGGGGCCGGCCGAGGCGCATGGTGACTCGGGCGGAATGAAGCAACACAACCTCCGCGACCAGATCGAGGCCGACCGCTACCTCGAGAGCAAGAGGGCGGCCAAGAAAAAGGATTTGGGCATCGGCATGAAGAAACTCGTCCCCCCTGGATCCGACTGACCATGTTCGGTTGGCTCAAGAAAAACCTCTTCGGCAGTAATGCACGGCGGCGTCCCTTGCGGGTCGTCCACGTGCCGCTGAGCGTTCGCGGCCGCTACGATGCCGCAGCCACGACCGAAGAGAACCGCCGCCACTGGGCCAATGCCGATCTGCTGTCGGCCGATGCGGCCGCCAATCCCCAGGTCCGCCGCGTGCTGCGCAGCCGGGCGCGGTACGAAGTGGCCAACAACAGCTATGCCCGCGGGATCGTGCTCACCTTGGCCAACGACTGCGTGGGCACGGGACCGCGTTTGCAGATGCTCACCGACGACGCCGAGGCCAACCGGCTCGTCGAGCAGCAGTTCGACGAGTGGGCCACGGCGATCAACCTGCCTGAGAAGCTCCGCACGATGCGCATCGCCCGGGCTGAATCGGGTGAGGCCTTTGCGATGCTCCTGTCCAACCCGAAAATCGATTCGCTGGTGAAGCTCGACTTGCGGCTGATCGAGGCCGATCAGGTCGCCACGCCAGAACTGGCCGGCCCCGACTCGCCGAGCAACGCGGTCGATGGAATCGTCTTCGACTCCTTCGGCAACCCGGTCGAGTATCACCTGCTCCGCAGCCATCCGGGCGATCCCTGCGGCGGTTCGCTGGAATACCAGCGCGTGCCCGCGGCCGCGATGATCCATTATTTCCGCGCCGACCGCCCGGGCCAGAGCCGGGGCGTGCCCGAGATCACCCCCGCGCTACCACTCTTCGCCCAGCTTCGCCGGTACACGTTGGCCGTGCTGGCAGCAGCCGAGACGGCCGCCGATTTCGCGGCCGTGCTCTTCACCGACGCGCCCGCCAACGGCGAGGCGGACGCCGCCGAACCGTTCGAGCCGATCGAGCTGGAGAAGCGGGCACTGCTGACGATGCCGGGCGGCTGGAAGATGAGCCAGATGGAAGCCGAGCAGCCGGCGACCACCTATGGCGAATTCAAACGCGAGATTCTGAATGAAATCTGCCGCTGTCTCAACATGCCGTACAACATCGCGGCCTGCAACAGCAGCGGGTACAACTACGCCTCCGGTCGCCTCGACCATCAAACCTATTTCAAGGCGATCCGCGTCGAGCAATCTCACCTCGAGTGTGTGGTGCTCGACCGCATCCTCGCCGCCTGGCTCGACGAGGCGGCGCTGATCCCCGGCCTGCTCCCGGCGGGGACCGGGCCGATCGCCGCCTGGGAGCACCAGTGGTTCTGGGACGGGCACGAACACGTTGATCCGGCCAAGGAAGCCACCGCGCAGGCCACGCGGCTAAGCAACCACACCACCACGCTCGCCGATGAATATGCGCGGCGCGGGCAGGACTGGGAATCGCAGGTGCGACAGAGGGCCAAGGAAGTGGCGCTGCTGAAGGAGCTTGGCATCGCGCCGGTGGCGGCGCAGCCCGCGAGCCCGACCGCCGAGGAGCCCGCGGACGAACCGACCGACGAAGAAACGGAGACCGCCGATGCCGCGTGAAATGCGATTCGTCAGCCCGGTGGACGTGTCCATCGAGGCGACGGCAGGTGAGGACAAGCCGACGCTGGTGCGCGTCGATGCCTACAGCGGCGGCTTGATGACCGTCGCCGGATTTGGCCCGGTCGTCCTTGATGTCGAAGGCATCCAGTCGCCCGAGCGCGTGCCGCTCCTGGCCGACCACGAAAACCGCATCGAAGCCGTGCTGGGGAGCGGCGTCCCCACGCGGCGCGACGGTCGCTTGGCGGTCGAAGGAACTCTCTCTCGTTCCAGCGAGCGGGCGATGCGAGTGATCGATCTGCATCGCGAAGGCGTGCCATTTCAAGCCAGCGTGGGTGCGGAGCCTCTTGAAACGGAGCGGATCGCCAAGGGGCGACAGGTGGTCGTCAACGGCCGCGCCATCCGCGCCGAGGCGTCGAGCTTCCTGCTCGTGCGTCGCTCGCGGCTTAAGCATGTCGCCATCGTCGCCAACGGTGCCGACGGAGACACCAGCGTCAACATCGCGGCCGCGGCCGCACCATCGAAGGAGAAGAGCGACATGGAATTCGCGCAATGGATCGAGGCCCAGGGGTTCGTCAAGGACGATCTGGACGACAAGCAAATCGCCAGCCTGCGGGCGATGTATGACGCAGCCAACAAGCCATCCGGCACGGACGCCGCCGCGGCGGGCACGGACGCGGCGAAATCCGCCGTGGCTCAATTGCGGGCGGAGCTCGCGGCCGAGACGGCGAGGGTCGCGGCGATCCGCAAGATCTGTGGTGGTCGTCACCCCGACATCGAGGCCCAGGCGATCGGCGAGGGCTGGGACGCCGCGAAGACCGAATTGGCGGTGATCCGCGCGGAGCGTCCCAGAGCTCCGGCGATCCACGCCGCCGGCGAAAGCGGCCCCATCGCGGGCGAGGTGATCGAGGCGGCGCTGTGCGGCACGCTTCGCACGCCGGGCCGCGACAAACTGTTCTCCGACCACGTTCTCGAAGCGGCCGACAAAAAGTATCGCCAACTGGGACTCCATGAAATGATCCTCATGGCCGCGCAAGCCAACGGTTACGTCGGCCGCCCGACAGTCACCAAGGCCACGCTGCCGGATATCTTCCGCGCGGCGTTCGCGCCGATCAATGCGGCGTTCAGCACGCTCTCGCTGCCCAACATTCTCTCGAACGTCGCCAACAAGGAACTGTTGGCGGGATTCATGGAGGAAGACCAGTCGTGGCGCGAGGTTTCAATTACCCGCACGGTGAGCGACTTCAAGACGGTGACCAGCTACCGAATGCTCGATGACATGGAGTACGAGGAACTGGCCCCCGACGGCGAGATCAAGCACGGCAGACTGTCGGAGGAGACATACACCCGCAAGGCGCGGACCTACGCCAAGATGTTCTCGCTCACGCGGGACAAGATCATCGACGATGACTTGGGCGCGTTCGAGGACTTGCGGACGCGGCTGGGCGCCGGCGCGGCGCGAACGTTCAATAAGGTGTTCTGGACGCGGTTCCTCGACAACTCGACGCTGTTCACGTCGGGGCGCGGGAACTACGTTGCCGGCGCCGATTCCGCCTTGGACATCAACGGCACCGGCTTGCAGAAGGCCATTCTGGCCTTCCGCAAGCTGAAGTCGCCCGACGGCAAGCGAATCGGCGGACTGCCGACGATCCTGCTCGTGCCGCCCGAACTGCAGTTCATCGCCCAACGGCTGTACCAGAGCACCACGGTGAACACCGGCGGCGCGTCGGCCAACGATTCGGTCCCCAGCGACAACATCCACGCCGGCAAGTATCGGCCGGTGGTGGTGGACTGGCTGAGCGACGCCGCGTTCACTGGGCAATCGGCCAAGGCGTGGTATCTGCTTCGTTCGCCCGCCGTGCTGTCGGCGGTGGTCGTCAGCTTCCTCGACGGCGTGCAGACGCCGACCGTCGATGTGGCCGAGGCGGACTTCAATCAACTGGGCGTGCAGTTCCGCGGCTATCACGACTTCGGCGTTGATCTCGCGGAATGGCTCGCCGGCATCAAGGCCAAGGGCGAAGCCTGAGCATAGCACCTTTGCGACGGAGGAGATCGCCATGTCCGACGTTCTGTCCCTCGTAGCGGCTGAGATCGCGGCCTTCCTGTCCGCGACCGACAAACGCGAACACCTGATCGTCCGCAGCGAGAAGCTGTTCGACGAGGTGGTCGAGCCGATCGATCTGCCGGGTCCGGACCGCTTGGTCGATCCGCTCCTGCGTGCGGCCATCCGTCCGTTGGTCGGTCGCCTGTACGACGAGTTGGTCAAGAAGTTGGAGGCGCCTGCCCATGCTGCCTGAACTGACCCCGATGCAATGGACGCTGCTGTCCGCCGCTGCGGCGCTGGTGATCGTGCCGCGCTTGGGCGCGCTGTGGGCGCCGTTGGCTTCACTGGCCGGGCTGCTGCGGCGCAGGGCCAAGACGCCTGACGTCCACGCCAAGGTGGACGCCTACCGCACGCTGGCCGGGGACCTATCGGCGGACGTGGCCAAGCAGGTGTGGTCCGCGATTCAGTCGCCCGTGCCGGGCGGCGGAGGTGACGCATGAAACCGGCCGACTTCCTGGCCATCGGTTTGGCCTTCGTGGCCATCGTGTACTTGGGCGGCGGCGCCCAGCGCCCCGATGACTCGGCGATTCCGCGGCCGGCAGCGGAGGTTCAACAGGTGGTCGCCCCGGTGACCGCCGCGCTTGCCGGCCACCGCGACGAGGCGAGGCAACTGGCCGCGTTCTACAAGAGCGCGGCGGAAACGGTGTTTCGAGACGGCGCGGGGGCGAAGGTGATCAAGAGCACCGCGCACCTGCGGACGTTCTGCGAGCGCGCGGCAACGCTTCGATTCCAGGGGGCGTTCCAGAAAGTGCCCGGGCTGTCGGCGGCGATCCACGGTCCCGGCGGCGCGCTGGCGAAGCTGCTTGGGCTGGAGGTGGCGGAACTCGATCACGCCAAGGCGGCCGCGGCACTCCGCGCTGTGGCTTGGGCCTGCCAGGAGGCCGCACGATGACGGTGCATTTTCGGTCGCCGGCCGAGATCATGGCCGCCTACGACAGCGGGCTGCCCGGCTGGCGATTCCATCCCGAGACGATGGACGCCTTGATGGCCGACGGCAAGGCCGCCCTCTTTGCCGATGCTGCGCGGCATCTGGCGGGCATTGGCAAAGGCAAGATGGCCCTCCTGTGGCGGAGCCGCGAACTCTACGATCCCGGTGCATTCGGGCAGGAGGCACAGACTCGTGGATCGTGTGTGTCGCATGGCAGCCGCAACGCCCGCGACACGACCCGTGCGGTCGAGATTCACATCAAGGGCGAGGCCGAGGAGTATTATCGCCGAGGCGCGACTGAGCCGACATACGCGGCAAGAGGCCACTACGGCGAGGGGATGGACCCCGCGGTGGCTACGCGGTTCGAGGCGGATTGCGGATTCCTCTTCCGCCAGAAGTACCCGTTCGCCGATCTGTCGCAACTCAACGAGGGGATGGCCAACCCGCGTTGGCTCACCGATGAGGTGCGTGCGGCCTGCCGCGCGCACAACGTCGGCCGGTGGGTTGCGCCAACGACGGCCGACGAGGTGAAGGACCTGCTCTACGCCGGCTACGCCCTGCACAGCGGACAGAACTTCGGCGTGGCTGCAAGGTCCGACGTCAACGGCGTTGCGGTCCCCTCGGGCCGCTGGTCGCACGACATGGCCACCGTCGGCTACGACGACACCCGCGAGGTCTATCCGGTCGGCGTGTTTTTGATCGTCAATTCATGGGGCCGATGGAACGAGCGGCCGCGCGTGTGGCCCGAGGACCGCTACGGCCCGTGGCCGGAAGGGTCGTTCTGGGTGGCCGAGGACGTCTACGCCCGCTACTTCGTGGGCAGCCGCAGCATCTTCGCGTACTGCGACATCAACGGGGTGCCGCAAAAGACGCTGCCGGACTATGGGAACCTCTCAAACCTCTTGGGGTGAAGAACATGAAACGCCTCTGCCTGTTGTGGGTGATGCTGTGTTGCTGCGGCTGCGGGGCCGTGCGTGCCGAGAGCGAATTGCGTGACGCGGTCGCGGTCGACCTGGCCGTGGCGACGATGGTTAGCGAGTCAACGCCGGCGCCGAAGCCCGACCGCTGCGAGCGGTGCAAGGGGACGGGTTCCATCACGCACGGCGACGGGCACCGCACGCCTTGCCCTGATTGTCAGGCGACCGCCGGCGAAAACTTCGGTGGCCCGCTCGATACGCTTCGTGACGCCAAGGAGTTGATCCGCAAGGGGAACGACCTGGCCGATCGCAGTAAGGCCCTGCTCGATGCGGCCCAACGTGATGGCAAGATCACGGTCGACGTCCATCTGCCGAAACCGTTTCCCGTGGCTGGCACTTCCGCCCCACAGTCGTGCCCCGGCGGCGTCTGCCCGGTCGTGCCACTGCGCCCGGAGGTTCCAGCACCGCCGCCCCAGACCGCGGAACCCGTACAAGGCAATACCTGTCCCGGCGGCGTCTGCCGCCCACGGCTTCTCTGGAGGTTCCGTCGATGATCGCCACGCAACTCGCAGCGGAAGTGGAATCGCTCGTCGCCAGTGGACTGCGACGGTCCCGTTGGTTGCGGGCGCGGCCGTGCGACAGCCGCTGGCTGATCGCCGCGAGCGTCGAGTACCTTTCTCAAGCCGCCTGTGACGGCAACCAAGTCGAACGGATGCGGTCGCACCTGGCGGGGCTTGTCCGTAGTCGCTACGGCAACCCGATCTTGGTGTGGTTCCTCATCAACGTCGTGCTGCCCATCGTGATCAAGCTGGTGATCGAGTGGTGGTTCCGTCGCGGGGAGGTTTGAGATGGCCGAAGTGTTTCAGGTCTGGTCGCCATTGATTCAGGGCGGGTTCGCGGTGTTCTCGCTCTTGCTGTTGGGCGTCAACGTCTGGCTGGTCAAGCAACTCTTGCGGGTGCTCAAGGACAACAACCGCGTGATCGCCGGCAATAGCCGGGCCATTGAGGCGGTGGCCACCATCGCCACCGATACCAAGGTGTTGATGCAGGACATCCGCGACCAACTCCTGCAGCGACCCTGTTTAATCCAGACGGAGCAGATTGAAGTAAGCTCGTGATCCGATGAAGTGTCGGGCGAGCGGGCCATCACCCGCCGCCAACAACACAGGGAGAAGCGATATGACAACCGCACGGTTCGTTCACGATGGCAATACCATCGATTACACCCCTGGCGCGGACGTGACCGCCGGCGACGTGATCGTGCAAGGCGATCTCGTCGGCATCGCCAAGTTGGACATCAAGGCGAACTCGCTGGGCGCGCTGGCGGTGGATGGTGTGTTCGATGTCCCCAAGGCCGCCGGATCGGCGATCAACGTCGGCACGAAGGTCTACTGGGACGCGACCAACAAGCTGGGGACAACCAGCGACGGCGGCGGGGCCAACAAGCTGCTGGGCAAGGCGATCCTCACGGCCGCCTCGGCGGCCACAACGGTGCGCGTGCGTCTGACCCAGTGAGCCTGGGAGGCCGACCGTGCTCAAAGCCGTCTACATTCACGAAGGTCGTCGCATCGACTACACCCCGCCCAGCGATGTGGCGGTCGGCGACGTCGTCGTGCTTGGCGATTTGGTGGGCGTGGCGACGGCCGACATTGCGGCGGGCCAGAAGGGGGCACTTGCCGTCGAGGGGGTGTTCGACTTTCCGAAGTCGGCCGGCCTCATCACGGTCGGCGCCATCGTCTTTTGGAACGCGGCCGCGCGCGTGGCGACGCTCGTGGCCGATGGGAACAAGGTGCTCGGCAAGTGCGTGCGTCGGGCCAACACGGCCGAGACCCGCGTTTGGGTGCGGCTCGGCCCGGGCTTGACCGTAACGCCGCAAGCGAGTTCGTCAAGCGGCAGTTCTTCTAGCAGCGGTTCCTCGAGCGGCAGTTCATCCGGCTCGTCCAGTGGGCAGCCGAGTTCCTCGGGCGGGAGTTCGTCGGGTTCGTCGAGCGGCGATTCGTCGAGCGGAAGCTCGTCGGCGCCTTCGAGCAGCGGACCGTCGTCGAGCAGTTCGTCCGCACCGTCGTCGTCGAGTTCCGGCGAGTCCTCCAGCAGCAGCGGTCCCCCTTCGAGCAGTTCCTCAGGCGAGCCGAGCAGTTCGTCTGGCCCGCCCAGCAGTAGCAGCGGTCTGTCTTCATCGTCGAGCGGTGTGTAATGGCCGACATCCTCCAACAAGCATCCGATTGGCTCGAAGCGAAGCGCACCCGCTTCGCCACGCGCCCAGTGGTCTACAGGCGTGGGGAGGCGACGGTCGAAGTGCTGGCCACCATCGGCCGGACGGTGTTCGAGACGGACAACGGTTACGGCGTGGTCGAACGAACCGAGTCACGGGATTTTCTTATCTCGGCGGTCGACCTGGTGCTTGCCGGACTGGAGACGCTGCCGCAGCGCGGCGACCGCATCCGCGAGACGCAGGGCGCGACCACGTTCGTTTACGAGGTCATGGCCCCGGGCCAGCAGCCGCACTGGCGCTACAGCGACCCGGGCCGCAGGACGCTGCGCATTCACACCAAGCACGTCGATACGGAGGTTGCGTAATGGCCGTAATCACCCAGATCGCCGACGCCGTAGTGGAGGAACTGAATGGCCACACCTTCAGCCAGCCACTGACGGCCCAGCGCCTCTACCGGCCGCAGTTCGATCTGTCGGAGATGAAGACGCTGCACGTGACCGTGGTGCCCAAGGCCCTGGCGATCAACAGCCTCAGCCGCGGCAGCGACAGCCACGAATACCAGATCGACGTGGCCGTGCAGAAGAAGTTCGAGACGGAGACGGCCGAAGAGCTTGACCCGCTCGTGGGCCTCGTCGAGGAGATCGCCGACCACTTCCGCACCCCGCGCCTGGCGTCGTTGCCCAGCGCCGTGTGCGTGAAGGTCGAGAACAAGCCGGTCTACGCCCAGGAGCACTTCGACGAGATGCGGCAGTTCACCAGCATCCTCACCCTGACCTTTCGCGTGGCGAGGTGAACTTGTGGTCGGGATGAAGGTCAAGACCAAGAGCCAGATGCAGAAGGTCGTCCGCAAGGCGAAGCGGGGCAACATCGAGAGCCTCGGGCACGCCGGCGCGGCGATCCGGTTGGTGGCCAAGCGAAGCGTCCGCAAGAAGAAAGGCCCCGCGCCGGCGGGCCAGCCGCCCCATACGCACACGAAGCGGCTCCCGCGAGCGATCAAGTATGCCGTGGAGAAGCAGCGGGGCCGCGTGGTGATCGGGCCGGATGTCGAGTCGTTTGGCACCGCCGGCAAGGCGCACGAGCATGGCGGGGTCTACAAGCAGGAACATTACGAGCAGCGTCCGTTCATGGGCCCGGCCCTGGAGAAGACCAAGGAACGCCTGCCCCGGATGTGGGCAGGCTCCGTGAAATAGGGAGAACCGACGATGGGCGTGAAACTCGGGATGGAAGCCAAGCTGTACCGCAACAGCGGCAACTACAGCACGCCGACGTGGGTCGAGATGCCCAACGTCAAGGACCTCACATTGAACCTGGAAACCGGCGAAGCCGACGTTACGACCCGCGGCAACGCCGGCTGGCGTGCGACGGTGGGCACGCTGAAGGACGGCAGTATTGAGTTCGAGATGATTTGGGACACGGCCGACGCCGGATTCACGGCGATTCGGCAGGCGTTCTTCGGCAACACGACAGTTGAAATGGCCGTCATGGACGGCGCGATCGCCACGTCGGGAACACAGGGCCTGCGGGCGACGTTCTCGATCACGAAGTTCAGCCGCAACGAGCCGCTCGAGGAGGCAATCACGGTCAGCGTGACGGCCAAGCCGACCTACGCCGAGCACGCGCCCGAGTGGATGACCGTCACCTGAGCAACGGAGCAACCCCACGATGAGGACTTTTCAGGACAACGCCGGCCGGACGTGGACGGTGGCCATCAACGTCGATGCGGTGAAGCGGGTCCGCGATCTGCTGAAGGAAGACCTCTTGGACGTGGAGAACGTGCTCAAGCGGTTGATGATCGATCCGATCCTGCTGTGCGATTGTGTCTACTGCGTCTGCAAGCCGCAGGCGGACGCCGAGAAGGTTTCGGACGTGGACTTCGCCCGGGCGATGGCCGGCGACGTGATCGCCCAGGCGAAGACGGCGCTGGTGGAGGAACTGGTGCTTTTTTCCCCCGACCCGAGGGACCGCGAGAACCTCGGGATCGCCGTCGAGAAGTTCAACGCGATGGCGACAAGAGCGAAGGAACTGGTCAAGGCCCGGCTGAACAGCCCGGCGCTGAGTCGGGAGATCGAGGCGGCGCTGAGCGCCGTTGGCGTCTCATTTACGAACTCGCCGGAATCGTCGGCGTCGACCCCGGACCGTTGACGCTGCGGGAGTTGTTCTGGATGGCCGAGGGCCGGCAGCGGGACCAGTGGAACCATACGGCGCAACTGCTAGCGATGGCCTACAACAGCCACCGCGACCCCAAGGCGCGGGCACTGACGCCGGCCGACTTCCATCCGCTCGCCGGCAAGCAGGCATCGCTGCCCAAGGTCAAGGATTTGAGCATCCTCAAGACGGTGTTCGTGAAGGAGTGAAG
>Ga0308417_1003060_pt1 | contig 10806 bp, 10 predicted proteins | sample HotsprSampleOS65_FD_203528 | JGI IMG/M metagenome (GOLD analysis project Ga0308417, IMG submission 203528) | Hot spring phototrophic mat microbial communities from Octopus Spring, Yellowstone National Park, Wyoming, United States - 20090730_OS65 ... | reverse complement strand
CGCATCTGCGCCTCGCTCAGCCAGAACAGATCGCTCATCCCGGTTCCCTTCATCACCGCCAAGGGAACCACTCCGAATCACATCATCCCGCGTCGCTCAAAGAACTTTATGGGTCCGAACCCTAGCTCCTTGATCGATGTCTGTGATAACAGGAGCCGCGCCGGTCCTCCGTGAAACGTCAATGAAGAATGCAGCCCACCCCTGCCCCCGCCCCCGTGTCGTCGTTAGCAACCGGATCTACCCGGAGACCCTCGCTGCCCTCGGCCGCTTCGCCGACACCGAGGCAAACTCCGGCCCCGAGCCGTGGTCGGGTGACGAGCTTCTCGCCCGTTGCCGCGAGGCGGACGGTCTCTTGGCCTTCATGACCGACCGCATCGACGGCCCGTTCCTCGAGTGCTCCCCGCCGCTGCGCATCATCGCCTGCGCGCTGAAGGGGGCGGACAACTTCGATCTTGCCGCGGCACGGCAGCGCAACGTCGCGGTTTCGGTGGTGCCTGACCTGCTGACGGAACCGACGGCCGAGCTCGCCATCGGTCTCTTGATCGCGCTCGGGCGGAACATTGTCGCCGGCGATCGCTTCGTCCGGGCCGGCGGCTTCCGCGGGTGGCGCCCCAATCTGTACGGGGTGGGTCTTGCAGGGGCGAAGGTCGGGCTTCTCGGTCTCGGCCAGGTCGGTCGTGCTGTGGCCCGTCGTCTCGCAGGCTTCGGCTGCCGCCTTATCGGCCACGAGCCGGCGGCGCCACCACCGCCTGAGGTCTTGGCGGTCTCCTTCAACGAACTCCTCTCGGCCTCAGATGCGATCGTGCTGGCCCTGCCGTTGACCGGACAGACCCGGCACCTGATCGGGCAGGAGGCGCTGGCGGCGATCCAGCCGACGGCGCTCCTGGTCAATGTCGCGCGTGGGTCGCTCGTCGACGAGGCTGCGGTGGCGGAGGCGCTGGAGCAGGAACGGCTCGGTGGCTACGCCGCGGACGTGTTCGAGATGGAGGACTGGGCTCTGCCCGATCGCCCGCGCGAGATCTCGCCCCGGCTGCTTGCCCATCCGCGAACCGTGTTCACACCGCATCTTGGTTCGGCCGTGGCTGAGACCCGCCGCGCGATCGAGGCCGCTGCGGTCGACGCGCTCGAGGCCTTCTTCGCCGGGCGTCCCGTACCGGGCCGAGTGGTTTGACCGCGCGTGCCGCTCGATCTTGCCGAAGTCGGCGCCTTCGTCGCCGTCGTCGAAACGGGGGGGGTTTCGCGCCGCTGCCCGCAGGCTCGCCGTCTCGCAGCCGCTGATCAGCCAGCAGGTGCAGCGCCTGGAGCATCGCCTTGGCGCCAGCCTGATCGTTCGCAGTCGGGCCCGTTGCGTGCCGACAGCGGAGGGCGCGCGCTTTCTCCCCCACGCGCGTGCCCTGCTCGAGACAGCGCAGCGCGCGCTCGCCGTCCTCACCGCCCGCCGCCTCGTCGTCGGCGCGGCCTCGAACCCGGGGATCTACCTTCTGCCCCCCTATCTCTCCGAACGCGAGGAGCTACGGATCGGCACCAATCCCGACACGGTCGAGCGGCTCGCCTCTGGCGCGGTCGACCTCGCGATCACCGAGTGGTGGGACGGGCGCCAGGGGTTCGAAGTGCATGCGTGGCGCGACGAACCGATGGTCGGCATCGTCCCGCCGTCGCATCCCTTTGCGTGTGCCGGTCCGGTGCCACTTGCGCGGTTCCTGGCCGAGCCCCTCATCGGCGGCGAGCCTGGCACCGGCACCGGCCGGCTTCTGGTCGAAGCGCTCGGCCAGGATGCCAGCCCGCTCCGCATTGTCCGCGTCATGGGAAGCACCGAAGGTGTGAAGCGTGCAGTCGCTGCGGGGCTCGGCGTGTCGGTGGTGCTCGCCTGCGCCGTGCGCGATGAGGTAAAGGCCGGCACGCTGGTCGCAGTCCCGCTGTCGGGGCCCGCGCTACGGCGTCGGATGCTCGCCGTCTTGCCTGAGGGTCTGCCGCCGACCGCCCCGCAGAGGCGCTTCCTCGCCCGCCTCGGCATCGCCTGATCCTGCCGCTTCCCGCTCGCTCGGCACGCGGACATTCTGGCTGGCGTGGACGAGACCTCTCTTCCGCCAGAAGCCGCCAACCTGCCGGTCGCCAAGTCCCTGCCGGCGCTCGCCCAGGCGTTGGCTTGCGGCAATGCCGTGCTCGTTGCCCCGCCCGGTGCGGGCAAGACCACTCTCGTCCCGCTCGCGCTTCTCGCAGCACCGTGGCGGGCGGGAAAGACGGTCCTTGTCCTTGAACCCCGTCGCCTGGCCGCCCGCGCCGCTGCACGACGCCTCGCCGCCCTCCTCGGCGAACCCGTCGGCCGCCGGGTCGGCCTTGCCACCCGCCTCGAGCGCGCGGTCTCGGCGGCGACGGAAATCGAGGTCGTCACCGAGGGCCTGCTCGTACGTCGGCTGCACGACGACCCGGCCCTTACCGGGGTCGCCGCCATCCTGTTCGACGAGGTGCACGAACGCTCGCTCGAGACCGACCTCGCACTCGCTCTCGTGCGCGAGGTCCAGGCAGCACTTCGCCCCGATCTGCGGCTCGTCGCGATGAGCGCCACCCTCGACGCTGCGGGATTCGCGCGTCTGCTCGAGGCGCCGGTCGTGGAAAGCGCAGGCCGGGCCTACCCCGTCGAGATCATTCATGCCGGGCGCGACCTCGACGACCCGCGCGAGCTGCCTGAAGCGGCGGCCGGTGCCGTGCGCCGGGCGCTGGCAGCGACCAGCGGCGACGTTCTCGTCTTCCTCCCTGGGATGGCGGAGATCCGCCGTGTGCAGACGGCGCTGGCGGAGGACGCGGAACTCGGCGCAGTCGTCCGCCCCCTGCACGGCGAGCTTCCGCCACAGGCCCAGGACCTCGCGCTGCGACCCGACGCCTTTGGTCGGCGAAAGGTGATCCTGGCAACCGCGATCGCTGAGACCTCGCTGACCGTCGAAGGCGTGCGGGCGGTGGTGGACGGCGGCTTTCGCCGCACCCCGCGGTTCGACCCGGGCACGGGGCTGACCCGGCTTGCCACCGTGCGCATCTCCCGCGCCTCCGCTGACCAGCGGGCCGGCCGTGCCGGGCGCTTGGCCCCGGGGGTGTGCTTTCGGCTTTGGACTGAGGCGCTGCACCGCGGCCTGCTGGCACAGGACCGTCCCGAGATCCTGGAGGCCGATCTGGCGCCGCTCGCGCTCGATCTCGCGGCCTGGGGCGCTGCGCCCTCCTCGCTCGCCTTCCTCGACCCTCCGCCGGAGGGGGCGTTTGCGGCCGCGCGCGAGCTGTTGCGGCGGCTTGGCGCGATCGACACGAAGGGTGCGATCACCGCCAAGGGCCGGCGAATGGCCCGGCTGGGCACACACCCCCGCCTTGCCGCCATGCTGGTTGAGGCCGAGGGCGCGGAGGCCGCGCTCGCCTGCGACCTCGCTGCTCTCCTCGAGGAGCGCGATCCGCTTCGGGCAGGCGCGGGGGAGGTGCCTCCTGCCGACATCCGGCTTCGCCTTGGCCAGCTCGCGGGGCAAGTAGCGCGGACGGCCGCTCTGCATCGCCGCCGCCTCAGGCTGCGCGAGGGCGGCGAGGCGGCATCCCCAGAGCAGGCGGGCGCCCTGCTCGCCCGCGCCTTTCCGGATCGGGTGGCCAAGTCGCGCGGCGAACCCGGAGCATTCCAGCTCGCTTCCGGCCGCGGCGCGCGCTTGCCTGCCTCCGACCCTCTTGCAGGCGAAGCCTTCCTCGCTGTCGCTGCGCTTGACCTCTCCGGCCGCGAAGCCCGCGTCCGCCTCGCTGCCCCGCTCGCGCGCGATGAGATCGAGCGGCTGTTCGCGGCCGAGATCGCGGTCGAGGAGACGGTCGTCTGGGACGCGGCTGCGGGGGCGGTGCGGGCGAGGCGCCGTCGGCTACTCGGCGCGTTGGTGCTCGACGAGGCTCCGATCGCTCGCCCCGACCCGGCACTGGTCGCGCGCGGCCTTTGCGCGGGGATACGCTCCCGCGGCCTTGAGGTGCTGCCCTGGACGGCGGCTTCGCGCAGCCTGCAGGCTCGCGCGCAGATCCTGCGCGGGCTTGACCCGTCCTGGCCGGACCTCCCCGACGATGCGCTTCTTGCGTCGCTTGAGGAGTGGCTCGCGCCGCACCTCATCAGGCTGACGCGGCTGGAGGAGGTCGGGGAGCTCGAGCTCTCCAGCATCCTCAGGACCGTGCTTGGCCCCGCCCGGGCCGCCGAGCTCGACCACGCTCTGCCAGAAAGGGTCCCGCTCCCGGGCGGGGGGTCGGCTGTGATCGACTACACCCGTTCTCCGCCGACCCTGTCCGCTCGCGCCCAGGCGCTGTTCGGCCTTGCCGCCCTGCCGCGTCTGGCCGGCGGGCGGGTCGCGCTGCAGGCGGAGCTGCTGTCTCCCGCCGGCCGGCCGATCGCCGTAACGGGAGATCTGGCAGGGTTCTGGCGCAGCGGCTGGGCGGAGGTGCGCAAAGCGATGCGCGGGCGCTACCCCAAGCACGCTTGGCCCGAGGACCCCACCGTTCCGCTCAGGCTCGACGCCAAGCGAGCCAGCCGGCCATGACCAGAGCAGGGGCTGCGAATGCCGCCCAGGCCGCACGGTAGCCCACGGCTGCGGCGAACAGCCCGAACAGAGCGGGCAGCACGATCTGGCCGATCTGCACAAAGAAGAGCACGGCCCCGGTCGCGGCTCCGGCCCTGCCCGCTGGCGCAAGCCTTGCCAGTTCGGCCAGCATTAGGCCGTGGAAGGCCATCACGGTGGCGGAGCCCAGCAGCAGCGCGGCGAGGATTGCACCGTCCGAGGCGCTGCGGGGCAGGGCGGCGAGCGCGCCGAAGGCGGCGGCCGTGCCGAGGCCGATGCCCGAGAGCACGATGCGCGTCGGCACCAACCGTCCGCCAAGCCAGCCCCAGAAGACTCGGCCAGGGATCGCGATCAGAGTGGCGAGGCTGAACAGGGCGCCGGCTCCCGCCAGGCTCCGCTCCTGCACGTCGACCAGGTAGACGACCGCGAACGTCATGTGGACGATTTGCAGGCCGACATACACGACCGCCATGCCCGAAATCGGCGCGAGCGCGGGCGTCCACACCATGAGCAAGGTTTCGCCGAAGGCGGTCAGGCGAAGGGGTGCGGTCGGGTCACGGTCGGCGTCGAAGCGCAAACGCCAGGGCTGAAGCGCCACCGCGAGGCCCGCGCAGACGAGGCCCGACAGCATGAGCGCGCCGCGCCAGCCAGCGGCTTCGGTGAAGGCTGGGCCAAGGAGCCCCGTCAGCGCCGCGCCAAGGGGCACCCCTGTCTGCTTGATCGAGAAGTAGAGCGGCTGCTGGGCGAGGGGGACGACGCGAGCGAGCACGTGCGAGGAGGCCGGGGTGGAGACGACGGAACCGACCCCGACCAGGAGGGCGCCGAAGGCGATCGAGCCTACCCCGCCGGGAGCGCCGATCGCGAGCCCCAGCCCCGCGAGGGCGAGGGCGGCCTGGGCGACGCGGAACCCGCCCCATCGGCGCAGCGGCGTTGCAATTGCCACTGACCCCGCCATGGCCGCGGCCGAGGCCAAAGCGGCATAGGTCCCGGCGTGAGATGGGTCGAGGTCAAGGTCGGCACCGATTGCTGGGGCGAGCACGGGCACCACCCCGCGCGCATAGGTGGCGAAGGTCTGCTGGACCAGCATCGCCAGCGTGGCGGTCAGCGCGAGGGTGGAATCGGACAACGGGCAGCCTCGATGGAGGCCGCCACGCTAGAGCGGTTCACCTGGGGGTGGGAACTGCTCTGCGTCTTTCCTCGCGCTGATCTTCGCGCGCCGAGGCTAGGTCTCGCCGCGCGCCTGCCCCTCTGCAGCGGGTCCCCGGGACGGGGTCAGGGGCGGCTCTCCGGCGCGGATCGCCTGTTGTCGCAGAGTTTGCCTTTGGCACCATGGCCCGGCAGCGGAGCGCGAGGCGCGCCGCCTGGAGCGGGGGGCGCTAGGCGGATCGGCTCCGTGCTTTAGGCAGCGGCCCTCTTTGTGCGCGCGACGGCTGTACCCGCCGCCGTCGTCACCATCGCGCCCATTCGGGCTAGAGAGCGCAACCACGCTTCCATCAGCCGGGACTGATCGGCGCCAAACTCCTCCAGCCGCTCGCCCAGCCAACGCGTGTACACTTCCCCCGCCCGCATCGGCGAGGCGCAGCGTGCGAGCTCCGCGAACAATTTGACCCGGCTCTCCACCATGTGCAGGCCCATTGTGAGCCACGCTTCCGCCAGCTCTGGGCCACGTCCGTTGCCGGTCTCTTCGTGCATGTCCCGGCCCTCCTCCCGTCCGCTGTGGGCTGCGCACACTATCGGTAAAGCCCGTCGGGTTCCATGGGAATGGTTGCCGCCAAGTTTCGGCGCTCGCCTGACACGCTTTATACTCTTCCCCACCTCAACTTGCCCAAGCGCTGCCGGCCCCCGGCCGCGGGCACAGACTGGTCACGATGCGTATCCTGCTTGTCGAGGACGACCCCGAGGTCTGCCGCTTCGTTGCCAAAGGGCTGCGTGAAGCGGGCCATGTCGTCGACCCGGTGGACACGGCGCGCGATGGGCTGTTCCTCGCCGCCTCCGAGTCTTACGACGTCATCGTGCTCGATCGCATGCTGCCGGGCGGAATGGACGGGCTGCGTCTGGTCGAGACGCTGCGCGCCACAGGCTCGCGTGTGCCCGTCCTGTTCCTGTCCGCGCTCGCCCAGGTCGACGAGCGGGTGCGGGGGCTCAAGGCTGGTGGCGACGACTATCTGACGAAGCCTTTCGCCTTCGCCGAGCTGCTTGCGCGCATCGAGGCGCTGGGTCGGCGGTCCCGAGGGGAGGCACCGCTGACGCGGCTTGCGGCGGGCGATCTCGAGATGGATCTCCTCGCGCGCACGGTTCGTCGTTCCGGCCAGGCGATCGACCTCAAGCCGCGCGAGTTCCGCCTGCTTGAGGTCCTGCTCCGCCACGCGGGCCAGGTGGTGACGCGCACCATGCTGCTCGAGGCGGTGTGGGACTACCATTTTGATCCACAAACGAACGTGATCGACGTGCACGTCTCGCGCCTGCGCCAGAAGGTCGACCGTGGCTTCGCCTACCCCTTGATCCACACCGTTCGCAACGCGGGCTACATGCTTCGGGCCGAGGGGTGAGAACGGCAGAACCGCGCGAAGACAAAGGACAGGGCGAGCCCTCTTGGCGACTGATCCGGTCGATCGGCTTTCGCATCGCTGCCCTGCACGCTGCGCTGATGGCGCTTTCCGCCGGCGGGCTGATCGCGGTCCTGTGGTGGAACACGGCCGGCTATCTCGACCGCGAGGTGGAGCGAGGCCTGCGGGGCGATTTGGCCGAGTTTCGCGCCCACCATCGGGCCGGGGGGCTGGCGGCGCTTGCCGCTGCGATCGAGACCCGGATCGCCGAGGACGCGGATACCGAGTCAGTCTTCCTGCTGCTCGATGCCGCTGGGGCGAAGCGGGCGGGCAACTTGGACGCTTGGCCGCCGTTCCTGGGCCCCGAGACGGAGGCGGGGGAGGGGCCTCTGACCCGCGATGGCATAGAGACGACCGTGCGGCTGCGCGTTCTCTTCCTGGCGGACGGGGCGCGCATGCTGGTCGGCCGTGACGTGGGGGCGCGCCGCCAGTTGCAGGCCCTGGTTGCGGATTCGCTGGTCTACGGGCTCGCGCTCGCGGTGGTTCTGGCTGCATCCGGCGGCGTGCTGGTGGCGCAGGTTCTCGCCCGCCGCACGGCCCCTCTGCTCGCGACGGCGGCCGCGATCGGCGAGGGCAATCTCGCCCGGCGCGTTCCGCTTTCGGGCAACGATGACGAGTTCGACCGTCTGGCCAAAAGCTTCAACGGGATGCTGGATCGTATCGCCGAGCTGATGGAAGGGGTGCGCCAGGTGTCAAACGCGATTGCCCACGATCTGCGCACGCCGATCGCGCGCACGAGGTCGGGGCTCGAGGCAATCCTGCGAGGCGCGACCGAGGCGGAGGAGCTAAAGAGCGGGATCGAGCGCGGCATTGAGGAGCTCGATCGGGTGATCGCGCTGTTCCAAGCCCTGCTTCGGATCGCCGAGATCGAGTCCGGGGCGCGGCAGTCCGCCTTCGCTCCGTTCGATCTCGCACAGGCGGCGGAGGACGCCGCGGCGCTCTACGAGCCGTTGGCGGAGGCCAAGGCGATCCGGCTGGAGATCAAGGCTCCGGCCGCTCTGCCAGTGGTGGGGGATCGCGACCTCATCGCTCAGGCGGTGGCGAACCTTCTCGACAACGCGACCAAGTTCACGCCAGCCGGCGGCACGATCCAGCTTTCGGTCGCGGCGGGCGAGGGCTGGGCCGACGTCGCGGTCACGGACAGCGGGCCTGGCATGACGGAGGCGGAGCGCCGCCGCGCCGCGGAGCGTTTCTACCGAGCCGAGGCCAGCCGAAGCTCCCCCGGCTTCGGTCTCGGTCTCGCTCTGGTCAAGGCCGTCGCCGCCCTTCACGGGGGGACGATTACGCTGTCCAATCGCTCCAATGCGCCCGGACTTGTCGCGACCCTGCGGTTGCCGATGCGCCCTCTGCCCCGGCACTCCATCCGATCCCTCGATCCCACGCATCACGTCTAGGCTCAGGACCTATTAACGTACGGAGCGAGGCGGGCGGGTGTGGTTCTGGATGGGTCGGAGGTTCTGCCATGGCCAACCCGACAGCGCCCGTTCTGCTGACGCTCGCGTTCTGCTGACGCTTTCGCAGATTCGGCGCCTGTCGCCGCACTGTTCGCTGTCGCATGGCATTCCGCGCGTAGCTGACCGTCGTGTGCTGAGCGGGATCATCTCTGTGATCCGCCACGGCCTCTGCTGGCGCGATGCGCCCGCGGCCTACGGCCCGCACAAGACGCGCGACAACCGCTTCGTCCGCTGGGGGGGTGTTCGACCGCATCTTCGCAGCGCTGGCGGCTGAGGCCGGACCGCCGTCACGGCTGATGATCGATGCCACGCCCCTCACGGCGCATCGCACCGCCGCCAGCCTGCGCAAAAAGGGGCTTTTCCCCGCTGCATCGGCCGCACCAAGGGCGGGCTGAACGCGAAGCTCCACGCCGTCTGCGACGGGCAGGGGCGCGCCCTGGCCCTGCTGCTCACAGAGGGCCAGGCGAGCGATCATCGCGGCGCGACGCTGATGCTGCCAAAACTCCCGCCTGCCAAGGAACGGATCGCAGACCGGGGGGACGACAGCGCCCGCTTCAGGGCCGAACGCGCAGCGCGCGGCATCGCCGCCTGTATCCCCTCAACGCGCTCGCGCAAGCAGCCCATCCCGCACGACCCAACGCTTTACCGCCAGCGCCACCGCAGCGAAACCATGTTCGGCAGACTCAAGGACTGGCGACGCATCGCCATGCGCCACGACCGATGCGCACACCCCCTCCTCTCCGCCATCACACCCCCCGCAACCGTCACATTCTGCCTCAATCAGTGGTCCTGAGCCTCGTTCAGGCTGTCAGATTTGCTCGATCATTCCGTAACGGTGGACTTGGCGTTGCGAGAGAACGGCCTCGCACCGACACATCGCGACCGTGTCGCCCGCCGGATCGCAATACCGCTGCGTCTCGAGGCCAAACCCAAGAGGCTGTTCGTCCGTGCTGATATCCCGCCCCTGTGTCTCGCGCGCACGCCCCTCGGCATAAACGCAGGTCTCGTTTCCGACGCCACGGCACGGGTGGCATCGCATGCGTTCGGGCGAGAGAGACTTTGGCCGCACTGCGGACTCAGTCTTGACCCTCTTTCTCCGCGCCGGCAGCTCCAGAATTCAGCTGTATAAAGTTCTCCATCCCGATTCGGGCGATCAGATCGAACTGGGTTTCGACAAAGTCGACATGGTGCTCCTCGTCGCTGAGGATTCTAGCAAAAAGATCGCGTGAGACGAAATCGCCCACACTTTCGCAATAGGGTATAGCCTGCCGGAGGTCGGCTATGGCTTTTTCCTCGAGGCGAAGGTCGCAGCGAAGGATTTCCTCAACCGACTCGCCTACGAGAATAGTGTTCAGCCTTTGTACATTTGGCACGCCTTCCAGAAACAAAATCCTCTTCATGAGCTCGTCGGCGTGGCGCATTTCCTCCAAACTTTCCTTGTATTCGTAGGCGCCGAGTTTCGTTACACCCCAATTGTCCAGCATGCGCGCATGTAGGAAGTACTGGTTTACAGCAGTGAGCTCGTTGGTCAAAACCATATTCAAATAGTCCAGGACCTTCGGGTCAGCCTTCATCGATCGCTCCTTTCGCGAATTCCTAAAGCCCTTGCCGAACGGCCTGGAGCCGACGCGCCAGCCATTGGCTGTCACTCATCGCTAAACGGTCGCTAACCGCGGCTCCAAGAGCCCAGCAAGGGGACTGCATGCGCCGATCGCGGCGCGGTTTGCAACCGCGGCGGCATACCCTTGTCCGTCCGCCGATCCCGTCCGGTAGACATCGAGAATTCGACGGATCGTCGCGCCGCAGGCCCCGCAGTCGGGACGACAGCCGCAGTGCTCCCATACGGCCCTGCAGCACGTGGCCCCCCGCTCGGCAGCGGCAAGGACGACGCGGTGGGAGAGGGCGTTGCAGAGGCAAACGATCATCAATCGCAAGCCTACCCCCGCAGGACATGAAAATGCAAGTCGTTCTCAGATATCGTCGGCGAAAATCGCTCGGCGCACCGTCAGACGGCCATAGACCCCCCCTGCGCGTCGCGCTGGTCTTGCGTCTCGTCATGCAGGGCGGGCGATCGACCGACCTAGGGTTCGGACCCATAAAGTTCTTTGAGCGACGCGGGATGATGTGATTCGGAGTGGTTCCCTTGGCGGTGATGAAGGGAACCGGGATGAGCGATCTGTTCTGGCTGAG
>Ga0308417_1003058_pt1 | contig 10808 bp, 8 predicted proteins | sample HotsprSampleOS65_FD_203528 | JGI IMG/M metagenome (GOLD analysis project Ga0308417, IMG submission 203528) | Hot spring phototrophic mat microbial communities from Octopus Spring, Yellowstone National Park, Wyoming, United States - 20090730_OS65 ... | reverse complement strand
TACGGGCCGACAGTCGAGGCCCGGGAACTATCCTTCGAGCGTGACCCGCCTGCCGAACTCCTGCCGGTGCTCCGCGTGTTGTACACGGGGGTCGGGGCCGCCTTGGCCGGCCGCGGCTGTTCGGCCCCGAAAATTTTTGAAAATTCCCATTGACAGACTGAGAATGTGATCTAGGATACTGGTGTCAGCTGCATGGGGCGGCCGACAAGAACGAAAGGAGAAGGCGATGAAAGCAGAAACCGGTTTGTTCTACAGCTTTCCTGTAGATTTGCTTGAAGAAAAGTTTGTAGACAGTGATGGGGTTTGCGTTACCGGTCATGAAATCAATAATTGGATTATTAGTTCTAAATTATTCGTTCCCGGCGTTGAGGTTGATGAATTAGAGATAATAGACGTAAAAACTTACTTTGAAGACCAGTTAAGGCGTTTGACGGACCAGGGACTTGATGCACGCAAGGCCAGGGACAGGGCTATTGAAATGACCAGGTATAAGTACCGTTTGCCGCTCAAGAAGGATGTGGAGTTTATCCTGAGAAGCCACGCTGAAACTTGTATCAAGGTGACTGTGGTAGAATCGGCGGGGCTTGATCCCGTGCCCATCTACGCGGTCTTCGGAATTTGAAATTTAAATCTGACTGCAACACCGGGGTCGTAAGGCCCTGGTTTTTGCACCAGCTCCCTGAGGGAGAGAGGAAGAGTCGTAGGCGGTTATCAGTTTTAGTCGCCGGTTATTAGTCGGATAGATGAGCGGTTATTAGTCAGAGAGATGAAATGGACACGTTAATGAAGTGGGCAGTAATGGCCCAGTTGCGGCGGGGCAATCCCGCGCTTCCGCCACGGGCCAAAGTGAGAACGGCTCAAAGGCGGCTGGACGCCGCCTTCGCGATTGCCAAAACAGCACTGTCGGGCGACCCCCGCGATTGGGCGGCCCGGCAAATCCTTGACCAGAGCAGAGGGGAGGACCCGCTGCTGCGTGACCTTGCCGACCGGCTCGCTCGTGCCATCTGGCACGAGCGGCCGGATGAAACCACCGCCGAAGCATGGTTCCACTTGTACACTGTAAGCAACCCGGCAGCCGCGCACGGCTTTTCGCCGAGGGGGTGGGAAGATGTCTACCCTGACAAAGCTACACGTCACCCGTTTTGGGTCAACGTTACACCATTCCGGCGTGAGCTGCTACGGCTTGCGTCGGAGCTTGACGAGAGCTTTGAATTGAGGGGTGAGGAAGTGATTCCCACCCCGTGTCTGACCGGCCGGGCCGTCCGATTGATTAACCGGATCGCCCGCCTCGATCTTCCGATTCCCCTCTATCGGGGGGATGAGTACGAGGGCTGTAAGGGGCTTATCTATCTCACACTGCTGCGGTTCTATCTTCTCCGCGGCCGTGAAAGGGCGGCGGCTGCGACCGCGCGACGCATCGGGGAGAATCTGATCAGACGTTCCATTACTTCCGGACAAGTCTACGGCCCCGGAGTCATCCGCGGCTCCGCGCTAGCGTGGGAAACTAAGCCGCGGATTCTGAAATTTGAACTCGACCCCCGCATCACGGCGGGGGCCGACCCCGATATCGCGGATGCAGCGGTCAATGCCCTTTGCCGGGCGATCGCGTAGTACAATTCCATCACCCCGGCTGGAGCGGCCATCGGCCGCTTCCGGCCGGGGCATTTCTACGCCCGGCAGTATCCGGGCAACACATAGGAGGGTTATTGCCATTTTCGACGTCTGGTTCGGCGCTCTGCGCCACGGCTACCGTTTCGCCCGCCTGCTCCAGGCCGACAACCTGGAGGAGCCGGGTTACCACCTGGCCGCCCAGGCACTCCGGTCGGAACCGGTCGTAGCTTACAGCTATGGACGGGCGCTGGCGGTGGCCGCTGACTGCCGGGTCGCGACCTGGGGCCGAACTCCCTACCCAACTCAGGGCTGGCCGTACATCCGCAAGCCGGACCGGCTGTTGCGTGGCGTCCGGGCCGTGGCGGCCGGCGCGGTGCATTACCTGGCCCTGACCAGAGACGGCCGGGTCGTGGCCTGGAGTAATGACGACAGTGACCCGCGGTGTGCAGTACCGCCCGGCCTGACGGTCCGGGTCGCGTCGTCCGGCGTGCCATCTTTGTGACACTTGACGGGCGGCACGGGTTCTGGCACAATTCCCTTCGCCAGAGTTTTCCGGCGTGGACAGGTTGAGGGTGGCGTGGACAAGGTTACTGGTTCAAGTCCAGTAACGCGCACTCACATGTGAAGGGCAGTCAGAAGTGTGACAGGAAATTTTGGAAACACGGTGACAACATTCGACATCTTTTAGCACGACAGACTCATTCCGACAAACAAACCCCGGCGGGGTAGCTCAGTGGTTAGAGCAATCGCTTCATAAGCGATGGGTCGCCGGTTCAAACCCGGCCCCCGCTACTCGTACAAGTCCACCGCCGCGCGACTCATCCCCGCCTCTCGCAACTCACCGTAGCTGGTATTGATCTCGGGCACCGGACATCATCTCGGCCCGACAACCACTGTCCCGCTCGGGTCCGACCCGGAGACCAGGACGGAATGCGGGTGTCTTTCCCCAAACCTCATCCGATCTTTCGCAGGAGGATGGCGTGCTCGTACCGTGGCCGGTCGTGGAATGCCGCCTGACCCGGGCCGTAGTGATGGGGCCGGACCTGGGAGGCACGAGCGACCAAGTGGAAGCCCGTCGCCGGGGCCACATCCCGCACGACCTCATCGGCCCGGAGGGCGGTGCGGCCGACCGACGAGTCCCCGATCAGCAAAACGAGCGGGCCGTTTCGTCGTAGGACACGACGGGCGGACCCGAAGAAGGCCCCCAGTTCCTGCGTCCACTGAGATTTCGCAGCGGCGGGGCTGAGCCGGCAGTACTTGGCCCGTGAGCCGAGTTCGGACCGCCGGAATGTCTCGCCCTCCAGCCCGAGCCAACGAAGCCGCAACTCGTGGTGCGCGTGGTAGTCATACGTCGCGACGTAGGGGGGCGAGGTCACGATGGCGTCGACCGATTCGCTGGCCAGCGAGACGAGCCGTGTCGCGTCGTCTGCCTCGACCCGGCAACAGGGTGCTGGTGACGAGCCGGCGACGAGTTTCGCAAAGGCTCGTAGCCGCGACGCGAGGTCCTCGGCCTTCTGCACGAACAGACGGGTTGCGAAGCCGGCTGACGTGCGTCGCATGACCAGCCGGGGTGACGTGTCGCCCTGTCTCCGCGAAAGTTTCACCAGGATCGCGGACAAGACGAGCGTCAGGTCGGTGCGAGTCGTCGGATCGCTCGCGTGCTCGATGCTTTCCCGCAAGGAGTCGAGTTCTAGCAAGACGTGAGGTTCGAACAATCGCAGGTCGGCGGGTGGGAAACGCCGGCTCGCCCCGCTGCGGGACTTCCGGCGGTCGTCAGCCACGGCCGCGCAACGACGTGCCTCGCGGACCAGAGAGGTGAGTTCGGCCTCGGTCCGTACCCGGGTTTTGCACCGCGTCAACAGGATCGCGATCGGGTTAAGGTCGGTCCCGATCACGGAGCGTTTTCGGACGAGGCCCTCGACCAGCACGGTACCGGACCCACAGAAGGGGTCGAGAACAAGGCCGCCGGACGGTACGAACGAGTCGATGAGTCGGGCGGCCGTCGTCGGGTGCAGCCGGGCCGGATAGCTGTGGAAACCGTGGACATGCCGCCGTGCCGGGTCGTCCTCGCTGTCGGTCGCGGGTAATACCCGCAGGGCGAAGGCGAGCTTCTCAGTCTCGGCCGGCTCGCCGCACGTCACGGTCGGGCCACCGACGTGCGTCAAAGAACGGCGTCTTCGTTGCCCCGTGCTTATGCAAGCATTCTATGGGCGTTCGCCGACCTAAGGCCCGATGGCGTCACTCCCCCGCTCACCCGTGCGTATGCGGACACAGTCCTCGAGCGGCAAGACGAATATCTTGCCGTCCCCGATGGTGCCGGTGTCTCCGGTGCGTGCCGCGTGTACGATGGCCTCGATGGTGGCCTCGACGAACGGCTCGCTGACGGCGATCTCGAGCTTCAGTTTCGGGACGAGCCGGACCTGGATTTCCGTGCCGCGGTAGACCTCGGTGAAACCCCGCTGCCGTCCGCAACCCCGGACGTCGCTCACGGTCATCAGGTATACGTCACGTTCCGCGAGTGCCTTTTGAACGTCTTCGAGCTTTTCCGGGCGAATGATGGCGACGACCAGTTTCATGTGACCAGGCTGGGTGAGTATCAGGGTTTGATGGGGTTAATCTGGACGAGGACGACGCGGACCCGGCCGGTGTGAGCCGGCGTGCGTGAACCGGCTCGGGACGGTCCGAAGGCGACGGCAGCGACAACCGCTGGCGTGATGGCTCTTGGCCGTGGTGGCTTACAGCCGGGTCGCGTGGACCTCTTTGCCGAGTCGCTTCTGAAACAGCACTTCGAGTCGCTTCGTGACCTCAGCCGGGTCACCCCCCCGACAACGGAAAGTCGCTCCCGTCACGGTCGTGACGTGCGGGTAGACCGCCAGGAAGTCCGGGTCGGCCGGGTCTTCACGCGGCTGACACAACTCGGTCCAGGCCGACATCAGTTCCCTCGGCTCGGCCCCCGAAAGTCGCACCTCGAACCGTCCGTTCCCTCGGGGGACACTGGCCGCACGCGGCTCGGTAGGCACGGTAGTCACGGATTCCGTGGCGGTGCTGAAATCGAAGCCTACCTCGCCGTGTTCCGTGCGGTCCAGACCCTCGGCCTCACCCCTGGTGTCCGTTCGGAAGTTCCCGCGGGTGATCGCTTGGGTCGCCCAGCCGAGCAGCAGACTCAGGACGAAGGCGTACACGACGGAGAAGACGGCCGCCTTCAGTTGAATCGTCAACTGCGTTAGCGCGCCGACCCCGTCTTGGTCCTGCTTGTCCGCCAGTTCCTGCAAGGTGACGAGTCTCTCCGTGAGTTTCTGGGCTTGCTCGGTCTTGCTCGCCGCGAGGGCTTGGGCCTTCTCGACCGGGCCGCTGACCTCGTCGAGCTTCTTCTGTGCTTCGGCAAGTGCCCGGGCCAACCCGTGACGACCCCCCGGCTGGGCGGCAAGGAACTGCTGCATCGCCTCGTCTTTCGCTTTCGTCAGTTGTTCGACCCGGGACGCCGCCTCGCTCGCCTTGGCCAGGGCCTCGGCCTCGGCTTGCGCGGCCGCGGCCGTCGCCTCGCGGATCGCCTTCTGGTCGTCTTTACGCAGATACTCCAGTTGACTGCGGTGGGATTTATAAGCGAACAGCCCGTCGGCACTGGCGGGCTGCACGAGTGCCGAACAGAACACGCCGGTCAGGATCGCGCCGACGAACCCGCCCACGCCGTGGACCCCGAAGGCGTCGAGCGAGTCGTCATAGCCCAGGCGACCTTTGAGGAAGACGGCGAAGTAGCAGACCCCGGCGGCGATCAGGCCGATGCACAAGCCGCCGCTCAGGGTGACGAAGCCACTGGCGGGAGTGACCGCGACCAGTCCGGCCACGATCCCCGAAGCCAGACCGAGAGCGGTCGGCTTCCCCTTGTGGAGCCATTCCACGACCAACCAGCCTAGCCCGGCGGCGGCCGCGGCCGCCTGCGTCGCGGCGAAGGCCGAAACCGCTAGTGTCGTACTCGCAACCGCGCTTCCGCCGTTGAAGCCGAACCAACCGAACCACAGCAGACCGGCCCCAAGCAGCGTCAGCACCATGCTGTTCGGGTGGGCGACCAGCTTCGGATAGCCGGTCCGCTTGCCGAGTACCAGGCAACAGGCCAACCCGGCCATGCCTGCGGCGATGTGGACCACCGTCCCCCCGGCGAAGTCGAGGGCCCCCATCTTGCCGAGAAACCCGATCGCCTCACCGCCCCGACGGGCGACCGGTAACTCCGGGTCGAACCAGTTGAACGCCCAGACCATGTGAGCGAGCGGACAGTACACCAGGGTCACCCACAGGATCATGAACAGGCAGTACGGCCAGAAGCGAATCCGTTCGGCCACGGCCCCGGAGATCAACGCCGGCGTGATGATGGCGAACATGCCTTGAAACATGACGTGCAAGTACACCGAGATGTCCAGCCCCGGCAACTTGGCCGACGTGTCGATCCCGTGGAGGAAGACGAGGTCCCAGCTCCATCCCACCAGGCCGCCCTTCTCGACGCCGAAGGCACTGACCGACACGACGCTCGGACCGAAGGCCAGCGCGTAACCGACGGCGATCCAGTAGACCCCGACCACGGCCATGGAGGCCATGCTCTGCATCATCGTGGCCAGGACGTTCTTGCGCCGGACCATACCGCAGTAGAACAGGGCCAGTCCCGGTATCATCAGCATGACCAGAGCGCTCGAGGTCAACATCCAGGCAGTGTCGGCCCGTTCTTTCGCGGTCGATTCCAATGCACGGACATCCTTAAGCGTGGCGTCGGTCTTGCCCTCCAGGGCCGCGAACCTCATCGCCTCGTGGTCGAGCCTCGACCGGATTTCCTCTAAAGACTTCTTAACCGTCTCCAGCTGACTCGGGTCTGCAGCCGGTCTGTTCGCAGCATTCTCGTCCGGTCCGCCGTGAGGCATCTGAGCGAATGCCCAATTTCTCGGCAGAGTAACACCTGCCAAGAGCAGAACCACGACGGCAACAGACCGACAGTGAGTCATTAGGTCACCTATGTCACCCAAGCGGTCGAGAGGGGAGATTCGATTGCTCGGCGGGATCGCGCATTGGCCGCTGCTGAGGATGTGTGCAATTTATGGACCGAAGCCCGACGGCCCGACGGGGTCGGACCCGGCGAAGAGTTGCAAGTGTCTGATTAGTCGAGAGTTAAGCCATTAACCTGGGTGCGCGGAAGCCTCCCCTGGCGGGCCGCCGTGCCCACAGGTTATGCTCCGCTGCCCGGGTTCAATCCCGTGTGAGGTCGGCTCCTGCGACCGGATGCCGTGTACCCGCTGTTCCGTGTACCCTGAAACAAACGTCGGGTACTTCAGCCGCGCTCGCACCGGTCCGATGACGGACAGGCAACTCCTTGACAGTCTTTGAGTCAGCGGAAGCCCCAAGTGGTACACCCGCGACCGATTTTTTACTTGTTCTACCGGTGAGCAACACTTAACTTTCATGCCATATTTCATGTGGATTCGCGTCCGACCCCGTCCGGGATCGAGTAGCTTCTTCACACACGGCCCGCTCCTCGACTGAAACTGCGTCCCGGTTCAGAGGAGCGTAACCGCCGGGAAGAGGCCACATACGTCACGCGGGTTTCTCCGTTACCGAGGTCATTCCCATGTCCAACGCTCGGTATCTTCTCCCCTTGCTGCTTTTCCTGTCTACGACCGTCGCGGCATCGGGTCAGGAACGGGGTGGTCCGGCTGACCAGGCCGCGATCGACACGGCTGTCGATAACGGCGTCCGCTACCTGCTCTCGGTCCAGTCCCCGACCGGCGGTTGGGGGCCGGGGACCGGGCCTGGTTCGGGCAAAGGCTGGCTCGTCGGCTATACCTCGTTGGCGGGGATCGCCCTGGTCGAAGCAGGTCTCCCCCCGAGTCACCCGAGCCTGAAGCAGGCCCTGGCCAAGGTTCGTAGTCACGTCAACGACCTCGACAGCACCTATGAGGTGTCCCTAGCGATCCTCTTCCTCGACCGGATGAAGGACAAGAAAGATCGCAAGGCGATCGAAGTGCTGGCGGGGCGTCTGATCGCCGGACAGACCGCGACCGGCGGCTGGGGCTACAAGGTGCCGAAGCTGACCGCCGCCAACCACGAGGCCCTCATGACGGCGCTTCGCAAGTTGTACCCGCCGTTACCGCCGCCGCCCTTGAGCGTTCGTGACCGCCCCCCGTCGATGCACCTGTGCATCAAGAGTTCCGATGACGTACTGGTTCGGCCGCCGCCGCCCGCGCCGGACCCGGCCAAGGTCCGGGCGAGCGCGCTAAACTCCTTGCCGCCGGCGATGAAGCGCTTGCCGGTATTCCTCGAACCGGCGGAGTTGCCGTGGACCGAGCCGAACCCGGCGACCAGCGACAACTCGAACACGCACTTCGCCACGATCGCCTTGTGGGCGGCCCGCCGTCATGAGGTGCCGGTCGATGGCTCTCTGACCTTGTTGGCCCAGCGATTCCGAACCAGCCAGGGGAGTGACGGCACCTGGGGGTACGCCTACCGCAAGAACGGCGGGGGCGGTTCCAAAGCCCTGACCTGCGTCGCCCTGATGGGTCTGGCGATCGGCCACGTCGTCGATCCCGACCCGAACGTGAAGCCGGAACAGGACCCGAAAGTGCTCAAGGCTTTTACCTGGTTGAGCCGACAGATCGGTGCCCCGACCGGGCGGATCGACGGCAGGCCCAGTCCCAAGGAGATCGGCGGGCTTTATTACATGTGGGCCATGGAGCGCATCGCCGTTCTCTACGACGTGGGCAATCTCGACAAGAAGGATTGGTACCAGTGGGGCGCGGAGATTCTGCTGGGCCACCAGAAGATCGACGGCTCCTGGTCCGACGACGGCGGCTATCACGGGCAGCACCCGATCCTGAACACGAGCTTCGCGTTGTTGTTCCTGACCCGCGCGAACCTGACGCCGGACCTGTCCCGGCGTCTGGTCGTGGACCAGTCGACCCTCACGGCCAAGGTCGATCAGTCGGTTCAACCGAAGCAACCGACCCCGATGCCGTCGCCGAAGACGGAGCCGGAGCCGGAGCCAGAACCGGAACCACTGCCCCCGCCGACCGTCACCCCGAAACCTCAACCCCCGGTATCGCAGCCACAGCCGTCGCTGAGCCAACCGTCTTACCCACCGGTCAGTGACGAGCCGGTCGCACCCACAACGCCGACGTCTCGTGGAAAGCCGGTATGGCTTTGGATCGTGGTGGCACTGCTGGTCGTCGTTTTCGGTGTGCTGGTCTTCTTGATCATGAAGAAACGCGCGGCGGCGGCACAGGACGACGAGGAGGAGGACGCGCCGCGGAGCAAGAAGGCCAAGAAGAAACAGCGGCCGAAGGACGAGGACGAATAGTAGCCCGGGTCCCGGCACGGCCAGAACGGGACCGCGAACCTCGCTCGGCTCGCGCCCGGGGGGACCAGAACCCCGCGGGTGCGCTGGGCTTTTCCTATCGTTTCACCGGCCCTGCCCCCGCTCCGGGCGTGGGACCGACTGCTGCCCGGCGTTTTAGCTTCGAGTCGTGGTGTTTTGTTCAAAAGCCGGGTCGGGCAACCCGAGGTTCACGTCCCTGCGGCGATCACGACTCGCGCTCGAGGCGGGTAATCCTTCTTAGTTGGGTTCAAACCCGGGTAGACCGTCCCGGAAGCCACGCTCTTCCGTAGCGGTGTGCCGTCCGAGGCGGTGTGCCGTCCGAGTCGCTGTGCCATCCGTAGCGGTGTGACTCACTTCCGGTCGGGGCCGAGCAGCTCTAGGTAGCGCTTCCTCTCCAGGGGGTGGACGTCATTGAGGGTGATGCCGAGTTGCCGGGCTTCTTCGAGGTGTTTCACGCTGTCACGTCGTTTGCCCTGGAGGTTGTAGGCCAACCCGAGATGGAAGAGGTAAACCGGCTTGTAGCGCTGGAGCAGGGCCATGTGCAGGTCGCGAACTGCCTGGTCGAGGGCGTCGCCACCTTTGACGATGCAGGCGACGGCCCGCGTGTCTAGGAAGGAGGGGGCCGGCCCGCGCAGGCTGATGAGGTCGTCCATCAGGCTGATCGCCTCGTCTGCCTTCTCGGGCCGGTGCAGGGCGAGGATCATGGCGAGGTTATTCACGGCCGAGTCGGTCCTGACCACCGAGAGGGCACGACGGTACTCGGCGATCGCCTCGTCGTACTTACCCTGGGCGTCGAGGAGGACGGCCTTCGACTCGAGCAGCAGGGCGAGTTCCGGTTTGTGGGTCGTGACGCGGACCTTGTCATCGAGCCAGGCGGCGATCTGTGATTCGACCGCCTCTTCTGGTCGCTTGGCGCGAACGGCCTGAGTCAGCAAAAGGGCCGTCAGTGGGACCGGGGCTTTCGACTCCCACGCACGCGCGAGGGCGATCGCCTCGGACGATCTCCTCTGCTGGATGTAGAGCGTGGCGAGTGGCACGTGGGGGGCGGCCGAGTCGGAGGCCGTGAGCAACCGCTTGTAGAGGTTTTCGGCTTCCGGGTAGAACCCCAGCTCTTCCAGAAGCGGCCCGGTGCGGCTGCGGATCGCCTCGGGAGTGTCGTGCCCGGGGAACTCGAAGAGGAGCTTGCGGATCCGCTCGGCGAGCTTGCCGGCTTCGCGGGTGTCGGCGTGGAATAGGGCTTCACGCTGTTTGCGGGCCAGCAAGCGGGCCTCCTCGCGGACGCCCTCCCAGCTTCTCGGGGCGGTCAGCTTGAGGCGTTCGAGGTGGACCTCGGCCACGTCCAGCTTGTCGAGTGCCAGATAGACCCTGACGACGGCCGCCAGGTGTTCCAGCGTTATCCCGGGCCGGGGGCGGGCGGCGTACTCGAAGTACTTGACCGATTCGGGGATCTTGTGCGGCCCTTGGTCGAAGGTCAGACTGCCGAGGAGGTAGGCCTCGTCCGGGGTGAGTCGGCTTTCTTTCCAGAAGCTGTTCAGCACCTGGATGCCTTGCTCCCGCGTGTGCGGGTCGACCGTCCAGATCACCGCCCGGGCCTTGAGGTCTTCGGGGTCGTCCGGGGTAACGGCCAGGTTCTGCTCGATCAGGGCGAGGGCCTCGCGGCGTTTTTCGTAGCGGTTCGGCTTGGCCATCATCGAGACGGCGGCCAGATAGCGGCGTGCCCAGCGGACGATGTCCTGGGCGGGGCTGTGCAAGAGCGTCAGGAGCAGGGCGTCCGCTTCCGCCATCCGGCCGGTTCGCATCAGGAATTCGACCATCCGCCGGTTGGGGGCCAACTCGGTCTTGGCCG
>Ga0308417_1003057_pt1 | contig 10813 bp, 11 predicted proteins | sample HotsprSampleOS65_FD_203528 | JGI IMG/M metagenome (GOLD analysis project Ga0308417, IMG submission 203528) | Hot spring phototrophic mat microbial communities from Octopus Spring, Yellowstone National Park, Wyoming, United States - 20090730_OS65 ... | reverse complement strand
TCGCGCCAGTACCACAGCCATTCCTCGAGCACACTGCGCGCCGCCTGCGGGCCGGCCTTGCTCATTGTCTCGGCAAAGGCAAAGCGATTCGTCCGGTTTGCTGCCAGCGCCGCGCGCAAATCGGCCAGGCGTTGCTCGCGCGCAGCGAGCAGCTCGCCATCGGTCAGCGCCCGCAACGCCCAACCCGGCCGGCCGCGCGCGAGACGGGCCAGCAGACGGGCTTTGCCGGGTTCGGCGCCGCGCGCCAGGAGGGCCTGTTCGATCTCCGTGGCCGGGGCCGGGCGCAAGTTGAGCGTCTGGCAGCGCGACACAATGGTCGGCAGAAGCGCCCCGGGTTGCGGCGCAATCAGCACAATCACCGCCGCCGGGTTTGGTTCTTCGAGCGTTTTCAGGATCGCGTTCTGGGCGCCGTCGGTGACCAGGTGCGCATCGTTAATCACCGCCACACGAAAGCGACTTTCGACCGGCGAGAGCGTTAAGGCGTGCAACAGCGCGCGCGCCTGCTCGACCTTGATGGACGATTCGCCGGCTTCAGGCTCGATCCAGAAGAGATCGGGATGTTTGAGCCGGTCCACCAGGCTGGCCGCGCGGGCCGGGTCGGCTGTGTCGCGCGACAAGAGCGCGCGCGCAAATGCCAGCGCCAGCGTCGCCTTGCCCACACTTTGGGGGCCGGCAAACAGGTGCGACTGCGCCACTTGACCCGTCTCAATGGACTGTTGCAGCCGGCGCACAGCCCATGCGTGACCGATCAGATTCCAATCGCTCATACCGGTTGATTCTGACATTGCTGCTGGCGACGCGCGCGTCTGAAGCGACGCATGACGCGGTACAGCAGATAACCGATTGCGGCGACGAAGACAACGAACAGCGCCGGGGCCAGCAAGGCCAGCGCCGCCCCCACGGCTGAAACGACATCCTCCAGAAAACTGACGACCGGCGCGCCGACTCCTGCGGTGGACACATTGATGGCCGGCCGCGCCACCGCCTTGCCGCCGTGAACGACGCCGGCCGTCAGCAGGCCGACGATGATCGCCAGCGCAGGGCTGACATCGGTGACAACGCCGCTGTTGGCGGCGAAGAGAATCGCGCCGGCCGCCGGGCGAACGATGGTCTGCACCGCGTCGTTGACATGGTCGGCGCCGGGCACTTTGTCCACGACGACCTCAATCGCCAGCAACACGACCAGAACGCCGATCACCCACCACTCAGACAGCGCGTCGAACGGCGGCTGCAAATGGATGACCTCGGCGCGCGCCAGAACAGCCACAATCAGGAGGGGAATATATGCATTCAGGCCGGCCGCGCCGGCCAGGCCGAAAGCACTGATGACATTCATTAACGCCAGCATTTCTCGCTCCGCATCGGCGCAGTCAGTCGGCGCGATGCCGCCGCAGAGACGCGCTCGCTGCAAGCCGATTATAGATGGCGTTGCGGGCCGGCCAACCGTCTCTCAGAGGACTACACTTGGCTCAGCGCACCCGGCCAACGGGCGAATCGAGGAAGACGTGAACGCAAATGCAACTGAATCCAGTCTTGTGCGGATGATGGCGCGCTGGGGTTACTACCTGGCGCCGAATCGACATCCCTATGCGCCAGGCCACCACATGCTGCTCATCGCCATGCGCGAAATCCCGACCGAAATGCACTTTGACCCTGAAGTCATCCAGTTGCGGATGGGCGAGACCGGCGACTCGTTGAACTGGTCGACCATCCGGCTGAAATACCCTCTATACGGGCAGCGCCAGGTGGGGCTGGGGCGCATCATCGTCAGTGATCGCGTGGACAAGCGGATCGGGTTTTTCACCTACGGCGCGATGATCGAAGCAATCCACGGCCACAACGAGGCAGTGTACGCATTGCGCTCGTCAGCGCCGATACTGGCCATTGACCCTGAGTTGCAGGACTTTTCCGCCGAGCTTGCATTCGAAACCGAGGTGATCGTCGCCAGGTCGCTGGCGAAATGGCGTGGCAACGAGTCGGGGTTTGCGAGCCGGCTGTCTCAACTGGAGCCGGACCGCTGCTACCTGGCGGCCATTCACTGCATTCTGGGCCACTATCAGCGCAACCGCAGGCTGCGCGATGGGTTCCGTTTGTTCTACGCCGCCCTGTGCAAGGAAGTGGAACAACTGGCAGCGTTGGGTTTCTGGCCGGGGGAGATGGCGCGGCTCGATGACCTGCTTGCGCCCGATCATTCGGCCTTTGCATAGCGCCGGTCAGTGGCTGTTTGCGCCGGCCAATAGCGCACACGCGCGCAGACCTTTGCCCGCTTACCTATAATCGGTCTGTTCGACACCTGAACAAAGATGACGCCGGCCCACAAACCGGCGTCGCGTCGAGGCAACCCGACAGGCTTGGATGCCTGGATACAAAGAGGAACCCCCCATGACAACACCGCTTGAGAACACCATCCGCTCAATTCAACCGCTCGATGAGCACGCCATGCAGGCAGCCCGGTCACGACAAAACGAATTGACCAAACCGCCGGGCAGTCTGGGCCGGCTGGAAGCCCTGTCCATTCAGATCGCCGGCATCACTGGCCACCCCCGCCCCACCCTGAGGCGACCGGCTATCATCACGCTTGCCGCCGATCACGGCATCGCCCGCCAGGGGGTCAGCGCATTCCCGGTCGAAGTGACCGCCCAGATGGTGTTGAATTTCCTGCGCGGCGGCGCAGGCATCAACGTACTGGCCCGGCACGTTGGCGCAGACGTGATCGTGGCCGATTTCGGCGTCGCAGTCGATCTCCCGCAAAACGACGACTTGATCGTCAACAAGATCGGCTACGGCACGCGCGACTTTTCGGTCGAGCCGGCCATGACGCGCGAACAGGCCTGCCAGTCCATTGAGGCCGGCATCAGCATCGCGCAGGCCGCCATCGCGCGCGGCTGCGACATTCTGGGAACCGGCGAGATGGGCATCGGCAACACCACACCATCCAGCGCCATCACGGCAGTTTTCACCGGTCGGCCCGTGCGTGACGTGACCGGGCGCGGCAGCGGGCTGAACGACGCCGGCCTGGCGCGCAAAGTGGCAACTCTGGAAGCGGCGCTGGCGCTGCACGAACCCAACCCGGCCGACGGGCTGGATGTGCTGCGCAAAGTCGGCGGGTTCGAGATCGGCGGGCTGGCCGGTGTCATGCTTGGCGCGGCAGCGGCGCGCACGCCGGTGGTGGTAGATGGGTTCATCTCCGGCGCGGCAGCGCTGATTGCCGCCAGCCTTGCGCCGACTGCGCGCGACTACATGATCGCCGCCCATCGTTCGGTCGAGATCGGCCATCGCGCCATCCTCGAATACTTGAGCTTGCAGCCTCTGCTCGACCTGGACCTGCGCCTGGGCGAGGGCACCGGCGCGGCGCTAGGCATCTCGATCTGCCAGGCAGCGTGCAAGGCGCTGGACGAGATGGCCACCTTTGCTGAAGCCGGCGTCTCGAATAAGGAAGCATAAGGCGCGCATGGCGCAGACGAACAACTCACACCGGGCGCAGGCCGGCATCATCGGCGCGCTGATAGATGCGGCCAGCGCGTTCGCCTTTCTCACCGTGCTGCCGGCGCGCTGGTTCACCAGCGAGAAGCCGGGGCGCATCTTCGCCTGGTTTCCGCTGGTGGGGCTGACGATCGGCGTGTTGCTGGCCGGCGTCGCCTCGGTCGCATTCCTGCCGCCGGACGTGACCCGTTTCGTCACACTGGCCGCGTGGGTCGTGTTGACCGGCGGACTGCACCTCGATGGTTTTGCCGACTCCTGCGATGGGCTGCTGGCCACCACCACGCCGGAGCGGCGTCTGGAGATCATGAAAGATCCGCGCGCCGGCTCATGGGCGGTGGCCGGCGTCGTGGTGTTGCTGCTGGGCAAATGGGCGGCCCTGGGCAGCATCGCGCCGGTGTGGCTGATCGCGGCGCCGGTGGCCGGGCGCTGGGCCATGGCCGTGGCGGTCTACGCCTTTCCGAATGCGAGGCCGGGCGGCATGGGCGCTTACATGCGCGTTGGGCTGGGCCGGCTGCAAATCGCCCTGGCAACCCTCACCGCCGCAATCGTTGCCGTGGCGCTGGGATGGCAGGCGGCGCCGGCGCTTGGCGCGTCGCTCGGCGCCGTCATGTTGATCGGGCGCTGGGCAGCCGGTCGGCTGGGCGGCGGATTGACCGGCGATGTGTACGGCGCGCTCTGCGAGCTGGCCGAACTGGTGTGTTTGCTGGCGCTGGCCATGCTGCCGGGGACGCAGTAGCAGACGCTGCCACAGCCAGTAGTGCATGCCGGCTGTGGCAACGTGTTTTGTTCGCCGGGCGGTTCGACAAGCTCACCGCCCGGCGGCGCGCTCAGGGCGTGGTGTTCACAGTGGGCACGATGCCGGGTCCAGGCAGCACGATCGTCGGCGTGGCGCCCTCCGGCGTGAAGATGATCTTGTCTGTCGCTGTCAGGGCGCTGGCATTGGCCTGCGCGATCTGCAGTTGCACATAGCTGGGATAGGCGGCGTACATCGAAGCTTTGGCCATTTCCAGCGCCAGATCAGCCTTGGCCTTTTCGGCGGCTGCTTTCGCCTGCGCCTGAGCAATGGCAAGGTCCTGCTGCGCCGAGAAAAGATCGTTTTCTTTCTGCGCTTCAATGACTGCGCGCTGCGCGGCCAGCTTTTGCTGATTGAGCTGCGCGAGCACGGTCTGCTGCTTGGTCTCCTCCTGGATGCGGCTCTGCGCTACGGCAACCTCGCCGCGCTGCCGGGCCTGCTCGGCCAGCGCCTCGGCCTCGGCCTTCAGCTTATCCTGCGCAGCCTTCTCCGTGTCCAGCCGGCTCTTGGTGATCGCATCGAGCACCGACTGCACTTCGGACGACAGCACAATGTTCGGGACCACGACATTGTTGATTTGGAGGCCGTAATTCAGCGCCAGCCGGCTCAACTCCGTGTCGATGCACTCGCGCAGCACATCGCGCGCCGTGCCGATCACGTTGTCGTCAAACGTGCGCTCGCCAATGCACACTTTCATGGATTGGCGCGCCAAACCCTCCACGCGCAGACGCGCCACTTCGTCATCGACAAAGATGCTGCTGTATTGCGCCCAAAGCGATTTCAGCAAGTCGGCCTGCTCCAGATTGGGTCGAAAGATATCGCCGTTGACGACCAGCCCCAGCCGTTGCTTGTCCTTCGTGATAATCTCATCGTCCTGAACGGTGAAGGGGATAGCGGTGCTCGACACACGCTTGAGATCGACGTACAGGCCGATGTCGGAATAAAGGCCCGGCCCGACGATCTCGTAGATGCGGCCCTCGCGGAAGCGCACACCCACCTCCTGCTGCTCGACGCGCTCCATGAAGTAGAAAGGCCGGGTTGTCATGAGCAGCAGGCCAACGGCAACGACGATGACGCCGGCGACGATCAAAATGGCGGAAACATTTCGTGACACGACGGGCTTCAACGGAGGTCTCATCCGTGATTCTCCTGGCAACTGCGACTGATCTTATCAGCAGCGAACACGGGCAGCGCAACATCTGCGCCGCGCATCTGTTCAAAACGCTCGCAATGTACTACGACCGGGCGGGAATAGCAATCGGGGAAGCGCCGCCGTGTCCGAGTGTGGGAACTGGCTGTTCCTGCGCCGCCGGCTGCCAGCGCCCCTTAGCGAGGGACGATTTCGGCCAGTGGACGGAGCAGATCATCCAGCCGGTCCTGGACAAGAACGAAAGAAATCAAACCAAGCAAAGCCAGGAAAACAAGCAACTTGAAAAGAGCCGCTATTGAGCCGATGGTGACCCGCGCCGGCGTTTGTTTGGTTTCCATGCTCACCGACTGGGGCCTGGACATGCCCGACAGCGCGCTATACCAGTTGTTGACCAGGAACCAAACAAAACCAAAGACGCCCGTCACCAAAACACCTGCGAAGAACGAGGTCATATCCAGCGGACTGCCCGCCGCGGCCAGAAATTCCTGCCCGCGCACAATCAGCAGGATAAACACAATCAGCAGTACGAGGCGCGTCAACAGCCTCACAACCGGCCCCCTTTGGCCCGGCGATGCGGGCAAACGCTCTTTTTTGCCAGCAGTCTGAACCCGGACGCGGGAAGTAACATTTGCCTTCCCTGTCGTTGCGCGATAGAATAGAACAAATGTTCTAAGCGGTGGCGCTCAATGAACCTGTTTGATCTGCCAGCCTACTTCGACCTTATCGACCGCATCGAAGGCATTGTGTCCACGTTTCTCAACGCCGACTGGGCCGGCGCCTGGCGCCGTCGCGGCGCCGCCGGCCTCTTGACAGAGTTGATAGCCTGTCTCACCGCCCACAACGCCCCCATGATTCGCGTCTCGCGCTATTCGCCCTGGCGCGGCATCGACATCGAGCGCCTGCTGCGACGCCACGGCGTGAAAGTATGGGATCGCGGCATCGCCGGCGACGATCTATACTTCTGCGTCAAGCGCCGCCAGGTGCGGTGGGCGGAATATCTCCTGTTGCGGGCCGGCGTGCCGGTGACCAGCGCCCTGAACGAACCGCGCAACCGGCAATACGCTCAGCTTTACCCGCCCAACTCGAAGCCGCCCCAGCGCTCTCGCCGGCGGCGTCCGCGCGCAACACACCGACAATAGGGCAAGTCCCACAAGCTCCGCCCCCTGTTCCGCCGCCGTGTTTCAGCCGGCAGTCACTCCCAGGAGAATTATAGTGTCGCCCATGACAAAGCGCCCTGCAATGCCCCGCGCGCCCTTCCGCCTGGGCAGCACATCGTATGTGTACGAGGCGGACCTGCTGACTAACGTCGAACGGCTGGCCACGCAACAACTTGTGGAGGACATTGAACTGGTGCTGTTCGAGGTGGAGAACGGCCCGTCCAACTTTCCCGACCCGGCGGCTGTGCAGGCCATGGCCGGCATCGCCGCCGCGACCGGCGTCACGTTCACCGCGCACATGCCGCGCGACTTGCGCCACGACGCTGACAGTGAGCACCCGTCATTGCGGCTGGCGCGCCGCGTCATCGAATTCACGCGCCCGCTCTCGCCATTCGCCTACGTGTTTCACCTGGACGGGGCGGGCATTGACGGGCCGGGCTGGCGCGACCAGGCGTTGCGGGCGGTCGAAACCGCCTTGCGCTGGGTGGCGTCTCCTGAACTGCTGGCGCTGGAGAATCTGGAGCACTACGACCCGGCCTATCTGGAGCCGATCTATGCCGCCCTGCCCATCAGCCGTGCGCTCGACATCGGCCACTTGTGGAAACAGGGCAAAGGATTTAACAATCTTAAAGAGTATGGCGGGCCGGACCGCCTGCGCGTGGTTCACCTGCACGGCTGCGCCGACGGCCCCGGCGGCTGGCGCGAAGACCACCTCAGCCTGGCGCGCATGGCGCCGGCGCAGCTGGATGCGGCGGTCCGCGCGCTGGCCGGCTTTCGCGGCGCGCTGACGCTGGAGGTGTTTGGCGAAGCGGACTTCTTTTCCAGCCGCGAGGCGCTGCTCCAGTCGTACAATCGCGTGACATCATGTCCAGCCTGACGTTCATTCTGGGCGGCGCGCGCAGCGGCAAGAGCCGGCTGGCGCAGTCGCTCGCCATTGCGCGCGCCGGCGACGCCGTGCTGTATGTCGCCACCCTGCGCGAAACGCCGGAGATTTCCGCAGACGCCGAGATGCAGGCGCGCATTGCCCGCCATCGCGCCCAACGCCCCGCCGCGTGGCAAACCATCGTGGCCGGCGATGACCCCGGCGCCGACATTCTGAGCGCGCTGCATACAGCGCAAGCCGCGCGCAGCGCCAGCGACACCGCATCCAAAGCCCCACATCCAAAATTCAAAGCAGTGTTGCTGGATTGTCTGTCCATGCTTATCAGCGGCGCGCTGTTCATGTCCGAGACGATCCCGGACAACGCAGAGGATCGCGCGGTCGATGTGGCAGACGCGCTGCTGGCTGCATACCGCGCCGGCGGCTGCGACTGGATCGTGGTCAGCAACGAGGTGGGGCTGAGCGTTGTGCCGGAGAACGCCTGGGCGCGGGCGTATCGTGACGCGCTGGGCCGGGCCAATCAGCGCGTCGCGCAGCTCGCCGACGAGGTCTATTTCGTCGCCGCCGGCCTGCCCATGCGCCTGAAGTAGCGCGGGGCGAGGATTTGGAACCACAAAGAATCAAGGGCCACGCAGGCAAACCTGCCTATCTCCCGCTTTGTGATCTTCGGTTCTTAGTGGTCAATCCCACCTCAATCGGTCGTCACGAATTGCCGCTCGTACAGCGTTCGATACAATCCGCCGGCTTCCAACAACGCATCATGCCGGCCGCGCTCGACAATCCGCCCATCCTCGATCACGCAAATCAGGTCGGCGTTGCGGATCGTGCTGAGCCGGTGGGCGATGACGATGGCCGTGCGGCCTTCGAGCAGGCGCTCCAGCGCCTCCTGAATCAGCGCCTCGGTCATGGTGTCCACATTCGCGGTCGCCTCGTCGAGGATCAGAATGCGCGGATCGGCGAGCACCGCGCGCGCAATGCAGATCAACTGGCGCTGCCCGATCGAGAGGTTGACCCCGCCCTCCAGAATGCGCGTCTGGTAGCCATCCGGCATTGCATCGATGAACACATCGGCGTTCGCCTGTTTCGCCGCGCGGCGGATGTCCTCATCCGTGGCATCGGGCCGGCCAAAACGGATGTTGTCGGCGATCACGCCGGAGAAAAGAAACGGATCCTGCGGGACCAGCCCGAATTGCCGGCGCAATGAGCGCTGCGTCACGTCGCGCACATCCACGCCGTCGATGCGCACGGCGCCCTCGCTCACGTCATAGAAGCGCGCAATCAGGTTGGCGATAGAGGTCTTGCCGGCGCCGGTGGGGCCGACCAGCGCAACCGTCTGGCCGGGCTGAATGGTCAGATCGACATCGCGCAGCGCGAGCAGCGCGTCGGGGCGGTAGCGGAACGACACATGATCGAAAACCACTTCGCCCCGGATTGGCGGCATATCGGACGCGCCGGGCTTGTCCTTCACTTCCGGCTCCGTGTCCAACAGGTCCAGCACTTTTTCGCCGCCGGCCATAGCCGATTGCATGGTGGTGTACAGCCGGCTCAACTCCTGAATCGGCTGGAAGAAGCGCGTCACGTAGGACATGAACGCCACCATGACGCCGAGCGTGACCTGGCCCTGCGTCACCCACAGGCCGCCAAAGAAGAGCACAATGCACGTCGCCAACATGCTCAGAAAGTCTATGGACGGCAGGAAGATGAACGACAGTGACATGGCGTTGATGTGCGCTTCACGATTGGCAAAATTGACCCTGTCGAATCGCTGATGCGTGGCGCCTTCCTGCGCGAACGCCTGGATGACGCGCATGCCGGCGATATCCTCCGCCAGATCGCCCACCACGGCCGCAACGCGCGAGCGCGTCTCGCGGAACGCCTGTTTGGCCCGCCGCGAGAACCACCAGGTCACCAGAGCCATCAGCGGCAGCGCGAGGAAGGTCAAGAGCGCCAGTTGCCAGCTCATCGACAACATGACCGCCACGATGCCGCCCAGCAGCAACACATCGCCCACCAGCGTCACCACGCCCTGCGACATCAGTTCGTTGATCACGGCCACATCGTTGATGACTCGCGACACCGTCACGCCGACGATGTGCGTGTCGTGATAGCCGAGCGGCAACGCCTGAAGATGGCGGAAGAGCGCCGCGCGCAGATTGCCCAGCACGCGCTGACCCACCCACGAGAGGAGATATTGCTGGCCGGCGGTCGCCAGAAAAGACCCGACAAACGCCAGCGCCGTTGCGAGCGCAATCCACGTCAGCCCTTCGAGGTCGCCGACCGCAATGTGCTCGTCGATGGCCAGCTTGACGAGATAGGGCGTCAACAGCGCCAGGCTGGAGCCGGCGAACATGGCGACGAAGGCCAGCGCCATCTGCCACCGGTATGGCTGCAAATAACGCATCAGCCGGGCGACCACGCGCGGGTTATATGCGACGCCGGTCTGCTCCGCCCCGAAGGACTCAATCGCCCCGCGTGGGCCGAAACCGGCGCCAGAACTGCCAAATGCGAGACCCATGGTGGGAATTGAGAATTGAGAATTGAGAATTGAGAATTGAGAATTAGGAATTGACGATTGACGATTGATGACTGGGTTCAGGGCGAGGCGTGATCGCGCGGTTTGAGCTGGCGATGATAGATGTCGGCGTACAAGTCTGATGTTTTCAACAGCTCCTCGTGCGTGCCGCGCGCCACAATGCGCCCCTTGTCCAGGACCAGAATAAGGTTGGCCATGCGCACGGTGCTGAGCCGGTGGGCGATGACGAAAGTGGTGCGGCCAACCATCAGCCGGTCCAGCGCGCGCTGGATCAACTGCTCCGTCTCGGCATCCACGCTGGAAGTGGCGTCGTCCAGAATCAGAATGCGCGGATCGGTGAGCAAGGCCCGCGCGATGGCGATGCGCTGCTTCTGGCCCCCGGAGAGTGTCACGCCGCGCTCGCCGACATAGGTGTCATAGCCCTGGGGCGTTTGCATGATGAAGTCGTGCGCCTGGGCAGCGCGCGCAGCCTCAATCACGTCTTCGTCCGTGGCGCCGGGCCGGCCAAACGCAATATTCTCGCGGATCGTGGCGGCGAACAGCGTGGTCTCTTGCAGCACGATGCCGATCTGCGCCCGCAGAGAGGCCAGGGTCACCGAGCGGATGTCGTAGCCGTCGATGGTGACGCGCCCCGAAGTCGGGTCAAAGAAGCGCGGGATCAGATTGACAATCGTCGTTTTGCCGGAGCCGGTGCGCCCCAGCAACGCGACGATCTGGCCCGGCTGCGCCTCGAACGTGATGTCCTTGAAGATCTGATGCCGGCCATACGCAAACGACACGCGCTCGAAGCGCACATGGCCGGCGACCGGCGGCAGCG
>Ga0308417_1003053_pt1 | contig 10819 bp, 10 predicted proteins | sample HotsprSampleOS65_FD_203528 | JGI IMG/M metagenome (GOLD analysis project Ga0308417, IMG submission 203528) | Hot spring phototrophic mat microbial communities from Octopus Spring, Yellowstone National Park, Wyoming, United States - 20090730_OS65 ... | reverse complement strand
CCCATCCCGAAAGCCTCCAGCCGCCGAACTTGTTTTTGGAATGACCAGCGCGTCATTTCTAGGCTGGACATTTTGTCAGCCTAACGCGCACTTGTTCGAAAGCGGTAACGTCAATGGTCGCGGGCCGTTGCTCGCAATTCAAACGATTCTCTGCGCGATAGGCTCTTTCGGCCCGCGCAAGAGAAACGCCCGTCGTCGGGCTGGTTCTCCCAACGGCGGGCGGAGATATGAGATTCGGTCGCCCTCGCGACCGGTTGCCGCGAGGTCGGGCCCTAGGCCCTGTTCGCCCCGATGCTGCCGGGAGGACTTGGCAACGGCCCGACGCTGTTTCGTACCGGGCACCTTCGGCGCCGCGGCGCTCGCTTGACTCCTTCCCCGACGAGCAATGCCGTCGCGACAATCGGCCCGATGCCCGCCCTCTGCGGGAATCGCGCCAGCCTGCGGCTTCACAGCTCGTTGCCGAAGTCGAACGCTTCGGATGGACTCAATCGCTCCCCGCGGCAGGAAAGCGGTCGGAGGCGAATCGGCTTCTATCCCTCACGCGGCGCGAAATGGCTTGTTCCTCGCAGGAGAGAATCGCTCAGTTCAGCACGCGAGCAAGATAAGCCGTTTGCTCTGATCCGCACCGCTTTCCCATCGTCGCGGTTCATTGGCCCGTCGAAAAAGTCGGTTTTGCAAGCTCCCCGCCGCGTCTTTCCCGAAAGTTTCGATGCTGGCATGGGGGCTTTTTGGTCTTTTTCAACGGGCTGTCAAGGATCGATTAGTACATGTCTTCGCCCGGAGGAGCACCGGCCGGGGCCTTTTCCTCCTTGGGCTTTTCGGCGACCAGCGCGTCGGAGGTCAGCAACAAGGTGGCCACGCTGGCGGCGTTTTGCAGGGCCGAGCGGGTAACCTTCGTCGGGTCGATGATGCCGGCCTTGACGAGGTCTTCGTACTGGCCCGTCGCCGCGTTGTAGCCGATGTTGCCCTTGGCCTCGGCGACCTTCTCGCAGACGATGCCGCCGTCTTGTCCGGCGTTGGCGGCGATTTGGGTCAGCGGGGCGCGGCACGCCCGCAGCACGATCTTGTAGCCGATCTCTTCGTCTTGCGTCAGGCCTTGGGGCTTGACCGCGGCCGCCGCACGCAGCAGCGCCACGCCGCCGCCGGGCAGAATACCCTCTTCGACGGCCGCCCGAGTGGCATGGAGGGCGTCTTCGACGCGGGCCTTCTTTTCCTTCATTTCGCTTTCGGTGGCGGCGCCCACATTGATCTTCGCCACCCCGCCCGCCAGCTTCGCCAGACGCTCTTCGAGCTTCTCGCGGTCGTAGTCGCTGGTGGCCTTTTCGATTTCAGCGCGAAGCTGCTCGATGCGGCCCTTGATCTCGGCGCTCTTGCCGGCGCCTTCGATGATCGTCGTGTTGTCTTTATCGACGACGATCTTCTTGGCGCGGCCCAGTTCGCGCAGTTCGATGTTCTCGAGCTTTCGGCCCAAGCTCTCGAACAACGCCAACCCGCCGGTCAGAATGGCAATGTCTTCCAGCATCGCCTTGCGGCGATCGCCGTAGCCGGGCGCCTTCACCGCGCACACCTTCAAGGTGCCGCGGAGCCGGTTGATCACCAGCGTGGCCAGCGCTTCGCCCTCGATGTCTTCGGCAATGATCAACAGCGGCTTCTGCGCGTTGACCACCTGTTCGAGCAGCGGCACCAGCTCTTTGACGTTGCTCAGCTTCTTCTCGTTGATCAGCACATAAGCGTCTTCCAACACGCATTCCATCTTTTGCGGGTCGGTGACGAAATACGGCGAGAGGTAGCCGCGGTCGAATTGCATCCCTTCGACCCACTCGACCTCGGTGGCCAGGCTCTTGCCTTCATCGACGGTGATCACGCCGTCTTTACCCACCTTCTCCATCGCCTCGGCCAGCAGTCGGCCGATCTCTTGATCGTTGTTGGCGGCCACGGCGCCCACCTGGGCGATTTCTTCCCGCTTGTTCTTCACCGAAACCGACATGCTCTTGAGTTTTTCAGTGATGTCGGCCACGGCCTTCTCGATGCCCTGCTTCAGTTGGATCGGATTGACGCCCGAAACGACCGCCCGCAAGCCCTCGTTGAAGATCGCCTCGGCCAGAATCGTCGCGGTGGTGGTGCCGTCGCCGGCCACGTCGCTCGTTTTGCTGGCGACTTCGCGGACCATCCGCGCGCCCATGTTCTCGTACACGTCTTCCAGATCGATCTCTTTGGCCACCGTAACGCCGTCCTTCGTGACGGTCGGCGACCCGAAACTTTTCTGGATGATCACATTGCGGCCTCGCGGCCCAAGCGTCACTTTGACAGCCTGGGCCAACTTCGCCACACCGCGGCGCATCGCGTCGCGGGCTTCTTGATCGAAAGCAATCATCTTCGGCATGACTATGGTTCTCCTGTGCTGGTATTCGGCGCTGTCGCCCGGCACGAAATACACTTGCCGGGATCACTCGGCGAAACCGCCGCTATTCAATAATCGCCAGAATGTCCGATTCGTGCATCAACAGCAGTTCTTGATCGCCCACCTTGAACTGCTCTCCCGCATACGACGTGAACAACACGCGGTCGCCCACCTTCACCTGCAACGGGCTGCGCGTGCCGTCGTCCAGCAGGCGGCCGTCGCCAACGCTGACCACCTTGCCGCGCGTGGGTTTTTCCTTTGCCGTATCGGGCAGGAAAATTCCGCCGGCGGTCCGCACTTCCGAGTCTTCTCGCTCGACCACCACCCGATCGCCCAACGGTTGCAGCTTCAGCTTTCCCGCGGCCGCCTTTTTCGCTTCGGTCTTCTCCTTCTCTTTGGCCATGATCGAATTCGCCTCCCAAGTGTCGCAAAGGTGTATGTCGGAAACTATTCGTTGCACGTCCGTCGCGCCGCCTCCCCTGCGGGCAACGGCCCGAAACCGCTCGATCGGTTCGGCGGTCCGACGGTCGACGCCGGTCTTTTGGCCCCCATCCCTTGCCGCGGAAAACATGGACCATCGGCGTACAGCGACCGCGAAGTCCCCTCTCCAAGCAAGCCTTGTGCCAGAAATCGCCAAAGATTCCGTAACCCAATGCACAGCAAAATGATAAATCTCTTGACCACCCCAAAAAGAATAGCGGCCCGCCCTGTCAAAACGATCGGCAACGACGAACAAACGCGGCCGCCTTCTGCCAAAGTGGCAGCCCAAAGAACGCCTCGACACGGCCAAAACGCTCGTGAGCGATCGGAGCAAAGAGCCGCAATCGGCCGACATCGCTTTCGAACAGGCCCCGTTCTTACGATCGCATTGCAGAAGTCGCCCGGCACCAACACCCCCCAATGGCGCGGGTTCCCGTTCTTCGCCGCCGATTCTGGGCTTGGGATGGCGCCAGGCTTCGGGTAGGATTCGGCCCCCGAAAACGTCGCCTCTTTCCGCCAGCCGACGACGGCCGTTTTGCGATCGGTTCGATGCCCAAGATCATCCGCTGGAAAACGTCGTTCCTGCTGCTTGCCGCGCTGGCGGTTGTGGCGCTGGCGGGCTGTTCGACTTTGGCGCTGGCCCCCTCGGCCGGACTGCCGGACCGCTTTTCGGCCCAGCGGCACCATCTGCTGTTGCGCAGCGACTTTCCGCTGCCCCAGCATCATCGGATGCTCGACGAATTGATCATGCTTCGCGGCGACATGGTCAGCCGACTGGGCATTCCCTCTTCGGACGAACCGATCCATCTGTATTTGTTCGAGTCGGGCGATCGCTTCGAGCGGTTCATGCGCGCCCGGCATCCCGATTTTCCCGATCGGCGGGCGTTCTTCGTCGAATCCGACTCGCGGCTGGTCGTTTATGCCCAATGGGGCGACCGCATGGCCGAAGACCTGCGCCACGAAACGGCTCACGCCTACCTGCACGCCGTCGTGCCCAATCTGCCGCTCTGGCTCGACGAAGGGCTGGCCGAGTTCTTCGAAGTGCCGCGACGGCAGCAGGGGCTGCACCGCCAGCATATTGCGTGGCTCAACGAGCGGATGCGTCGCCAAGGATGGCAGCCGAACCTGAAACGCCTGGAGCGGGTGGCCAATCACCGCGACCTTCAGCAAGACGAATATGCCGAAGCGTGGTTGTGGGTCCATTTCCTTCTGGATTCATCGCCGGAAACCGCGGAAATCCTCCGCGGCTACCTCAACGAGGTGCGCGCCTCGGCCGTTCCACCGCCGCTATCGGTTGTGCTCGAACGGCAATTACCCGACGCTGCCGCCGCCGCTGCCGAACACCTGCGCAAACTGGCGCCGTAGCGAACCCGTGCGGGCCGCTTCGACCGACAGCGATTCGCCGCAGCGCGCAACCGCGTCCATCGGCTTGGCGCTCGACGGTTTTCCGCCCTCCGCGCGCAATACGTCGGCGACGGGGGTTGCCGCTCTTGTCGCGGCGCTTCATAATCGCGCTTTCTGAATCGTCGGCCCGCGTTCGATATCCTGCTCGCGGGCCGAGACGAGCGATTTTCTCCCGCGAGGAAGAAGCCTTTTCAGGCCGCGCGAGGCACGGCGTCAACCCGCCGCCGGTTTGCGCAACGGGATGCCGTCGGTCGGCTGATGCGCGTGCTCGGCGGTTTGACGCATTTTGCGGGCCGGGAAAAACCGCTCCCGTTGAGAAAACCGCGATTCTCGACCGCGCGGCATCGTTTGAGGACCATTCGCTGATGGCTAAACATATTTTCGTGACCGGCGGGGTAGTGAGTTCCTTGGGCAAGGGGCTGACCAGCGCCTCGATCGGCATGTTGTTGGAGCGGCGCGGGCTGTCGGTCCGCATGCAAAAGCTCGACCCGTATATCAACGTCGATCCGGGCACGATGAGCCCCTACCAGCACGGTGAGGTGTACGTGCTCGACGACGGCAGCGAGACCGACCTCGATTTGGGCCACTACGAGCGGTTCACCAACAGCCCCTTGAACCGCGATTCGAACTACACCACCGGGCAAATCTACCAATCGGTGATCAATAAGGAGCGCCGCGGCGAGTTCCTCGGCCAAACCGTGCAGGTGATTCCGCACATCACCAACGAGATCAAGGCGGCGGTTCTCAAGCCGGCGCAGGCGGGGGTCGATGTGGTGATCACCGAAATCGGCGGAACGGTGGGCGACATCGAAAGCCTGCCGTTTCTCGAAGCGATTCGGCAGATGTCGCTCGATCTGGGGCAAGAGAACTGCCTGTATATCCATCTGACGCTGGTGCCGTATCTCAAGGCGGCCGACGAGCTGAAGACGAAACCCACGCAACACTCGGTGGGCCAGTTGCGGCAGATCGGCATCCAGCCCGACATCCTCATTTGCCGCACCGAACGATCGCTGAGCTACGACGACCGCAAAAAGATCGCCCTGTTCTGCAACGTGCCCGTCGAGGCCGTCATCGAGGAGAAAGACAAAGAATTCTCGGTTTACGAAGTGCCGCTCAGCCTGGTCGAGCATGGGTTGGATCAGTTGATTGTGCGGAAGCTCAAGCTGCCTGCCCGCGAGCTGAAACTCGACGACTGGCATCAGCTTTTGCATCGGCTGCGCAATCCCGAATTGGAAGTGACAATTGCCGTGGTGGGCAAGTACGCCGAACACAAAGACGCCTACAAGTCCATTTACGAGGCGCTCGATCATGCCGGCATCGCCCATCGCGCCCAGGTCCGCATTCAGCGGTTGCACAGTCAGGCGATCGAACGCGACGGCGCCGAGCGGCTGTTGGCGGGCGTCAACGGGGTGCTTGTGCCCGGCGGCTTCGGCGACCGCGGAATCGAGGGCAAGGTGGAAGCGATTCGCTTCGCGCGGACGCGCAACATCCCCTTCTTCGGCATTTGCCTGGGAATGCAGTGCGCGGTGGTCGAGTTCGGCCGTCATGAGCTGGGGCTTGATCGCGCCAACTCGACCGAATTCGACAAGAACAATCCGCACCCGGTGATCTGCCTGCTCGACGAGCAGAAGGCGATCACCGACAAAGGCGGCACCATGCGGCTGGGCGCGCAACCCTGCCGCTTGCGCCGCGGCACGAAGGCCGCGGCCGCCTACGGATGCGAAGAAATCAGCGAGAGGCACCGGCACCGCTACGAGTTCAACAACGCCTACCGCGAACAATTCGAGGCCCGAGGCTTGACGATTTCCGGCACCAGCCCCGACGGAAGCCTCGTCGAGATCGTCGAACTGAGCAACCATCCTTGGTTCGTGGCCGTGCAGTTCCATCCCGAGTTCAAATCACAGCCCACCCGGCCGCATCCGTTGTTTGCCGGCTTCGTCGGTGCGGCCGCGGCCGTGAAACAGCGCGGATCGGCAAGCGGCGATGCCGTTTGAGGCTCGCAACAAGTCGGCGCGCAGCGACAGCGTTTGGGGTTCAATACGGGAACGTCGAGACGGGGAGCAAGACTGCGACGCCCCAAATGGGCCGAAAAACGCAATCGAGGAGCGACACGATGAGCGATCAACAGACTCCGGAAAAGAAGATCATCGTCGATGAAGATTGGAAGGCGCGCGTTGAGGCCGAGCGCCAACAGGCCGCCCAAACCAAAGCAGCCGGACAGGCGAACAACCAAACGGCGGAAACTGCTCTCGATGACGACGACGGCCCGATGCCGCCGCCGGGCCTGCTCTACCTCGCTTCGTCGATGTACTTCCAGGCCTTGGTCTGCTTGGGGCTTCTTCCGCATCCGACGACCGGCAAGCCGGAGCCGAGCCTCCGCCGCGCCCGGCACGCCATCGACACGTTGGAAATCCTCTGGGAGAAGACCGAGGGCCATCGCACACCGCACGAAAGCGAAGCCCTCGATTCGATGTTGCACGAATTGCGGCTCGCCTACCTGAACGCCGGCTCCGCGTCGAAAGAACCGCCGACGTCGGCCGGTTGAGCGAACGCTTCGTCGCGCGGCTGCAGGTCATGGCCGAATGTTTCGGGCGGCAAGCACCGACCGATCGCCCCACGCTGCACTGTGCGCCGCAGGCGGCAACCCGCGTCGCTCCATCGCGGCGCCGCGACGGCAGAGGTAAACCGGAAACGCGCGGCTAGAGAGGTGTGCGCAACAGGCGAATGGCGCAGAAAAAAGGCCGAGGCGAACCTCGGCCCTCTGATCGTTCCGTCTGCCGGCGGCTTCGTGCGTCTTCGCCCATCCGTCGATGCGGCGAAGAGCCGCATCACCACGCGAAGTGGGCGAAGGCCTTGTTGGCCTCGGCCATGCGGTGCACGTTTTCGCGCTTCGTATAGGCGGCGCCTTCGCGACGGTAAGCGGCCATCAACTCGTCGGCGAGTTTCTGGGCCATCGGACGGCCCTTCTTCTCGCGGCACGCGCCGAGAATCCAGCGAATAGCCAACGACTGCTGGCGGGTACGGTTGACTTGCATCGGCACCTGATACGAGGCCCCGCCGACGCGCTTCGAGCGAACTTCGATGTTCGGCTTGACGTTCTCAACCGCCTGAGTGAAGACATCGATCGACGGCTGATCGGGCACCTTCTTGGCCAGAATATCGAGCGCCTCGTAGAAGATCGCTTGCGCAACGCTCTTCTTCCCGTTCCACATCATCGAATTGATGAACTTCCCGGCCAACAGCGACCCGAACTTCGGGTCCGGTGCCAACTTCTCTTTGCTTGCAGTCAATCGACCCATGACAGCGTCTCGAAATCTCTTTTGATAAACTCGCGAAAACGCAAACGCGGCTCGAATAGAAAGGCGACGAACGGCCGCCCTCATCGCATCGATTTCAACCGATTCCTATCTTCCTCTCCACCGCCCGCATATGGGAACCCGTTCCAATCACACCCACTCCCGCCGATCAGCCTGACGATCAGCTCCGCTTCGCGCCGTATCGGCTGCGCGATTGCTTGCGGCCTTCCACGCCCAAGGCATCCAGCGCGCCGCGCACCACCTGATACCGAACACCCGGCAAATCGCGGACGCGGCCGCCGCGCACCAACACGATCGAGTGCTCTTGCAGGCTGTGCCCTTCGCCGGGGATGTAAACGGTCACTTCCTTGCCATTGCTCAACCGCACGCGCGTAATCTTTCGCAGCGCCGAGTTCGGCTTCTTGGGGGTCATCGTCTTAACTTGCAAACAGACGCCGCGTTTTTGCGGGCATTGGTCCAGAACCGGCGCCTTGGTGGTCCGGCGCTGAACACGTCGCGATTTGCGGGTCAGTTGGTTGATCGTCGGCATGGCTTTTGAAACAACTCTCTTCTCTAAGGCGAAAGGCGTCAAACGGTTGGACTTCGGGGTATCGGCACCCCCACCGCCCGCGCGAGCGACCGGCTGCACCCCTCCCAACGGGTTTTGTTGTACGGAAACCTATTATTGTGCCGTTTCGCCCACCGCTGTCAATGGGGCGGCACCGGCATTTTTCGCTCCGTCGGCGTTCCGACCGCCAAGGCTTGCGGCCAAGGCCGGCCGTGCCGCAAAGCCATCGCCGTTTCGCTAGTCAACCCAGACGCCCGCATTCGCCTGTTTCTGTAACACGAACGCACACTTGGAAAACCAGTCTCGCACAACGTCATCGACTCGTCGCCGAACCCAGGCCGCATCTGCCGATCACGGACGCGATGGCCGATGCCGACAAGGCAAAGTCCTCGGGCGATCGGCCCCCATCGCCGGATGGCGCCATCGTTACTTGTTTTCCGCAGGCGGCTGCAGACAAGCTGGAACGCTTTGCGCAAAAGTTGGTTGTGAACCTATTGTTGGCGAATTAGATTGGGGTTCGCCTCGGCTTGGGGGCGCTCGTGCGAACGTCCTTTCGGCCGGGGGCTGATGATCAGTGAACGGGCGACAATCGCATTGCCGGCGGGGTCGGCAATGCGGCGGTTTCGTCAGCCGTGGGGGAACAGATTCGATGCAGCAGCAGAAGACCGTTGGCGTTGTCGGCCCGTCGTCGCGACGGGCGTTTTTGGGTACGTGTGCGGCCGGCGCAACGGCGGGGGCTGCGGCCGCAGCCCTCTCGGGTTGGACGGCAATCGCTTCGGCCGCGCAGCCGGCGGCCAATCCGCATACGGCCGTTCCCGCGGAGCCGCTCACCCTGTACGAATTCACCGGCCAAATTTGGATTCGCTGGCGGAATATCAACGTCTTTTCCTACCGTGCCCATCCCACGCAGAAGTATCCCTACTTCTATCCCGTGGCCGGGCCGGTCTCGGGCTTGTCCTTGACGACTGAGAGTTCGCTGCCCTGGCCGCATCAGCGCTCGCTGTTCTTTTCGTGCGATCGGGTGAACGGCTGCAACTTCTGGCAAACGGAGCTGCAAAACGGGCAGATCGTCTCCGACGGCCCGAAGGCCGCGATTCGCGGCGAAAACGCGGTCGAGCTGACCGATTCCTGCCGCTGGCTGCGTCCCGGGGCCGAGCCGATCGCCCGCGACGAGCGCCGTTTTACCATCACCATGGTCAACCCGCGGTTGCGGCTGATCGACGTGTGGATCAAGTGGTCGGCCGTCGTCGATCTGAAAATCGAAAAAACGAATCACTCGCTGTTCTCCGTGCGTGCCGCGCCCGACATCACCCCCTTGCAAGGCGGCACGCTGTTGAACGATTTGGGCGACGAGGGCGAGAAGGGCACGTTTGGGAAGAAGGCGGCCTGGTGCTGCTTTTTCGGGCGACGGGCGAACTTGCCCGAGGAATTCGTCGAAGGCATTGCACTGTTCGATCACCCGAAGAATCCGTGGTCGCCCTCGCCGTGGTTCACCCGCGACTACGGGTTCATTTCGCCCACACCGCTGAACTTCATCGACAAACCGTGGACGCTGGCCGCCGGGCAAGCCGTCGAGTTCCGTTACCGCGTGGCCCTCTTCGCCGGCGACGCCAAAGCGGCGGGCTTGGCCGCGTTGTATCAGAAGTGGATCGAAGGTTGACGCCGCCGGCAGATCGACGCGCGGAATCGTGTCGAAACGCGACAAAACGCGGCGAGGCGCCGGCGATTGTTTCGGTTGTGAGACGAGGACACCGATCAACAATGGGAGGAAGAGCACTGATGCGATTGCGACAGGGTCTGATTCTTTGGGCGGCGGTGATCATGATTGCCGCGCGGGCGACGGCGGCCGAGCCGACGGTCAACACCGCACAGATTCGCGCCGATCAAGGCAAGTTGCGGATCGATCGGAACATTTACGGGCATTTCGCCGAGCACCTCGGACGCTGCATCTACGAAGGATTTTGGGTGGGCGAAGACAGCCCGATCCCCAACACCCGCGGAATCCGCAACGACACTGTCGCTGCGCTGAAGAAGATCAAAATCCCCGTGCTGCGTTGGCCGGGCGGTTGTTTCGCCGACGAATACCATTGGCGCGACGGCATCGGCCCGAAGAATCAACGCCCCGGCATGATCAACACGCATTGGGGCGGCGTGGTGGAAAACAACCATTTCGGCACGCACGAGTTTTTCGACCTGTGCGCGCAGCTCGGCTGCGAGCCGTACATCTGCGGCAACGTGGGCAGCGGCACGGTGCGCGAGATGCAAGAGTGGGTCGAGTACATCACCTTCGACGGCCGAAGCCCGATGGCCGACCTCCGCCGCGCCAACGGCCGCGAAGAACCGTGGAAGATCAAGTATTGGGGCGTGGGCAACGAGAACTGGGGCTGCGGGGGTAACATGCGGCCCGAATACTACGCCGACGAATACCGCCGCTACGCTACCTACTTGCGCAACTTCAGCGGCAACCGGCTGTATAAGATCGCGTGCGGGCCCAAGGGCGGCGATGTGCGATGGACCGAGGTGCTGATGCGCGAGGTCGGCCCGCGGATGCAAGGACTGTCGCTGCACTACTACTGCGGCTCGGGCAAGAAAAGCCGGTCGGCCACTGTTTTTGAAGAAGTCGATTGGGCGCATCTGCTTTCGCGCGCGTTGCACATCGACGAGTTGATC
>Ga0308417_1003052_pt1 | contig 10822 bp, 9 predicted proteins | sample HotsprSampleOS65_FD_203528 | JGI IMG/M metagenome (GOLD analysis project Ga0308417, IMG submission 203528) | Hot spring phototrophic mat microbial communities from Octopus Spring, Yellowstone National Park, Wyoming, United States - 20090730_OS65 ... | reverse complement strand
GCGCTGCGCTGGAGGGCGCTCGTGAGGAGCTGAATCAGGCGCTGGCCGTTGACCCCAACGCGCTGCAGGCGTATCAGGAGCTGGCCCGCATTGCCCTGGACTTGGGCGACGCGCCGGCTGCAATCAATGCGATGCAAGCCATATTGGCGCGCAGCCCGAACGACTGGAACACGCTCAAGAACCTGGCCGTGCTCTACAGCGACACGCGCCAGATCACGTTGGCGATCGAATACGCGCAGCGCGCGATCCCGTTGGCGCCGGCCGACCAACGGCTCGCTCTTGAATCGCTGGTGCGGCAACTCAGCCCGCCCCAGTAACCGACTCACGACTCAAGCACACCATGGTTGAACTTCTCCTCCTCTTCTTCGGCGCGCTGGTCATCGCCATCGCGGTCACACCGGTGAGCAAGTGGCTCGCTCCTCACGTCGGTGTGATTGCGCGGCCGCGCGCGCGTGACATTCACACCCAGCCGGTGCCCAAGCTTGGCGGGTTGGCCATCTTGCTCGGCGTGCTGGTGATGGCCCTGGTGCTCGGCCGCCGGCTGGAGTTCCAGCAATTTGCGGCCATCGTCGTGGCGGCGACGCTGATGTCGTTCATGGGCCTGGTGGACGATCGCTTCAACCTGAACGCCTACGTCAAACTTGTGGCTCAGGTGGGCGCCGCTGTGATGGTGTATCTGTTCGGCGTGCGCGTGATGATGTTCAGCAACCCCTTGCTCGATGCGCTCCTCACCGTGGTGTGGATCGTCGGCATCACCAACGCCATGAACATGCTCGACAACATGGACGGCTTGTTGGCCGGCATCAGCGCTGTGATCTCGGCGTTCTTCCTGGTGCTCGCCGTGATCAACGGGCAGTACCTGGTGGGCTTGCTCAGCGCGGCCGTGTTGGGGGCATGCATCGGCTTTCTGGCTTGGAACCTCAACCCGGCCAGCGTGTTCATGGGGGATTCGGGCAGCATGTTCCTCGGGTTCATGCTGGCGTGCGTCGCCATCAAGCTGCGCTTCCTGGGGCAAAGCCCGGCGGTATCATGGCTGGTGCCGGTGATTGTGATGGGCCTGCCGATTTTCGACATGACGTTGGTGACGCTCTCGCGCTTACGCCGCGGCAAGAACCCCCTCACCTCGCCGGGCAAGGATCACACCTCGCACCGCATCGCCAATCACGGTTTCAACCGCCGCGAAGCAGTCATGATCCTCTACCTGGCCTGCGGCGCGCTGGGCATCATAGCCATCATCGCCTCGGTAGCCAATGTTCTGGCGAATGTGATCATCGCCGGCGCCCTGCTTGCCCTCGGCGCGTATCTGCTGTGGTTCATGGAGTTTGGACCGTGGAAGCTGACAACGATAGACTGGGAACATTCGGGGCCGGGAGCGCGCTCCGGCGTGCTGCGGCCCGCTCCGCTGCCTACCGAACCGATCAACACATCGCCGTCCTAGGTCTGGGCTACGTGGGCCTGCCTCTGGCCGTTGCATTTGCCCATGCCGGCCGGCGCGTCATCGGCGTGGATGTGGATGCGCGCAAGGTAGCACAGCTCAACGCCGGTAAGAGCTACCTGGCCGATGTCGCGAGCGAAGACGTCATGCGAGCCGTGCAAGCCGGCGCGCTCATTGCTACCAGCGATTACGACGTCTTGCGCGACTGCGACGTGATCTTCATCTGCGTGCCGACGCCATTCGACACCATGCGCGCGCCCGATCTGTCCTTCGTCGTCGGCGCGGCCGAGGGCATCGGGCCGCGCCTTTCGCGAGGTCAGCTCGTTATCTTACAAAGCACCACCTATCCCGGCACCACCCAGGAAATCGTGCAACCCCTCCTGGAACGCAACGGCCTGAAGGCGGGCATTGATTTTGATCTGGCTTTCTGTCCCGAGCGCATTGATCCTGGGCGCACCGACTGGACAGTGGTCAACACGCCCAAGGTGGTCGGCGGTGTGACGCCAGAGAGCACTCAGCGCGCGGCTGTCGTGTTGGGTGCGTTGGGCGCGCCCGTGCATTGCGTCTCGTCGCCGCGGGTGGCCGAGATGACCAAGCTGCTGGAGAACATCTTCCGCTCGGTCAACATTGCCCTGGTAAACGAGCTGGCGCTGCTGAGCGAGCGCATGGGCATTGATATCTGGGAAGTGATCCACGCTGCCAGCACCAAGCCCTTCGGGTTTATGCCGTTCACGCCAGGGGCCGGGGTGGGTGGGCACTGCATCGGTGTGGATCCGTATTATCTCTCGTGGAAGGCGCGCGAATACGACTTTCACACCAAGTTCATCGAACTGGCGGCCGAGGTGAATCAAAGCATGCCCTTCCACGTCGTGGACCTGGTCGAACAGGCGTTGGATCGGTTACACGTCGCCATGCGCGATGCGACGTTATTGGTGCTGGGTGTGGCGTTCAAGCGCGATGTGGACGATCCGCGCAACTCGCCGGCCGAGCGCGTGATCGAGCTGCTGCTCCGGCGCGGGGCGAAGGTGATGTACCATGACCCGTATGTGCCGAAGTTCCATGTCGGGGGCAACGTCTTCCATCGCGAGCCGGTCACGCTGTTGTCTCAACCGTTGAGCGAGGTCAGCTTGCGCAAAGCGCATTGCGCGGTCATCGTCACCGGCCATCGCGTCGTGGATTACAGTTTCGTGGTGCGCACCGTGCCGGCGGTGGTGGACTGCTGCAATGCCACGTTTGCTGTGGATGGCGACAAACGGCACGTGACGCGCCTGGGCGTGGGCGTGGAGCGTTGATCGGCCGAGCCGACGGCGCGGCGCAACGGTGTGCGCCCCGCAAGATTGAGCGCGACTAAATAGCAACGACACGACAGATGAACGCCGAGCTGCCATACTACCTGGCCTTCGCGCGCGTGAAAGGGATCGGCGCCGTGCGCGTGCGAAAGCTGAAGGCGCATTTCGGTTCGCTGCAGCACGCCTGGTGCGCCGGCGAGTTCGATCTGGCAGCAGCCGGTCTGGATGCCAAGGCAATCGCGGCGATAGCGCAAGCGCGCGCGAGCATCTCCCCTGAGGCGGAGGTGGAACGGCTGATGAAAGCCGGCGCGACGGCAATCACCTGGGACGATGCCGACTATCCTAAGCTGCTGCGCGAAGTCGCCGACCCGCCGCCGGTGCTGTTCGTGAAAGGGACACTGACCGAGGCGGATGCCTGGGCGGTGAGCATTGTGGGCACGCGTCGGGCAACTGTATACGGCCGCGAGGTGACGGAGATGTTGGCCGGAGACCTGGCGCGCAACCACATCACCATCGTGAGCGGCATGGCCCGTGGGATTGACGCCTTTGCCCATCAGGCTGCCCTCAAGGCCGGCGGCCGGACGTTGGCCGTGTTGGGGTGCGGCGTGGACATCGTATACCCGCCCGAACATCGTCGGCTGGCCCAACAAATCGCCGAGCAAGGTGCGCTGGTGAGTGACTATCCGCTCGGCACGCCACCGGACGCGGCCAACTTCCCACCGCGCAATCGCCTCATCAGTGGGCTGAGCCTGGGCGTGGTGGTGGTGGAGGCCGACGAACGCAGCGGCGCGCTGATCACGACCGAGTTCGCCGCCGAACAGGGGCGCGATGTGTTCGCCGTGCCGGGCAACATCTTCAACCGCACCAGCCGTGGCACCAACCGACTGATTCAGCAAGGGGCTCGCATCGTGCTCAACACCGAGAGCATCCTGGAGGAACTCAACTTGAACATGGTGGCCGATCGCGTGGAGGTCGAAGCGGCTGTGCCGGAGAACGACACCGAGCGCTCGATCCTGGCATATCTCTCGCACGAGCCCACCCAGGTGAACGAGCTGGTGCGCACGCTCAGCCTGCCCGTCGCCGACATCACCGCTGCCCTGGCGCTGATGGAACTGAAAGGTTTGGTACGCCAGGCTACCGGCACAAGCTACGTGCTGGCTCGAGAAGCGCGCCTGGGCTATCGGGTGGATTGAGGGGAGAGTAGAGACGCAGCAATTGGCAATTCGGCGTGCCGGTCACCATTGACCGATCAACGATTCACCGATCAACCAAATTTACCGAGCAACCAAGGTCGAAGACATGTATCACGCACTCATCATGGCTGGCGGGAGCGGCACGCGCCTGTGGCCGCTCAGCCGAAAAGACCGCCCCAAGCAGTCGCTCTCGCTCGTCGAGGAACGGACGATGTTCCAGGTCACCGCCTATCGCCTTCAGCCGCTCATTCCGCTCGAATGTGTACATGTGGTGACCAACGCGCAAATGGCGGCGATCTTCAAGGGTCAAGTCCCGGACATTCCGGAGGCTAACTACGTCATCGAGCCGAGCGCCAAAGACAACGGGCCGGCCGTTGGCCTGGCCCTCACCCACATCAGCCGCAAGGACCCGGACGCGACGGTGGCTATCCTGACGGCCGACCATCACATCGGCAAGACGGCCGAGTTTCACCGGGCGCTGCGGGCAGCCTACGAGATTGCCCAGCAGGATTACATCGTCACGCTTGGCATCATGCCGACCTATCCCTCGACCGGGTTCGGTTATATCGAACGCGGAGACAAGATGGACGTGCGCCATGGCTTGGACGTCTTTCACGCCCGGCGGTTCACCGAGAAACCCAAACAAGACGTGGCCGAAGCCTATCTGGCCGACGGCCGACATTCCTGGAACAGCGGCATGTTCATCATGAAATGTCGGGTTGGCTTGCACGAATTCGAACGCCAGCAGCCCGAATTTGCTGCGGCTTTGGCACGGCTGGCGCCGACGATCGGCAGCCCGGCCTACGACGATGCGCTCCGGGCCGCCTGGGAGATCGCCCCGAAGAAGTCCATAGACTATGCCATCATGGAGGGCGCTGAGCGCTTGGCAGTTATCCCGGTGGACATTGATTGGAGCGACATCGGCAGTTGGGCGTCGTTGCTGGACATCTTGCCCAAAGATGAGCGCGGCAATGCCTTCTATGGCGATGGCGTGCTGGCAATCGAGACCAGCAACACCCTGGTGCGGACGAGCGATCGCTTCATCGCCGTCATGGGCTTGAAGGATGTCGTTGTGGTGGATACACCCGACGCATTGCTGGTATGCTCGCTAGATCGCGTGGCCGATTTGAAGCAGATCGTGGAACGGCTGCGCCTGGAACGGCGTGACGATCTGCTGTGAACGTATGCTGGCGGAGTACGCTCGAATTCTGCTCCGGCGCTGGTGGCTGGTGTTCCTGCCGGTGTTGCCGATCCTGGCGATCACCTGGCTCACCGTGCAGCCGGCCTCACCGACGTATGTCGTGACCCTGTCGTTTGCGGTCGGCTTGCCGCCGGAACCGCTGCGCGAACAGGCCTACAACTACGACCGGCACTACAACTGGCTGGCGTCGGAGTACGTCACCCAGGGGTTCTCGCTCATCGTCAGCAAAGGCGTGTTCGCCGACAACGTGGCCAGACGCCTGGCGCAGCGCGACGCCGCGTTGCCATCTTTGGCAGGTGCGATTCGCTCCGAGTACCGCTCCAGCGTGCTGGTCATCTATGTGTCATGGCCCAACCCCGAACAGGCGGCGCAGATCGCCCAGGCTGTGGTGGACGAGCTAAACGAGAACTACGAAGCCTACTGGCCGCAACTGAAAGGTTCGGGTGCGTCGCCCGTGCGCTTGATGGATCCCATCGTCCCGGTACCGGTGGCAGCGCCCTTGCGCGACCGATTCGATCTGCCGATGCGCGTCGCCTTCGGCTTGCTCGCCGGCATGACGTTGGCGCTGTTGTGGCATCATTTCGATCCGATCATCCGGGAGCGTCGCGAGATCGAGCGCATGGGGCTGACCGTGATCGCAGAGATCCCCGAACGATCTTAGAAGCTGATGCGGCGGGGCGGTCAGGAAGCTATCGCCATTTGACATGGAATTGCAAGACTATCTTCAAATCGCCAAACGGCGCTGGTGGATCGTGGTGCTCGTGGCGTTGATCGCAGCAGCCAGCGCATTCGTCTTCAGCCGGCTGCAGATGCCGATCTACAAGTCGTCCATGAAGCTGACGATCCAGCCGGCGCGCACCGACTTCGGCCAGACTCAGGCGGCCAAGCAGTTGCTGTTGTCTTACATCGGCATCATTCGCACCGAGCGCAATGCAGCCGAGGTCGGCAAGCGCTTGCAGCTCGACTATTCGCCTGCCTACATCTATAGCCAGACGCGCATGGCCGACGACGCTGCCAGCTATGGCGTCGAAATCGAAGTGCGCGACTACGACGGCGAGACGGCCAATCGCATCGCCCGCGAGTGGGCGCAGTTGTTCGTTGAGTTCCGCAACCGGGATAATGCCAAGCAACGGCGTGAGGATCGCGTCGAGGCGATCATCGGCGACGACCCGCGCTATGCCCAGGACTATCCGCGCACCGGCGTGAACACGGCGGCCGGCTTGCTGTTGGGCGCGGTCGCCGGCGTGGCGATTGCCGCGCTGTTGGAATGGCGGCAGTCTGCCTTGCTGCGCACGCCGAAGGATGTGGAACGCACCCTGGCGCTGCCCGTGGTCGGTGCCATTCCGGCCGATTGAATCGCTATGAACCTGATCACGATCACCGAACCGCAATCCGCGATTGCCGAGGCCTATCGCACGTTGCGCACCAACCTGCACTTTGCCATGCTCGACGCGCCGTTGCGCACGCTGCTGGTCGTTTCGTCGGACTCGGTTGGGGCGGCCGCCACTGTGCTGGCAAATCTGGCGGTGACGCTGGCACAAGTGGGCAAGCGCGTCATCGCTGTGGATGCCGATTTGCGTGCGCCGGCGTTGCATACTGCCTTCGATGTGACCAATGCAGCCGGTCTGTCCGATTGGCTCGCCAGTGGGGCGAACGACACAAGCGAGCCGCCATTGCGCCCGACGACGCTGCCTAACCTGAGCGTGCTGACGAGTGGCGCGCTGCCTGCCATCCCCGCCGACTTGGTCAGTTCGGATCGCATGGCGCATGCGGTGGCACGGCTAGGCGAGATGGCTGACCTGGTGTTGTTCAACGCGCCGCCGCTCGGCCGGTTCAGCGACGCTGCAGTGTTGGCTTCGCGGGTGGATGGCGTGTTGCTCGTGGTCGAGGCCGGCAGGACCCGTCGCGACAGCGCGCAGCAAGCCAGAGACATCCTCGCCCGCGCACATGCGCGCGTGGTTGGCGTCGTCATGCTGGGAACGAAGTGATGTCGCGCGAAGTGACATCTCGCGAAGCGATCCGTCCATTCACCATCAATCCGCGACTCGTCATTGGTCATCACGCGTCGGGTATAATTCGCCTGCTAATTCGTGGAGAAGGTCCTCGATCGCGTGATACATCGCCAAACTCAAACCTCAGCCTACTGGTCCGCCCTTACGATCACCGCGGACGATGCTGAGTTTCTTTACGGTTTTATCCTCGAAGCAGGCAAGCCGCAACGCATCGGCGACCTGACGTTGGCGCTTATCCGGCACCGTGTTGAGCAAGAGAATGAGGCGCTTCGCCGCCAATGGGCCGACAACAACGTCTATCAGCCAAAGAATCGCTACGCGGTCGGTGAGCGGTTGATCTTCCCTGCGCTCAAATTCGCTTCCGGTCGCGTCGTCGGTGTGCGCCCGGGCAACAATCCCGACCTGGGCGAGTTCGAGGTCATCGCCGTGCAGTTCGACGATGGCCGTCGTCGTGAGTTCGCCGCCAACTATCCACGGGCACATCGCTTGAATGACGAAGATGCGACTGCCTTGTTCGACGCGCAGCATCTCAAGACGCCGGAGGCGTTATACGAAGAGCACGGCGCACAGGTGGCCGCTGCCCTGACCGCTGCGCTCGAGGACAATGACGAATTCATCCGCATCGGCGAGGAATGGTTCCTGCGCGCCATGATGGCGGAGGTAAACATCGGCCATCTGAACCTGGCTGAAGCGGTGCTCGATGTCGCCAACGGCGGGCCGCTAACAACGGATGTGATCCTGCGCGATTTGGGCCTGCCGCCCGACATCGGCGACAAAGTGCAGGAAGCATCGCTGAACAACGCCCTGGCCGCCGATCCGCGCTTCGATGAAGTCAGCTTGAACGACAGGCCGGCCTGGTTCCTCCGGCGGCTGGAGCCGGCTGAGGTGCGTGAGATGCCGCAGCCCCTGCGCGCTGTGCGTTTCCCGGGCAACACCACCATCAGCGCTGAATTAACGCGGCTGGCGCGCGAGCTGGACGACGAACTGGAGTTCGACGAAACGATTCCAGTGACGCCGGCCCACAGTGCCACGCTCATCCTTACCTTCCCACACCGCCGCGCCGGCACGCTGGGGTGGTCGCACGCCGCGGCTTCGGTTTTGCCGCAATCGTTGAAGCCGCGCATCCCGATGCGCTTCAAGGATCGCGCCACGCAGAAAGAGGTCACCGTGTGGCTGGTGCGCGCCGGGCGTTACGTGTGGGGGCTGGGCGACTGGTTCAAGGCCAACGACCTGCCCGCCGGCGCCTATATCGAGCTCTCGCGCAGCGATGCGGAAAACCTGGTGTGGATAGATTATCGCCGCCGCCGACCCAAGCGCGAGTGGGTGCGGGTCGCCAACCTTCGCGATGGACGCCTGCATCTGGAGACGGCGCAGCGCGCCGTGGCGTGTGAAGTGGACGAATTGATGTCCGTGTTCGTGGACGATCCGCGCTTATTCGACGCGTTGCGCAGCGACCGACCGCGCGACGTGATGCAGGCGGTGCGCGAGGCCTTCCCCGAAATTGCCAAGCTCAGCCCGCAAGGCAACGTGCATGCCCGGACGCTCTACGCGGTGGTCAACCTCATCACGCGCTGTGCGCCGACCGACGTGTTTGCAGCCTTGACGGCCAGCGGCTCATACGTGCCGGTGGGCGATAACTACTGGCATCTGAGCGAACGATAGCGCGACGAGCTTGGGACGGATGAACGATGAAGCTCTTCAGACCGACCGAGAACACGCCCTTTCACATTGACTACTCCTGGTTCGAGAAGAACGGCCAGGACGTGAATGTGCTGATTTACAAATGCCTGACGCCAGAGCAGCAGGAGCGGCTGGCCGGCGTTCCGGCTGATGAAGCGCTCGACTTCGTGGACGAAGACACCGGCGAGGTGAGGCGGGTGACGCGCGCCATGCAGATCATCCGCACTGAACGCGCCGACGATCCGACGTTCATCAGTTCGCGCCTCCCGGTTGCCGAATCGGTCTTCCGCATTTTCTTGCTCAACGACAACCAGCCGCTGACGCCGATCGAGCTGGCGGCCCGCGTTGGGCGCAAGCCCTCGGAGATCGTCGCTCAGTTGGGCGGCCGCGCTGTTTATAATGGCATACGGCCGATCATGAATTAGCCCCCGTAGCTCAACAGGATAGAGCAGGGCACTTCTAATGCCGAGGTTGTGAGTTCGAGTCTCGCCGGGGGCGCTGCTCAACTGCCTCTCCCCCTTCGAAGGCCTCTCGTTTTCATTGGGCAAATATGGCATGGGGGTGCGCGCTACTCGTCGGGGATGCACAGTTCGTGACGTGACTTCTTGCTCCCTCCCGGTGCCGTCGTCCTCTCCAAAGGTATAGCTGGTCGTGCGCTTCAAACGGGCTTAAAGTACGCCTCGCCACGCAGGCATTGCCCAGTCCGATAGACCATGTTTCGGCCGATTCGAGAGCAACCACCGTCCAAGAGCTTCCGCCTGCCGGAGATCCGTTCCGCCGTGACCAACGTCGCCAGGGCGTTCGGCTTGATCTGGGGGGCGCATCCGCTGAGCACGGCCGGTATGGCTGTGGTGACGCTGTTGCGGGCGGCTTTGCCGGCAGCGCAGGCGTGGGCGGCCAAGCTCATCGTGGATGGGGTCGTGGATGCCATCGGGCGCAGGTCGTCTAACGATTTCTGGATGGCCCTGCAGCCGGTGTTGCCGTATCTGGCTTTGGAGTTTGCCCTGGTCACGGCCGGGGCGGTCTTGAATCAATCGCGCAGCCTGCTCGAGCACATCCTGCACGCGCGCCTCTCGCACACCATCAACACGGCCATCATCCGCAAATCGCTCGCCCTCGACCTGCACTTCTTTGAGAACGCCGAGTACTACGATAAGCTGGAGAACGCACGGCGCGAAGCCGATTACCGCGCGCTGAGCATCTTGAACGACGGCTTCATGTTTGTGCAGAATGCGATCACTCTGACGTCGTTCATCGCGCTGCTGCTTGCCTTCAGCCCGTTCCTGGCCTTGCTCCTGCTGGGCGCTACGATTCCTCTGTTCATCGCCCAGAGCCGGTTCAGCGAGTTGCGTTTCCGCTTGCTCACCTGGCGCGCACCCGAGGCGCGACGCATGATGTACCTGGAGCGATTGCTGACGAACAGCGAAAGCGCCAAAGAAGTCAAGTTGTTCGGCCTGGGCGAGCCCTTGCTCAAGCGCTACCACGATCTGTTTTGGAAGTTCTATGCGGAGGACACGACCCTGGCCCGGCGGCGCAGCGCCATCAGCGTGGGCTTTGGTGTGCTCACCAGCCTGTCCTATTACCTGGCCTATGCCTGGATCGTTTTCCGCACCGTGATCGGCGCCATCAGCCTGGGGAGCATGACGCTGTATCTCACGGTCTTCCGACAGAGTCAGAGCACGTTTCAAGGCATGCTCTCCGGCCTGAACAACCTCTACGAGAGCGCGCTGTTCATGAGTAACCTGTATAGCTTCTTGGGCTTGGAACCCCAGATGAAGCTCGCAGAAGCGCCCCTGCGTGTGCCGCGGCCGATTGTCCGCGGCATCGAGTTTCGGAACGTGTCGTTCAAGTATCCGGGTCGATCAGACTGGGCGCTGCGCAATGTGTCGTTGACCATTGGGCCGGGCGAGAAGCTGGCCCTGGTGGGAGCCAACGGTGCCGGCAAGACTACCTTTATCAAATTGCTCACCCGGCTATACGATCCGACCGAGGGGCAGATCCTGCTCGATGGC
>Ga0308417_1003048_pt1 | contig 10838 bp, 7 predicted proteins | sample HotsprSampleOS65_FD_203528 | JGI IMG/M metagenome (GOLD analysis project Ga0308417, IMG submission 203528) | Hot spring phototrophic mat microbial communities from Octopus Spring, Yellowstone National Park, Wyoming, United States - 20090730_OS65 ... | reverse complement strand
TCTATGCCGATCCCACCATCACCGACCCCTATCAGGCTTCTCAAGAAGTGCGCCAGCGGCTAGCACTCTTGCGCAGGGAGGAAGCCAGGCTTGCGCCCATCGTCGAGGCCGTTCTGGAAGATCAACTTTCGGCTGTAATCGCCCGCCTGGGTTTATCCCTAGGTGGACAACCGTTGCCGCCGGTCTCCTACCATGTTTCGCCCTTACCTTCCTCCTTGATTGTTTCGCCGCGCGAAGTCATCCGTCAGGAGGCAAACATCTCCCTGAAGGTAGGCTTGACCACCGATCAAAAGGAAGCCCTGGAGGAAAAAGTGGACAAAGCCTTAAATGTCTCTTCGCTGGTCGTGGCGGTGGGCGGCATTGGGGTTTATCCCACAATGGTGATGCAAACCACAGACCTGAACTGGCTTGCCGAAGTAGTTGCCCACGAATGGATCCATAATTTTCTCAGCTTTCGACCATTGGGGATCAATTACGCCACCAGCGGTGAATTGCGCACCATGAATGAGACGGTTGCCGCCATTGGCGGCAAAGAGTTGGGCAGAGCGCTAATAGAAACATACTACCCTGAATTTTTGCCACCTCCTCCGCAACCCTTGCCTCCTGCCCCATCCGCTAAGCCCTCGCAACCGCCTCCGTTCGATTTCCGCAAGGAAATGCATGAAACCCGGGTGCGGGTAGATGAGCTGTTAGCCCAAGGCCGTATTGAGGAAGCTGAAGCCTATATGGAAGAACGGCGGATTTTCTTCTGGGAAAATGGCTATCAAATCCGCAAGCTCAACCAGGCTTATTTTGCCTTTCATGGGGCGTATGCCGATGAGCCAATTGGCGCAGCCGGGGAAGACCCCATTGGGGCAGCAGTAAGAAAATTGCGCGCCCTATCCCCCTCTCTGGCAGCCTTTCTCAATCGCATCTCCTGGATGTGGTCGCCACAACAGTTGATGGAGGCTATCGATGAATAAAGCGCCCTTTCTGGTCTTGATATGGCTGGTGAGCTGGATGCTGGCTGCCTGTCAAACCAACCCTTCACCTGTAACGACTTCCGCCTGGTTGCCGCCGAACCTGACGCCTGTCCTCATCACTCCAAGCAGTTCGCCTCAACCATTGACAAAATCCCATCTCACCCGCCTGATCGCCGCTGGTTGCACCGCCAAAAGTCCTCGCCCGACCCCTGGTCCGACCGAGGTCTCCCTCTTTCCACCGCTCAACGAACAGGACTACCAGCGCGGCGCAGCAAACGCGAAGGTGACCCTAATCGTTTATTGTGATTTTCAAGCCCTGCCCTGCGCTCAATTTTCCCTGCTCATGGAGCAAATCCTGCTCGACTTTCCCAATCAGGTGCGCTGGGTCTATCGCTATTTTCCGCTGCCCGAAGTCCATGACAAAGCCATCCTCAGTGTACAGGCTGCCGAAGCCGCGGCGGGACAAGACAAATTTTGGGCAATGCACGATTTGCTCTACCGAAATGCCCCCGCCTGGGTTGAGCTTAGCCCCGAACAATTTCAACGTTGGCTCTTTGCCCAGGTAGAGCAACTCAACCTAGACCAAAACCGGTTTGAGAGAGACTTTAACAACCCTGAGCTGGCCGAGAAGGGACAAGCAGCCTGGAAACGCAATCAAAGCATTGGGTTACCAGGTGTACCTTTTATCCTGTTGAACGGACAAATCTGGCCCAGCAATTTGCCCCTCAATTATTACACCGTGCGGGATTATGTGCTGCTTGATCTGCTTGAAGAACGCCAGTTCGAGAGTTGTCCGCCGCCGCTGATCGATCTGACGAAAAAATACTCTGCCCGTCTGGAAACCGAAAAAGGAGACATCTTAGTCCAATTGTTTGCCGACCAAGCGCCGATCACGGTCAATAACTTTGTCTTCCTCGCCCAGCAGGGCTGGTATGACGGGATCACCTTTCACCGCGTATTGGAAAACTACATTGTTCAAAGTGGCGATCCCAGCGGAACAGGCTATGGCGGACCAGGTTATGCCTTTATCAATGAAATCTCTCCAGGGTTATCGTTCAATCGAGCGGGGCTGCTTGCCATGGCAAACGCTGGTCGGGATACCAATGGATGCCAGTTTTTCTTTACCCTGTCGCCAGCGCCGCACCTGAACGGTGCATACACCATCTTTGGTCAGGTTTTGCAAGGGATGGACGTCTTACAGCAGATCACGCTCCGCGATCCGAGCCAGTTTCCTCCTCCGCCGCCAGGTGATAGGCTGATTTCGGTAACCATCCTCGAAGAATGAACCATGCAGGGGTGGCTCCTTTGAACCTCAATAACTCTCGTCCATCCTCAGCGCAGCCAGGCATTGAACGCAGGGAATGGGTTTGGTTAGGACAGGGATTGACAACCTCTCTGGTAGCATTCTTTCTGCTCAACCTGGCTTTAGGGTTTGCACTATCCAGCATGCTGGAACTCCTCACCCCAAAGGGCGATCCAGAAAGCAGTTTCTCTTTATGGTTGCTGGCAAGTGGATTCTTCACCGTTGGGCTTCTTCTCGTTCCCCCGGCCATTCTGGCTTTTTACCGCTTTCTCGGTCGGAATCCACCAGCCTGGCTTGTTTCTCTCCGCTTTCCCTCTCTAACAATTCTCCTCCTGAGCTATCCGCTGATCCTGCTTGGAGGAAGCTGGCTTTCCACCCAGACCCTCTTAGCTTATCTGCTCTTGCCGCTTTTCCATATCGCTGCTATCGGCATTCCCATTGCCATCACGCTCAACATTAGCCTAAAGGGTTTACAATCCGTCTCACCGCAACGGAAATGGGGGGCGTTGAGCGTTGGGTTGACCCTCTCCCCATTCCTGATCTTCGTCCTGGAAATGCTGGCTCTTATCCTTCCGCTTGCCATACTGGCGTTTTGGGTATCCCAAGACCCAGAACGACAAAAACATCTCCTTGAGCTCAATGAAACCCTGCGTCAACCCCTGGCGAACCCTCAGGCGATATTGAACGAACTACAACCCTACTTGAATGAACCCGCTATGATCTTTACGGTGATCTTTTTTGCCGCTCTGGTTGTGCCGTTAATCGAGGAAGCTGTCAAACCTTTGGGTGTCTGGCTACTTTACAGACGCACGCACGGCGCATTGGATGGCTTTGTCAGCGGAGCGCTCTGTGGAGCTGGCTACGCCCTGTTAGAAAGTTTCCTGCTTGGCAGCACGAAAGCGGAGTGGTTATTTGCCATTCTGGGACGGAGTGGTACCGCAGCCATTCACATCTTTACCTCGGCACTTATTGGAGCGGCACTGACCACCGCCTGGCAACGGCGCGGCGTTCTACGCCTGATCCTCGCTTACCTGATCGGGGTCTTCTTTCATGGGGTCTGGAATGGTTTCGCCATCCTTTCGGCTCTGCGCAGTGTTTCCCCATCTGAGGAAGGATTTTGGAGCTTGCCTTACACGCAAAATCTGGCCATCATCGCCCCCCTTGCCATTTTGCTGCTTGCCTGTCTGGCGCTCTTCGGTCTCTGGTCTTGCAATCAACAAATCCGCAAAGCGTGGGGTAAAATTGGCTCAATCTTAGAAGGATAACTGAAACTCTTATGGATGCCATCTGGACTTTCATCAACATTTTTCTCCATTTCGATCAATATCTCAGCTTGGTAATTCAAACCTACGGGGCTTGGACGTATTTCCTGCTCTTTTTGATCATTTTTATGGAGACCGGACTGGTGGTCACCCCTTTTTTACCCGGTGACTCGCTCCTATTTGCAGCCGGCACGTTCGCCGCTCTGGGAGCGATGAAGGTCGAAGTTCTCTATCTCCTTCTTGCCGCAGCAGCCATTTTCGGCGACACCGTCAACTACTGGATTGGTCACCTGATTGGACCACGAGCCTTTAGCGGGCGGGTACGCTTTCTAAAGCAAGAATATTTACAGCGTACGCACGAGTTCTACGAAAAACATGGTGGGAAGACGATCATTCTCGCCCGCTTTGTGCCCATTATCCGCACTTTTGCGCCTTTTGTCGCTGGCGTGGGTGAGATGACCTATTGGAAATTTCTCTCCTTCAACGTTTTTGGCGGTTTGTTGTGGGTCGCTTTATTTGTCTTTGGAGGCTATTACTTCGGGAATCTGCCCATCGTGCGCGAAAATTTTACCCTGGTCGTTTTAGCCATTATTTTGATTTCCGTCCTGCCTGGGGTAGTGGAATATCTTAAGGGACGCCGCGCGCAAGGGAGCGCTCGCATCAAAGCCTAACCCTGCAGGCTACGCCCAAGGCGAAAACCTAAAGCCGGTGAGGTAAAGGTGCACACAACGCCTTCGCGCACGGTTGTTCGCGCCAGTTTATGGCTGTAGTACCAGGAGCCGCCGCGAATAACGAAACGCGCCTTTTCATTCCCCTGTTCACGTCCATCCTGCAAGTCATAGGGATAAGGTTTCAGCACTGAGCTGGTCCATTCCCACACATTCCCAGCCATATCAGCCACCCCAAAAGGGCTATCACCGCTTGGAGAGTACTCTCCCACCGGGGTTGTGCCCCTTTTACCGCTTTCCAGGGTGTTACAACGCCAGGGATCAAACTCATTTCCCCAGGGGTATAGACGATCATCTCCGCCGCGGGCTGCGCACTCCCATTCCGCTTCGGTCAGAAGGCGATAATTGCTCCCCAGAGTCTCATTCAACCATTGACAATACGCCTCCGCATCTTGCTTGGACACACCCACCACCGGATGGTTATCTGTCCCTTCGGCGTAACGGAAGCCGCTCCAGTCTTTGGGCACCCGATAACCGGTTGACCAAACAAACAGGTAATACTCGGCATTCGTCACCGGATAACGACAAATTTCGAAGGCTGGCATCTGAATCAAATGTTGGGGCTGTTCAACGGCAAAGAGATCTTTCTCGACCCATTCTTCCGCCCAGATTTCCGTCCGGTAGAGATGCTCAATCTGCTCATCGCTGATGCCGATAACATACTCTCCGCCAGGAATAGTGATCATGCGCGGCGGTGTCACTTTCAGTTTCTTTAGCGGTGATTTTCCCAGTTTGCTCTTCTCAAACATCCCTACCAATCAGGCCCTTCATTTGCGGAGGTTCCGAGGACAACGACCTAAACTGGGTCATTCTAGACCGCAATCGGTTGTCCCAGCACTTTTTCATAAATCTCAGCATATCGCTTTAAGGTCAAATGGATGTTTTCATCGATCGATTTGCTGAGGCCAACTAGATAGGCTTCGCCGCTGGCTTCTTTTTTATAGGCCTCCCAATGGTCAACAACATCCAGCAAAACCCGCAACCAGGCTTGAGAGGTGTTTTGCACTAACCATCCGTAGGAACGGAACTCCTCGTACGGCGGTCCTTCGCTGGCAACCCACGGGATTTTCATGATCATATATTCTAACACTTTTATCCAGCTTCGGCGTTGGTCATATTCTCCGGCTAAGGGAGCTATACCAATATCAAATTGAGATAACACCGTTGCCCATTGACGATGCGGCACCCACGGGACGTGAATCAACTGGTCTCTGGGAAGGCTCAATTGTTTCACAATGCGCACATCATTTCCACAGAACATGATCCGAACATGCGGTCTTGCCCGGCACAGGCGCTGTAAGGCGGGAATCAATCCGCTTTCCACAAAGCTCTGATAATGCGAAACACTACCTCCCCAGCCAATGATCATCCCCTCATGTTCCTGCACCTGAGCGTTTTGATACAGGTTGAGGTCAATATAATTCGGAATGTAGATCATTTCGGTATATGCCCGCCAATCATCGGCTAACCGCCGCGAGGGGGTCGTAGCCGCATGGACAAGGCGCAATCCCCACTTGAACTGGGTCAAGGGGGGCGGCTCCACTTTCTGACCGTTATCACGCCGCACTCCCTGGCTCCAAAAAGAGTAGTTTAAATTGCTGGGGTGCATCAGGTGATAGGCATCATCGAAATCTGCGATGACGACTTTATCACGCGCTTTCCAATACTGAATGGCAGATAGAACCGGCCCAAATAGATTGCGCTCAACGACAATAATGTCTGCTGCTTGACAAATTTCGTCTGCGTGCGGGTTGTGATGGGCAAAATCTTCGATGCCAACCAGAAATGCCTGGTGCCGTCCGTTTTGATTGATTGCTCGATAGGGCACCGCACAGCGCCACTCACTGCTATTCCACTCCTCTTCGCTATCAGCGTAAACAAAGACGATCTTCATCGCTTCTTCCACTGGATACTTTCGCGCAGGACATGATACCAGAGGCGGCTCTGCAGGTTTAACGAGCGCAATTGCACCTGCCGACCGCCAGCATTGCCTAAACTGACCCGCAACTCATGATCTAAGACCAGTTGACGTAAGTAGGTATGCCATTCATCCAACGAATGAGCAATTAATCCGCCACTTGCCCAATTCACCGCAGCAGCACAAGGAGAAGCCAACCATGGAATTCCTCGTCCGCCGGCGTCCACCAGCCGTTTATCCGATAAAGAATTATTAAATGGCGTATTTCTCAAAGGCAATAAAAGCACATCCATTTGCTTGAGAGCATACCAGTAGTCTTCAGATTCAATAATGGGCAAGAAAATTCGCCGGCTCTCCGGCAAACTATCGAAGAGTTGATACACCTCAACGTCGCCGGCGATGACCAGGCGAACATGGGGGAACTCCCGTAAAACCCGCACAATCATGCGTTTGACCTGAAAAACATCTTCCAGCTCGCCGCCTAATCCGATCCAGCCAATATTCACCGTATGGCGTGAACGCACAGGTTTCGAGTTTGAAAGGTCTTCCGTATCCCAAGCGGGTGGAATAACCGTCACCTGGAAATTTGCCTGGCGCAAGGTGTTGGCAAAAGCTTCGCTGGGCACCACGATTCGGTCAGCCAGCCAACAAGCTGCCGAGTAAGCTTTGGCGCGAGCCGGATGATTCAACCCAACCAGCTCGAAAGCCGGGTGCTGAAGTGGAATCTGCTCAAAATCGGCTTCCAGGTACAGCAGGATAGGCAATTTAGCGCTATGGGCTGCCGCCAGCCATTCCATACTACCCGGGTCTCCATGCGGATGGACAGCCAGAACAGCGTCAAAATTGCCTAATTCAGGTGCCTGATTTGCGCTTAGTTTGACAAACTGACAGTCCAACTCGCTCAATTTCTCCACGGGCACTTTGGATGCGATCAAAGGCAATTCCGGCAAGGGATCGATCCATAAAATCTTTAACGGTCGCGTGGCAAGGTCATCCTGGGAAGAAACTGCTGTCAGCGGAGCAACGGCATCACCGTGTACTTCTTTTTGAAGGTAGATATTCTGCAGCAAGTTCTCTAAACCAATCGCCAAATCCTGGCGACCATCCTGGCGAGCTTGACGAATGTTTAACTCCAAAAGAGCGGGAATCAATTCATCGATCTCATCCAATCGCTCGGCAACTTTTAAAGCGGGATGAGGGCTATGAAGGATGTCTTCCAATAATCTGGCCGCCCGCTGCACATCCGCCTCAGAAATCGCTGAAGGGCGACTGGCCAACCGTTCCAAAAGGTCAGCTACTTGTTTCGAGCGCGCCGCCAGGCTTGTTGAAGCGGTTAAATCGGCGGCAAACGACATCGTTTTGCCACCCTCCCCCAGGGTGACTTCGACTTGGGCCAGGTTAATGCGGCGCAAAACCCTGGAGTCTTGTGGTGCTAGTTGCTGCGCCTGAGTATAGAAGGCAAGGGCCGTCTCGGGATCACCATCCGCCAGATAACAATCGCCTAAGATGAGATACGATTCGATATCGGCCGGGTACTCCCGTAAGATTTGGGCAAACACCTGGATCGCCTGCTCAATGCGATTGGCTTCCAGATATTGCTTCCCCAGCGCCTTGCGGCTTGTTAAGTCTGACGACTTTGTGTCCATACAGATCATTGCCCTTGTTATAAAACGAAAACCCACATCCGTCTATAAAGGATGGATGAAGAACGCGTAAAGAGAAGCTAAAAGGTGAAAGTGAAGAAAAAATTTAGCTCCTGTTTACCACCTTTTTATTCAACCTTTATGCCGTTTCGGTAGGGTTTGTACTACACTGTCTTTTGAGAAAGAGTTGTAAAGGATATAGAATTGAACGTCAATCTGGTTTTCTGGCAGAACGCGGCGCCGCTCAAGCGGAGTTGGAGATTTGGGGTGCCCTTAAAGCTGGTGCTTTCGGTGGCGACGACCCCGCAAGTGATCCAGGCTTTTATAACATCCGCTGGTTTAAACAGGCCCACTTAACGAAAGTTAGATATAAAACAAAGATTGTCGTTCACTTTTTTGAAAGTTGCCTTGCGATAAAGAATAATAATTTCAACTTGAGAAAAAATTAGCAATGGTTACATCCATCGAAAAATCACTGTTATATTAGGGAAATAGCATGAAGTATCTTTCATTGCTTACTCTTCTCGATCCCCAAGAGACTGTTATAGAAAGCACTCTCTTAAGAAGGCTACAAGAATATGGTTTGAAGCATCTTGAAGAAATACCCCATACAGGTTGGAATTATGTTCTAGATCAGGTCTGGGTAATTAAGGAGCTTGATAGTTATTTTCGTAATAAAGAGCTGAACAAGCTGATCCTTGTGGAAGTAGGTTGCGGAAAATTAATTTTTAATAATTATTTAGAGGATACCTACAATACAAAAATCATTGGTATTGATCGTCCCCAGGGGTTTTGTAATCCAAAGGAATTCCGAAATGTCGACTATTTTCAGGATTTTCGCGATCTTGTTGAAATTGAGGCAAATTCCGTAGATGTCATTTTCTGGCTTTCATCAATCGAACATAATCCCGTAGATAAAATCAAAGAGCTATTCGATAAGAGTGTAAGGTTGTTAAGGAATGGAGGCATATTGTTAGCAACAATGGCTATTGGTAAAGAGACAAGTTGGTTTGTGCCATCAGGGAAAACCATCTTATCACTGGATGATGCTGAAAAACTATTTGGATTATGCAATATTTACAATAATTATGAGGAGATTCATCACAAGTACCGCCAAAACATTCTTTTTCTTAAGGAACGTTATCAGAATCGATTCGGCCATTTTGATGATGAAGATCCTTTGTTTATTGTCGGGGGCTCAAGAACTGTCAAGTTAGAAGATAATCAAGAAATAAATATCTATTCGTTAGTGGAAATTCTCCTATGTATTCAAGAACAAGTGTAAATATCCTCTTTTACATCGAACCCATGATGACATTTAATCGGCCTCTGTTACACCTTCCTTGGTGGAATTTTGCCTACGGTAAAATGGTTTCATTAGAAAAAGATCCAAATCATAGGTACTCCTTCAGAGTAATAACCAGTGAAGCAATCCAACACCGCATTATAGGACAAGAAAATCTATCAGATTGTAAAGTCATTGGAGTAGATTCATTTTCATGGCTAAAGCATTTTGACGGAGATTACCTAAAGGCAAGTCTTGCTTGGTATCATCAAACAGACACTGCAACTCAGAGATCGTATGCTGCAGAATTTATTATTGAGGCTTTAGGTAACTGGAAACCCGATTTAGTCATTTCATATTCCCCCGCTCCATTTATCCAGACCGCATATCCAGATACATTAATACTATATAGTGAATATGGAATGACCTCTCGTCCTCCTTTTCCTGAAAGTTTTTACTTTGATCCCGAAGGCTATTATCAATATAGTTACTTATGCAAACATGCTGACATGATTAAAGCCAAAACTTACGAGGATAATGACATACAAGGATTAGACACATACCGCACCTTTTTTATCAATCTTATTGAAAGTAAAAATCCTTTCAAGGATTTAATAAAAGATTTCCGTACGAGATATGAGAATTTACTTTTAGTCCCACTTCAGGCATCACAATGCTATTGGTTTAATGGAAATTGTCACTATAGCTCTCAATTTCAAATGGTAGAGATAATTCTAAATCAAGTTCCTGAGACGATTGGGATAATCTTTTGCCCACACCCTGATTTTCCTATATTCACTAGCGACGTCATTGAATATCTTACTAAAAAATATCCTCATTTTATTTACTCTCCTGAATTTGAACGATATGGAGCTGTTTCACAATATCTAATAAATCATGTTGATGCTGTAGCTTCTGTTTCTTCTATGGTCGGTTTGCAATCCCTGATATGGAAGAAAAAATTAATCGCGCTTGGCAATTCTCAATTAAACTTTGTTGCAGATGCATTTTCCCTTGACAATTTGCATGATCTACTAAATCAAGAATACAAGACTAAAGACAATGAACTAATCTGGTTATTAACCGAGTATTACGTACCAATTTCTTACATCAATAACTCAGTTTGGTTTGGGAACTATATACAAAGAGCAATTACCCATTGGAAATATAAGGAAGATCCAGAAAAGTTTTATACTGCTTTTGACAAGGTCTCCAATATACTTGCTTCAATTATCACCAACTCTTATCAGAATATACCCATTGTCAAACCAAGCTCAACTGCCTCGAACACTGATTCCAAGCTATTTATACCTGAGAACAAGCAAATCTCTATGGAATTCACTGGTGAGCGATATATACCGAATCTCGATGCTCCCGAAATAAGTTATGAGCATTGGCATCGGTATTTATATGCCACACAATTTGTAAAAGATAAAGTCATTTTGGATATAGCGTGCGGTGAAGGTTATGGGAGTTATCTTTTAGCTCAGTATGCAAAACATGTTGTGGGTGTTGACATTAATGTTGAGACGATCAATCATGCTATAAGTTCCTACTCTCGAGAAAACCTGGAATTTAAGGTTGGCTCTCTTTCACATATACCCTTTCAAGGGGTGTGTCCCAAAATCGTTGGAAAATTTCAGCTGGTATTGCCGATGAGCTTCCAGGCTTGCGCCCATTCCTGTTTGCCGCCCATCCCGGCACTGCGCAAGGCTAGCATGGCATTCAAGCCTTTGG
>Ga0308417_1003047_pt1 | contig 10840 bp, 13 predicted proteins | sample HotsprSampleOS65_FD_203528 | JGI IMG/M metagenome (GOLD analysis project Ga0308417, IMG submission 203528) | Hot spring phototrophic mat microbial communities from Octopus Spring, Yellowstone National Park, Wyoming, United States - 20090730_OS65 ... | reverse complement strand
CGCCACGCCGCGCGCGCTTCGGCAGTCTGAAGCCACGCCGCGCGCTCAAGGCTTTGCTCCCATCCGCAGAGTAAGTCCTGCCCGTACAGCAGCAGCATTTCTTGCGAAGCCGTCAGCGCGCCGGCCTCGCCAGCTTGCGCCTTCAGCTTCGGCATGATCGCTTACTCCAGCCTCGGCGGGCGGCCAGGCGGCATTGTGGCGGGCGCGTCCTCCGCCAGGCCCAAGAGCCGCCAGCAGCGCGCGAAAGCACCACTGGCCTGCATTTCGATGCGCACCAGCCGCGCGCGCTCTGCCGGGGTCAAGCCGCCTGCATCAAGCTCCGCGCGGAGTCGCTCCAGCCGGTCCACGATGGACAACAGCTCTTCGACCATTGGGCGGCAGCTCTCGATCTGATCCCCGAAGTGACGGCGCAGCCAAGCGCGCAGCCGCCGCGCCGCCCGCCCGAGCGTCGGAGGGTTCCGTCCGGATCGTCCAGCGTGTCGCGCCTCTCCACCGGCGGCAGCCTCAACTTCCAGGCGGCCTTCGATGGCAGGTACCGCGGGCGTCGGCCTCACGTCCGGATGCTCCAGGCCGGGAGTCTGCGTCTCGATGCCGGCCACAGCGCGGCTTCGGACGCCTCGCCCGGCTTTCCCCTCGCGTTTGTCACCAGCGGTATTATGCTGAGACGCCCTTTTCGTGCGCGCGCCCCGCGCCGCGGGTTCCGGCCTCAAGTTAGAAATTTTCAATGCCCCCTCCCCCCTACTTAGTAAGTCCCGCAAACTGCCATGCCTGCTCAAGCATCCAGCTCGGTGGGGGCAGCTCGGCCAGCGCCCGCGTAGCTTGGTGCTCACCTATAGTTCCATCCTCACGCACATAGAGCCAGTAGCCACGGTCGGTCTCTAAGTAACTTCCGTCGCGCACTAAGCGCGAGTTACGCCACGCGACGCGCGCGAACTTGACCGTGCGACCCCGCGGTAGCGCCCCAGCCAGCGCATGGTACCACTGGGCTACTGCCTCACATGCAGGCGGGATAGAAGGCGTCTTGAGCATGTTTGAGAGTAACTCCTCAAGGTTACTTCCGTAGGCCACGCCTGCGCGGGGGATGCCGGCCCGCTCAAGGCGAGCCGCCGCAGCGAGTAAGTCTTCGGCTTCGTTGCGGAGTAGGTCGCTTTTTCTTGGCGCATCATATTGGGTGATCGGCGGGTCGAAAAATTTTGCGGCTTCGAGTTTTTCAAGGTCGGTCAAAATTTTTCGGCGCTCCTCATCAATGAATTTCGCCTGTTCCCGTAACTCGCGCGCGCGGTTGCGAAGCTCGGCCACGCGGGCGGAACAGTAAGTCGCGAACAACTTCTCGCGCCTATGTCGCGCGGCGTCCACGGAAGCCTCCAGCAAGGCCAGCGCCTGCGTCGCCTCGCTGAACTTCCTCCGCGCGGCGGCAGTGTCTGAGTCAAGCAGGGCCTCGGCGGCCTCGTTCTTCGCCGCCTCAAGCTCGGCGCGTTTGGTCACGTAGTCACGCCACGCTTGGTACTCGGCCTGAGCAAGTCGTTCAAGTCCGGCTTCAAATTCAGCTCGCGTCATGTAAACCTCCACTGTTTGACGAGTTGTGCGCCGAAACATTTCGGCGCAGAAATGTTTTGCCGCGGAGTGCGGCGGGAACTTGTGCCTGGCCCTGGCTTGCGGGGCCGGCCAGGGCCTCGCCTGCGGGCGGGCCAGGGCGGTATCGTGGCCCGGGGCGGGGCCTGCCGCCGCAGCAGGGCCGGCGTGCGGCGGCCAGGGCGGCATCGCTGCGCCCAGCCCCGCCGGCCAGGGCAGCCAGGGGCGGGGGCGGCCAGGGCGGGCGGCATTGTGGTCGGGGCCGGCGGCGTCGCGGCCTGCCGCTTGCGCGCCGCCCCGCCCGCAGCCACAGCAGCGCGCGCACAAGATGCGCCCATCAGACTGCGCGTGCACAGGCCATGCCGGTTGGCGGCAGCACCTACAAGGCCCGGCCAAGCGATAGGTGATCAAGCAATTACGCCGCATTACTCCCCCTCCCTGGCCGGGCCAGCAAGGGTGCGGTGTGGCCGGTCAGAACGGCACATCGTCATCATCGGTTGGGGCAGTCACCTTCGCTTCGCCGCCCAACGGTGTGAATTCCAGCGGCTCCTCGCGGTCCACGATCAGCTTGTACCGATGGTAGCCGCGGTCCGGGTGCGTGCCCAAGTACTTCAGGCCGATTCGCTCGCCGGGCTTGGGCTTCAGCTTCGCAAACTCGTTCAGAAGCACGGTGCTGCTCAACCACACTGCAACACGCTCGCCGCTGTCCTGTTCGATCGTCACCGTCCGAACCTCACCATAGACGGTGAAGCCGCGGTCATACCGCACCACCTTGCCGACCAGCACGTCGCCCGGTTCCGGCCGCCAGGCCGGTGGGAACTCGCCGGTGTAGTCTTCAAGCTCGCGAAACAAATCACGCATGTTTTGTTTTCTCCTCTCTGTTGGTCTCGACGAATCGCTTCCATGGCTGCGGCGCGTCGGGGTTGTAAAACTTCTGCACCACGGCGGAGCGGCGCACAATCTCGACGTACTGCACCGCCACTTCGCCGAGCCGATCACCAGGGCGCAACAGGCTTGCCAGCCGGTCCAGCGCCTCGGCACTCCATCCAAGCGATTGCGCCTGGTGGCGCAACTCCTCCGGCAGGGCAGCAGCCGGCTCCGGCACCGGTTTCGGTTGCGCCGGGCGGTTCGCCCGGGGCGGGCGCCGCGCCGGCCGCATGATCCGCCGCCGCTCGGCGTCGGTCAACGGAGGCAAGCCGGCTCGCGCGCAGTAGTACTCGGCAGCTTGAAGCTCAAGGTTGCGGAGAAGCCACGCTTGATACCCCTGCTCGCCCCGGCCGTAGGAAGGCTCCGGCTCGGGGGCGTCGGGCGGCAAGTAGGTAATGTTGATGACGGTGAACCGGCGCAGGAACGGCTCCACCGCCTGTCGCACCGCCGGCGGCAGGTCGGACAAGCCGGGCGGTTCGGGCCGGGCGGGCGTAGGCTCGGGGGTGGGCTTCGGCTCGGGGGTGCGCCCGATCGCCTCAAGGCGTCGGCGGCGCACCGCTTCGACCAGCGCCGTCATGCCATTCTTCGTCATTCCGTGCATCCGCCACCTCTCAACTTGCGGGGGGTGCGGGGGATTGCGGGGGACTTTTGACCTCACTCCTTTCAAAAAATTTTTTTTCGCGCGTTATGGGCTGAAAATACCCCCGCAATCCCCCGCAACCCCCCGCAGCAGCTTGAGTCAGCATGACTCAACCCTCCACCGCGTCGTCTTAGTATGCGAGTCCGAGCCGGCCGCCCGCAGGCGCAACCCGCCCACCGGCCGGTCCTTGTTTGCCGTAAGCCAGCGCCCCAGCCGTACCTTGTCCAGCTCGCCGCGCCGGCCGGCTACGCTCAGCAACGCCTCGCGCAGTTCGGTGCGGTTTTCCTGCTCAGCCTCATGCGCCAACTCCCGCACGGTCACCGGTTCGCTGCCGAAGGCGTCGAACCAGGCCGCCAGCACCGCTCGCAACCCTTCGAGTTGTCCGTCTTCCTCTCGCAGCCGCTCGATCGAATCGCACACGTCTACGCCGCTCAACCAGTACAGACTGGATCGCACCCAGTCAGACCACCGCCCGAAGCCGGCCATGACAGGCAGCCGGTCCGGTCGCCCGGCAACGTGCCAGGCTCGCACGATGGTCAGCACGGCAGCGATGTATTCGCCGCGGTTTGCAATCACCTCTTCAAGCGGGGCGCGTTGAAACTGCCGCATCTCCGGCCGCTCTACACCGGCGTCCAGTCGGCAATGGATCACGCGCCGCAGTAAGTCTCCGCTCGGTGTGACGTTGTTGCCGTTGGCAAGGATTAGCGCCTGCGGCGAAACCGTAATCTCCACGCTCTGACCAAGCGGGCGCAGTTTCAGCGGGGTTTCGGCTGAGATTGCCTGACACAAAGCATCTGAAGTGAGCACGCCGGTCAGGTTGTCGAGCACAAGCAGCGGGGCGCCGGCGAGTAATGTTGCGACAAGCCTCTTGTCCAACTCCTCCAGGTTTAACCCGGTCGCCCCGAGCATGGCCGGTCGGAACCCCAGCGCCAGCGCGCCCAGCACCGCTTGCAGGTAGCTCTTGCCGCTACCGGGCGTGGGTGACGTCACAAGAAACATTGGCGTCGTCCCAAGGCTTGGCTTTAGAACCGCAGTCATTGCCGCCGCCACAGCCGCAGCGGCGTCAAGAGGCGTGGGAAACGGGAACTCGCCCAGCAGCGCGCTCAATCGTCCCAGCGCGTCCTCGGCGTCGTTCCTGGTCGGCCGCTCCGGCATCGGCGGCAGTTTGGGCAATCCAACGAACAGCATTTCTGATTCAGCGTCATGCCCATCGCGCGCAACAAGCGTCATTCCGTCGGGGCGCAGTAGCGGAACTGCGGAAATGCCGCGTAAGCGCCGGTATTGCCACCGCCCACGCCTCGCGAGCATCAAGCGCGGCAGAGCTTGCGGGACGTCGGTCGGTACGCGCTCCACGCCACCTTTCACTGGCTTCAGCTTCACGAAGCGAAACCGCTCATGAAGCCGCAGCAGAATGTCATCGGCATCAAGCGTCGCGAGCCCGTAAGTCACGCCGCCGTCCGGCGCGGGCTCGCGCACCGGATAGACGAGACGTCCGCCTGACTGGTAGATGTCCGAGTTTTCGGCCTCGGTAAGGATACGCTCGCACTGCTCGGCGATTTCGGCCAGGGCGTCCACACGCAACTCTATCTCGATCTTGTCGGCTCCGCTCGGCTGCACCACCCGTTCCGCCCGCGGCGCAGTGCTGGCCTCGATGTTGAGCCAGCGCAGTGCGGTCTTGAGCACCTTCTCGTGGATCAAGTCGGCCAACGTCGGCAGGCCGGTCACTTCGCCGCCTTCGCGGAGCCGCTCGAAAGTGTGCGCCACCTCGGCCTCGGCTTGCCGCAGGTCCGCGGCCGCGCCCCACAGGCAGCGGTAGATAGCACGCACGAATTGAGCCGTTTCAGGCTCGCTCCAGCCGGCCCGCGCGAGCAGACCAGCCAGCGCAAGGAACGCCTGATTGCGGCTGCCCTCACCCGGCCAGTGCCGCGCCAGCAGTGCCGCGGCGGCCACGCGCGCCACCGCGCGCTCCAAGTCGGCCGCCGAGACGCGCGCCGGTTCGGGGCGGCCGCCCGGCTCGAACCGAATTCGCTCGCCGCTTGGGTGGCATGATGGTGGCACCAGACTTTGCGCGCCCGGCTCGCCTTTGCGGGAAACGCCTCGCAGCTCAATCAAGCTTGCGCCGGTGACCGGGCACTTGTACTGCCGCGTCACTGGCACCGGCTCGCACACATACATCGCGTGCGAGGCCGGCTTGGAGGCCCGCCCATATCGGAAGGCGGTGTCGGGCAGCAATTCGCGAGCGGCTGCTACGGCTTCGGGCGCATCTAAATCCACGTCCACCAGGCCGCCGCCGGGGCCGATGCCAAGGATCAGGCCGATATTTTGCTCTCGGCCGTTGAAGTACTGCGGTATATCCGCCAGCGTCAGGCGCAGCTTTTGCCACTCCGGCAGCGTCGGCCGCTTCTCGCGGTGCGGCACCGGCACAGGGGCGAAGCCCCGCTTGACGTACTCGGCGGCCGCTTGGCGCACGGCTGCGCCGGCATCAGGGCTTGCGGTGCCGTGTGGGGTGTGATAATCTGAAGCCAGCATCGCCCTTGCTCGCGCCCGCCTGCGCCGTCGCGGCGGGCTTTTGCTTTCCGTTCAGGCCGCCTCGCCCTTGTGCTGCTCCCCACCGGACGGCAGGGAATTCAGCCAGACATGCAGGTCGTGCACGGGGTAGGCCACCCTTCCGCCGGTCTGACCGAGCTTGCCACTCAACTTCACGTAACGTGGGCCCTTGTCCAGCATCCGCCAACGCCGCAACAACTTCACGCTGATCCCCAGCGCAGCAGCGGCCTCGCGTTCGTTGAACAGGATTCGCTCGATTTCCGCTTGCCTCATGCCTCCAGTTTTCGGCCACTTTCCCGGTTTGTTACCGAACACATCTTGGGGGGTAAAGTGTGTTCGGTAGCAGTTACACGGTTCTTCTCGCCTTTTACAAGCCGTTTTCCTCGGATTGCGCTTTCTTGTTGCAGATTGACTCGGTTTTGTCCTACGCTATCCCCAGATGGCTCGGCGCAAGCGCAGGCTCACGCTTCCACCACGCGCCGCCGACTTTGCGGGCCGGCTCGAATTGCTTCGGCAAGCGGATCTTGTCTGGTCTCCGCCCCCGCTTCACGCTCTACAGGAAAACCACCAGCCGATTTCTGCCTGGCTCACGTGCCTTGGTTGGTTTCGCTGGCGGGATTACCCGGACGGTCCGGCCCGGCGGTTCGTGCGCGACTTGCTCTATTCGTGCATGCCTTGGCCCACCGCGCGCAACTTTCAAGACTGCCGGCCGGTGTTGCTCCGCAAGGGCGGCCCGCCGCCCGACCTGACCGGCCCTACCGCGGCAGCGCGGCAGGCGCTCGCTCGCTGGGGTTCGAGCCTACCCCTGAAGGCCGTGCCTGACTGGACGTTCACCATCGCGATTCAGACGGTGCTCCACCACGGCTTCAGTGACGAGTGGCGATGGGTATGTCAGATGCCAGATTTTCGGCTACTCCCGCCCGTCCTTGGTTGCCAACCCGCCGAAACCGAAGCCCAGTTCCGCCGACGCGCGCTTCGCGAATTCGAACGGATCCTCTCCGAGTACGTCCGCGACCTGCGTCACGCCTACGGGGCGGGACTTCGCAAAAACTCCACGCGGCAGGAAACGCTCGTTCGGCATGCAAGTTGGCTGGCCAGATTCCTTAGTGGCACGCCCGCCTACCGGATGGATCCGGACTATGACGAGGACGCGGTTCTAAGGGCCGTTCACAGGTTCGCAGCCCGGATCCAGCTTGACCTGTCCGCCGTCCGCCGCCCGCCTGCCGGTCGGACGCCCGCCCCTGGGCGGGCGGCCAACGAAGCCCTGCGTGAGTTCTTCAGGTCGCAGGCCGGCCTCACCGATTGACCCCTTTCCGCCCGGTAGTGCCCCCCCTGCCCGAGGGGTCGGATCATGCAAGACGCTTGGCAGTTTCACTTTGGGGATTTCTTTGGGGACCAGAACCAAAAAATTGGCGAAAATTCGGTGAAAGTAGGGGCAAATTCCGCCAGGGGTTAACTGCAGGCAGGTCAAGGACTTAGCCTTGCTTTTCAGGGATTTGCGGGAAGCCCGTCTTGTGCGTGTGAAGCAGGCGCTCTGACCAACTGAGCTACGCGCCCAAGCCTTTTTTTTCAGTGAGTTACAGGCTTCGCCTTCGCGGCCAAGCGGCTTACTTTGGGGACTTCTTTGGGTACCCCAACCGAAATTTCCGCCCCCGCGCGCTCCAGCGCCTCGATCGCGCGCCGCCGCGCCTCCAACCGAATGTGCGAGTACCGCTTCAGCATCGCCTGGCTCACGTGACCCATGATATCAAACATCACCTGTTCGGGGATGCCGGCCTCAGCCAGCTTCGTGCAGAACGTGTGGCGCAGATCGTGCAACCGGCAGTTGACCCCTGCCGCGCGGCGTACGGCTTCCCAAGCCCGCTTCAGGCTCCCCACGGGGCGGCCAGGATCAACCGGCCTGCGCCGGTTCGATGCCGGAAAGACATACCAGTCCGGCTTGATCGGCCCGAACCAGCGCGCATACCTCGACGCGTGAAGCTCCAGCGCCGCCCGCAGCGCGCCGCTCATCGGGATGGCCCGGCCTGTGCCTGCCGCGGTCTTCGACGCCCCCACGATGATCACGCCTTCCTCAAAGTTGACCTGGCCCCAGCGCAGCATCCGGGCCTCACCTTCGCGCATCCCGGTCCAGATCAGCAGCATCAGGTACGGATAGATCAGAGGGGACGTGTTCCGCGCCGCGGCCTCCAGCAGCCGGCGCTCTTCCTCGGCATCCAAGGCCCGGCCCACGTCGCGCCGCTCCTCCAGCTTGCGCAACCGCGGCCACAAGGCCTTCCATGTGGACCCCAGCGCCCGGCTCAGCACTTGAAGCTCAAGATTGATCGTGCGCCCACTGGCCCCCTCGGCCTGGCGCTTGGCGATGTACTCCAGCAGGCGGGCCTCGGTCAGGTCTGCCGGTAGCAGATTGCCCAGGATCCGCTTCAAGTGCGCCGCCCGTCCCTCCACCAAGGCTACGGACTTCGGACGATGATTCAGGCGGTAGCCCTTGGCGTACTCATCAAGCAAGACGTCCACGGGGCGGATGCGACGCTCGGGTTCATTGGTCGGCAGGCCGGCCAGCGCCCGTTCCAGCTCAAGCCGCCGGCGGTTCTCGGCCTCAATCGCTACAGTCTTGCGCGTCGTGCGCGCCGATTCGCGGATGCGCCGGCCCGCGATCCAGAACTCGTACCACCAGATCCGGGACTGCCGGCGCTCGCCTGTCGTGGGATCCTTGTAGGTCGGACGGAAGACGCTCACGGCTTACCTCTCCGCTTTGGCGCGTCGCCAGCGCGCCAGCGCCGCCCGGCGGGCCAGGTCGGCTCGCTGCTGCGGGGTCAGCATCGCCATGCGCTTCAAGCCGCCACGCCGCCCGAGCTTGACGGCAGCAGGATCTTTTCGCTTGCCCATGACCCCATCATATGCCAAGCGTCGGGCATGAATGCAAGCCCTCCCCGGCCCCTGAAGCCGCAGGCATGTGCTTGCGCGATGCGCCCCGCCGGGGTCAGGGCCAAGTCATCCGCCGCCGGATGAGCCGGCCACATGCGGCAGCATCCGCCGGCGGTAAGGCATGCCGCCGCCGGACCAAGATGCTGGCGGAATGGCCCCGGCCCCTCAGGGCGGTAGCGCCGCCCTTGCGGCGGCCATAGCTTGCTGCGCTTGCGCCCGCTGAAGAAGAACGACAACGGCTGGGTGGAGCAGAAGAACTGGACGCATGTGCGCAAGCTGGTGGGCTACCACCGGCTGAGCGGCGGGCTGCAGTACCGTCTGCTGAAGGATCTGTACCGGGTCTGGAGTCTGTGGCGCAACTATTTCCAGCCGGTGATGCGGCTGGCGTCGAAGACCCGGAGGGGGAGCCAAGTGCATCGCCGCTATGACGTGCCGGCCACGCCGTATCAGCGCCTGCTGGCATCGGGCCAGCTCAGCCAGGCGGCGCGGGAGAGCCTGCAGCAGCGTTACGCGAGCCTGAACCCGATCCAGCTGCGCCAGCAGATCGAGCAACGTCAGAACGAGTTGCTCAGGATCATCCGCCGGAGCGAAACCGGGCCGGACTCGGCCCGCAAACTCACCCCCCGTTCGGTTACTTCTTTCGTGACCCAAGGGGCGGCCGTTCGGTTACCGGAGGAAATGACTTGACACGGCCCCCTCTCCAGAAAAAATCGTGCTTTTCGGTTGACGCCAGCGCCAGCCCTGCCGTGATCAGAGTAGATGCGCCGGCAATTCGCCGGGGCGATGCACGCCGGTAGCGATGGCCTGCGGCACTTGCGCCCCGGCTACGGCTTGCGCCTGGCCAGCCTCGGTCTGCGCTTGCGCGTGCGCCTGGCTGGCCTGCGGCGGGGCGGCATCAGCGCGCGCCCCGTGCTCGACATCCTGCGGGGCGGCATCCTGCTTGTGCCAGCGGGCAGCATTGCCTCGCTGGGCGAGCATCGAGTAGTAGGCGTGTGGGTCAATACGGAGTCTGGCCTGCGCCTCGCTCACAAACTCCGCCCTGGCCGGATCATCATCGGCCCCGGGCGGGATGGGATAGCGCCACACGCGATTTCCATGCTCCATACAAGCCTCACGCCTCACTGCAGCGGGTCAGTCTTGTGTGTCGCCACGTTCGCCGGCCTCGGCGGGGCGGCCTTGCGCCGTTCGAACTTGGCCCACTTACTCGCCATCAGGGCCTCCAGCTCGGCCTGCTGCCGCTTCGAGTCGTAAAGCCGCGAAGCAACAGGCAAGTCGCGGGGCAGGCCATTTAACCACTCTTTGATCAGGCGCGAACGATACCGCTTCCACAGCGCCCGCGCCTGCGGCCCGTGCAGCCAGGCCTGCCATTCGTGGATCTTTTGCCAGCCTTCGAGTAAGGGATAACCCCAGAGCAAGGTCTCCGCTTCGCGCTCGCTAAGTGCGCCGGGGGCCTCACTCGAGGTTGCCTTCAGTCTTGGCATTCCACTTACTCCACTTAGCCGCAGTTACTCCGGTCGCGGCGGCCTGCCACGCGGCAGCGCGGTAGGTGCGTCATCGGCCAGGCCGAGCAATCGCCACGTGCGCCCGAATGCGGCGGAAAGTTGGCCTTCGAGCCTCCGCAACTTGATGCGATCGCCCATGGCCAGCGTCTCGCTGAACAATTCTTGCCGCACTTGGTGGAGTGAGTCGGCCAGGCTTAAAAGCTCGCTGACCATCGGCGCGACACTCTCCAACTCCGCGGCGTCAAAATGCCGCCCGAGCCAGCGCTTGAGCCGCCGCCCCGCGGGGCCGAGCCTTGGCCTGACCACGCTTACAGTCGCGCCTGCGGCGCGTTTCGCGGCGTTTTTCGCGCCCGCGGGCGCGTTTTCGTGCCCCCCCGAGGCAGTCTCAAGCCGCGGCGTTTGCTCCGCCGGCCTGAAGCCGCCGCTCAAGGCCGGGGCCTGAGCTTCGAGCGGCAGGGCCGGCTTTTCGATGCGCCGCTTCGTGCTTTTTGCGTCCTTCGCACGCTTCGAACGCGGCCCCTCAGCGGCATCGGCGGGGGCATTGCTGGCGGCCTGGCCACGGGCGGGGGCGGCATTATGCGGAGACGCCCTTTTTTCGCGTGCGCCCCGCGCCGCGGGTTCCGGCCTCAAGTTAGAAATTTTCAATGCCCCCTCCCCCCTACTTAGTAAGTCCCGCAAACTGCCATGCCTGCTCAAGCATCCAGCTCGGTGGGGGCAGCTCGGCCAG
>Ga0308417_1003046_pt1 | contig 10840 bp, 15 predicted proteins | sample HotsprSampleOS65_FD_203528 | JGI IMG/M metagenome (GOLD analysis project Ga0308417, IMG submission 203528) | Hot spring phototrophic mat microbial communities from Octopus Spring, Yellowstone National Park, Wyoming, United States - 20090730_OS65 ... | reverse complement strand
CGTTGACGATGATCGACTTGAGTGTTGGCGCGCCATGCGCTAATGCCCACGCGATACCGGTGAAGTAGCGCCAGATGTTGTTTCTTTTTACTTCTTTCTGGTCGCCCCACCAGATAATGTTCGGCGCGCGCTGAAGGTCTGTCCCCCACACAATCGGGATTGACCGCCCCTCTGTAGCTGTAGGCAAGTCCCAGTCCTTGTCTGGCCTGTCGTTGGTTTTGGGCCGCAGCAGCGCCGAAATCACGTTCAGCGCAAGCGACGCAATTGCAATGACGATGGCAATCAGCGGGAAAGGCATCAGATTATCCCCCCTTTTTGCGGATCGCGGATTGGAATGCGGAACCCGCCCCACGCTAAGCCGTTGTTTGTTTCACTGCCGAATCGGTTTTGGCAGGTCGCAAACGCTCCGTCACAACCAGCGACAGCCGTCACAGTGTTCCCCACGGCAATACCTAAATTGGAACGAGTGCGAACCGTGCCCGGCCCCGGCAGGTACTCGTCAATCGTATCGCTACGCCCGTCGGCGGTAATCAAGTGTCCGTTGACGAAATACCCAGCCGGTTTACCTTCCCAAGCTGAAGCTGTCACCTGAAGCCCGGACACGGCTGTTACCGTGCCGGCGAAGGTGTGACTGGAGAGATTGACCGGACACCACGGACGCCCCAACACCCACTGACAGGAACCGCCAAACTGCTGTGGCGCAAGCAGCCCGTCAACGCGGTTTATCCCGGCGTCACAGAGCAGACGCGCTTCAACGCCTTGGAAGGATACGCCTATCACCGAGCCGACCCAGAAGACTTGCACCGCTGTCAGGTCGTTTAGGTGAAACTGGCGAATTCGGACGCGCAATCGTGGTCGAGCTTGACGCGCAATCGTCACCACCGGCAAGTCTTGACGGCACAAAATTATCAACCGCTGGTCTGTCTGATTGGGCTTGAGTTCCAACGGCTCAACCGAAATCACTTCCGGCGTGTATGGATGGCCGGCAACCGTCACGGTTGCCCAAGTGGACGTGTACCGGTAGTAAGTATTGTGCGCGAGAAACTCGAACGCCAGCGCTGGCCGACTTGTCCCTTGCCCAGTGTCAAGCGTATCCCAGCTCACTTCGCCCTCACGAATTCGTTGTCAGTACGTGGCGCAGCCGTGCCGCAACTTGCACCAGCGTAGTCGTTTCCCAACGGAAGCGGAAGTTGTCAGTGTCAAATCGCACCGGCAGCAGCCACGTAATCCGGTCTATCTCTCCGATTGCCACTGCCACGCCCAGCGCCGAGCTGAGCGTCACACTGGTGGCTGTTTGTGCGGTAACGTTGCGCCGGAAAAGTGTACCGTCTTTCAGCCGGATTGTCAGAGCAGAACGGCACGGCGGCACAGTACCAGTAGCCGTGTTGGTCACGGAAATCACCGTGTCCGACGCTCCGATTGGCGCGGTCAAACGCAGGTCGCGCGCCCAGGTATCCCACCAAAACCAGCCCCACCGCCCGCGTTGCAAGTGCAGGAAGTCCAGAAACTTGCCGAAGGCTTCGCGTGCGGAGAAAATCCACTGGAAATCGTACGCCACGACGGATTGCGACCACGCTGGGTAGGCCGTCGTCAGCCCCGTTTCGTAGGAAAGCGTTTCGACGCGGCGTGACCATTCCAAACTCCGGTCTTTTTCGTCACTCTTGTGCTCTAGGACAATACGGTTGGAGTACGTCGGATAGTCGTGGTCAACCAACCGCCCAAGCAGAACGCTTGAATCCAAGAATGCGTTGACGCGCAACTCTTCAAGATCAACCGTATAAACCCGCCCGTCAACGTCAGGTAGCAACCGCGCTTTGACGAGAGGCGCAACGCGCCCCTGCAAAGCGCTTGCCGTCGGAGTCGTCCAGCTTATCGAAGTCGGCGACTCCACAATATCGTCGCACACGTGCCATGTCTGTTCGTCCTGCCACAGGATGGCTTCGCCGCCGTCGTAGTACTGGCGTCCTGGCGTATTGACTGAGCAACTCGTAGCTCCAACGCTAACCGATACCGGACTGGCGTCCTGCCAGACCGGAATGCGTACCTGCTTGCCCAGCAGGTCAAGCAGCCGCCGGTGAATGCGGTTTCGACGCTCCGACGTGCGCGTCAAAAGCGGGTACTGTATTTGGCGTTGTGGTGCATCACGAGTGCAGCGCCGGATTTCGCGCCCGTCCCACGCGGCTTGGACTTCCGTGCGATAGCTCCAGATTTCGTCAATCCCGTTTGCCCAGTTCGGCTCGAAGGCGAAGACAGGTGCGGTCATTTTATTCCTTCACCCAGACGACTTCGGTGCGCGGAACTTTTGCGGATGCATTCCCTTGCCCTTGTAACCCACTTCCTCGCCACCGTCCGGCAGCATGGCAGGCAGTGTGAAACTTATGCACCTTCCATCCGTCCTGCGCGAACGGTGAATACAAAGGATGCTCGTACCCCGAAACGACAGCTTTGCCTTTGATGCCAAGCAGCAACCCCACAAGCTCTTTGTGATGCTCATTGGTCATCTCATAAGCATAAACGTTCTGGTCTTTCCGAGTCGCACTAACATAAGGCGGGTCAACATAAAACAGCGTATCCGGCGAGTCCCAGTAACGGATAACTTCCAGCGCGTCCCGGCAGTCAATTTGCACCAGCATCAGCCGCCAACGCCAAGCGTCGAGCATTGAAAGGCGCATAAGCCAAGCGTTGCAAGTGCCAGCACAGCCTTGATCGGACGTAAACTCTCTGCCCCAATTCCCGCCTTTCGCTCCGACTTTCCCGCCAAAGCCCATATTCTGCCTGACCATAAAAGCCCACGCTCTATTCACTGGCGTCAGGTCTTCTCGCTTTAGCATCTCAATTGCTCGCAAAAACTCGCTTCGCGCGTAGGGCGTGTACATCAGTCTGAAACGCAGCTCTTCGTGCGTCTCTTTGTTCTGCAAAACGCGGAACACGTTCACCACGTCTTCGTTTAAGTCGTTCAAGACTTCGACCGGCGAAGGCTGCTTGGCGAAAAATAGTGACGCCGCCCCACAAAACGGCTCAACGTACACTCGGTGTGGCGGAAGCAACGGCAAAAGTTTGGCGAGCATTCGCCCCTTGCCGCCGAAGTATTGAAAAGGGGCGCGTAGTCTTTCGCTTTTGCTTGCGCTCATACCGTTTTCGTGCGCACTCATACCGTCCTCAGCATCTGCGCAATCCGCCCACGATTGGCGCGGATATGGTTGATCACAATCCTTTCACCCGCCGCGCCCATCAGGTGGTCGTCAAAACTGCCAGTATCCACGCGGTTCACAATCGTCACGGGCTGCGCTGCCCCCGTCGCCGCCGGTATTGACGCCAGCGCGTCATTCGGGATAATCGTGCCAGAAACGCGCGGCACGAACAACTCCGGGCCCTTCTCACCAACGATATACGGCGCGTTAGCTGCAACCGCGCCGCCCGCCGCCTTACCCGGTATCCCCGGCAACGCTCCGCCAAGACCGATTTTGCCGAAAATCCCGCCCAAGGCGCCTTGCAGCAGCTTCAGCACGAGCATTTGCGCGATAATCCGCGCGATAGATTGCACGACAGAAAGCGCAAACTGCTTGAACGCTTCTTTGGCGTTGCGCGCGTTCGCAATCAACCCGGCAAACAGGTTTTCCAAAGAGCTGGCAAGGTCAGCCCGGATTTGTGCACCGGCGTCACGCGAAACCACTTTGATTGATTGAACCGCCTCAATCGCGTCACGCACAGCGTCAACGTTCTCTTGCGTGGGCAACGCTTGCGCTGCTTCGCGCGCCTTTTGCGCTAAGGCGTCAAGCGTGGCTTTGCGCCGCTCGTATATCGCGTTGACGGCTTTTTGCACTTCAGCTTCCGTGTAGCCCGCCAGCCGCATTTGTTCAGCCAGTTGCGCCTGCTCACGCTTGGTCTCCGTAATCGCGCGCTGCAATTCCGCCACAGCCTGGTCAACAGCAATCTGCTCCAGACGCTTTTGGCGGATTTCTTCTGCCAGTCTGACCTGCTCGCGCTCGCCGTCTGTCAGCGTTGCCAGCACCGCTTCGCGGTCTGCGTTAGCCTGCGTTAGTTCGCTTCTGACGCGCCGGAGCGTCTCAAGGTATTCCTGCTCCGCCCGCAAGCGCTCTACGGCGAACCTGTCACCAGTGGCGGCAACCAAAGCAGCTTGCAGGTCTTCTATCGCCGCCTGTTCGCGCCGGTAGGACTCTTCGTTTTCGCGTGCGGTTCGCAACCGCGCCGTTTCGCGTTCGGCTTCGATTTCCGCCAGCCGTGTGGTCAGGTCAATAATCCGCGCCTGTGCCTGTGCTTCCTCGTCCAGCAGACGCTTGATTTCGCGGTCGCGCGCCTTGGTGTCTTTGATCTTCGCCGCCGCTTCACGGTCAACAATCGCCTGCTGGAGTTTCGCGAATTCCCTTACTCGCTCCTGCTCCGCCCGGCGTCTTTCGTTTTCCGCCTGGGCTTCCTGCAACTTGGCAAGCTCGCGATAGTACTGCTCTGCTGAAATCCGTCGTCGCTCGAAGCTGTCCCGGAGTGCCGCCGTTGCAGCCTCAATCCGCGCGCGCTCCAGCCGGTAGTTTTGGTCGGCTTCAGCCGCAATCAGGCGTTCGATTCGGGCAGCCTCCGCACGCCGGGCTTCGAGTTGCTTCAGCACTGGGTCTTCCTGTTTCCCGCCGCCGCCACCTTTGCCGCCCTCAGCCTTCGGTACTTTTGGTGTGCCGAAAACGCCGGACAGGTTAGCAGGCAAGTTTGCCTTGGCCTCACCGCTTAGCTTTTGTCCGCCAATCTGCGCTAGTTGTGCGCTTGTAGCGCTGCGTAGCGCACTGGCGGTTGCCTGCGCCGAAACAGCCACCCGCGCAAACACCGACGCCAGAAGTCCCACAGAAGCTGCTACGCCGGAAATCGCCGTGGCAATCCGCCCTACAAACTCTAGTACGTCAGCGACCACGTTCAAGACGCCTTGGAACGCCCGTCGCGCTGTGTCAACCAAGAAAAACCAGCCACGCACCGTCGCGGCTACCACCGACGCCAGCCCGGCAACGATTTCAATCACGCCACGCACGCCTTGCAGCGTGTCAATGACCGCCTGCGCCCCGGAGCGCGCGTCGTCAAAAGTCAGCCCTTCCAGTATCGCGCGCGCAATATCGGTGATTGCGTCAAAAATCTTCTCGAATTCGCGTCCGATTTGCTGCACCAGCGCCGGATTGCGCTCAAGAAATTGTCCCAGTTGATTGACCTTGGCGAGAACGTAGTTCAGCGCGTCCAGCACAGAGCGTGAAAACGCCGCGCCGATTTCGTCAGCCACACGCGCAATCTGCTCGAACGCCGGAGACAGCTTGACGGCTTCGGCAACGCCGGTCTGGGTATTGCGCGTTATCGAGATCAGTCCGTCCTGCACCTGTGACAGCGCCTGCTTCAGCCCGTCAAACAGCCGCCCGCTACCAGCCGTGGCAAACAGCGTCAACGCTTCTTTCGCGTTACCGAGCAACCCGTCAAACGACCGCGCTGCAAGCTGTCCGCCAACCGTGACCGCCTGTAGCTTCTCTTGAATAAAGGCGAAGGCTTGCGCAACGTCGGTCTTCAAAAGCTGCTGTAGCTTTTTCCGGTCTTCTTCTGTGTTGAACAGCGACAGCCCGACACGCGCATTGCGATCAATCTGTCCCGTCAGGATTGCGCGAATTTCCTGTGGCAGTTGATAGCCCGGCATTCCCAACGCCGCGCCAAGTTGCCCAATCTGGAGCGTCAATTGCCGAATCTGATCAGGATTGAACCCGGCGGAAATTCCGCTGCCCAAGCCCTCTTGGAAAGCCTTGGACAGGTCTTCAAACGACACACTCGTGTCAATCGCCGCCAGCTTGAGCTTCTGAAGCTGGTCGGCACCGATAGCGCCGGCAAGCCGGAACGCTTCGCCAACGTCCGTTACAGACTTGCGCGCCAACAAGTTGTTAGCGACAAGCGTGCGGATTGAAAGCTCTGTATTTTCCAGCGTTCTGGCAAAGCGTAACCCTTCGCCGTAAAACGCCTCAAAGCCCGAACTGACGGCCCGTAACGCGCTGGACAGCACACCGATTGACTGCGTTACAAGCGAAACCGCTGCGTTGGCGGTCTGAAGCGCGCTGGAAAGCTGCTGGACTCCGGCGAGGTTGTCGAGGCGGATTGAACCAAGTGTTTGCGCCGTCTGGCGAAGCGAACGAAGCGACGCCTCTACGGACGCCACGGCGCTTTTGGCCGCCTGTTCGCCCGTAGTCTTCAGCGCAATCAGGAATTGCAATCGGTCGGTCGCCAAGCTATCTTCTCCTCAACCTTCCATCGCGACTGCCAGCAAGGTTGCGCGGCTCCGGCTTCCTCAGCCGTTCTCAGTCCCGCCAGCAGCCGCGCCGCCTTCCTTCAGCCAGCGTTGTGCCGGTTTACTGCCAAGTGCAGCCGCCGCGCCGATTTGAACGGCCAACGCCGCGTCACGCAATTCTTGTAGCTGTAGCAACGCAATTTCCGCGTAGTACCGTTGCGCCTGCTGCAAGGTCAGGTTGCCGACTTCTTCGTAGCCGAAGCCGTTGCGCACCAGCGCAACAACAAGGCGGTCAAGCGTTATTCGCTCTTTGGCGCTGACGGGAAAAAACCGCCGTCACCCCCGTTATTCAGTTCGGCAATCAGCGGCGCAAGCCTGGCGGCCTCCACGAGCGTCACGTCGGGGAATTCACGCTCGAACTCTTCGGGCGTCATCCACAGTGCGCCCGCCAGCAGGATATAAAGCTGCGAGGGGTCGTCTTCGAGTGCGGCTTGGACTCGCAGCACGCGCGTGGCGTCTTTGAGGCGCACGGGTCTTAGCGTCACCGTGCGCCCGCATAAGGTTGCCGTCTTGGTTGGGACTTCCATTACTACTCGACCTCAAGGATATTGAAGTACTCGCCGAAGTTCGTGTAGTTCGTGCCGGTGCTGTAGTTCTCGTCCCGCAGAACCGCGCCCTTCAAGGTGAACATTGTCGGGTCGTCGTTCAACAGCATCAACGATTCGGATGCGTTGAAGGCGAAGCGGTAGATTGTCACGTTGACGCGCTTTGATTGTGCCGCGACATTGATGCCGTCAATTTCCAACCACAGTTCCGGCGGGTCGTCGTCATTGAGCGCCGGTATTCTGGTTTGCGCCGCGTAGTTATACGTCACCGCCGGCTGGGTGTTAATGTTCGTTTTGATGCGAATCCGCCCAGCCTTCGCATCTTCCAGCTCGTAATCCCCCGGCGACGAAAACCCAGTGATTGCCAGTGACGAGATATTGCCGAACCTCGTTCGGTAATACGTCCCGTTGACCATATTAGGAGGCAGGTTTTCGCCAGACGATACAGAACCGGCAGCGATGTCGAGAAAGTTACCCTTGATCGCCAGCGCCAGGTTCCGCTTGTCGTACTCGTCGAATTCAAGTGTGCAATTGAGTTTCAAGCCGAACTGGTAGCGGTTGTCCATGATGCGAAGGCCGCTCGTGGACTCCAAGTGCTCAATGATATTTGTTTCGGTCTCAATAGAGCACGAGCGCGCGTTTCCGAGATAGCGGCGTGGCCCCGGATTACCGCTTGCGTTGCGCTCGGCCCAATACACTTTCCCTTGCAGGTGCAGGTAGCGGCCCATTTTCTTCAGTCACCTCCGTACGGAAATTGCCGGGTTCCGGCGTAAAGACTTGCCGCCAACCAGCGGCCAAAAACTGCGGTAACGCGCTCGCGTCAATCGCAGCGTGGACGTTGCTTTCAGGGTCAAAAACTTCAACCAAGTCGCTCACGACACCCTCCAGTACAAGCTCAACGTCAGGTCAATTTGCGCCGTTAGGTAGTGGACGCGCGCACTACCCGTAGCGGCCGCACCAAGCTGGATTTCCGCTTCCAGCGCCTCTACCCTGCGCAGAACGTTCGTTCTTGGATCGGCGTCGTCCAGCCCGAAACGCGCCGGAAACAGCAGCCGGCGAAACACGTCGTCCAGCCGCTCGTGAAACTCAGAGTGCGCCTGTACGCCTTTGACGCTTTCCGCGTAAACAACCCGATAGACCGCCTCGCCGGTCGTCATCCCGCTGTGATCGCACGTCAGACGCACGCGCAGCCGGTCAATCACCGCCGACCGAACAGCAGACTGGTCAGCAACCGGCGCAAGCACCGGCGCGCCGTCGGCATCCGTCGAAAGCGGCAAATACAGACTCACCTGCGCCGTGGGCACAGCCACCAGAATCCTGTCCTTGATGGCTTCGCGGATAATCTCGTCCATTACGGAAGCACCAGTGCGTCAATCAATCGCCGTCGAACGGCGGCTTCAATCCGGTCACGGCTGGCGCGCCAGCCTCTTTCGTAAAAGTTCCGCGCGCGAATCCCGCGCCTGCCAATCGCACGCGCCACCAAGAAGGCATTCAGGTGAAGCAGACCCTTCAAAACAATCCACCGCTGGATTGCTTCCACCGGCGGCATTCGTCCGGGACGCCGCCCGCCAATCACAAAGCGCGAGTAAAAAACGTCCGAGCCGACAATCAGGCGGATTTCACTTAGTTGCTGGCGCGTCTGGCGAATCTCGACTCTCGTGCGAATCGAGTTGAGAAATCGCCCCGAAGCGATTGCGTCAGCCTCGCGCACCTTGTCCTTGACAGCGCGCGTCAAAATCGCACCAGCGCTACGCCCGATTGCAGGCGCTTCACGCTTCAGCTTCTCAAACTGGATCGCAATCCGACGCTCCACCAGCTTAGTCAAAGAACTGCTCACGGCTGTTCTCCCGTCCGGCGCACAACCGTGCCCGTCAAAGCCCAAATCCGCTTCGACTGGCTTTGCGGCTCTTGGCGCTGCGCAACCTCAATCTCAATCTCGCCCCACGCCAGTCGCTGCGCCCGCGCGATCTGGTCGCGCGTTACCTCGTCACTTTCCGCAATCAGCACGCGCCACGAATCACCGAGTTGTTCGGCGTACCAACCGGAAGCTACTTGCACGATTTCTTCTGGCGCGTCGTTTGCGTCGTTGATACGGCGTAGCGACAGCGCCGTATCGCCCCAGAACAGTCTCCGCCGGACAGACAGCCCGACGGCGTAAGCTCTCGTTACCTGGATTGCCTTAGCCACGGCGCGCTTCTCCCCACGAGCCGCCCATCAATGCCGCCGGGTCGTAACCCAAGCGGATTATCAAGCGACGCCGCACCACGGCACGGTCACGCTCCACGTCGTAATCCAACCCGTCACCGCCGGTTGGACGGATTTTCTCTGTGCCAAAGCCCAGCGCGTCCCACTCTTCAATGTCGGCGCGCGTTGCCTGGCGCTGCACCGGCGTCAGGTCGTCCACGGCGTCAACGATTGAGTCAATCGAAATAAAGAGCCGTCCGCCGGTGACGATTTCCCGCACCTTCTCAAGCTCAAGCTGCGTCAAGGCAGCGCTACTCTTGCTCTCGATTGTTTCTAAGGTCGCCACGATGCAGCCGCCAGATTCGGTAAGCCCAGAACACCACGGATAAGAAGGCGGCCAGAAGAAGCAGCGCGTGCGTCACGAGCTTCAACCAGCCGCTCAACTCATCCAGCCACAGTGCGTCAGCGACAGCAAACGCCACCCAAGCCAGGAAAAACTTGATTGCGTAGTGTTTGTGCGCTAGCGCGATATACACGTTACGAAACCTCTTCTAGGACGTACGCCCGGATAGTCCCAGTCGCGCCCGTCCCGGTTGAAAACGCGATCTGTCCGCTGGCGTTGACAAACCGCGCCGACTCCAGCACCACGAAATAGGTGGTGTTGGCTGCGGTCGTCAGAACGAAATTCCCCAACGGACGAAACGACGGCGGATTGACGCCTTCGGTGAAGGTGATGTTCCCGGCGGTTGTCGCTTCGATATGCAGCAACAGCCGGTGCCCCTTCTTGATTCCGTTCGGCAGCGAGATCGTGTGCGATTCTGACGCGGCATACGCCAGCCCAGCCGGGAGCGTCACGGCAGTCGCACCGACAAGAGTAGGATTGAGATTCGCCATTGTTCCGCACCCCCTTAGCTAAAGTTGACGAATGCCATCGCCAGCATTTCCGGCCGAACCACCTTGCAGCCGTACAAATAGAGCGACTTGACGGCCTGCCCGAACCGACGCTCAGGGCGATAGACTTCCGTCGCTTGGATCAGCGCCACAAACGAAGTTGCGTCACTGACACCAGCGATAATCCGGTGAACGTTGGATTGAATCGGCACGTTGTTGCTCACAATCACGTCAAACCCGGCAATCGGGCCAACAAGCCCGTTCGCCAAGGCAGCCTGCGATTGCTGCGCCGCTGTAAACACACAATTCTGGTGAATCAGTAGGCGCGTCAAAAACAACGGCGACACGACTACCCAGCGACCGCTACGCGGGACGTTCGCCTCGTCCAGTTCCCCGGCAAGGCGCACCAGCGTCAGGTAGCTGTCGTTGGTAGCAGTGGAGTTGATTGTGATTGGAGTTGACTGCGAACCGATCTTGTTGGCGTTGGCCACGTCCGCCGCCATCTTGCCTGCCACGTGCTGGTCAGCCGTGTCAGCAAGCTTGTACGCCGCGCTACGGCTCGAAACCGCAATCAGGTCGTACGGCGACGTTGCCGTGTCAATATCATCAACCGCAAAGTGGACTGCCTTCGCTTGGTCAACGACGAGTGTGGTGCTGGCGTCGTTCAGCGCCTCCGCTGCGGCAAGGTCGGTGTTTCGGGTGTAATCAATGACAGCGGGCGACGACAGCATTGGGATACGCACGGTGTCCCCGACGCCGCGAAGCTGCCCTTCGTATTTTCGATTGACGCAACGCGGGCTGGCGTAAACAAGAGCTTTTTCCAGCTCCTCTTCCAGCGTTGCAGCCCAGACTGTGCCGATAACGTGTGAAAACGCCACGGGCGGGATACCTCCACGAGATTTGC
>Ga0308417_1003042_pt1 | contig 10854 bp, 5 predicted proteins | sample HotsprSampleOS65_FD_203528 | JGI IMG/M metagenome (GOLD analysis project Ga0308417, IMG submission 203528) | Hot spring phototrophic mat microbial communities from Octopus Spring, Yellowstone National Park, Wyoming, United States - 20090730_OS65 ... | reverse complement strand
TTCAGAGCCTCTTGCACGTCCATCTCGAGCACATCGGCGATCGACTTGCCCTTGAAGCGGACCTGCAACGTCTCGTGGTTGAACCGCCGGCCGCCGCACGAGGCGCAATTCACCCAGATGTCGGCCAGAAAATCCATGTCGAGCTTGACGGCCCCGTGGCCTTCACACGCCTCGCACCGTCCGCCGGCGACATTGAAACTGAATCGTCCCGGCTGAAAACCCCGGGCCTTCGCTTCAGGCAAGCTGCAATAGAGCGTGCGAATCTGGTCGAAGAGCTTGATATAGGTGGCCGGATTGCTGCGCGGCGTCCGGCCGATGGGCGATTGGTCGATGTCGATCATCTTGTCGAGGTGTTCAAGCCCCTCGATCGCCCGATGCGCGCCGGGCCGGCCCGCTCCGCCGTTCAATTCTCGATTCAGTGCCTCGGCCAGAATGTCGCGGACCAAGGAACTCTTGCCCGACCCGCTCACGCCGGTTACGCACACGAACAGCCCCAGCGGGAACTCGACGTCGATGCCGCGGAGGTTGTTGTGCGTGGCTTCGCGGACCACCAACCGCGCCGGGCCAGCGGGCCGCCGCTGCTTCGGCACGACGATCGCCCGCCGGCCGCAAAGATATTGCCCGGTGATGCTCTCGCGCTGCTCGACCACCTTGGCCAACGGGCCGGCCGCCACCACCTTCCCCCCGCGCACGCCAGGCCCCGGGCCGAAATCGACGATATGATCGGCCGCCCGCATCGTGTCTTCGTCGTGCTCCACTACGACAACCGTGTTGCCTTGATCGCGGAGCCGCGTCAACGTATTGAGCAAGCGCACGTTGTCTCTCGGATGCAGTCCGATCGACGGCTCGTCGAGGATGTACAACACTCCGCACAAACCGCACCCCACCTGCCCGGCCAGCCGAATGCGCTGCATTTCGCCGCCCGAAAGCGTCGGTGCCGCCCGATCGAGCGAAAGATAGTCGAGCCCCACGTCGGCCAGAAACCCCAAGCGGCCGCGAACCTCTTTGAGCAACTCGCCGGCAATCGCCTCTTTCAACGGCGTCAGTTCCAACCGGCGAAAGAACTCGATGGCGTCGCTCACCGGCAGCACGCACACCTCGGGCAGCGAACGCGCCGGCTTCTCGGCGAACTTCGGCGACGCCGTGGTCAATGTTACTGCCGCGGCCTGCCGATTGAGCCTGCTTCCGCCGCACTCCGGGCAGGGAAGCAACGCCATGAATCGTTCGAAGCGGGCTTCGAACGCCGTGCCGCGACAGTCTTGATACGCTTCGAGCAGGTCGGAAATAATCCCCTCGAATCGGCCGCCGAATTTCTTTCCCAGCGGACCGGCGCGCCAGGTGAACGTAATGTGCGCGTCGCCCGTGCCGTAGAGCAACGCTTGACGGCAACGCGGGTCGAGCTCTTCCCAAGCCGTCTCCAACACGCTGCCGGCGGGCAGTCCATAAAGTTTTTCCAAGTACGCGGCGACCCCGCGAAGACGGCATCGAGCCATGCGACCGATTTCCCGCCACGATCCCATCGCCGCGATGCACCCTTGTTGGATCGAACGGGTCGAATCAGGAATCAACAGCCGCAAGTCGAACTGGTTCAACTCGCCCAGCCCCTGGCACACGGGACACATTCCGCGGGGGCTGTTGAAGCTGAACAACTGCGGACTGGGCGGATCGAAACTCACCTGACAATGCGTGCAGCTATAGTGGGCCGAAAACCGCATTTCCGCCGGTTTCGCCGCGCCCGCCGGGCCGGCCTCGCTTCGCCCCGATTCGTCGCCAAGAGCGACAATCAGCTCGCCGTTGCCCAAGCGCAGGGCCGTTTCGACGGCCTCGATCAACCGTCCCCGGCTGTCGTCGCTGAGAATCAGCCGATCGACGACGATTTCGATGTCATGACGCATGTGCCGATCCAGCGGCACGTGCTCGTCGATCCGCACGATGCGTCCGTCGATTCGAGCGCGAGTGAACCCCTGCCGCGCGAAATCGGCCAACAGATCGCGAAACTCGCCCCGCTGCCCGCGAGCGGCCGGCGCAAGAATGACCGCCGTCGTGCCGGGCGGAAGCGCGGCGATTTGCCCGACAATTTGCTCCCGTGTTTGCGAGGTGATCGGACGGCCGCACGAGGGGCAATGGCCGTCGCCCGCCCGCGCATACAACACGCGGAGAAAATCGTAGATTTCCGTGACCGTGCCCACGGTCGAACGCGGGTTCTGACCGCCGGTCTTCTGCGAGATCGAAATCGCCGGACTGAGGCCGGCAATTAGGTCCACGTCGGGCTTGGGCATTTGCCCGAGAAAGTGCCGCGCATGACTCGAAAGGCTCTCGACGTAGCGCCGCTGCCCTTCCGCATAAAGAGTATCAAACGCCAACGAGCTTTTGCCCGAACCGCTTACTCCCGTAAAGCAGATCAGCCGATTCCGTGGCAATTCCAAGTTGACGGCGCGGAGATTATGTTCGCGAGCGCCGCGAACGACGATTTCGCTCGACGCCATTTGGTCCAACCAATCCTGAGAGAACGCCGGCCGCCCGGACATGCCGGCGGCTTCCGTAAAGACCGATATTATAGGGCGCAGCGGCCTTGCCGAACAATCGGTTGACAACCACGGCCCCGAAGAATGCCCCAAAAAGAACGAGAGGTGGGCTGCCTCGGCGTTTTTCGCGGTTCTATTCACGCTCGCCCGCCCCGCGCAGCCGATCGCCGTTTAGTCAAATGCACCGTTCTGCCTTCGTCGCTGAAAGTCACACGGTCCATAAACGAACGCATCAACGCGACACCGCGACCGCCCGGAGCGTCGAGCCGATCGGGCTGCGTGCAGTCGGGCAACTGATGCGGATCGAAGCCCGGTCCCTCGTCGCCAATCGTCACCGCAAGCTCATCGGGCAGCAAACGGCAGGCAACGGTCACTTTTTTGTTCGGGTCGCGGCGATTGCCGTGAACCACCGCATTGGTCAGCGCCTCGTGAACGGCCAAATGTACGGCGAAGAGGTCGCTTGCGGGCCACTGGCGCGCCCGCATTTCCGAAAGGATTTCGTCGAGAACGGCCTGTGCCGCCGCCCCATCGCTGACAATCACCCGTTGAAGATTCCAAACGTGCGGCCCGTCGCTCATGTCCGTCGGTTTCCCCCGAAGACCGCTCGATCAAATGCCCAGCGGCACGCCGTGGAAAAGGATGCTCCTCGCGACCTAAGAGGATCGCTCTTTTCCAACGAGAAAGAGTCTTATTGCGCGGAGCGGGGTTCCAACCAACCCGCAAAAATGGAAAAACGAAAAGCGGCCCGCGCGGAAACACGGGGCAACCAGCCGCCCGCGCAGCGAAGCAGTCCAAAAGCGACCTGCGCCCGCATCAACCGCTTTTCCCAGTTCCCCGGTTTCATTCAGAAGGCAGCCAAGGCGTCGGCCTCATCGGGGTAGATATCGAACACGCGATCGAAATTGGTGATCTTGAACACGTCGAAGATCGCCGGACGGATGTTGCTCAATTTGATCTTGGCGCCGGCGTTGCGCGCCCGCTTTTCCAAGGTGATCAATTTGCCCAGCGTGGCGCTGCCGAGGAATTCGACTGCGGAAAAGTTCAGCAAAATCTTCTCGCGCTTTTCGACATCGACCAACTGGAACAGCTCTTGGCCGAGTTCCAAGATGTCGATATCGTCCGTGATCCGATGCCCGCGAAATCGCACCACCGTAACGTCGCCCACTTCGCTCACATCGATATGCCGATAGCCGGGCATGAACAACTCCTTCCAAGATCGGACCCGCGGGTCAATTGGCCCTCTGGACTCTACACAGCCCGAAATGAGCTTTTTCTCGTAGGAGAAAAGCGGTCATCTCATCGCGCGCGGGGGCGCAAAACGGCCCTCGCCGCAAGGAACGCGGGCGGAGGCAAAGCGAAGCGGCCCTATTGTGCGCTGCCCCGCCTTGACGGCTTTCGCTTTTCCATGCGTTTCCGAGCCGCCTTTTGACCATCTTATTGACGCGGCAGGGCACGTCAAGAGCGCAACAAAAAACGGCATGTTCCGCGATACCGGCTGGTGCAGAAGAGGCAATGGCCGGCCCTTGCCGATCCTTGTGAGAGTACTCCGGTGAATGCGGTCCGCACGATGCGCAGCTCGGCCGCCGCCCGAGCGTTTGGACTGTTGGCGGGCGATCAATGTTCGGCCCGTCCCGTCTGCCCTGCAATCTCGTGCCGCCGTGCCGCCGACTCCGCACACACGCAATTGCTCAGCCGATCTCGCCTTGTCGCACAACCGTATTCTAACAGCGAATCTTGTGATAGCACGCGCGCGGTCGCCACAACATCTGCGACGACAAAATCAATGTGCGACAAGGCCAGCCGGTCTTCGGATTCTCCGATCGGCTCTCAGTGCGAAAAGGATGCGGTGCTCCAGCGGAGCGATTGGCGGAATGCCCAAAGGTCGGTCGTCTTCGCGTCGATCTTCACCAGTTCCACGCCGGCGATCTCGGCAAAATCTTCGATGTGTTCCATCGTCAACGAGGTGGTCAGGCAAGTGTGATGCGGCCCGCCGGCGTAGATCCAGGCCGCGGCCGAGGTGGGCAAGTCGGGCTGCGGCCGCCACAATGCCCGAGCCACCGGCAGCTTCGGCAGCCGCTCGGCCGGTTCCAACAGTTTCACCTCGTTGACCAGAAGGCGGAACCGGTCCCCCAGATCGATCAGCGCCACATTCAGCGCCCGGCCGGCCGCGGCATCGAACACCAGCCGGCATGGGTCGTCTTTGCCGCCGATGGCCAAGGGGTGAATCTCCAGCGACGGACGACCGCCGGCCAACGTGGGGCACACTTCGAGCATGTGCGCGCCGAGCACCATCATCCCTTGCGGGTCGAGATGATAGGTGTAGTCTTCCATGAACGAGCTGCCGCCGGGCAGCCCCTGGGCCATGACCTTGAGCGCGCGGACCAGCGCGGCCGTCTTCCAATCGCCCTCGGCGCCGAAGCCGTAGCCCTCGGCCATCAGTCGTTGCACGGCCAGCCCGGGCAGTTGACGCAGCCCGTGAAGGTCTTCAAACGTCGTGGTGAACGCCTTGAAGCCGCCCTCGCCGAGAAAGCGTCGCAGGCCGGCCTCGATCTTCGCCGCTTCGCGCAGGCTTTCGTGGCGCGGGCCGCCGGGGGCAAGTTCCGGCGCCACGGCATAGTCGCCGAGGTACTGATCGAGCAGGGCGCGAACGTCTGCCTCGGGCGTTTCGTCCACGTAGCGGGCCAACAGCCCGACGCCGTAGCCGTTCACGCAGAAGCCGAACTGGATTTGGGCCGACGTTTTGTCGCCCTCGGTAACGGCCACATTGCGCATGTTGTCGCCGAAGCGGGCGATCGGGCCGTTTTGCCAATCGTGCCATGCCGCGGCCGCACGCGCCCACGCCGTCCACCGCCCGACGAACTCCGGCTGTTGCCAGTGCCCGACGATCACCTTCCGCCGCAGATCGAGCCGCGCGCAGATATGACCGAATTCACGATCTCCGTGGGCGGCCTGATGGAGATTCATGTAGTCCATGTCGATGGCCGCGAAGGGAATGTCGCGAAGGAATTGCGTGTGCAGATGCACCAAGGGCTTGGCCAGCGTTGTCAGCCCGGCAATCCACATCCGCGACGGCGAGAAGGTGTGCATCCAGGCAGCCACGCCGATGCACCGCGGATCGGCATTCGCCTCGCGGCAGAAGGCGGCAATCGCCTCGGCGGTGGTCAGCACCGGCCGAACCTCGACGACCATCCCCGGCGGCAGCCCGCGCGCCAAACCGTCGGCAACCTGACGGGCGTTGGCGGCCACTTGTTCGAGGGTTTCGGGGCCGTAAAGGTGCTGACTGCCGACGGCCAGCCAGATCTGCGGTTGCGTGTTCATATCATGTCGTCCCATACGATTGTTGTCCGAGGATGAAGGGTATTGTCTTCAGAACGGGCCGCTTGCCTCGACCGCCGATCATTTGCCGGAGTGAGTCATCTTCTCACTTCTTCTCGCGGCGACGCGGCAGTCGAACGGTCGCCGGTTTGACCATAATACGCGCCTGCCCCGTGCTTCCGCTGATAGTGCTTTTCCAGCAGGTATCGTTCGAGCGGCGGCGCGGCGGGGTTCAACGCCAGGGTGGCCAAGGCCATTTCGGCCACCGCTTCGAGGGCCACCGCATTGCGGACCGCCTCGTCGGGCGAACGCCCGAAGGCGAACGGCCCATGCCCGGCCGCCAGAACCGCGGGCACTTCCAACGGGCTGAGGGCCAGATCGTCGAAGCAGCGGATGATGGCCGCCCCGGTTGCCGCTTCGTAGTTCTCAGCTACATCGCCCGCCGATGGGGGCGGGGCCAACGGCACGCTGCCGAAGAAATGATCGGCATGGGTGGTGCCCAAGCAAGGAATTTCGCGCCGCGCCTGGGCGAAGGCCGTCGCCGTTCGGCTGTGCGTGTGAACCACCCCGCCCAGCTCGGGCCAACGGCGGTAAAACGCCAGATGCGTGGGCGTATCGGTCGAGGGTTTCCATCGGCCTTCAATCTGTGTTCCGAGAAGATCGACCACAACCATGTCGTCGGGCGACAGGGTTTCGTAATCGACGCCGCTGGGCTTGATGACTACCAGCCCGCTTGCGCGATCAATTCCGCTGGCATTGCCCCAAGAGAGTGTTACCAGTCCGCTGCGAACCAGATCGAGATTCGCCCGGCAGACGGCGGCCTTGAGTTCACCAAGATGGGTCATCGACATGCCCACACAAGATCCCCTTTGGATATTTCCTCACTTCTCCCGCACGATGCGCGCTCAACCCGAACTGCGGATCGCGCTTCGCACGCTGCGGTGCGGTTTCGGATCGCCCGCGGCAAAACGATTTCGCTTTCGCCCGGGCCGCCCGGATTGGCATTCCGCTTGCCGCGCGATCACCCGTCGACATCGCTCTAGTGTATCGTGCCGCCGATAGAGGCAACAATCCGCGACTTTGCGCAGAACGCTTTCCAAAAAGACGCAAATCCCGGCCCGATTAGTTGACTTCGGCTCGCGCACCCGTTGAAGTATTCGTTAAAGCGCAGTCAGCGCGGCGCGATCGCCGCAAAGATGCGTTCCCGCCCCGCGAAACGCAGCCGTCATTGCGACGGCAGGCGCCGCATTCCACCCCGCCGAAAGCCAAAATGATGATCCGTTCGCTGCTTCCCTCGACCGTGCGGCAGGCTTTGATTTGGACAACGGCGTTCGCCGTGCCGGTCGCGTCGATCGCGTTTGGGGCCGATGCCTGCCTGCCGAAAACTCCCGCCCAGCGCGACGTGCTTTTCATCTCGACCTCGGATTGCCACTACGACGCCTTCGAGAACGAAGACCGCAACGGGCGCAATCGCGACACGATCGCGGAGATCAACGCCATCGATCAGCGCCGCTGGCCCGAGAAGTTCGGCGGTGCGTTAATCGGCAGGCCGCGAGGCGTGCTCGTCTTGGGCGATTGCATCGACGACGGCGATCGGCTGTTCGAGGGCAAGCCGCAAAGCGCCAAACAGTTCGAGTTCTTCGCCAAGGATTTCGGCTTGACCGGAACCGACGGACTGCTGCGCTACCCGGTGTTCGAGGGCTGGGGCAATCACGATGGCCCGCCCGAGGGCGCCGAAAAACACGGCTTCAGCTTCCAAGCCCAATTGAAGAAACGCAATCGGCAACGGCTCGCCGCCGGATTGATCGACCACCTGTCGGAGAACGGCCTGCACTACGCCTGGAATTGGGACGACGTGCGATTCGTGCAACTGAACATCTACCCGGCCGACCGCCAGCGCGAGGGCGTGCGTTATTCGCCCGTGTGGCACGACCCGCAGCAGTCGCTTGCGTTCCTCAAGGCCGACTTGGCCAAGCATGTGGGCCAAAGCGGCCGGCCCGTGGTGCTGATGAGCCATTGCGGCTTCGATACCGACTGGTGGACGCCCGAGGATTGGAACGAGCTTTATCAGGCCGCAAAGCCCTATCGCATTGTGCTCTATCTCTATGGCCACAGCGGTACCGGCGTGCGCCGCTGGGCCCCCAAGGGCGAAGCTCGGCAGTGGCTTTGCATCAACGACGGCCAAACGGAAAAAGGGTTTTTCGTCGTTCACCTATCAAGCGAGCGGATTCGGGCGGCCTACCGGATGAAGTCCGACGTAAAGGTGGTCAAGAATCCCGACCGCACTGAAACGCACTCTTGGGGCGGTCAATGGGAATGGCGCTACTTGGTGGACGAAGCCCTCGACCCGCCGCCTCCTTCAGACGACCATCGCCCGCAGGCCGAAACCGCCTCGCGCCGGCCCGCACAAATCGGTTCGACCGAAAACCGGCATTCGCTGACCGTTTTGCGGCTTGCTCATTGAGCCTGTGAAACCTAAAACGACAGACAATGGGTGCGATAACACGGACCGGCTGAAACGGCCTGGATGGTTTTGCGAGTTCGCCATCGCTGGCGCGCAAACCAATGGCAACAGCAAGAACCGCCGCACACGCAACACCTGTTTTCACGGGGAGACGAAGCGATGAAGAAGTGGACGATTGCTCTGGGAATGATTGCCGCCTTCGCAACGGCGACGGGTTCGAATAGCCCCGTCGCTGCCGAGCAGCCCAAGGGCGACTATCCCTATCGGCCCGTGCCGTTCACCGCGGTTCATTTCACCGACACGTTTTGGGCGCCGCGGATCGAAACGAATCATTCCGTCACCGTTCCCTTCGCCTTTCAGAAGTGCGAGGAAACCGGGCGCATCGAGAACTTCAAGGTTGCCGGCGGTTTGTCGAAGGCTCGCTGGCGGGGCGGGGCGGGCTTCGACGACTCGGACGTGTCGAAGGTGATCGAGGGGGCCGCCTACTGCATGGCCGCCCGAAGCGATCCGAAGCTCGACGCCTATCTCGACCAGATCATCAGCTACTATGCTGCCGCCCAAGAGCCTGACGGTTTCCTCTACACCCTTTGGACCGCCCGCGACACCGTCGAAAACTTCGACCGGGTGGGCTGCCGCCCGAACCGCAGCGACCGTTGGTCGAACGGCGGCAGCGCCCATCAGCTTTACAACGCCGGCCATATGTTCGAGGCCGCCGTGGCCCATTATCAGGCCACGGGCAAGCGGTCGCTGCTCGATGTGGCGATCAAGAATGCCGATCTGATCTGCGACACCTTCGGACCCGGCAAAGCCCAAACTTGGCCGCCCGGCCATCAAGAGATCGAAATCGGGCTGGTCAAGCTCTACCGGGCAACCGGCAATCGCAAGTATCTCGATCAGGCCAAGTATTTTCTCGACATCCGCGGGCGGGCCGACACCCATCGGCTCTATGGACCATATAGCCAGGATCACAAGCCAGTCGTGGAACAGACCGAGGCGGTGGGCCATGCCGTGCGCGCCGTTTATATGTACTCGGGCATGGCCGATGTCGCCGCCCTGACCGGCGATGAAGGCTATCTGAAAGCGATGCAAGCGATTTGGGAGAACGTCGTCGGGCGAAAGCTCTACATCACCGGCGGCATCGGCGCACGCGCGGAAGGCGAGGCCTTCGGCGACGACTACGAATTGCCCAATCTCTCTGCTTATTGCGAAACCTGCGCGGCCATCGGTCATGTGTTTTGGAACCACCGACTCTTCTTGCTGCACGGCGACGCGAAGTATATCGACGTTCTGGAACGCTCGCTGTACAACGGCGTGATTTCCGGCGTTTCCATGGACGGCAAGTTGTTCTTCTATCCCAATCCGCTGGAGTCCGACGGCCGGCATCAGCGCAGCCCGTGGTTCGGCTGCGCCTGCTGTCCAAGCAACGTGTGCCGCTTTATGGCCTCGATTCCCGGCTATGCCTACGCGCACCGCAACGGCGAGGTGTACGTCAACCTGTTCGTCAGCGGCGAGGCGGAGGTTCCCCTCGACGATGCCGGCGAGGCGAAGGTCGTGCTGCGGCAACAGACGAACTACCCCTGGGACGGCGCCGTGAAGATCGAGCTTGCCGCGGCCAAATCCGGCAATCAGGCTGCGTCGGCCGGCAAACAATGGACGCTGTGCGTGCGCATTCCCGGCTGGGCGCGGAACGAACCAGTGCCCAGCGATCTTTACCGCTTTGCCGACAACGACCCGGCCGCGCCGGAACTGCTCGTCAACGGCGAGAAGCAAGCAATGGCCGTCGAGCGCGGCTACGCCCGAGTAACGCGCGATTGGAAGGCCGGCGACACGGTGGAGCTGCGTCTGCCGATGCCCATCCGCCGAGTGCTCGCTCACGAAAAGGTGGAAGCCGACCGCGGCCGCGTGGCGTTGCAGCGCGGGCCGTTGGTCTATTGCGTGGAGTGGCCCGACGTGCCGCAGGGCCAAGTGCTTAACCTGCTTCTGCCCGACGAGGCGAAGCTCTCGGCCCAGTGGCGCGGCGACCTGCTCGGCGGCGTAACGGTAATTTGCACCGAGGGCTTCGGGCTGACCCGCGCCGGCGGCAACAAGCCGCACCTGCGCGAGCCGCGCGCGATCACGGCCATTCCCTACTACGCCTGGGCGCATCGCGGGCCGGGCGAAATGGCTGTTTGGCTTGCCCGCGACGAAGCCGCCGCCGTTCCCCTGCCCGCCCCAACGGTGGCCTCGAAGGCCAAGGCCTCGGCCTCCGGCGGCGAGGTCAAGGCGCTGAACGACCAACGCGAGCCGAAATCGTCGGGCGACCACTCGCACCGCTTCCTCCACTGGTGGCCGCGAAAAGGCACCAAGGAATGGGTGCAATACGACTTCGCCGAGCCGACCGAAGTGTCCGCCGTCGAGGTCTATTGGTTCGACGACACCGGGCGCGGCGAATGCCGCATTCCGGCCGGTTGGCAATTGTTCTATCGCGACGGCGATCAGTGGCGGCCGGTGGCCAAACCCAGCGGCTTCGGCTGCAAGGCCGACCAATACAACCGCACCACCTTCGAGCCG
>Ga0308417_1003041_pt1 | contig 10854 bp, 6 predicted proteins | sample HotsprSampleOS65_FD_203528 | JGI IMG/M metagenome (GOLD analysis project Ga0308417, IMG submission 203528) | Hot spring phototrophic mat microbial communities from Octopus Spring, Yellowstone National Park, Wyoming, United States - 20090730_OS65 ... | reverse complement strand
TGGGGGGTTGCGGGGTAGTTGGTTCCGGCGCCGCCCGCCGGCCCTCGTGGGATGGTCCTCGTCTGCGCATGCCACACCGCACACGCCGCGAACGGGCACGGGCAAGATGCCCGTGCTACGGAAAAGCCGCCGCCTGGTAGTAGCACGGGCGTCCCGCCAAACGGCGCACCGCCACTCCGCAGCACGCGTAGCGTGCGTAGCACGGGCGTCTCGCCCGGCGTCTCGCCCGTGCCAGCAATAGTGCGACACGCGCGCCAGCGCGCCACGCCGGCCGGGACCTCGCCTACGCCTGCTTCCGCTTCTCGATCTTGGCCCATGAATCCTTCAGCGACACCGCGCGGTTGAAGACCAGCGCACCCGGCCTGGAGTCGACGCTGTCGACGCAGAAGTATCCCTGTCTCTCGAACTGAAAGGTATCCCCCGGCCGGGCCGACGCCAGGCTCGGCTCCAGTCTGGCGCCGCGAACGATCGTGAGGCTGTTGGGGTTGAGGTTGGCCAGGAAACTCTGTCCCTCGGGCACATCCTCCGGATCGGGCACGCTGAAGAGGTGGTCGTACAGACGCACCTGTGCCTCCGCGGCGTGAGGGGCCGAGACCCAGTGGATCGTGCTCTTGACCTTTCGCCCGTCGGGCGAATCGCCGCCGCGCGTGGCCGGGTCGTAGGTGCAGTGGACTTCGGTGACGTTGCCGGCCGAGTCCTTCACGACACCGGTGCACCGGACGAAATACGCATAGCGCAGGCGCACCTCCTGCCCCGGCGCCAGCCGGAAGTACTTCGGTGGCGGCACCTCGCGGAAATCGTCCCGCTCGATATACAGCACCCTGGAGAACGGCACCTTGCGGGTGCCGGCCGAGGGATCCTCGGGATTGTTCACCGCCTCCAGCTCCTCGGTCATGCCTTCGGGATAGTTGTCGATAATCAGCCGCAGCGGATCGAGCACCGCCATCCTTCGGGGTGCCCGTCGATTGAGGTCGTCGCGCAGGGCGTTCTCCAGCCGCTGGATGTCGATGGTCGCGTCGAATTTCGTGACACCCACTTCTCGCGCAAAGCTCCGCAACGCCTCTGGGGTATAGCCCCGCCGCCGCAGACCGCGGATGGTCGGCATCCGCGGATCGTCCCATCCCGAAACGTGCCCCTCCTTCACCAGTTGCAGCAGCTTGCGCTTGCTCAGCAGCGTGTAGGTCAGGTTCAGCCGGGCGAACTCGTACTGTCTCGGCCGATAGTCCACGCCCGGCGGGCGACGGGCCCCGATCTCGATGAGCGTATCGATGAACCAGTCGTAGAGCGGGCGATGGATTTCAAACTCCAGCGTGCAGATCGAATGGGTGATGCCCTCGATCCAGTCGCTCTGGCCATGGGCCCAGTCGTAAGTGGGGTAGATGCACCAGCGATCGCCGGTACGCGGGTGGGGCGCGTGCACGATGCGGTACATCACCGGATCGCGCATGTGGACGTTGGGATGGGCCATGTCGATCTTCGCCCGCAGCGTGCGCGCGCCGTCGGGGAACTCGCCGGCCTTCATGCGCTCCAGCAGGTCCAGGTTCTCCTGAGGCGAGCGGTTGCGGTACGGGCTGTCGGTGCCCGGCGTTGTCAGTGTGCCACGCGTGCGGCTGACCTGGTCGGCCGACAGGTCGCAAACGTAGGCCCGCCCCGCCTTCACCAGCGCCACGGCCCACTCGTAGAGCTGATCGAAATAGTCGGACGCGTGGTAGAAGTGCTCGCCCCAGTCGAAGCCCAGCCAGCGAACATCCTCCTGGATGGCGTCGATGTACTCCTGTTCCTCCTTGACGGGATTGGTGTCGTCCATGCGCAGGTGACAGCGCCCGCCGAATTCCCGGGCCACCCCGAAGTCGATGCAGATGGCCTTGGCGTGGCCGATGTGCAGGTACCCGTTGGGTTCGGGGGGAAAGCGGGTGATCACCCTGCCGCCGTTGCGGCCGGCCTGAACGTCGGCGGCGACGATCTCGCGGATGAAGTCAAGCGGAGCCGCGGGCGTGTCGTCGCTGCGGGGAGGCTTCGCGTCGTGAGTCTTCCTGGGCATCTCCATGTCGGCCGATCATATCAGATCGGCGGGCACACAACAGAATAACACCCCCGCGGCCCCGAAGGTCGCTCCACCCCGGCGCACCGTACCAGGCGCACCACCGCCCATCGCACGAACCAGCCAGCAGCGTCTGGGGCGACCGGCCCCGCGGCTCACCTCGCCGTCGCCGTCTTGGGGCCGAACAGCCGCTTGGCTTCGCCCACCAGGTAGAAGCTGCCGGTGATGCAGATCAGGTCCTCCTTGCTCACCGCTCTGACCGCGATGTCCATCGCATCTTTCAACGTCGGGGCCACCTGCGCCATCTTGCCGTACAGCTCGACGTAGCGCGCGGCCAGTTCCTCAGGGTCGGCCGTGCGCACGGAGTCGACCTTGGTGAAGATTACCTTGTCGGCCCCGCTGGTGATCCGCTCCAGCATGCCGGGGATGTCCTTGTCCGCGCAGCAGCCGAAAATCACCACCAACGAGTCGTAGGGAATGTGCTGGCCGATGGCCCGCATCATGGCATCGATGCTGGCGGCGTTGTGGGCGCCGTCCACGATCACGCGCGGGCTGGTCATGAGCATTTCCATCCGGCCGGGGATCGTGGTTTTGGCCAGGCCTTCCATGGCCTTGTTGTCGCTGATGGCGAATCCGCGGGTCTTGAGGCGATCCAGAATGCTGAGGGCCAGGCCGCAGTTGATGGCCTGGTGCTCGCCCAGCAGCGGGACTGCCAGGTGCTCGAAGCGGCTGTTGGGCGTGGTCAGACAGACGCGGTTGTGGGGGCCGGTCATGCGGCTGGACTCGAAGCGATAGCTGAACTCGATCGTCTTGCCAACGATGTCGAACGGCGCGCCCACCTTCTCGGCGGCCGTCCGCAGCACGGTTTCCACCGCCGGCACTTGGGCGACGCTCAGGGCGGGCACGCCGGGCTTGAAGATGCCGGCCTTTTCCTCGGCGATCTTGGGCAGCGTGTGGCCCAGTTGCTGCATGTGGTCCTTGCTGATGGAGGTGATGGCGGTCACCTCGGGCTTCAGGACGTTGGTGGAATCCAGCCGTCCGCCCAGACCCGTCTCCACCACCGCGATGTCCACCTTGCGCTCGGCGAAATACTTGAACGCAGCGGCCGTAATCACGTCAAAAAACGTGGGCAGTGGCTTCATGCGGGCGGCGATGGGCTCGATGATGCGCAAGAGCCGCCCGAAATCGGCCTGCGAGATCATCTCGCCGTTGATCTGGATGCGTTCGCGGAGGTCGACCAGATGCGGGCTGGTGTACAGACCCACCTTGAAGCCGCAGGCCTGGAGCATGGAGGCAGTCATGGCGCAGGTGCTGCCCTTGCCCTTGGTGCCTGCGATGTGAACGCTCTTAAAGTGCTCCTGGGGATTGCCCAGGCGGCGCAGGAGGGTCCGCATGCGGTCCAGGTCGAAGTTTACGGTGTTGTACCGCAGGATGCGGAGCCGCTCGTGGTCGGTCAGCGATGATAGGAACCGCAAGCCCTTGGCGTAGCTGCTGGAGCCCGGCGAGGGGGTTGTTGCCGGTACCGGTGCCCGCCGTCGGGCCTCACCGGGCTGAAGTGGCGGCCGCCGCACCGGCGAGAGCTTTGCGGGCTGGGCGCGGCCAGCGCCCGTTCGTTTTGCCTTTGTTCGGGTCGCCATAAGGCCGACATTATACCATTTCCCCAGTGTGGTTTCAACCCGACGGCATAAGTATTGTTCCGCCAGAGATTTAAGATTGCGGAGACGAATCGGCCGCGCCACGCTGCCTATCACGCCGCCCGCCGTCGCAGGTCGTCGCCTGCCGTCGCACAAACTCCGCCAGCGGGTTCTCAGCGTGCTGCCGCGGCACAGTGCCTAATTCTCCAGAAACACTCCGCCCACGTCGTAGCCATCCCCCTGCTTGTGGCAGCGGGTGACCCGCAGGCGGCTGTTCACGTTCAGCTTGTCGGTGGCGATCTGGATTCGCCAGATGGAGCCTACGGCGGCTGCAGTGCTGCTGTGGTAGCCCACGCCCGCCGTGGAGATGTTGAAGACACGCACCTGGTGGGCGGCGGTGTGCGGCTGCATCTCGGCGAAAACACTTGCCGGGGCATCGAGCGGCTCGCGCGTCGCGTGGCGCCGTTGCGGCTGCCGGCCAGGCTCGGAAGTAGGCCAAGGCATGTGGGCATTATCGACTGGCGGGCGGAGGGCTTCAAGTTCGTGCTTGACTGGCCCCAAACCACGCGCCATGATTGAGCGTCGGATGCGCGGCAGAAGTCCACAGCGCATCCGCGAAAGTCGCTGGCGGCCGCCGCTTTGGCCGCTGCCGCGGCGGCAGTGCCTCTTTATGACCATAAGAAGTTATCCTAAAAGGACTTATGGGATCCTGCGGCCGCCGCAATGGTCCGACTGGAAGGGTACGATCTATGGTTAGCTCGAGTCGACGGCGAAGGGTCCTCCGCTGCGCTGTTTGCGCATTCGGCCTTGGCCTTGTGGCATCATCGTCACAGGCCGCAGATGTGTCATGGCTTGCCGCGGTCAGCGGAAACTTTCACGACGGCACCCGCTGGTCGGGTGGCAACCCTCCAGGCGCCGGCGACAACGCCATCTTCAACAACGGCGCTGGACCCTACAGCGTGCAATTCGACAGCACCGTGCTTGGCCCCAGCGTCAGCAACGCCAGGCTGCTGATACCCAATGACCGCGTGTTGATGAGCGCCTCCCCCGCGGTGGTCACCTACAACCTCACCGATGCGGTCAATCCATCGGTTGTAATCGGCTCGGGTGCGGGAACCTCCACGCTAAGGCTTACCGACCTGGCCCTGGTTTCCAACGCGGCCATCATCGCCCAGAACAGCGGCTCCACCGGCACCGTGGATGTGCTGCTGCCCGGCGCGAGCTGGAACCTGGGCGCTTCGCAACTGACAATCGGCCAGGGCGGCCAGGGGCTGCTGAATCTGGAGGCCGGTGGAACCGTCATCGGCGGCCCGGCCGTTCTCGGCCAGAATGGCGGCAGCAAGGGCGAGGCAATCGTGGACAGCTCAAGCTGGACGGCCGGGGGACTGCTCCAAGTCGGCTTGAGCGGCACTGGCCGGATCGACGTGCAGAACATGGGCGCCCTGCAATCGAACAGTGCCGCCGTCGGCGGAAGCACTTCCGGCAGCACTGGTAGCGGCTCGGGCACGGTTCGCGTCAAGCACTTGGGCTCCACCTGGAGCATCGTCAACCAGTTGCGGGTGGGCGATGGTGGCACCGGCAGCGTGCTTGTCGACCTGGGCGGAGAGGTGACGGCGGCCTCGGCAATTATCGGCAACGGCAACGGCGGTTCGGGAACGGTCGAGGTCTTCGACCAGAACTCACTTTTCACGGTCAGCGGTGCGGCCGAGATCGCCTCCACGGGATCGAGCTTCGGCTCGCTGAAAGTACAGGCCGACGGCCGGGCGGTTCTAGGATCGGCCACGGTGGGCAAGTCGACGGGCGCCGTCGGCGACATATCCGTCACGGGAGGCAGCGCCCAGCTCACTGTCAACGGCCATCTGCAATTGGGTGTCGAAGCGCAGTCCGAAGGCACGCTGGGCATCATCGGGGGCGGAACGGTACACAGCGGCTCGGCTCGCCTCGGAGGCGATGGTCTGGGCGGCACGGGCCGGGGCCTGGCTTTGGTCGTGGGGGCCGCCTCGCTCTGGCAAATCGCCAATGAGCTGGAGGTCGGCCACGGCGGGGCGGCCAGCCTCGCCATCTCCGGCGGGGGACACGTGCAGGTGAGCGGCGGATCGGCGTACATCGGACGCAGTTCCAACGATCCGCCGGCCCTGATGACCGCCATCGTCGGCGACGACCCGGATTTTGCCACATTCGGCGGCCAGTTCGACATCAACCAGACGCTGCACGTTGGCTACGGCGCCTTTGGCGGCCTGCTGGTGCAGCAGGGCGGCAGCGTGAGCAGCGCCAACGGCACGGTGGGCACGACGCCGGGCGGCATGGGCATCGCTCAAATCGGCGTTCCCGACAGCATCGGCGCGCAGTGGACGCTGAGCGGATCACTCTACATCGGCGGCGATTCTGGCGGGCCCGCCGGCACAGGCGATGTTTTTGTGCTTCCCAACTCGACTCTGTCGGGCGGCGGCAGCATCACCGCATGGTCGACCGGAACGCTCACCCTCTACGGCGGGACCATCACCGCCGGATCCGTTGACCTGGTCGGCGGCAAGCTCAGCGGCTACGGCGCCATTTCCTCGCCCGCATCCAGCGCCGGCGGCACCGTCGAGGTGTTGGCCGAATCCGAGGTCCTCACGCTCAGTGGCAGCTTTAACCATGCCGCAATGACCAAGACGGGCCTGGGACGGCTGGTGCTTTCCGGACCGCAGACCTGGAACGCGGCCGCGGCCGACAGCGTCGTCGGCGGCACGCTGCGCTACGAGCTGGACGGTGCCGATGCCGTGAGCGTGGGGGCGGGGGCAACGCTGACGGTGGGACCCGGAGCCACGCTGGAACTGGCCGGCAGCCGATCGGCCCTGAGCGATGGCGTCAACCATGTGAGCATCGTCAACAACAGCCTGGTTTCGGTGAAAGTGAGCGGCACGAATCAGTCGGTCGGCGGCATCAGCGGCGCCGGCAACACGATTGTATTGAGCGGGGCCGACCTTACGGCGTCGCACATCCGCCAGAACTGGCTGAGCATTCAGGGCAACGGCCGCGTGATCATTCGTCCAGACGGCGGCAATGTCGGGGCAAGCCGCGTGGAGACGCTCACGATGGCCGGCGCGGCACGGTTGAACCTGGCCGACAACGATCTGGTGATCGGGACGGCGAATCTGGCCGACATCCGCGCGCTGATCGTTTCGGGCTACAACGGCGGCGGGTGGGATGGCAACGGCATCTACAGCGATGCGATCTTCGCGGGGCGGCACGGCCTGGGCTATGCCGCGGGCAACGATCCCAATCTGGCCGCGTCGCTGGGCGGGATGCTCTCGGGACAGAGCTACGACGCCGATTCGGTGCTGGTCAAGTACACGTGGCTGGGCGATGCCGACCTGGACGGGACGAGCGGTCTGGCCGATCTGGGGTTGCTGCTGAGCAACTACAACCAGAGTGGAGGCTGGACGAGCGGCGACTTCAACTACGACGGCGCGGTCAACTTCGCCGATCTGGGTCTGCTGCTGGGCAACTATGGCGGATCGGCCCTGTCGGCCGGACTGGACGCCGAAGCAATGAACCTTCTGGCGTCGTATGGCTTCCACGTTTTCAGCGTGGTCCCCGAGCCGGGCACAGCGCTGAGCATGGCCCTGGCCGGTCTGATGCTGGGTCTTCGCCGCCGCGCCCCGCACAAGCAAGTTGCCTGAGCTCGTGGCGGGCGCCACTCGTGCGCTCACACGGTGGGACAGCCTGCGAGCACATCTGGAGAGCGACAACGCCATCTTCGGTGACGTCAGCAACGCCAATCCCCAGTACCGCAGGGCATATGCCGGTTTCTTCTCCAGAGCGACTCGACCAGGCGTGGCATATCACGACGGCCGGGTCGTCGGCCCGGGGCGCATCGCCCGGGCGCGGGCGATCTGGTTGACCAGCTCCAGCCGGCGCGGATGGTCGGGCTCCAGGTCGAGCACGAGCTGCCAGTGGGCGGCCGCGTCGGCGTGTTTGCCGGCCTCCTCGTAGGCGTTTCCCAGCTTCAGGTGCAGCGAGGCGGTCTGAGGGCTGTGGGCCACGGCCATGGTCAGATACTCGATGTACTTCTGGAGCTGCCCGGCCTGGTTGTACTGCTCGGCCACGCGCACCAGGGCTTCGACCAGGGTCGGCTCGTAGGCCGCCTTGTCGAGCCTGATGGCCTCGCCCAGCAGCGCCAGATACTCATCGTAGTTGCCTGTGCCGAACGCCGCCTGGGCATAGTAGTAATGGAACAACGCCAGGTCTTCCCCGGGGATGATCGGCTTGATCCGGGCGTACATCTCATAGGCGTCGCGATACCGTCCGGCGTTGAGGTAGATATTCGCCCGCAGGAACTGAATGTCCGGCCGGTCGCCCAGGCCATCGGCCATGGCCCTGGCGATCTGGTAGATAGCGCTTTCGGCCGGGGCCACGCGGAAGACGTCCTTCTGTGCCGGCACCGCCTCGATCAGATACCACTCGCCGCTGATGGTTCCCACCTGGCCGGAGCGCACGGTCGCCGTGGTGATGCGCCCGAAGTAGTTGCGGAGGTTGAAGTAGGCCGATCCGAGCTGATAGTGAAGCACCGGGCTGCGCATCCCCAGGCGCAGGGCATTCTGATACGACTCGGCCGCCAGGGCGTAGAAACCGCGAGAAAGATAGATGTTGCCAAGCTGGTAGTGGTCGGCATCGCTGGCGGGGTTGAGCTTGATGGCCTCCTCGTAGTACTTGCGGGCGCCGTCGAAGTCGTTGAGGTTGTACTTGGCCTCGGCCAGCAGATGGTAGCTGACGTAGTCGTGGCGGTACTTGAGCAGCGGCTCGAGCACCTCGACCACGCTGCGCCAGTTCTCCTGGCGCGAGAAGATTTCGGCCAGGAGCTGGCCGGCCTCGACGTGGTCGGGCGTGGACTTGAGGATGTCGGCGAGGATTTCCTTGGCCTGGGTCATCTTGCCGGCGTAATCCAGCGCCCGGGCCAGGTGAAGACGGTAGTGGGTCCTGGTCTTGTCCTCAGCCGCGGCACGGGTAAGCAGGTCGATGGCGCGGTCATACTCGCGGCGGAAGAGGGCATCGCGGCCGTCGGAGAAGAGCTGGTCCGCCTTGGAGAGCTGGGCCGGCTGAGTGGAGGGCGCCTGTGCGCCCCACGCCGCCGGCGCCGCCAGCATCGCGGTCAACAGTACGAGTCTGGTCATGTGCCTCATAGTCGGGCTCCAACGTGCGGGGTCGGTGTTGAGTGCTGCGCAATTTCGTTTTTCGATTTGCGATTGAAGAGTCAGTGGTCAGTGGTCAGTTGTCAGTTGTCGGGTCAGTGGTCCGTTGGTCCGTTGTGGCGCGCCTTCGTGCCTTCGTCGCTCCGTCGCTCCGTCGCTCTCCTCACCTCCGTGCCTGCATGCCTTCGTCGCTCCGTCGCTCCGTCGCTCTCCTCACCTTCGTGCCTCCATCCGCTGCCACATCATCCTTCGTCATTCGCCCTTCGTCATTCGTCATTCTTTCGGGCCTCGGGTTTCTGGCTTCGTCATTGCGCCGTCTCTTGCTCTACAACCGATACGTCTTAATCCAGTTGATCTGCTCCTTCGCCTTGGCGGCCAGGGGACCGGTGGCGAAGTTGTTGAGGTAATTGGTATAGGCGTCCATGGCCTCAACCCACTTGTCCAGGTGCTCGAAGCCCTCGGCGATGGCGAACTGGGCGTCGGCCGCCCGCGGGCTGCTGCGGTAGTTGCGCAGGAAGGCCTTATACGCCTCAACCGCTTCGGCCCAGTTGCCCGCCCGCTCGTAGTACTTGGCAATGCGCCACGAGGCCTCCTCGGCCACCACGTTGCCGCTGAACTTGCTGACGATCTCTTTCCACGTCGTCAGGGCCGCCGCCGAGTCCCTGAGTTGTTCGTCGAAGATGACGGCCATGCGGAGCAGGGCGTCGGCCGCCTTGTCGGCCAGCGGCACCCTGGCGGCGGCGTCGTAGGCCTCGACGGCGCGGCGCAGGGCGGCGTTGATCTTGTCCTGGCGGTCGGCCAGTTGCACCGCCGTCAGGGTCTCGACCGCCTGCTGCGCCCGCTGGGCAGCCAGCTCGAAGTTGGCGTCGTTCAACATCGTGTTGCCGCCGGCAAACCGCGCCTGTTCCAGATCGGCCAGTTCCGACTTGCCTTCGGCGCGCAGTTCGCCGATGCGCCGGGCGCTGTCGAGCATCTGCCGGCTGCGGGCCTCCTGCACCTGCTGGTAGGCTTCGCGCTGGGCCCTTTCCTGGGCCACGGCGGCCGACGCCACGCGCGTCAGGCCCGCCAGCCGCTGCGCTTCCTCCTCATAGCTTCGTCCCAACGCCAGCAGGGCGTCGTCGGCCAGGTTGCTGTCGGGATACCTGCTGGCCACCAGCCGCAGAGCCTGCCGCGCCTCATCGATCTCGCCGATGCCCAGATAGATCGTGCCCACCGAGTAGAGCGACTCGGCCGCCAGATAGCTTGTGGGCCAGTTGGCGGCCACTTTGCGAAACTCGGCAATGGCCTTCCTGGGGCTGTTGAGCTGGCGCTGGATGATGCTGGCGATCTGGAACTGGGCGTCGAAGGCCTTGCGCTTGTTGGGCTCATCGACGAGGGACTGATACCGCGCCAGGTCCTTCAGCACGCCGATGCGCCGGTTGGCCTCGGCCACGCGGGTGTCGCGCCCGTAGGCCTGGACGAAATCCTCGTATGCCGCGATGGCCTCGCGCCACTGGCTGAGATTGATCGTGCATTCGGCGATCGACCATTTGGCCTCCTGGATCCAGTTTCCGGCCGGGAAATCGGTGATCACTCGCTTGTAGGCCGCGATGGCGTCCTGCCAGGCTTCGTTGGCCTGATGGATTTGTCCGATCATGGTCAGGGCCTGTCCGGCGGCCGCGTTGCGCGGGAAGGCGTCGACGAACGTCTCCAGCACGCTCAGGGCCTCCACCCAGCGCTTTTCGCTGCGGAGCTGCTGGCCGATCTGGAGGATGGTGTTCTGGCTGGCCCCGTCGCCGCGGGAGAAGGCGATCTCCAGGTACATCTCCACCGCCTTGAGCGGACGGCCCAGTCTGTTGTGGTAGATGCCGGCTATCTGCTGGGCGGACTGCTGCGCCTGGGGCCGGCCGGGTCGAAGTGCATCAGGTCGTTGAAGACGATGATGGCCTCTTCGAAATGTCCGCGCCCGGCGAGTTCGCCGCCGATGCGCGCAAGCAGCCCCGGGATTTCCGCCAGCCGCGGATGA
>Ga0308417_1003039_pt1 | contig 10862 bp, 14 predicted proteins | sample HotsprSampleOS65_FD_203528 | JGI IMG/M metagenome (GOLD analysis project Ga0308417, IMG submission 203528) | Hot spring phototrophic mat microbial communities from Octopus Spring, Yellowstone National Park, Wyoming, United States - 20090730_OS65 ... | reverse complement strand
GCATCTGCGCCTCGCTCAGCCAGAACAGATCGCTCATCCCGGTTCCCTTCATCACCGCCAAGGGAACCACTCCGAATCACATCATCCCGCGTCGCTCAAAGAACTTTATGGGTCCGAACCCTAGCAGCACGCCGCGATCGGAGACCGTCAGCGAATGAGCCATCCGGTGGTGTCGCGCCTCACTGAGGCCGGGCGCGTTCTTATCGTTCGCGCAACGACATCGGCGGCTGCGCGCGCACAAATCGCGGCCGCACGGCAAGCCGGGCTGCACGCGTTCGAGATCGCCCTCTCCGTGCCGGGAGCGGGCGAGCTGATCCGCTCTCTCGCCGCCGACCCCGCGATCCTGGTTGGTGCCGGCACGGTGCGGACGGCGGCCGAGGCCTATGCCTGCGGCGAGGCGGGGGCGCGTTTTCTCGTCTGCCCCTGGAACGAGCCGGAGATCGTTCCCGCCGGAAAACGCTTCGGCGCGTGCGTGATGCTCGGCGGGCTGACGCCGGACGAGGTGGTCGAGGCGCTTGAGGGCTTCGCCGATGCGGTCTCAGTCTTTCCTGCCCCCTCGCTCGGCGGCCCGGCGCATATCCGCGCCCTCCGCACGGTCTTTCCCGAGGTCGCGTTCTATCCCTCGGGCGGCATCCGGGCGGACGAGGCTGAAGCCTACCGCAACGCCGGGGCGGCGTATGTCGGCCTCGACAGCCTGGACGGTTTGCCCGCCGGTTAGGGCGGTTTCGACAGGGGTGGAAACCGCCCTGGCGCTTCCGAGCATGCCTCCGCACGAGCCGGCTGCTTCCAGCCGTCTGCGGTCCGGTCCGGCCGACCTTAGCCGAACGACCAGGACTCCGGCTTGTCGATCGGGCGGTCCTCGTTCAGCCGCAGGAAGCCCCTGATGGTCCGCCCGAGAGTGAGGACGAAGCCCCAAGCGAGGAAGGCGAGGCCGATTACCAGCCACGCCGAAACGAACCCCACCACGCCCCAGAAGAGGGAGAGCCAGAAGGTGCGGATCTGGAACGTGAAGTGGGTGGCAAGCCAAGGCGGGGCATCCTCGCGCGCGACATAGGCGAGGATCACCCCGATGAGAAACGTGACGCCGACGAAGAAGCCGGCGCCGAAGAGCAGGTAGACCGCAAGCGCCCGGTTGCGGGCGCGGCGTTCGCGCGGGTCCTCGGGCAACGGCCGCGGGACGTAGGGAACGGTGCTCACCGTCACGGCCTGAGCGCGAGCCCGCGGCGGAGGTTGCGGAACGGCAACGCGGCCGGATCGGCCACCACCGGGCCCGGAGCGGCAACGACCAAAACCTCCTTCGCGATCGGCTGAAAATCGGCGCGGAAGTGCACCGAGGACTTCAGCGCGAGCACGGGAACCCGTTCGGGAGCGAGGCCGAGGTGGCGGAACATGGCGCGATCGTAGGCCTGCATCCTGCGCGAGGCCACTGCCACCCGCACCCCTCCCGTTTCGATCAGCGCCATCGGACCGAGATCGGCGCGGTTGCCGCGCGTCATCGGCCCCTCGCAGACGAAGCGGCCCGACCCCAGGGCGAGAACGCGGAAGCGCGCAACCAGCGGTTGGCCGTCGCTTTTCCCGCCGAGCGCGAGATCGATCGCGCCACCCGCACCGGCGTCGTGGGCGGCGCGCGCGGCCTCGGCATCGTTCAGCACGCCAACCACTGCCCCCTCCACCCCGCCCGCGATCAGCGCGCGCAACAGCCCCGTCGTGTCGCCATGGCCGCCGCCGCCGGGGTTGTCCTGCGTATCCGCCAGAATGACCGGCGGGCCTAAGGGCGACGCGATCGCGCGCGCCCTCTCCACCGCCTCCTCGGGCGAGAGGACGGACTGGCGCAGCTCAGCTCGATAAGCGGCGAAGGCTTCGGCAAGACGGCCCGCCGCCTCCTCTGCCACAGCCTCGCTGTCCCCGTACGCCGTCACCGCCGGGCCGCAGTGCGGAAAGTCGCAGTACGGGAAACCGGGCGCGAGCGAGAGGTCAACGACCCCCGTCTCGGCCTCGAGGTGGTCGCGCACACCAAACACCTCGCGCATCGGTGCGACAAGCGTGCACTGGGCAGTGATGGGCACAAGGAAGTCGATTTGGCGGAAGGCGCGGGCCCAAGGTTGGGCGCGGGCGAGGCGCCGGAGCAGGAGCCTAGCCGCGCGCGCTCCGGTCTCCTTCATGTCCACATGCGGGTAGGTTCGATACGCAGTCAGAACGTCCGCGAACGCAACCATCGCCGGCGTGACGTTGGCGTGCAGATCAAGGCTCGCAGCAATTGGCACCCCGCCCAGACGATCGCGCAGCCGTCGCATGAGCTCGCCCTCCCCGTCCGGCTCGTGCTCGGCCATCATCGCGCCATGCAGGTCGAGATAGAGTCCATCGAGCGGACCGGCTCGGGCGGCATCCTCGACGATCCAGCCCGAGATCGTCTCGAACGCCTCGCGGGTCAGCGGGGCGGAAGGCATGGCCATGGCGTAGACGAGCGGCACCACCTCCGCCCCGGCCGCGCGCAAGGCTTCGGCCGCGCCGTTGATGGGAAGGCGCGTGTCTGCGATCGCTGCCAGCACGCCCGGCCCGCGCGACAGGGGGGGAAAGCCGCCGGGGGTGCGGAACGCGTCCAGATCCGCCGGGACGGGGGCGAAGGAGTGGCTCTCGTGCTGGAAACCGGCGATCGCGATCCGCATCACGCCCGGCCCGCCGCGGCCAGCACGGCATCCGCCAGCACCCTTGTCCCGGCTTCCGCCCATTCGGGCGCGATGCTCTCCGCCTCGTTGTGCGAAAGCCCGCCGTGACAGGGCACGAAGATCATGGCCGTCGGCACCGCGCGCGCAAGGTAGACGGCGTCGTGGCCGATCGGCGTCGGCATCTCCCGCCAGGGGTAGCCGCGCGCCTCCGCCGCACTGCGGACGAGGCCGACGAGGCGCGTGTCGAAGGGCGTTTCGGGGGCGGTCCAGAACGGGTCGATGCGCACGGCAACACCGCGTGCCGCGGCGACGGCGCCAAGCCGGTCGTGCAGCAACGCAACCTGGCGGGCCAACCTCTCGGCCGAGGCGTTGCGCAAATCGACCGTGAACCACACCCGGCCAGGCACGACGTTGCGCGAAGCGGGCGAAACCTCAAGCCGGCCCACGGTACCGACCCCTTCTGTCTCCAGCGCCAGGCCCTCGATCGCCTCCACCATGCGCGCGGCCGCAACCAGTGCATCGCGACGCATCGCCATCGGGTTGCCGCCGTGAGCCTCCGCCCCCTCCACCGTGACCTCGAACCACGCTTGGCCAGAGGCGCCTGTGGCCACGCCGACGAGTTTTCCTTCCGCCTCGAGAACAGGCCCCTGCTCGATGTGCAGCTCGAAATAGCCGCCCAAGGCCCTCGCCCAGGCTGGGTCGGCCTCACCTCGCCAGCCGATCCGGGCGAGCTCCTCGCCGAAGACGCACCCGTCACGATCGCGTTTGGCCAGGATCTCCTCCTCCGTGAACACGCCGACCGCCACACCCGAGCCCATCATCGGCGGCGAGAACCGAGCCCCCTCCTCGTTGGTCCAGTTGACCAGCAGCAAGGGGGCCTTGGTCCGCACCCCGGCCTCGCCCATGGCCCGCAGCACTTCGAGGCCCGCGAGCACGCCGAGCACACCGTCGAACTTGCCGCCGGTGGGTTGGGTATCCAAGTGGCTGCCGATGGCGATCGGCGGCAGGGAGGGGTCCTCGCCCTCGCGGCGGAACACCATGTTGCCGACGCGATCAACGGTGAGAGCCAAGCCCAGCCCCTCGGCCCAGCGGGCGAGCAGGCGCCGTCCCTCGCCGTCAGCGTCGGTCAGGGATTGGCGGTTGCAGCCGCCTTTCGGCGTGGCACCAAGCCTTGCCATCTCCATCAGGCTGTCCCAGAGCCGTGTGCCGCTGACCGGCAGGTTGTCCATCCCCGTTACCCTTTCCGAAGACGTGCCCCGGCTCGCCATGCTGGCGGGTCACGGCGAGGCGCAAGACGCGCCTCCCACCGCGATCCCCAGCCGGTCGAAACGGCGTGGCACACGAGCCCTAGTCTTTCCAAGCCGATCCGATCCGCCTAATCGGGGATCGGCCCGATCCACACCACGCCTTGCGCGACGCGCGAGGGGACAGGGGTCAGACTCGCGCCCGCGCAGGGGCCCGTGAGGCAGACCCCGTCCTCGATGCGGAACTCCGCGCCGTGGGTGGAACAGCGGATGCGCTGCCCGCAGGGCGAGAGGAAGCGGTCGGGCACGATGTCGAGCGACACCCCCAGATGCGGGCAGGCGTTGAGATAGACGACCACCGCCGCGCCGCGGCGGACGGCGAAAATGCCGGTGAAACGGCCCGGCGTCGGCGGAAAGCCTTTGGCTCCGCCGGCCGGGATCGCCTCTAGCGGGCAGAGCGCGCGCCAGCCCGGGTCGGTCCCCGCCTGCTCCGCGCGCATTCCCGCGGCCTCGCTCACGCCTTGAACCCCCCCATGGCGCAGATCGTCTGCCAGTGCTCCGGCGCAACCGGCATCACTGACAGCCTGGACTGGCGGAGCAGAGGAAGGCCCTCAAGCCGCGGCGAGACCTTCATCTCCGCCAGGCTCACTGGCCGGGGGAACGGTCCCACCGTGCGGACGTCCACCGCCACCCAGGGCGAGCCGGGTTCCGCCGTTGGGTCAGGGTAGGCCTCGCGCACCACCTCGACCACCCCGACCACCGCTTTGCCGATATTGGAGTGGTAGAACAGGGCGCGGTCGCCCACTCGCATCGCCGCCAGGTATCGCTTGGCAAGGTGGTTGCGCACGCCGGTCCAGGGCTCGATGCCGGCCGCCACCTGCTGGTCCCAGGAGAAGGCGTCGGGTTCGGATTTCACCAGCCAAAACGCCATGCCCGCGCCTCCCCCGCCCGGCTGCTCAACCCCCGACCTGCGCCCCATCCTTGAACACCACCCGGACGGGGTCGATTTCGACATGCGAAAACAGCCCCGCTTTGGCGTAGGGGTCGTCGGCGGCGAGGCGTTCGGCTTCGGCCCGATCCGCGACATCCACCACGTAGAGGGAGCCCTTTGCCCGGCCGGCCTCGTCCAGCACCGGCCCGACCAAAACCAGCTTGGCGATGTTCGCCTGCAGATAGGCGAGATGGGCGGGCCGGGTGGCCAGGCGAAGATCCAGGCTTCCGGCCTTGTCGGTGCAGCGGATGGTAAAGTGCATCGCGTCCCCTCTCGGCCCGGCCACGCCGGCTTGCGCTTCAAACCGGGCCGAAGCGCCCATATCATCGGCATCGATGGTTGCAAACGTCGCTCCGCCCCCCGGCCGATCGCTACACCGCTTCGCCAACCCGGGCCGTTTCCTGCGCCTCTCGGCGGCCGTGTTACCGTGGCTCGCGGCCGCAGGCCTCAGCGTCTGCGCGGTCGGCCTCGCCTGGGGCCTCGTCTTCGCTCCGCGCGACTGGCAGCAGGGCGATACGGTTCGGATCATGTACGTCCATGTCCCGGCGGCGTGGTGGGCCATGGGCGGCTACCTCGCGCTCGCCGTCGCCTCCTTCGTCTCACTCGTCTGGCGCCACCCGCTCGCCGATGTCGCGGCGGTGGCGATCGCGCCCGTGGGCGCCGTATTCACAGCCGTCTGCCTCGCGACCGGCAGTCTCTGGGGCAGGCCGATGTGGGGGACATGGTGGGTCTGGGACGCGCGATTGACCTCCGTCCTCGTCCTGTTCTTCCTCTATCTCGGCCACATCGCGCTGACGGCAGCCTTCGACGAGCCGGAGCGCGCGGCCCGGCCGGCCGCCATCCTGGCGCTGATCGGGGCCGTGAACCTGCCGATCATCAAGTTTTCGGTGGACTGGTGGAACACACTACACCAGCCCGCCTCGGTGACGCGGTTCGACGCTCCGGCCGTGCATGTGGACATTCTCTGGCCGCTCCTGATCTCGGGCCTGGGCTTCGGGCTCGCCTTCGCTGCCATCGTGCTTGTGCGCATGCGCACGGTGCTGATCGAGCGTCGCGCACGCGCGATCCTCGCCGCGCGCGGCCTCGAGGGTGGGGGCGTCTCTCGCCCAGTGCCGGTGTCATGAGCGAGTTCCTCGCCATGGGCGGCTATGCCGCCTTCGTCTGGCCGGCCTATGCCTTGACCATCGGCGCGGTCGGGCTTCTCGCCCTGGTCTCGTGGCACCAGTGGCGCAGCGCGAAGGCGGAGCTCGCCCGCCTCGAAGCAGCGGGTCTGACGCGTCGCGGCCGGACGGAGGGGCGAAGGGAGGAGGAATGATGACGCGCAAAAAGCGCCGACTTGCGGTGATCCTGCTCGCCGGCCTTGGGCTCGGCACCGCGACCGCGCTGACGCTGACCGCCTTCCAGGACAGCTTGGTCTTCTTCTTCTCACCCTCCGACCTGGCCGCCAAGCCGATACCGCCCGATCGCCCCTTCCGGATCGGCGGCCTCGTCGAAGCCGGGTCTGTCGAACGCAGTACCAACGCTGCGGGCAAGCTGGAGACCGCCTTCCGAGTCACCGACGGGGCGCGCGCGGTCCGAGTCGTCTATGCAGGGATCCTCCCCGACCTGTTCCGCGAGGGCCAGGGCGTGGTGGCGGAGGGCCGGCTGGGCCCTGATGGAACCTTCGTCGCCACCTCCGTGCTCGCCCGCCACGACGAGACCTACATGCCGCCCGAGGTGGCGGATGCCCTGAAGCGAGCGGGGCACTGGCAACCGGGGCAACCCCCACCGCCGGCCCGGCTGTGGAACACCAAGGAGGTCGGCCGGTCGGCTGCGTCCCTTGGGCCGCTGACGAACTGAGCCGAGGCCCGAGGCGGCAGCGGGCAGCGCGGCGGCGAGGCGGGCGGTCCGCCGACCGGATAGGAGCGAGGAAGCACGCATGGTCCCTGAACTCGGCCACTATGCCCTCGTGCTCGCGCTGCTGCTCGCCTGCGTGCAGGCGGGGGTCACGCTCGTCGGCGCACGGGCGGGCGAAGCCCGAGGCGCCCTCTTGATGGCCGCCGGGCCCTCCACCGCGATCGCCCAAGCGGGTTTCGTCGCCCTCGCCTTCGGCTGCCTCATGTGGTCCTACGCAGTGAGCGACTTCTCGGTCGCCAACGTGGCGCAGAACAGCCACAGCCTGAAGCCGATGCTGTACAAGCTCACCGGCGCCTGGGGCAACCACGAGGGCTCCATGGTCCTTTGGGTGCTCATCCTCGCCCTCTGCGGCGCCCTGGTCGCGCTGTTTGGCGGCAACCTCCCTGCCACCCTCCGCGCCCGTGTGCTCGGCGTGCTTGCCCTCGTTTCCGTGGGCTTCCTCCTCTTCATCCTCCTCACCTCGAACCCCTTCATGCGCCTCTGGCCGATCCCAGAAGACGGGCGAGACTTGAACCCCCTGCTTCAGGACCCCGGCCTCGCCTTCCACCCGCCGTTCCTCTACCTCGGCTATGTTGGCACCGCGGTCGCCTTCGCCTTCGCCTGCGCGGCCCTGCTTGAGGGGCGGGTGGATGCTGCCTGGGGCCGCTGGGTCCGGCCCTGGACCCTCTTCGCCTGGAGCGCGCTGACTGTCGGCATCGGCCTCGGCTCCTGGTGGGCCTATTACGAACTCGGCTGGGGCGGGTTCTGGTTCTGGGACCCGGTGGAGAACGCCTCGCTGATGCCCTGGTTCCTGGCCACCGCGCTCCTGCACTCGGCGATCGTGGTCGAGAAGCGCGAGGCCTTGAAGGTCTGGACCATCCTGCTCGCCATCCTCGCCTTCTCGCTGTCGCTGCTCGGCACCTTCCTGGTCCGCTCGGGGATCCTCAACTCCGTGCATGCCTTTGCCAACGACCCCGACCGCGGTGTGTTCATCCTCGCCCTCCTGTTCGTCACCGTGGGCGGTTCGCTCGCCCTCTTCGCTTGGCGCGCGCCGGCGCTCGCGCCGCAGGGTGTGTTCGCCCCCGTCTCGCGCGAAGGCGGGCTGATCCTGAACAACCTCCTCCTTGCCACCCTCTGCGCAGTGGTGCTCGTGGGCACGCTGTATCCGCTCTTCGCCGACCTCGTTTGGGGGGCGAAGATCACGGTCGGCCCGCCGTTCTTCAACGCTGCGACCTTCCCCCTGTTCTTCGCCCTCCTGGTCGCCATGGGCGTGGGACCGCTTCTGCCCTGGAAACGGGCCGATCTGTGGGCCGCGCTGTCGCGGCTCAAGCTCGCGGCCGCGGTCGTCGCCGCCCTCGTCGTCGTCTACCTAGCGGCGGTCGACCGTACGCTTCTTCCTTTGCTTGGGTTCGCCTGCGCGCTTTGGCTCCTCCTCGGCGCCGTGACCGACTTCGCCGACCGCGTCCGTCTCGGCTCCGCCCCACTCGCCGAGTCCTGGCGGCGGGCGCGCGGCCTGCCCCGCGGCGTCGTCGGCGGCATCCTCGCCCACGCCGCGGTCGCCATCACGGTCGCAGGGATCGCCGGCAAGGGCTTAGCTCCCGAGCGGATCACGCTGCTCCAGCCGGGCGAGACGACAACCTTGGCGGGCTACGTCGTCCGGTTCGACGGCACCCGCCCCCTCGCAGGGCCGAACTGGACGGGGGTGGAGGGGCGCCTCGTCGTGCTGAGGGGCGACCGAGAGCTTGCCGTCCTTGCCCCGCAGCGCCGCCACTATCCGGTCGCGCGCATGGGCACCACCGAGGCCGCGATCCGCACCTCCGGTCTTGCCGACCTGTACGCGGTGATCGGCGAAACGACAGAAAACGGGGCCACCGTGGTCCGGCTGCACTACAACCCGCTCGCACCCTGGATCTGGGCCGGAACGGTCCTGATGGGTCTCGGCGGCCTGATCAGTCTGTCCGACCGCAGGCTGAGGGTCGGCGTGCCGTCGCGTCGCCGCGCCGCTGCCCCCGCCGCTGTCGCCGCAGAGTGAGCGCCGGGGCGAGGGCGATGACGTCGCGCCGGTTGCTTTTCCTCCTCCCCGTAGGCCTGCTGGCCGCGGCAGGCGCCGGGTTTTACGCCATGCTCGCCGGCATGCAGCGCGGCAGTTTCAACCCGCGCGGCGTGCCCTCCGCGCTGATTGGCCGGCCCGCGCCCTCCTTCTCCCTCCCCCCCCTAGAGGGCTCCGGCAAGCTAGGCTTCGCCTTAGAGGACTTACACGAAGCGGCGCGTCAGGGCCCGGTGCTGGTCAACTTCTTCGCCTCCTGGTGCGTGCCGTGTCTGGTCGAGCACCCGAACCTGATGCGCCTCGCCGCAGAAGGCGTGCCGGTTTTCGGCATCAACTACCGCGCCGGGGGGCGCGACGACCCCGGAGCCGTGGCGTGGCTGCGCCGCCACGGCGACCCCTATCGTCGAATAGGGGTCGACCTCGGCGGTCGCGTCGCAATCGACTTCGGCACTTATGGCGTGCCCGAGACCTTTCTGGTCGACCGCGAAGGCATCATCCGCTGGCGCATGGCCGGGCCGATCACCGACACGGTGCTGGCCGAAGACCTCCGCCCCCTGCTGCGGCGATACCGCTGACGGGTGAGGGCAGGAGATCGATCGATGACGGCGCTGGAGCCAACGCCGAGGAACGCGGGAACAGCGGGAAGAGCAGGAAAAAGACTGGGCAGGAAGAAGACTGAGCAGGAAGAAGATTGGGCAGGAAGAAGATTGGGCAGGAAGACGACTGGGAAAACCAGCCGTTGCGGGCCCTTGAAGGCGCGGTCCGCGGCGTCGCGAAGCCCAGGGTGCTGGCCGGCGCACCCGAAACGGCGAGCCGAACATCGGCCGCAACACCCCGGGCCCGGCAAGGGAGAAACGCGCGGAGTGCAGCCCTGTGACGGGGAGGGGCTTCGCGGCAGAGGCCGTGGTGAAAGCGGTGGCGAAGGCGGCAACGTGGCGCGCCACCAGCGCGGCGAGCAGCGCCGCCTCATCAGCGACGTGGCGATCGGCGGCAGTGGGCGGTGCGCCGGCAAGGCGCGCTCATTCCTGTAGCGAAACAGCGCCGTCGCCGCCCGGCCCCAACGGCGTCCCCCCTTGTCGAGCAAGGCGCGGCGCAGGTCGCCGCAGTGAGCAGGTCGCCGTATGTCGCCGTATTGAGCAGGTCGCCGTAGCGAGTCGCCGTAGTGACTAGGCCTTCGTTGGCGTTGACATCGACCAGAGCGCCCGACACGGTGAGCGCCACAAAACCTCGGGGGTCGGGCTGGCCTGTCCATGCTCAACCTGCACCTCCTCGCCTCGCTGCTCGCGGCGGCGCTGATCCTTGCGGTCTTGGCGGCGCCCAAGGGCGGTGGATGGCACCGCGGCATTGGCCGCCTCGCCGTGGCGGTCTAGACCGTTTCGGCGCTCTCCTCCTTCGCGCTGCCTGCCTGGGGCGTGCTCTCTCCCCTCCATGCGCTGACCGCGCTGACGCTGGTGATGCTACCGCTCGGCCTTTGGCACGCACGGCGCGGGCGGGTGCGCGCACACCGCGCGACCATGCTCTGCACCGCGGGCGGCCTGTTCGTGGCGGGCGGCTTCGCGGCGCTGACGCCGGGCCGCCACCTCTACGGGGTGCTGTTCGGCTGAAGTCCGCGCAAGGCCGCGACCTCGGCCGTGAGCGCGCGGATGTCGGCGACCAGCGCGTGCTGCTCCCACTCGACTCCCCGCTTGCGTTTGCGCGCGCCTGGGCGGCCACCCCCTCGCCCCAGCCAGCCTCGCGTTGCGCGCAGCGTCTGGTTGCGCGCAGCGTCTGAATGCTGTGCGCGATCACACCGATGAAGAGATGTCATGAAGAGATAAAGTCAGCACCACGAAGGTCGCGATCACGATGAAGGGCGCAAAGACCTTCGAAGGGCGCAAAGACCTTCCGGGCCGGCAGCTGGACGGCGACAATGCGTGAGCTGGCCCTCTTTTCCTTGGACATCCATTTGTCGAAGGACGCCCGAGGATGGATGCTTCCGAGATGCCGAGACGAGAGACCCCGGAGCGGGGTGATGGGGCTGATGCGCCTGTGGGCAGGGT
>Ga0308417_1003037_pt1 | contig 10865 bp, 11 predicted proteins | sample HotsprSampleOS65_FD_203528 | JGI IMG/M metagenome (GOLD analysis project Ga0308417, IMG submission 203528) | Hot spring phototrophic mat microbial communities from Octopus Spring, Yellowstone National Park, Wyoming, United States - 20090730_OS65 ... | reverse complement strand
GGCGAGCCGGGCAGCGAGGTCGCCCTCCGCCTCGTCGAGCCAGGGCGTCACATCGGGACGCGGTGGGCCCGACCGGCGACCGATCCAGAGCACCGGCCGGAGACCGAGTTCGCCGAGAGCGGCCGCGGCGGCCCGGTGCCAAGACGCGACCTCGGCGCCCACCCGCAGAGCCGCTCGCAGGTTCGAGGCGGCCGCGCTCACCCCTCGGCCCCCGGCCCGTTCCGGCCCGTTCGAGGCCCGGGCCGCGCGCTGCTGCAGAGCCGCAACAGTTCCGGGGCGGACGAGACACGGCCGGCGCGGCCGCTCCCCGGCGACCGGGTCCCGACTTCGCGCCCCATCTTCGAACATGTTAGTGTACCAGGGCCGGACGACGGAGCCGGTGGAGGGAACGGCGAGGGATGAGCGTGCGACGCCCGCTCGTGAGCATCGGTCTCCCCGTGTTCAACGGCGAGGCGTATCTCGACGAGGCGATCCGCTCCGTCCTCGCCCAGAGCCTGGCCGACCTCGAGCTCGTGATCTCCGACAACGCCTCGACCGACCGCACGGCCGAGATCTGCCGCGGCTGGGCGGCCACCGACCGACGGGTGCGCTACCTGCGCAACCCCACGAATCTGGGTGCCGCGCCCAACTACAACCGCACCTTCGCGGAAAGCCGCGGCCGATATTTCAAGTGGCTCGCGCACGACGATCGGCTCCGCTCGGAGTACCTCGCAACGACCGTGGCGGTACTCGAGGCCGACCCGAGCGTCGTCCTCTGAAACACGACGGTCGACTACATCGACGGGCGCGGGGTCCTGATCGGACAGTATCGGAGCCCGCTGGGCCTCGCGGCGGCGGAGCGGCCGTCCGAGCGGTTCGCTGCTCTCGTGCTCCACTCGCACAGCTGCGTCGTTTTCTTCGGCAGATCCGTCGCTCGGCGCTCGAAGGGTCTTTGCTGCGCGGTCCCTTCCACGGAGCCGACCGGGCGCTCCTCGCCCAGCTCGCCCTGCGCGGCCGCATGGTCCAGCTCGAGCCGGCGCTGGTCGAGATGCGCGAGCACCCGCAACGCTACACCCGCCGCCAGCGCAGCGGAGCGGCTCGGCAAGCGTGGCACGAGGCCACGGCGACCCGCCGGCCGATCCCCTCCCTCGAGCTCTATCGAACCTATCGCCGCCTCGTCGCGACCGAGCCGCTGACCGACGCCGAGCGGCGGGCCTGCCGCCGCGTCCTCGCCCGTTGGTGGCTCTTGAATTGGAACGCGCTGCGGGTCGCGGCCGATCTCGTGGACAGCGTGGCGCCGGGCTTCGTCGGTTGGGCCGAGCGGGTCAAGATCCATTTCTTCGGCGCCGCCCCGGGTCATTTCCTCGACGATGTCGAGGGCCCTCCGAGGCCGCCGGCGCGCGGTTCGGTCCGCTCTTGACGGAACCGGCGCGAACCGCGCCGGGTCGGATCGAGGACCGTGGGCCGATCCCGCCCCCGGCCGCCACCTCGTCGGTGGCCCCGCGGCGCCGTACCGACAGCCGCTGCTCGACCTCGTCAAGCTTCGCGGCCCGGACGGCCTTCCCCGAGTTCGGCCGGGGCGCCGCTCTCGGGGCGGAGCTGGCGTAGACCACGAGCCGCCCGCGCGAGCGCCGGTCGCGCGAGGAGCCCGAGGGCGCCCAGATAGACGACCGCCCCGGCGCCGGCGGCGAGCGCCACGCCCAGGGCGCCCGATGGTTCGTCGACCAGCCGACGCGCCGCGAGCATGGCCCCGAGCATCGCGGCCCCGGCCAGCAGGATCGGCGCAAGCGGGGCCAGGACCGGCGCGATCGCGAGGCGCAGCACCCGGCGGGCGAGCGCCAGGCGGACCGGCCACAGGATCCAACCGCGCGCGGTGAAGGCGGCCGCGACACCGAACACGCCCCAGCTGGAGAGCGCCCCCAGCAACACGAGCAGGAGTACGGCGCCCACAACTGCCAGCAGAAGGACGAGATCGGCCCGTCCGGCCGCTTGGAACGCGCTCGTGAGCAGCATCGCCGAGGGGACGAGCGGGCCGAGCGCCGCGACGACCCGGAGCGCCTCGCCGGCCGGCCGCCAGGGCTCGCCGAAGGCGAGGGCCACGAGATCGGGCGCGAGCACGAGGGCGAGCGCGTAGCCCGGCACGGCGGCGAGCGCGGTCAACTCGACGGCGAGCGCGAGCCCGGTCGTGAGCCGCGTGGAATCATCCCGCAATCCGGCGAAGGCGGGCGGTGCCACCCGCAGCGCCGGCCGGCTCACGAGTTCGGCCGAGAGCTCGAACAGCTTGCGCGCGAGGCCCCAGATGCCGACCGCGACCGGGCCGGCGAGCCAGCCGAGCAGGAGCCGCGGCAGCAGGAGCTCGCCGAGCTGCAGGAGCTGCTCGCCGGTGATGCCGAGCGCGAAACGGCCGATCTCCGCGAGCCGACGCGGCGCCCAGGCGAGGTGTGGGCGATGGCCGGCAGCGAGACCCAGGATCACCACGCCGGCGAGCGGCCACGCGATCTCGTTGGCCACCAGCGCCCAAGGCCCGGCACCGGCGAGCGCCAGCGCCACGGCCACCACCCCACCGAGGCCCACCCCCAGGATCGAGCGCAGCGCGAGCGGGGCGAGCGCCAGCCGGCGCTGGAGCAGGCCGGCCGGCACGACCATGAGGCTCGTGAGGAACGGGCAGATCGCGAGGACCCGGAGCAGGGGGGCGAGCTCGGGAAGGTCGAGCAAGGCTGCGGCCCAGGGTGCAAGGGCGGCGAGCAGGATCGCGCTCGTGAGGCCGAGCCCGGCGAGCAGCCAGAGGACCGAATCGACCTCCTCGCGCGTGAGCTCGCGCCGCTGCACGAGCGCTTCGATCCAGCCGCCGTGCACGAGGAGGTTCTGCGGCACGAGGACGAAGGCCATCGCGAGGGCCACGAGGCCGTAGGCCTCGGGGCCCACGAGCCGCGCCAGGACCGTGAACACGAGGAGCTGAAGCAGCTCGACGCCCCAGACCTCGACGGTCGCCCAAAGCGCGCCCTTGGCCACCCGCCGGGCCTCGCGCGCGGGCGGGGCCAGCGGCTCGCCGGCCCTTAACCCACCCCCGCTCATCCCGGCCGCTCCGCCCGCGCGGCCGCGAATGGGGCCCGGCCGGCAGGGTCGGCGGCGACGGCCTCGTCCGCGCCACCGCCCGCGAGCCCCCTCGAAAGCGGGGGCGTCCTCGAGCATCCGGCGGTGGCGGGCCCGGCCGGTGCGCGCCGCGGTGTCCCTCAGACAGCCGAGCGCTTCAGCGCCTGGTCGAGGTCGGCGATGATGTCGTCGACCGTCTCGATGCCGACCGAGATGCGGATGACCTCGGGCCCGGCGCCAGCCGCCTTCTGCTGCTCGGGCGAGAGCTGGCGGTGGGTGGTCGAGGCCGGGTGGATGATCAAGGAGCGGGTGTCGCCGATGTTGGCGACGTGGCTCAAGAGCTCGACCGAGTCGATGAGCTTCACCCCTTGCTCGTAGCCGCCCTTGACGCCGAAGGTGAAGAGCGAGCCCACGCCCCTCGGGCAGTATTTGTCGACCAAGGGCGTGCGGTTCTGCGGCAGGCGGGGATAAGAGACCCAGGCCACTTGCGGATGCCCGGCGAGGAACTCGGCCACCTTGTCGGCGTTGGCGACGTGCCGGTCCATCCGAAGCGGCAGGGTCTCGATGCCCTGGAGGATCAAGAACGCGTTGAACGGTGAGAGGCACGGGCCCATGTCCCTGAGGCCGATCGCCTTGTTGCGCACGGTCAACGCGAAATTGCCGAAGGTCTCGTAGAAGCGGAGGCCGTGATAAGCGGCGCAAGGCTCGGTGAGCTGTGGGAACTTGCCGTTGTCCCAGTTGAACTTACCGCTCTCGACGATGATCCCACCGATCGAGTTGCCTTGGCCGCCCATGTATTTGGTGAGCGAGTGGACGACGATGTCGGCACCCCATTCGAACGGCCGGCACAAATACGGCGTGGGCACGGTGTTGTCGACCACGAGCGGGATGCCGTGGCGGTGCGCGATCTCGGCGATCGCCTCGATGTCGGGGACGATCCCGTCCGGGTTCGAGCACGATTCGATGAAGATCGCCTTGGTGCGGTCGCGGATCGCGAGCTCCAGGTTCTTGGGCTCGCGCGGGTCGACGAAGGAGACGTGCCAGTCGAACTGCGGGAAGGTCTGCCGCATCTGGCTGATCGACCCGCCGTAGAGCTTGGAGGAGGCGACCACGTGGTCGCCCGCGCTCATCAGGTTCAAGAAGGTCAAGAACTGGGCGGCGTGGCCCGAGGCGGTGGCACAGGCGCCGGTGCCACCCTCGAGGGCCGCCACCCGCTCCTCGAGCACCGAGACCGTGGGGTTGGTGAGCCGCGAATAGATGTTGCCGAACTTCTGCAGGTTGAACAGCGCCGCGGCGTGCTCGGCATCGTCGAACACGTAGGAGGTCGTCTGGTAGATCGGCACGGCCCGCGCCCCGGTGGTCGGGTCGGGCGCGGCACCGGCATGGACGGCCAGGGTCTCGAAACCGTAGCGGCGGTCGGTCATACGGGGTCTCCGGAAGCGACGGGCCGCTCTTACCCCAGCCCCCGCCGCCGGTCCACCGCCCTCGGTGGAGCCGGGCGCCACGCGCCCGGCCCCGCGCTCCTCACTGCAGATGGTGACCCTTCTTGCCGACCCGGATCCGATAGAGGCTGTTGTCGGCGGTGATCCAGAGCAGGTTGGCGTCCGCGCCGCGGCCGAAATGGACGTTGGTCGGGATGGTCGTCGGGATGTAGGCCTTCTCCTCGCCCTTGGGCGTGTAGGCGTAGATCCCCGGCCGCTTCTGGTTGCGGACCGCCACCCAGAGATTGCCTTCGGTATCGACCACGAGCCCGTCCGGCCCGTCCTCCGGATAATAGTCGACCAGGACCCGGCGGTTGGAGGCCCGCCCCTCGGCATCGAGGTCGTAGGCCAACAGCGCCATGACCCCCTTGGTCGAGGGCGAGGCACCGTTGCGGATCAGGTCGAGCTGGCCGTTGTCGTTGCTCACCACGTAGAGCGTGCGCTCGTCGGGCGAGATCGCCACACCGTTGGGCTTGCCCGCATCGGTCACGATCTGGTGGGTCGAGCCGTCCGGGTCGATCCGGTAGACCGCCATCGTGCCCTGCTCGATCGGCTCGTGGCCGAGATAGCGCGGGTCGGAGAAATAGATCCGGCCCTTGCTGTCGATCGTGATGTCGTTGGGCGCGTTGAACGGCCGGCCCTGGTGGAGCCCCGCCACGATCTCGGCCCGCCCGGTCTTGAGATCGGTCCGGGTGATCCGCCGGCCGCCATAGTCGGCCCCCTCGGCGGCCAAGAGGTTGCAATTCAGGTCGATCCGCAGGCCGTTCGACATCCCCGAGGGCGAGCGGAACACCGAGACGGCACCCGTCTTCGGGTCGTAGCGCATGATGTGGCCGGCCCGCAGCCCGCCGTGCGGCCCCTTCTTGGCGTGGGTGAAGGTGATGTCCGACCAGAGCACCACGCCGTCGCAGGTCACGACCGGGCCCTCGGCGAAGATCAGGTCGTGGGCATCGCCGTCGACGACCTTCTCGAGCTTGGCGCCGGGCGGGATGAAGGCCGGATCGCCGGTCGGATCGGCCGCCCGAGCGCCGCTTTCGAGGGCAGCGAGCAGGAGCGTAGCGCCCGCGAGCGCGGGCAGCACGGTGCGTGACATCGTGGTCCTCCCTCGTTTCCCGGTCGTCGCGCCGGGTCGCCGCACCATAGGTTGGGGAGGTGCCCAGCTACAACGTACCCCAAGTCGGAGGGGCCATGCTCCGAGCGGGAGCCTTCGTCGTCCGGCGCTCAGCGCGGGGCCGGATGGTGACCCCGCTTCCCCACGCGCAGCCGCCAGAGGCCGCGGTCGGCCGTGATCCAGAGCACGTCGTCCTCGGGCGGGCGGCCGAAGGTGAGGTTGGTGGGTGCCGCGAGCGGCAGGTGCGCGCGCTCGCGGCCCGCGGGATCGAAGGCGTAGATCCCCGGTCGGTCACGGCGCTGGACCGCCGCCCAGAGATGGCCCTCGCGGTCGGTGGCGAGCCCGTCGGCGCCGTCCTCCTCGCCGAAATCGACGAGCACCCGGCCCTCCCGGAGCTCGCCGCGGCGGCCGACCGTCCAGCGTTCGATCACCATCCGCCGCGGGACCGAGCGGCCGAAGAGGCGGCGCTCGCCCGGCTCGAAGATCGCGAGGTAGAGCGTGGAACCGTCGGGTGCGAGGGCGATCCCGTTCGGCCGGCCCTCGGGGGCGAGCACCCGCTCGAGGTTGCCGTCCGGATCGAGCCGGTAGACCCCGTACGCGTCCTGCTCGACCGGCTCCCGGCCGGCATAGCGCGGGTCGGTGAACCAGATCCGCCCGAGGCCGTCGACCGCGAGGTCGTTCGGCCCGTTCAAGGGCCGATCGCGGAACGAATCGGCGAGGATCTCGGCCCGGCCGGTGCGGAGATCGGTGCGGGTGATCCGCCGGCCGCCGCGATCCGCCCCCTCGGCCGCCAAGAGGCCGCAGCCCGCGTCGATCGCGAGGCCGTTGGCCATGCCCGAGGGCGAGCGGAAGAGCGCGACCCCGCCGGTCTTCGGGTCGAAGCGCAGGATGTGGCCGGCCCGGAACCCGCCCCCGGGCCCGCGCGGCCCGTGGCTCCAGGTGATGTCCGAGAAGAACACGCTGCCGTCGCAGGCGACCGCTGGACCTTCGGTGAAGACCAGGTCGAGGGCGCGGCCGTCGACCACCCGTTCCGCGCGGGCCCCCGGCACGAGGAAGCCCGGGTCGCCGGTGGGCACCTCGGCCCTGGCACCACCGGCCGGGGCGAGGGCGAGCGCGGCAGCGAGAAGCGCGCCCGCGAAGTCGCCTCGAGCACCTGCCACGATCGCTCTCCGCTGGCACCGCCCCGTTCCGGACGATGCTCGACCGGCGGCGATCGGCAAGGGGCCGAGGGCCGGGTCCGCCGCCCGGCCCCGCGCGTTGACAGGCCAGGCCGCCCACCTAGGCTCGCGCCGCGGCCCCGGCCGCCCGCCCGGAACGAGAGCCCGGCCGCCTTGCGCGTCATTCTCGAGGTCGTCCTGCCCTTCTTCGCGGTGATCGGCTGCGGCTGGGCAGCGTTCCGCCTGCGTGCGGTCGACGCCACCACCGTCAAGGGCCTCAACGCCTTCGTCTACTGGTTCGCGCTGCCGTGCCTCTTGGTTCTCAAGGTCGGCGCCGCGCCGGTCGAACGGCTGCTCGATCCGGGATTCTTGATCGTCTATTTCGGCCCGGCCATGATCATCTACTTCGCGATGCTCGACTACGGCCGGCTCGTGAAGCGCGAAGACAACGCATCCGCCGCCTTGCGCGCCCTCGGGGCGACCTTCCCGAACTCGGGCTACATGGGGATCCCGCTTTTGATCGCGGCATTCGGCCCCGAAGCCGCCCTCGCCTCGATCCTCGCCCTTTTGCTCGACCAGTTCGTCACCATTCCTTTGACGGTCGCCCTGGTCGAAGGGGGTGGCGGCCGTGGCGGCTTCCTCGCCACGCTCGGGCGGACACTGCGCGGCGTCTTCGGCAACCCGCTCGTGCTCGCGGTCCTGAGCGGGGGCGTGCTGGCGCTCGGCGGCCGGGGCCTGCCCGGACCGCTGCGCGGCATCGCCGAGCTCCTGGGCGCCGCCGCCAGCCCCTGCGCGCTCTTCGCCCTCGGCACCGCGCTCGCCGCGGTCCCGGTCGAGGGTTCGCTCGGCGAAGTCGTGCTCGTCACGCTGGTCCGCCTCGTCGGCCACCCGCTCCTCGTCTGGCTCGTCGCGAGCTTCGTCCACCCGGTTCCGGCCGAGGTGCTGCGCGCGGCGCTCGTCACCGCCGCCTTGCCGACCGCTGCGACCGTGTTCGTCATGGCGCAGCGCGCCGACCGCTTCCCCGCGAGCTCGACGATCGTGCTCGTCACCCATGCCGGCTCGATCCTGACCTTGTCGGTCCTGCTCGTCTGGCTCAGTTGAGTGCGTAACGGGAGGAACCTCCATGCCGAAACCGGTCGAGTACGCCGATGCCCCGCCCGAGGTCCGGGCGGTGTTCGACGACATCAAGGCCACCCGCAACGTCCCGGACGTCAACAATTTCTGGAAGTGGCTCGCCAACGATCCGCCGACCTTGCGCCGGACCTGGGAGAGCCTCAAGGAGGTGATGGCGCCGGGTGCGCTCGACCCGCTCGTCAAGGAGATGCTCTACATCGCGGTCTCGATCACCAACGGCTGCGAGTACTGCATCGCGAGCCACATCGCCGCGGCCAAGAAGCGCGGCATGAGCGAGGCGATGCTCGCCGAGCTGATCGCGGTGGTCGGCATGGCCAACGAGACCAACCGGCTGGTCCAGGGCTGGGGCGTGCCGGTCGACGAGGCGTTCCGCCGATGAGGAGGTCGAGCCACGCGAGCTTCGTCCTCGGGTTCGCGCTCGTCGTGGCCGGCTGCGCCCGCGAGGCGCCGGTGGCGGTCGAGCCGGGCAGCGATCCGGCCGAGGCCCGCCGCCAGCTCGCCGCCGCCGCGGCGGCCGGCCCCGTGCCCCTCGTCCTCCTGCGCGTCGAGGACCGGCCGAGCGAGGCGGAGGCGGCCGGGCTCGCGACCCGCGGGGTGAGCGGTCTCGCCGTCCGCTTCGCGCCGGCCCCGCCGAACGTCGCCGGGCGGCGCCTCGTCCTGGCGCTCGACGGGCTCGAGGAGCCGGCGGCGATCTGCGCCGGCGCCGATCGCCCGGCCGGCTCCCCGGCCGGCCGTGCGGTGTTCGCCGCCTGGTGCGACGGCGAGCGCGCGGTGGCCCGGGTCCGCCTTCCCGCAGCGGTCGAGCGGGTCGAGCGCGAGCGCGCGGTCTGGCGGGCCACGGCCCGGCTGTTCCCGGACGACTACGCCGAGACCTATGGCTGGAACCTGTTCGGACTGCGCGTCACGCTGGGCGCCAGCTTCGGCTTCTGATCGCGCTCCGCCCCCGCCGCTGTCGAGCTCGGAACCGGGCTGCCGGCGTCCTCAGCGCTCCGCCGGCTCGCTCGGTGCGGCGGCAGCCGAGGCCCGGTAGCGCCAATAGGTGGCGGAGAGCGGATCGTCCGTGGCCCGCGGATAGACCGCGACGAGCTGCCCCGGCACCGTGAGGTCGCGCTCGAAGTAGCAGGCGACGTCGGCGAGCGTGCGGTAGCAGAACACGGGGACGGCCGGCCCCTCGGCGCGCGGCGCGGGCGGCGGGTCGCGCCAGGGGGAAGCGGACGGCCCAGCACAAGCCGCCAGCAACAGAAGGCTCGCCGCCGAGGCGGCGATCCGCGGTGTCCTGGTGCGCAGCCGAGCCATCCGCTTCCCGTCCCGTCCACCCGCTGGAGGCGCAGCGGCAAGCTAGCGCCGAACCGTTAACGCCCGGTGAGCGTGGCGCGTGATCGTGAGGAAAGGCGCCTCACCGGGTGGTCCGAACGCCAGGGTGCGGGCCCGCGCGGCCGCCCCCGAGCGGCCGGCCGATCGCCTGGCGCCGGGGATCGCGACGCGCCCTCCTCGTGCGGGCCGACCCGCCGCCGCCCCCTGCCGAGCGTGGCGTGGCCCGTCTTCGCAGCGAGCCTCGCGGCCCCGAGGCGATCCTCGTGCAGCGGATCCCCGGCCGAGCGGATCCGCCGGCTCGCCGGCCGCACGCCCGGCGGGCCCCTGCCGGTCCGAGCCGCATCGGGAGGGGTCGCGAAGGCGCCGATCCGCACGGGCACGCGTGGCGGGTTTCACGGTTCCGGCGATCGCGATCATGACGGCCGCGAGGGGGTGTCGATGACCACCGTGACGCTCGAGTTCTTGGCCGCGCAGATGGATCGCCTCCTGGGCGCCGTTGCCGTCGTCGAGGCGAGGTCGGCCAGCCTGGACACGCGGATCGAGGGGCTCGCGGGCCGGCTCGGGGCCGTGGAGACCCGGATCGCGGCCGGGGACACCCGACTCGAGAGGCTCGAAGAGGAGCCGCGAGCCCTGCGCGCGGGCCAGGCGGCGCTCGACCAACGGGTCCGCGAGATGACCGCCGACGGCGAGCTCACCCTCGCCTTCCTCGCCCGGCAGGCCGAGCGGATCTTCGACGAGCAAGGCCGGCTGCGTGACGACGTGACGGTCCTCACCGGGATGGTCATGCGGCTCGAGGGGACGGTCCAGGGCCTCACCGTCGAGGTCCGCGGCGCGCCCAGCCGCTACGAACGGCGCGCCCGCGAGGTGGCGCGCCTGCGCGAGCCGGCGCCGGGCTGAGCCGGGGTCGACCGGGCGTCGGAGCGGATCGCCCTCCGATCGGAGGCTCGGGGGCTGGAAGGTCGGCGGAACTTTCGGCGCCGGGCCCGGTGTCGATCCGACCGAGAGCAGCTTCGCGGTTCGCCCGCCGCGAGGGCGGTCGCGCACCTTCGGTTCCCCGAGAGGCCGCGCCCGCCCCCGAGGACGCGCGGACCGAGGCCCGGACCGGGTGCCGTGCGGGCCGCGGAACGCACCGATCGGGGTGCGCCGCCCGGGCTTCGGCGGCTCCCGCTGGCGCACCGTTGCCGAGCCGCGTCGGGCCGCGGCGGCTCGGTGCGATGGCGCACCCCGCTCGGACCCGGTCCGCGGGCCCGGCCGAGGCTGCGGCCTCCGCGAACGCGGACCGTGTGCCCCGCTCGGCTCGGCGCGAGCACCCGTGCACTTCCCGCTCGCTTGCCGGAATGCGCTCCGCCGTCGGTCCGAGCGGCCTCGCCTCAGCGCTCGAGGAACGCCTTCAGCCGATCGGCCGCCTGACCGATCGCGGTGATCCCGTCGAGATGGCCGTCGACCCCGTCGAGCCAGGCGATCTCGACCGGCGTGCCGTCGGCTCGGATCAGCTCGGCCGTCCGCTCGACCCGGGGCGGCAAGAAGATCAGATCGTCCTTGGAGGGGATCAGCAGCACCGGCGCCTCGATGCGCTTCAATCCCTCGGCCAGGCCG
>Ga0308417_1003036_pt1 | contig 10871 bp, 4 predicted proteins | sample HotsprSampleOS65_FD_203528 | JGI IMG/M metagenome (GOLD analysis project Ga0308417, IMG submission 203528) | Hot spring phototrophic mat microbial communities from Octopus Spring, Yellowstone National Park, Wyoming, United States - 20090730_OS65 ... | reverse complement strand
TGGAACTCCGATTACGCACAGACTCCCGGACAGGCCTACACGGCCCGCCCAGGCGGGCCTGGGCACCACCCTGCATCTGGCTCACCGAAACTCCGCAGTCTTCTTGCCGGCCCGATGATGCTGGCGGGAAGACCCACTTATGTGCCTGTGCCGGACGGGTCCAGACGTGTCATAGCGCGCACCATAAGCGGCGAGATCGATTCCACGTCCCCGGTCGCCTCCCGCAGGCCGCGTCGCGCGCCTTCATCGGTCAGACCCCACTTGTCTGGTGGCGGATTACGCTGGTCCCCGATCGGCCATACTGAACGTGAAGTGAACCCGGCCGATCTACCGCCACACCAAGCGTACGTTACCACCAACGCTGACGCGCCGTCAACGAAAAACCAGACATTTGACCCAGCCTGTAAGCGGCAGCCGGTCGCCCGTAGGACAGCGTGCTCGCCCAATGGCGTGCACCGACCGCCCCGAAGGGCGCCCGGGAGCGCGCTAACCGCTGCTTCCACGCTGTGTTTCGCGTGGCGGGGCGTGACGATACCATCTATAATTGAGATCCGAGAGCCAGCGCTGGCTGTGAGCACCGGCTTGTGCAAGGCGCGCAAACGTCTTCTGGATAAATATTTGCGGCGGAGACCGTTTAACGTCCAGCCTCGAACCGCCGGGCTCTGCTTTCGGACGCGTTGCCTGTGATCGGCGGTTGATTTGTGCGCTTACCGACGCGGACGGGTCCTGGGGCGAAACGCGGTGCACGGCCGGGTGCAAACGTACGTAAGGGCATCGCAGTGAATTCGATCGTCGCAGCGCGGCGCACGTTGATTCCAGCGCCTGCCACCCATCTTCGGAGCGTCGAGCAGCGATGAATCCGCCACGCGCCCCGTTGGTAACGACGATCAAGGAGCGTTGTCGGCTCTGCTACACGTGCGTGCGCGAATGCCCGGCGAAGGCGATCCGCATTGCCTCCGGACAGGCGCAGGTCCTGGTTGACCGGTGCATCGGCTGCGGCAACTGCGTGCGCGTGTGCAGCCAGCGGGCCAAGCAGGTCCTGAGCGGGATCGAGCGGGTGGAGCAGCTTCTGCGCGGCAAGGCCCCGGTAGCCGCGCTGCTGGCGCCGAGCTTTCCCGCAGAGTTCACCGACATCGACTACGAGTTTCTCATCGGGATGCTGCGGAACCTCGGCTTCAGCCGGGTTCACGAGGTGGGGTTCGGGGCAGACCTGGTCGCCGCCGAGTATCAGAAGCTGCTGGCGGAAGCCCCGGACCGCCGCTACATCGCAACCACATGCCCGGCCATCGTGGCCTACGTGGAACGCTACTATCCCCACCTGGTTCCGTCGCTGGCGCCCATCGTTTCGCCGATGGTAGCCACGGCGCGTGCGTTGCGCCGCATCGACGGCAACGGAATGAAGCTGGTTTTCATCGGTCCGTGCATTGCCAAGAAAGGCGAGGCGGAAAGCGAGCAGATTGAGGGTGAGATCGACGCAGTCCTGACGTTCATCGAGTTGCGCGAGATGTTCCACCGGCACGCCGTCAAGCCCGAATCGGTGGCACCAAGCGATTTCGACCCGCCGCACGCCGGCACGGGCGCCCTGTTCCCGATCAGCCGGGGCATGCTCCAGGCCGCACAACTGGGCGAGGACCTGCTCACGGGTGAGATCGTAGCCGCGGACGGTCGGCCGGCATTTCTGGAGGCGCTGAAGGAATTCGAAGGCGGGGACCTCAACGCCCGTCTGCTGGAGGTCCTGTGTTGCAGCGGCTGCATCATGGGACCGGGCATCAGCAGCACGGCCCCGCTCTTCAATCGCCGCGCGCAGGTCGCCCGGTATGCCCAACGCCGAATGGCCGATTTCGATCGCGAGCGCTGGCACGCCCACTGGTCGGTGTTGGCGGATCTCAACCTCCGGCGGAGCTTCAGCGCGTACGACCAGCGTATCGCGGTGCCTTCGGACGAAGACATTCGGCAGATTCTCGCCCGTATGGGCAAGCTGGAACCGGAGGACGAACTGAATTGCGGGGCGTGCGGATACGAGACGTGTCGCGAACATGCCGTCGCGATTTACAAGGGGCTGGCCGAAAGCGAGATGTGTCTGCCGTACACGATCGAACAACTCCGCGCGACGTGCCGGGAGCTGGCGATTTCGAACGAGCGCTTGGCCAGCACGCAGGAAGCCCTGATGCAATCCGAGAAGCTGGCGAGCATGGGGCAACTGGCCGCCGGCATCGCGCACGAGGTGAACAACCCGTTGGGCACAGTGCTGATGCTCTCACACACGCTTCTGGAGGAGCTGCCGCCGGACAGCCCGCACCGCGAAGACCTCGCGTTGATCGCCAGCGAAGCGGAACGCTGTCGTAAGATCGTGTCGGGGCTGCTCCAGTTCGCGCGGAAGAACAAGGTGGAGGCGCGGACGACGAATCTGTGCGGTCTGGTGGAGAAAACCGTCCAGATGCTGCGGATTCCGTCGAACATCCGTGTGCGGTATGAACATGCCGTGCAGGACGTTCGCGCCGAGGTGGACCGGGATCAGCTCGCGCAGGTGCTCACGAACCTGATCAACAACGCCGTGGACGCCATGCCGGACGGGGGCGTGCTTACCCTGCGAACCGGCGGCGACGACCAGCGGGTCTGGTTGCAGGTGTGTGACACGGGCGTCGGTATCCCGCCGGAGAACCGCAAGAAGATTTTCGAGCCATTCTTCACCACCAAGAACCCGGGCAAAGGCACCGGTCTGGGTCTTTCCGTCACCTACGGGATCGTCAAAATGCACCACGGCGACATCCGGGTGGAGTCGAACGCGGATCCGACGGCGGGTCCGACCGGGACCACCTTCACCGTCACGCTGCCGCGTCAGCGGCCCACGTCCGCGGGCGCGGAAGCGCTGACCGCGACACAGCGAGGCTGAGCATGGATACGCTGCGTGTGCTGGTCGTGGATGACGAACCCGGGATGCGGCACGCGGTCATCCGCGCCTTACGGCCCTTCCGCGTTCACCTGCCGGACGTCGAGGGAGAAGTGTGCTTCGACCTTCAGCAGGCCTCCAGCGGTGAGGAAGCGCTGGAGGTGATCGCGGTGCGTCCGCCGGACATCATGTTGCTGGACCACAAGATGGGCGGCATGTCCGGGGTGGAGGTGCTCGAACAGCTCCGCAAGCAGGAGCGCGACGTTCTGACCATCATGATCACGGCCTTCGCGACGCTGGAAACGGCGATCCGCGCCACGAAGTCGGGCGCGTTCGACTTTCTGGCCAAACCGTTCACACCCGACGAGCTGAAGGAAACGATCCGCAAGGCTGCCGGTCACCTGATTGTGCAGCGGCAGGCTCGCAAGCTGGCCGCGGAGAAGCGCCGGGTTCGCTTTGAGTTCATCTCCGTCCTTGGGCATGAATTGAAAGCGCCGTTGGCGGCGATCGAAGGCTACCTCACGATCCTGCGCGACCGGGCTCTGGGGAGCGACGTCAGTGCCTACGAGGCGGTCATCGACCGCTGCCTCAAACGCAGCGAGGGCATGCGCAAGCTCATCCTCGACCTGCTGGACATGACACGGATCGAGTCCGGCGAAAAGCGGCGCGAACTTACGCGCGTGGACGTCCGGGAAATCGCGCGGGCCGCGCTGGAGACGGTCCGCCCGATGGCCGAAGCGCGCCACATCACCGTCGAGCTGCACGGCGACGAGCCTGTGCCGATGACCGCCGACCGCAGCGAAATCGAAATCATTTTCAACAACCTCCTGTCCAACGCGGTCAAGTACAACCGCGACGGCGGGCGCGTGGATGTTGAGCTGCGCTTCGACGACCACCGTGTGACCATCAGCGTGAGCGACACCGGCATCGGCATGACGCCCGCCGAGAGTGCCCGCCTGTTCCAGGACTTCGTGCGTATCAAGAACGAGAAGACCCGGGATATTCTCGGCAGCGGCCTCGGCTTGTCACTGGTCAAGAAGCTGGCGCTGCTTTACGGTGGGGAGGTCGGCGTCGTCAGTCAGCCCGATGTCGGCAGCACCTTTACGGTGGTCTTGCAGCGGGACTACAAACCGCCGCCCGGTGACGATGCAACGCTCCGAGATCCTTCACTGGCTGCTCGAAACTGACGCCGACCGACTCGAGGAGCTCTGGCGGGCGGCGGACGCCGTTCGCCGCGCGCACGTCGGCGATGTCGTCCATCTGCGCGGGCTGATCGAGATTTCCAATTACTGTGTTCGGCTATGCACCTACTGCGGTCTGCGCGGCCCCAACGCGGCACTGCAACGATACCGGATGACCAGCGACGAAATCGTGGCCTGCGCCCACCGGGCTGCGGCGCTGGACTACGGTACCGTCGTGCTTCAGGCCGGCGAGGATCCGCTGCTGACTCGGGAGTGGGTCGCGGACCTCGTGCGGCAGATCAAAGCCACCACCGGCCTGGCGATCACTCTGAGCCTAGGCGAACAGGATGAAGACACGTTGCGGGCTTGGCGGCAAGCCGGGGCCGATCGCTACCTGTTGCGATTCGAGACGTCCAACCCGGTGCTGTTTGAGCGCATCCATCCGCCGCGGCCCGGGCGCCGCGCCGACCGCGTCGCACAGCTCGCCGTCCTGCGGCAGCTCGACTACGAAGTCGGCAGTGGCATCATGATCGGCATTCCCGGACAGACGTACGAGGACCTGGCCCGCGATATCGAATTATTCCGCGCGCTGGACCTCGATATGATCGGCGTGGGGCCGTTTCTGCCCCACCCCGCCACGCCGCTCGGACAGAGTTGCTTCAGTGGCGCTGCGGACTCCGCCCCGGCGACGGCGGGCGCAACGGCGGAATCCGCGGGGCGCGCCGCACCGCGTTCCCGCCCCTCGGACCCGGTGCCCAACAGCGAGCTGATGACCTACAAGGTCGTCGCGCTGGCTCGGCTGGTGTGCCCGGACGCGAACATCCCGAGCACCACCGCCTTGGCCACGCTCAACCGTGACCGCGGCCGCGAGCTGGGCCTTCAGCGCGGCGCGAACGTCATCATGCCGAATTTGACACCAGCCCCCTATCGTCGTCTGTACGAGGTTTACCCGGCCAAAGCGTGTCTGTTCGAAGATCCGACAGCGTACCACGCCGCATTGACCGACCGTCTGCGGGCCACCGGCCGCAGCATCGGCCGGGGGCCCGGTTGTTCTCGGAACTGGCTGAAACGCCGCGCCGCGGCCACCGGAACATCGCCGCCGGTTTCGGTGGGCGCCTAGGATCAGGTGATATGCGTGATTATGCGGTTCCGCAGTTCGAGTTGAGCAAGGGCGCCGTCGACTTCATCGACGATGCGGCCCTCGAAAGCCTCTTGACCGGTGATACGCCCGAACCGGCCCAGGTGCGGGACGTGCTGGCCAAGAGTCTGGCCAAGACGCCGCTGACCGTCGCCGAAACCGCCCTGCTGGTCCGCACCACCGACCCCGATCTGCTGGAAGAGATGTTCGAGGCGGCCCGCCGACTGAAGCGCGAGGTGTACGGAAATCGGATCGTACTGTTCGCCCCGCTCTACATCGGCAACGACTGCACGAACGACTGTCTGTACTGCGCCTTTCGACGGTCGAATCTCGCGGAGATCCGCCGGTCACTGAACCAGGAGGAAATCCGCGATCAGGTCGCCGCTCTGGAACGTCAGGGGCACAAGCGGCTGATTCTGGTCTTCGGCGAACACCCGCGTTATCACGCCGACTTCATCGCCGAATGCGTGCGGACCGTGTACAGCGTGAAGGTGGGCCCGGGCGAGATCCGGCGGGTGAACATCAATGCCGCTCCGCAGAATGTAGCTGGCTACCGGACGATTAAAGCCGCTCGCATCGGTACGTTTCAGGTCTTCCAGGAAACGTACCACCATGAGACCTACGCCCAGATGCACCCGCCCTATACGCGGAAGGGTAACTACCTGTACCGTCTGGACGCTTTGAGCCGGGCGCAGGAAGCCGGTATCGACGACGTTGGCATCGGGGCCTTGTTCGGTCTCTACGACTGGCGGTTCGAAGTGCTCGGACTCGTCTGCCACGCGCTGCACCTTCAGGAACGCTATGGCGTCGGTCCGCACACGATCAGCTTTCCACGCGTGCGGCCCGCCCTGGGAGTGCGCCTCCCGGACCGCTGGAAGGTCAGCGATGCCGAATTCAAACGGCTCGTCGCTATTCTGCGCCTGGCCGTGCCCTACACCGGGCTGATCCTCACCGCCCGGGAACCCCCGGAACTGCGCCGTGAGCTGCTGGGCTTCGGAGTGTCCCAGATTGACGCGGGTACACGTATCGAACTGGGCGGCTACACGGAATGTGGCGATGCCCAGGTGCTCGAGCGCGAGCAGTTCGAACTCGGCGACATCCGGCCGCTGGACGAAGTCCTGCGCCAGCTTGTGACCGACGGCTACATCCCGAGCCTCTGCACCGCATGCTATCGCGTTGGACGAACCGGCGAGCATTTCATGGAGTTCGCCATCCCCGGGTTCATCAAACGCTTCTGCACCCCCAACGCGCTGCTGACGGCCGCCGAATACCTTCGCGACTATGCGTCGCCCGCCACGCGTGCGGCGGGAGAGAAGCTGATCGCCGATGAGCTCGCCCGGTTCGAGGAGGGGCCGCTGAAGAACGAACTCGTGGCGCGTCTGCGCAAGATTCAAGAGTCGGCGGAGCGCGACCTGTATTTCTGAACAGGCCCGCTCCGCCGCAACGCAGCTTGCGCTGGTACAGCTACGCAGAACCCGGCGCTATCCGCGCGGGGGGAGCGTCAGGGGCACGTTGTACCGATCAGAGCCACGAACGGATCGATGTCCGCATAGGTCACATCGCCATCCTCGTTCGCGTCCGCGTTCAGCCATGGGCAGTCATGACTCCATGAGCCCTCGCCACCCAGGGCCTCTACGAACCCGTCGATGTCCGCGTACGTCACCAGCCCGTCGCAGTTCATGTCGCCGGGACACAGGGTGGGCGCATACGGCGCCACTCCCCAGATCTCGATGTCATCAATGTTCCAGCCGGGGTAGGTTACGCCCGCATCCGTCGGCCCCATGCACCAGCGGATCCACACCGACGGCTGCTGATCCGCGATCGGAGCGATGTAGAAGGCCTGCGCAACCCACGCCGTGTCGCTCATCGCGGCCGAACCGTTGCTCCACAGCGTCACCCAGGTGGTACCGTTGTTCGAGATCTGCACGCTGGCCTGGTCATGGAGGTTGCCTTCTACGCCCAGCCAACGCCAGAACCGCAACTGCGCGCCGGTCACTTGGCTGAAATCCAGGGCCGGCGTCGTCAACGCGTACATCGGCATGTTGTTCGTGTAGTCGCCGCTCAGGTTGTAGCCGTACACATACAGGCCGGTCTTCCCACTGGTCGGATCCCGGCCGTGCGTACCGCCGCCCAGCGGCTGACCGAACGCCCACTGGCCCTGCACCGTCCAGCCCGGATTTTCGTCCAGCGGGAAACTCCACAGCACCCGCGGCACGCCGCGCACGGTGATGTGAACCGTGGCCTCGTTCGAGTCTCCGCCCTCCGGCGGCTCACCGCCGTCGCTCACCTTGTACGTAAACGAATCCGAGCCGAACCAATGGTAAGCGGGTGAGTACGTGACGACTTTTCCGCCGCCGCTGAGCACGTGCGGAACCGACGTGATCGGCCCCACACCAGGCTCCGCTAGCGTTCCGTGCGCGGGTAGCGTAAGGATGACGTACGTCAACTGCCCCGGGGGGTTGGGTAATCCATCGTCCTGTCCCGCCAAAGTCACCGTTGCAGCGGTGCCTTCGGTGGTTGTCACCGCCACATCCTGTGCAGTCGGCGGAGTGCCAACGCACGCGCCGAGGTCGGACAGATCGCTCGGGTAATAGTCTGTGGGCAAGCCCGTTCCCCGCGACAGGCCGGCCAGACCGTCCGAAGCGGCAATACTCAGATAACTGATGGTAATTTGTCCGCTGAAGTACAATTCAATCTGGAACGTGTTCTGGTTCGAAGTTCCGTACTCCGGCACGTTCCACCACGTGATCGCCACTCGGTCCGCCAACTGTCGCCAGCTCACCTGCCCACCGGATCCCGGGTTGAGATCGTCGAAAAGCGCCGACACGCGCGGCCGGTTGAAGTGATTGGCCAGTGACTCGGTGTACGCGCTATCTCCGCTGCCGAATGTAATGTAGCCGTTGCTGCCAACGTACAAGGTGCTGTAGCTCACGCCGTACAGCGAGACGCTGGCCCCGCCGCCCAGCGTCACCGTCGCGTAGCTGTCGTCGCTCAAGGACAGCACCGTTCCGCCGGCCGGATCGGTGGGCAGCACCGTGATCGGCTCCGCGCAGCCGCGGTAGAACTCATATGTGTTATTCGGCACAAAGATGAGACTGAGATTGTCCAGATCATTGTCCCCACTGAACAATTGCGTGAAGTAATCGGGAATCTCCGGGGTTATGAAGTAGTAGCAGGTTCCGCCGTTATCTGCCGTCGCAGCGTTGCCCGCCTCATCCACCACGTCGATGGCAAACCAGTAGGTCGTGTTGTCCGTCAGATTGCTCAGGGTAATGCTATGGCTCGTACGGAGTCCGATTCCCGCCTTGGACCAGGCGAGATTGTTGCACGTCAACCCATAGCGCACCACGGCCTGCGCCGGTTCATTGGTGTAGAAGATGACCGTCGCGTCACGCGGGTTCACCGGGTTCACCTGGACCCCGGAGACCGTCGGCGGCGTGCAGTCCACGGTTGCCGTCGTCGTGACCACCGCCGGCTGGCCCTGACCGTTGTCGGCGTCGTTGTACGTCAGCGTCACCACATCGCCCGGGGCAATCCACAGGACACCGGGAGCGTTGGTCTGACTCAACGAAATGGTGCCCAGAAACGCGGCCGAGGCCGGATCGGTCTCCACCAGCACGACCGTTTCGCCTGCCGGCTCTGACGTCGACGCAATGTTCACCGTCACCGTGTCGACCACCGTGTCGCTTGTGTTGAGGTCGCAATCCACCACGCGCATTGTCGCGCTGGCCGTGCACGCATACTTGTTGCGATCCAGTGCAGCCGTCCCCTGCGAAGAGCAGCTCACCAGATACGGTGTGGCGGCCAGGGAGAACGGCTGCGGCCCCTGCGGCACGTTGTAGCCATACACTTCAACGCGGTATGCGCCCGGGACGGGATTATCAATGACGACCTGCTCGATATTGTCGATGTGGTTGGCCTGTGTCCGAACCGCGGGCGCTGCCGGATTGGCCAGCCCCCCCAGGGTCCAGGGGTAGTACTGCGTGTTCTGCGCGTCAAACACCCGCAAATCAAGATCGTTCACCAGCGCGGGATTGACGTTCGGCGTGCCGGGGAAGTCATCCCAGGCCAACGTCACCTTGAGGGGGCCTTGTCCCGGCTGGACAATCACGACCACAGAATAGGTTTGACCCTGGATGACCTGGGCTTCCAGGAAGTTCCCGCTCCGCATGAGCTCGATGGCCGGCACAACCCGCACTGACCCGTACCCGGTCTGGTAATCCGGCCCGGGGTTGAACAAGTCGACCGCTGTGTGAGCGAGAAAACACTTCAGCGTCGAGTTGCGAAAGTCTGGCTGCCCCGGGTAGTGCGCGCGGTAGTCTTCCAGTATCAACGCGGAAATGCCCGCGACGGTCGGACATGCCATGGACGTCCCGCACAGCGTGGTATATCCGCCGCCCGAATTGCAGGAGGTAACTCCGAGGTCGCCGTTCGACTGGCAGCCCGGCGCAGAAATATCCGGCTTGAGCCGACCGTCGTCGGCCGGCCCCCAGCTTGTGAAGTTCGTCACACTGTCATCATTGGAATTGAGTGCCCCGACCGTGATGTGGTTTTTGCCGCACGCGGGCGGTGCCGTGGTGTGATACGTCGACCCGCAACGGCCGCTGTTGCGCTCATTGCCGTTGGCCCAGACCACGCGGAAAGGCTGCATGAACAGTGGATTGCTGCCGTCCCCGCGGACGATCGTATCCACCAGCACATCCGTCACGCCGTAGTCACCTTCCCACTCGCACGGGAACCCGTTCGACGCCGTGTTCGTCCCGATGGAATTGGTGGCAATATCCGCCCCGTACGTGTTGATCGCCTGGCTGTAGTCTGCCTCAATGTCACCGGGGTCGGTGTACAGGAAGCCCTGATGCAGGCCCCCCTCCTGTTCAAACCCGTACGACTCGATCATCACCCCCGGCGCCATGCCGCGGTAGGTACCGCTGCTTTCGGCGCCACTGCCGCCGACGGTCCCGGCACAGTGGGTCGAATGATAGTGCGTACCGGACGAATCTCGCACATGGATCCGACCCGCGAAGTCCTGGTGATTCGCGTCCGCCGTCCCCGCGTCATACACCAGCACCGTCACTCCCGCCCCGGTGAGATTGTAGGGCGGTGCCTGGGCAGTGTTGGCCCCCACTCGTAACCGATTGTCGTCGTTGTTCGGCGACATCTTCGGTAGAGGCGGCTCAATCCACTGCACCACGTCTTCGTCTGCCAGTACGCCGATTATTGATTCCGGCACCTCCACCACCAGACCGTTGATCGACTCCAGCTTCGAGCGGATCCAGCCGCCGTACGCTTGACATAGGCGTGTACCGTCCGCCAGCGGCACATCCGGATGAAACAAAACGTACAAAGCCACAATCCGCTGGGCCGGCTCGGGTTCGCCCTGCTTGGGCGGGTTCACGACCGCCCAGGCCGGAATGGCGCCGACTGCCAGATCCGGATGCAACTTCCAGCTTCGCTCGATCGGCAGCACGCAACGCAACGTGTTCGACGCAGCCAGCGACGCCGCATCCAGGCGCGCCCTGTCCATGGCGGCAAAGAACGCGTTGTCCCCCAGATAATTCAGCAGCCGCAAACCCCGCTGCTCGAGGTCCTGCCGCTCGGCCGGCGTAATGGCGCGTTCGAACTGCACGACTACATGCCGTGCGGTATCCGTTCCGGCCCGCGC
>Ga0308417_1003035_pt1 | contig 10874 bp, 6 predicted proteins | sample HotsprSampleOS65_FD_203528 | JGI IMG/M metagenome (GOLD analysis project Ga0308417, IMG submission 203528) | Hot spring phototrophic mat microbial communities from Octopus Spring, Yellowstone National Park, Wyoming, United States - 20090730_OS65 ... | reverse complement strand
CGCGAATCCAATTCACAGCGGCGTAAAGGTAGTAGTCGGACACCTCTTGCGCCGACAGCCGTCGGCCGACGGCCTTCTGGGCGGCCCGCACCCACTCACGCTGCTCACGCTCGCCCGAGGAGTAGCCGCGGCGGGGCGGCAGATATGTTCCGGTCGCGCGCGGATGATTGCCCATGGCGAAGTTCTGGCCGAGGTTGGGCGTTGTCAGTACCCACTCCCCCAGCACAACACGATTGCGTGCGGCCCACGGCAGCAAGGCGACCACCAGACCCAGCGCAGCGGCGACGATCAGGCCGGCTCGACGGCGGCGTGACGCGGGGCACGCCAGCCACAGCCAGGCGCCGATCAGCGGTGCCAGTACCAGGCTGTTCTGTCGGTTGAGGACCAGCAGCCCGAGCACCAGTCCTGTTGCCAACGCCGTGAGGACTGTCGCTCGATCACGGGCACGCAGCGCCAGGCACAGGGTAAGCACGCTCAGCAGCAGCGTGAGACTGGTTTTCTGAATCAGGCCGTCGAAGAAGATCGCCGGCGGGTAAAGCGCCAGCAGCGTCCCGGCCAGCACGCCGACGCGCAGACTGAGAAGCCGGCTGGCCGCGCGCAGCAGCAGCGCGCAGGCCGTGGCGCCGGCAATGGCCTGCCAGACGCGCGGCGACCACACGCTGTCGCCGCCCAGAAGCCGCACGACACCGAGCGCGTAGGCGTACAGCGGCGCGTGAACGAAGTCGGGCGGACCGAGCCAGTCGCCGGCCGCGATCCCGCGGGCCCGCTGGTCATAGACGTACCCGTCCGACAGCGGGCGCTTGAAGAACCCCAGGTCGCGGATCTGGACCAGGTACGCCGCCCGCAGCGCCAGTGCACCTGCGAAGATGGCGGTCGCTGACCAGAACGCGGAATGCCTGGGCCGCTTCATGGCGGCAGCGTAACCGCGGAGCCCATGGGCGGGAAACCCGCCAGTTGGCCACGTCGTCGGCCGGGGAGCAGGGCAACGCCATCTGTCGCTTAGCCTTTGGCGGTTTTCAGCTTGGCGATCGCGTTCAGCACCTCCGCGTGCTCTGGGAAACGACCGGTCTCGCGCTTGCTGTAAATGAGCCGGCCGTCAACCTTGACGTCGAAGATGCCTCCGGCCCCTTGGATAAGCGTCGGCTCGATGTCGAATTCGTCCTTGATGGCGGCCGCCAGACCGGCGGCTTTGGGGTAGTAGTTTCACTGCACGCAGTAGGTAATGGTGATGTTCATAGCGATCTCCGGGCGCGCCCGACCGGTCCGGGCGACGCGCGTGGATCATAGGCAGGCTGGGAGCATGCGGCAACGCGGGCTGTCCGCGGGGAGAGGATGGCTTTTCGTGTACGCGCAGCACTGCTATGCTGCTGACGCTTTATGCGGGCAGCACGCGGCGTAACGCGTGCGCCGCGCAGATCGAGGCAGGAGCAGAATGATGCGCGCGATGCGGTGGATGCTCGTGGTGGTCCTGTTGGGCACGCTGCCGGTGCTCGCCCGGGGGCAGGACGAGGAGGAGGAGAGCGACGCGCCGCGGACACCGGTTATCGGCGAGCCGGCGCCGGAGCTGTACTACCGCGAGAGCGACAAGGAGAAAGGCGAGCCCGTGCTCAAGAAGCTGCGCGGGCGGATCGTGGTGCTGTTCTTCTTCCGCAGCGACGACAGCGCCTCCGTGGAATTGCTCCCGACGCTGAACAAGATGGCGCGGGAGCTCGGCAAGCGCGGCGTGAAGGTCATCGGCATGTCGCCGGAGAAGAAGGAAACGATGGATAAGTTCCTCCAGGCTAAGAAGCCGGAGTTCGAGACGTACTGGGGCGGCATTCTCCACCGTTACTACAACGTGTCCGCGTTCCCGAAGGTGTATCTGATCGACACGAAGGGGATTCTGGTCGATCGGTTTCATCCGGGGGACAGCCTTCAGGAGCGCGTCCTGGCGCAGATGCGCAAGACGCCGCCGGTCGGGGCAGACCCGGAGTCGCTCAAGGCGCGTCTGAAAGAGGCGGAGGCGGCGCTGGGCAAGAAGCAGTACGCGCGGGCGTACGCGCTGGCCAAGGACGTGGCGACGCTGGCGGAGAAGGAGAGTTCGACCGCTCAATCGGCCGAGAAGCTCGTCGAAAAAACGCAGGAAGAGGCGAGAAAGTCGCTGGCCGAGGCGCGGGAAGCCATCAACAACAAGGATTACGAGAAGGCGTGCGCGCTGTTGGCTGAGATCAGTGTGCGCATGGAAGGTACCACAATCGCCAGCGAGGCCCAGACCGAAATCAGCCGGCTGCTGGGCGACCGCGAAGTCAAGCCGAAGATGCGGAAGGCCCTTGACAACGCCAAAGGGCTGGTGCTCAACGATACCGCCGCCGAGCACGAGGCTGCCAAGCGCTTTCAGGACGCGATCGCCGTCTACCGCGACACGATCGAGAAGTATCCGGAGACCGAAGCGGCTGCGGCGGCCGAAAAGGCCATCGACCGGATTTCCAAGGATCCGGAGGTACGCAAGGCGATCGCGGAGCTGCGGGCGTCCGAGGAGGCCGAACGCTGGCTGGACATCGCCGAGCGGTTCGCACGCGTGGAAATGTACGGCAAGGCCCGCGAGTACTACGAGCAGTTGTTGGCGAAGTATCCTGACAGTCCGGCGGCGGCCAAGGCGAAAGAACGCCTCAAGACGCTGCCTGCCGAGGAACCCGCGGAGCAGGACGAGGAAGAGGCTCCGGCCGCGGATACACAGTCATCCGGCGAAAAGGGGTAGTCGTCGCGACGGAGACGGGCGCCTGGCGCGCCACGAAGTCAGTTGTCTTGCGACGCCCTTGTGGGACAGCCACCTCGCGCGACTGCGTTCCCGATGCACCGGATGGCGAACGCGCGGACAACATCCGCGCCACGCTCAGGACGCCGGCGGTTGCTGATCCGTTTTATCCTCGTCGGTGACGTCCTTTCGCAACTCCTCCTGGGCGCGTCGCTTGGCCCGCAGCAGACGGCTGGTGTAATCCGCTTCGCTCGTGGCGGGGCGCGGCTTGCTCGGCGGTGCGACCACGGGTTTCTCCATGGCCTTGGCACCCCCCAGCGCCGCTTCCAAATCGCGCGTGGCGCGTGCATCCGGCGTAGGCGGCACGCGCGGCGGCAGTGGAGCGGCAGCCTTCTGTTCCTCACGTACGCGCTGGCGGGCGTCCTTGAGTGTCGTAAGAACGGCCTGGGCCGCCTCCGCCGGTCGCCCGCGCCCGCCCAGCTCTGCGATGAACTGCCGCAGCCGGCGGTAGGCTTCCCGCGGATCCACCGCGATGCGGCGGATGGCGACGTCCAGGAGGAACAGGACGAGTGCCCAGCGGACCAGCGTTTCCCACATCACGTGACGCGTTTCCGCTTTGCGGAGTGCGGCGCGGTCCCAGACGGCGGCGGCATCGTTTGCCCCCAGCAGACGGCCGCCAGTGCGGGCCCGCAGGGCTTCCAGCAAGGGCACGTTCGCGCGCAACCGGGCGTACTCCGGCGAATACGTGACCGCGACGCCGGTTCGCAGCGTTCCGCGAACGGCGTCCGGGCCTTTGCCCATGGCGTAAGCCAGGCTCACCACGTAGTTGCCGCGTTCGCGGGCATCGAATTCGGCTTCGTAGCGACCGGGGCCGGTCTGGGTCAGCACCAGTCGCTGACTTTGCTGCCCGGGCGTGATCAACGTGCCGGCGATGTCCATAAAGTTGATGACATCGGCGTTCTTGTCGAGGGCCTCGATCTGGAGGCGCGCGCGGCCCCCCTGAACGGAGGTAGTGACATCGAACGCGGCCGCCTCCGGCTGGCGTGATGCCCAGCGTGCGATCTGCCCCCAGAACTTGTTGAACTTGGGCCAGGCCGTCCACGACGGTCCCCAGCGCGGCCAAAGACCGCTGGTAAAGGCGACGGTCTTGCCCAGCCCGGCCTGCCAGTGAGCCAGCAACGGGTCCTCGCCCTCGTCGGTTTTACGGATGAGCGGGACGATCGCCGCCTCTTTCTTGGTCGTCAGCACCAGCCCGCGCAGTTCCGGGAGCCCCTCGCCGGCGAGCCCCGGCACCAGCGGCGACAGCGGATCGACAAGCTGCGGGGTGAACTGGCTTTCCTGCACGAGCGCCCGCTGCACCATCCGGGATTCCCGCACGAAGATCTGCGGCAGCTTGCTGTGATCGTTCGTGCGATAGAACCGCCCGCCGGTGGACTCGGCCATGTAGATGGCCTTGTCTTCCATGATCGGGTGCCCGCCGTAGCCGATCGCGATGGTCGTGCACGTGATGCCGTGTTTTTTCATGGCGTTGATGAGGTCCTGACGCGGCTCTTGCGGGTCGAAGTCGGAGATGACGATCATGTGCTTGGGGCCCGCGTCGCGGCGCCGAATCAGGGCCTCGACCCCCGGCCGCATGACCGCATCGAGGTCCGGCATGTCGCCCATGTCCATGCGTTTGATGGCGTTGATGACGGCGGTGCGCGACCCGACCTCCTGGAGCGGGACGACCCAGTAGCCCTGCTCGGTGCCTTGCCACTTCCAGGCGAGGACACCGACCAGATCGCGGCTGCTGAGGGTTTTGACGGCTTCGATGGCGGATCGTTCGCCGAGGTAGTTGCCCTCCGGTATTTCGCAGGCGTGCATGACCAGCACCAGGGCGCCGCGAATGATTTCGCGGCGGTGCTTGACGTCGAAACTGACGGGCATGACTTCCTCGACCGGGCTGCCCATCCAACCGCCGGCGCCGAACGCCTCGTCGCCGCCGATCATCACCAGCCCGCCGCCGAGTTCGCGCACGTACGTGGCCAGGGTCTGCTTTTCCTCCTCACGCAGGTCGCTGGCCGGGACGTTGTTGAGGATCACGAGCGCGTATTCCAGCAGACGTACCTGGTCGAGCGGCTGGGTGCCCGCGATTTCCACGTCGCAGGCCAGCTTTTCGCCCGCCAAGGCGTCGCGCAGGATCTCAGCCGACGACTGGTCCGCCTGCGCATCCTGGGCGGTAGTCAGAATCAGAATCCGCGGCTGACCGGAAACCACGGTGAACGTCTGACCGAGATTGTTGTCCGCGATCGTGTCCGCCTCGGGTGAATCGGGCACGAATTCGGCGCGGAACTGATGTACGCCCGCGGCCGGCAACGGCACGGAGATTACGTGGCGGTTCGCGCCGGCTTCGAGCTCGAGTGGCCGGGCGGTGCCCGGCGCCGGGCCGTTGAGGTCCAGCAAGGCATTGTTGTGCCAAAACAGCAGCTTTCCTGTACACGGTCGCTGGGCGCGCAGCACGACCTGGAGCGTGACGGTTTCGCCGGCGTGGGCCGCCGCCGGCGCCCGGAGTTGCTCCAGGACAACCTCATTCGCGTGCTCATACGTCAGGGGCACCACGTCGATGGGAATGCCCGCCGCGCTATAGCGCTGAGCCTCCTGAAGGACGTCGCCCAGATTCTCGTTTCCGTCGGAGAGCATGACGACGCGGCCCGCCACCCCGGGCGGCAGCAGAGCCAGGGCCAGTCGCAATGCGGCCGCGAGGCTGGTCTGATCGGGATCGACCGGCGCCGTGAGCCCGTCAATTTCCAGGGCGCGCATGGGGAGTTGTTCGATGGTGGCGGCACCGTCGAAGGCAATGACGCCCAAGCGATCGTCGGGGCCGCAGGTCCCCGCGGCTTGCTGAACGAAGCGGAAGGCCTCCCGTTGGAGCTCCTGGGGGACGCTGCGCGAGCGGTCCACCAGGAAGACAACGCACAGGTCCCGTACGGTCTGTGTCCGTAATGCGCCCGCCAGCGCCAGGATCAGGGCGCCGAGCACGAGCATCCGCGCCGCGATCGCCAGCCAGCGCCGCCAGCGGCCCAGCCCTGCCAGCGACCGCTGGGACAAGACGATCAGCAGCGGCAGAATCGCGACCAGCGCCAGGTAGGCGGGCGATTCGAAGCTCAGCCAGCCCAGCAACCCCATTGGGCCACCTCGTGCGCACTGTATCGCGCCGCCGCGCCAACGTCCTACCGCGCCGCCGACGGGGCGGCATACTTACGGCCGCCGCCAAGTGCCCCTGGCCAGCCCATGGATGACCTGCACTCGATTGTTCCCGGAATCCAAGACGAATACCCGGTCACCCGGTCCGACTACCGCGGCCCACGGGTAGGCGAGCTGGCCAGGGCGGCGCCCCGCGCTGCCCCAGGTTCCCAGGCTGCGGCCCGAGCGGTCGAAACGCTGGACGCGGTTGTTGCCGTACTCAGCCACCACGAACGTGCCGTCGGAGAGGCGATCGAGGCTGTACGGGAAACGCAGTTCGCCGACGCCCGTGCCGCTGCGCCCGAACGCGCCGAGAAAACGGCCGTCGGCAGCGAAGTGGCAGATGCGGTGATTGCACGCGTCAGCGACCCAAAGGGTGCCATCATCGTCGAGCAGCAGCGCTTGCGGCCGGCGGAGTTGCGCGTCGCCTGCGTCGGCGCCGCCGAAGCTGAACAGGTACTCGAACTGCGGCGTGAACTTGCTGATCCGGTCGTTGCCACTGTATTCGGCGACGTAGATTTCGCCGGTCGGCGTTACCGCGACGTCGGTCGGAAGGAGAAACTGCCCCGGCCCTGTGCCATACGAGCCGAAGGTGCCGACTTGCTGCCCGTCCGGGGTGAAGATGACGACGCGTGCGTAGTGCGTGTCGGCGACGTAGATGCGTCCGTCGGGGCCGACACCCAGGCCGGTGGGCTTGCCGGCCTGTGTTTGCGGCATGACCCATCCGAACTGGTAGCGGCCGTCGGAGGTGTAACACTGAATGCGTCCTGCTTTGTCGACGACGTAGAGACGCTGCTGGGATCCGAGGACCCCCGCTCGCGGGTAGCTGAACTCGCCGGGCCCCATGCCCGTGCGACCAAAGACGAGTTCAAGCCCCGGGCGCTGGGCATCCCGTTGTTCGCAGCCGCCCGTGGCGATGACGCCGACAAGAGCTAGGCGACAAACAGCCCGTACCGCGGACATGGCAGTAAAGCGCGTCTGCGAAACGACGGCCGGTTGGACGGGAGGACAGGCTGATCGGCGACGATAGGCTCCGTGGTCGTGTCCGCCGCGGCTGGCGCGCGCTGAGATGTGCGCGGCCTGGCGGGAGCGCTCTCGGCGGTGCCGGCGCGGCCCGCGCGTGCTGGCGCGGATGTCTTGGGAGTCTGAGTGGCGCGTTTTTCTCGTGCGCCCCGGATGGCCCGAAGGACGTCCTGTTTGGTTATGGGTGGGCCTTGTCGAGCGAGAACTTCGTCGTCGGGAGCAGTGATGACGAAGGCCGGGGCGGCCTTCAGCTCCCAGCGATCGGCGAGCGGCCGGTCCCAGTCGAAGTCCAGCATTACGCAGATCAGCGGGCGCGTCTCCGCGACGACTTCCCAGTCACGGAGCACGTGCTCTTCAAAGTCTGTGCACTCCTTGCGGTACCAGTTACGAAAGTAAACAAACGTCAGCTTGTCGGCCTTGCGAGCGACGGCATGGGCTTCCGGGTACGTGGGACCATGCCAGCGGATCGACGTGACGCCGGGCCAGTATATGCCTTCGCCGCATCCGGCGAGCGCACCGATGGTCAGCAGAGCAGTCAGGCCGGCGGCCATCCAGGTCCCCCAATGCCAGCGCCGGACGGTCACGGGTGGCCTCTGGCGGACTTGGGACTGTGGGCCGTCCGCTTCCCTACGGCTGGGAAGTTTCGGGACTTCCGGGCTTGCCCTCTGCGGCGGGCGCGTCGGTCTTGTACTTGACGGAGCAGCCCCAGGGTGTCGTCTCCGCCAGAGGAACATCTTTGCCTCCCAGGATGGCCGTCAGCGCTTCGTCGACGTAGTTGCGGATCTCGCTAGTCGCCTTCTTGCCCTGCGGATCATCGTGGAGGGCGCCCATGTACGCAAGCGTGCCCTTGTTGATCACGAAGATATGCGGCGTGGTTCGGGCGCCGTACAGCCGGCCGACCTTACCCTCGTTGTCCATCAGAATTGGGTATTTCAGCTCTTTGTCGCGGGCGTACTTGTCATTCTCTTCCGGCCTACGCCAATGCGTGCTTTCCACGCCCAGCCAGACGACGCCCTTCTCGGCGTACTTCGTGCTCAGCGCCTTGATCACGGGTACCGCCCGAACGCTGTACGGACACTCCTGGTTAAGCCACTCCAGAACGACTACCTTGTCGGCGTAGTCCGACAGTCGATGTTTCTTGCCCGTATGATCCAGAAGTGTAAAGTCCGGGGCCGGCTGGCCGATCTTGACGGCAGTCGGCTTCGCGGCAGGCTTCGTGGCCGTGGCTGGCTTTGCCGGTTCATCACTACCGAAGGCCCGGATGGCTACCAGCAGTCCGATCGTGAACAGTCCCAAGCGCAGTCCTGGGCACCGCATTGAGAACTCCCTTGCACAAGTCATCGGCTCGCGCCCAAACTCACGCCAATTGTAGTCGGCGCGTGCCCCGGGGCCACTGCGCATGGGCCGACCGCCTGGTGGAGTGAACGCGCGCGTGACATCGCTCGAAGCCGTCCGACCGGCTGAGCTAGACTTGGCGCTGCGGCACCTGCTCGCCGCAGAGCCGGAGTGCGCTCCGGCACCGGGGGAGCGAATCGAGGCGTTCCGTCGATACATGGCTCAGAGCACCCTGGGGTGGGAGGGAGCGCGCGTGGGGACGCCGGAGCAGCCGCGAGCGCTGTTCTTGGCGTTGTTTCTACCTGGACATACTGCTCTGGTGACGATCCCGTCGCCGCTGATTCCCGGAATCGATTTCGAAACCCAGCTTTGGTTGGCCAGCGAGGGGTTGCAACGGCTGGCAGGACGTGGCCTGCACTATGCTCAGGCTCTGGCAGAGCCGCAAGCCGCGCAGCGGTGCCGGCTGCTTGAGCAGGCGGGGTTCCGTCCGCTGGCGCCGTTGTGCTACCTCGAGCGCGACGTTCTTTATCCGTGGGTCGAGCCGCCCACGCCCAATGATGCCGAGTGGGTCGCCTACCGTCCAGAGATTGAATCCGATTTCGCCGACGTTGTTTCACAAACGTATCAGGACAGTCGGGACTGTCCGGAGTTGAGCGGCCTGCGGCCCATCGGGGATGTGCTGGCGGCTCACCGCGGCGTCGGGATGTTCGATCCGCGCCTGTGGGAACTGGCACGCATCGACGGACGTTATGCCGGTTGCGTTCTTCTCGCGCTCATCGCCGCAGGAGCCGCCCTCGAAATCGTGTACCTGGGCGTCGTGCCAGAAGCTCGGCGGCGCGGCGTGGGGACGCTCTTGCTACGCCGCGCGGTTGAGCATGGTCGCAGGCGACACGCGCGCCGCCTGACGGTCGTCGTGGATGAGCGGAACGAACCGGCGCGGCGGTTGTACGAGGGGTTTCGGTTCATGCCGGTGGCGCGTCGGATCGTGTATCTGCACTGCTGGAAGTGAGCGTGCGCTGCGTCGGGCGAGTGCGCCGCGCACCGCGCCGCGTGGACGGGGTTATTTCGTCACCGTGCACGCATCGAGTGAGCGTCGCGCGCATTCGGTGGACAACTTGTGAGTGCAGAAATTTTTTTTCCGCGGTGGCAATTGCGACTTCGCGGCTTGCGCGCTGTCACCACTTTTGCGGGCTTGCGCGGCGTTGCGTCGCGCTGCCGCTCGTGTTATGATTGCTTTTGCGAATTAACAAGCGGGAGTTCAGTCTCGGTTACATTCGTTAACCGCTGCTTCATAATCGGAATTTGAGCGGAACCCTCCTGCCGCGAGGTGGACCGTGGATGCTGCGCTCGCAGAGAAGGTGTGCGCGATCCGGGAGCATGTTGCCCAACTCATCGGTGCGTCGCGGTTTCAGACCTGGTTCGACAACTCCGCCACGCTCCAGCTCGAGGGGGAGTTGCTCAGCGTTCACGTGGCCAACGAATTCGTCGGCAACTGGATCAGAACGAACTATCTGCCTCATTTGATCGAGGCCACCCGAAAGGTGGTCGGCATTGAGCCCCGCGTGCTGGTGCGGGTGACGAACGATCGTCAGAGCGGCGAGTCTCCCCAAGTCGACTCCCACAGTGCGTTGCCCGGATTGCGTGTCGCCGCTTCGGCGCGGCCGCCGCGGGCGGCCCCGTCCCCGCGGCTGCGCGGCGAACTGGACACATTCGTCGTGGGGCCCTCCAATGAGCTGGCCTTCGCGGTGGTGTCCTCGGTGGCTAACTTCCCCGGCCAGTCCTTCAAGCACGTGGTTCTGCACGGCGGTTGCGGCCTGGGCAAGACGCATCTTCTGCAAGGCATCTGCAATCGTCTGGCCGAGGTTCATCCTGCGCTGGAGTGGCGCTATCTCTCGGGGGAGGAGTTCACCAACGAGTTCATTTGCGCCGTCAAGAGCGGACGTCTGGATGAGTTCCGTGCACGGGCACGCAGCGTCGACGTGCTCGTCATCGACGATATCCATTTTCTGGCCAACAAGAAGGCCACACAGGATGAGTTCCTGCACACCTTCAACGCGATCGACGCCTCCGGCAAGACGGTCGTGTTGTCCTCCGACCGTCATCCGCGCAACATCGCGTCGCTGTCCGAGCCGCTGGTGGACCGCCTCATCGCCGCCATGGTCGTCGAGGTTCACCCGCCGGACTTCGCGACCCGCCGGGAGATCCTTCGCCGCCGGGCGGTCGCGATGGGCCGCCCCCTGCCCGACGAGGTGTTGGACTTTCTAGCCCGGCGGATCACGCGGAACGTGCGGGAACTCGAGGGCGCCCTGCATCAGCTCGTCGCCATGGCGTCCCTCACGAAAGAGTCGATCGGGCTCGATCTGGCCCGGCGTACGGTGGAGCAGTGCGGGTCGCGCGGTCGCCGGCCGGACCCGGACGACATTGAGCGGCTGACCGCGGCGCACTTCGGCGTGACCTGCGAGGCGCTGCGCTCAGACTCGCGCGACCGCACGGTGACGCAAGCCCGCGCCATCGCGATGTACCTCTTGCGCAAACATACCTGCCTCAGTTCTCCCGAAAT
>Ga0308417_1003031_pt1 | contig 10883 bp, 15 predicted proteins | sample HotsprSampleOS65_FD_203528 | JGI IMG/M metagenome (GOLD analysis project Ga0308417, IMG submission 203528) | Hot spring phototrophic mat microbial communities from Octopus Spring, Yellowstone National Park, Wyoming, United States - 20090730_OS65 ... | reverse complement strand
CGGCGTGCTCGAGGACGAGGTCGATCATGCGGGGATCGTGGGTGGCGAAGGCGGGATCCTCGCCCTCGTCGAGGAGGATGCGGGCGAGGCGGGCGTAGCTGGCATTGACGTCGCTCTTGCGAGGCCAGGCAACAGAGGGCGGCTCGTTGTAGGCGCCTTTGCAAAGGCGGATGGGGATGCGGAGGGCGGCAAGTCGGCGAAGGTCGTCGTGGGTGCGATAGAGGTAGGCCTGGAGGACGGCGCGGAGGGCGCCGTTGGCGGAGTGGAGATCCTCGATGAGGCGCAGGGTGCGGTCGACGTATTCGCTGGATTCCATGTCGATTTCGACCCGGGAACCGATGCTCCTGGCTTTTTGCTGGACGGCTTCGACGTTGGCGCGGCAGAGAGAGTCGCTGATGTCAAGGCCGAACTGGGTGAGCTTGATCGAGACGGTGGCCGGCAACGCAGCGGCGGCGATGGCGTCGAGCGCCTGTTCGATGCAGACGCGCGCGGCGAAGGCTTCATCCGGCGAAGCGACATTTTCGCCCAGGTGGTCGAGCGTGGCGAGGATGTTCTCCGAATAAAGGCGGCGCGCGACGGCGATGCCGTCCTCGAGGCGCTGGCCCGCGATGAAACGGCGGGTGAGGCGGGCAGCGAGCGGCGAGGTTTCCATCCAGCGGCGCAGGGCGCGGCGGCGGGAGAGGAAGAGAAACGTTTCTCTCAGCATGCGGGGCTGATCCCCTTCCACGGTACCTGAAGAGCGGGGGCCGAAGGAAGGGGTGGCGTCACACGGGTTGTACAAGAAATTTCCGATTTGTTTTTCGGCGGTTACAACAGATCCGGAGAGAAATGTTGGGCGCGGCGGGGATGCTGCGAGGCGGCGGGGGAATCCGGATCTGTATGGCGACAGGTCAGACGAAAAAGAAAGCGGCGCGGAAGACGCCGCAAACAGGCAAGACCGTGCAGAAGGAGGGGAAGGCAGGAGCAAAGAAGGCGAAGGCAGCATCGGGAACCGGACGCAAGGCAAGCCAGCGGCAGGAGCAGGGGGCGGGGCAGAGCAAGGCGGCCAGCAGGAGCAAGGCCAGGAAGCTGGACAGGAAAAAGCTGAGCGCGATGGTGGACAAGATGCTGCTCCAGCTTGCCGAGCAGGTGGAAGAAGGCGAGTGCAAGATTACGACCAGCGAGGGAATGAAGCTGATCCAGTTGCGCGAAACCCTCGGGCTGGACCGGCCGAGCGCGGTGAAAGTGGAGTGGGTGGAGCCCAAGGCGGAATGAAAATCCGGAGAACCATTCCTTATTCGCCGCTGCCATCGCAGAAGAAGTTCCACGATTTGACGGCGCGGTTCAAGGGATTTTCGGGGCCGATTGGTTCGGGCAAGAGCCAGGCGCTTTGCCACGAAGCGGTGAAGCTGGCCTATCTGAACCCGGGCCGGACGGGGCTGATCGGGGCTCCGACATATCCGATGCTGCGGGACGCCACGCAGGCGGCGCTGTTCGAGGTATTGAGGCAGAGCGGGATCCCGTACGAGTTCAACAAGGCAGAGAACCAGGCCGTGTTGCTGGACACGGGATCCCGGATCCTGTTTCGTTCGCTGGATGAGTACGAGAGGCTGCGCGGCACCAACCTGGCATGGTTCGGGGTGGACGAGCTGACCTACGCGGCCGAAGAGGCGTGGGTGCGGCTGGAGGGGCGTTTGCGCGACCCGGGAGCGAGGAGGTTGTGCGGGTTCGCGGTGTGGACTCCGAAAGGGTTCGACTGGGTTTGGGAGCGGTTCATTCACAACCCGGTGGAAGGCTACGAATGCGTGCAGGCTGCGCCATTCGAGAACCGGCACCTGCTCGAAAAGGTTCCCGATTTTTATGAGCGGCTGAAGCACAGTTACGACGAAGCCTTCTACGCACAAGAGGTGTTGGGCGAGTATCTGAACCCTGCGCAAGGCCTGGTTTATCACGAATTCGACAGGAGAGTGAACGTGAAGGAGGTGGAGCCGGACCCGGCCAGGGAACTGCTGTGGGCGCTTGATTTCAACGTGGACCCGATGTCGAGCGTGGTGGTGCAGGAGAAGGACGGACGGTTCTTCGTGCTGGATGAAATCGTGCTGAGGCGGGCCAGCACGAAAGAAGCCTGCGAGGCCTTCAGCGAGCGGTACGGTGGCTGGAAGGGCGGGCTGGTGATTTACGGAGACGCATGTGCGTCGCATCTCCAGACCAGCGGCACAACGGACAGCGAAATTATCCGGAACTACTTCGAGGAAAGAGGAGAGAAGCCTGCGTACCAGATTCCGAAAAAGAACCCGCCGGTGAGGGAAAGGGTGTCGCTGGTCAACTCGAAGCTGAAGTCGGCCGCCGGGGACGTCGGGTTGCTGGTCCACCCGCGGTGCAAGGAGCTGATTCTGGACTTCGAACGGGTGCAATGGGCGGAAAACAGCAGCGACATTGACAAGACAAAAGACCCGAGGCGAACGCACCTGAGCGACGCCCTGGGGTACCTGATCTGGCAGCGGTGCCAGAAACCTGCGTCCGCGGGCGAGCGTGACCAGAGGCTGTATTGGTGAGGGAAACAACGATGGAAAGCATCAACCGGGAACACCCGGAATATCAGGCGTGGAAACCGATCTGGCCGAAATACAGGGATCTGTACGCAGGCGGGGAACAGTTCACAGCAAATGCGGACCGCTATCTGATCCCGCGCCAGAAAGAGCCCGCGGCGGTTTACCGGGAAAGGGTGAGCCGGGCGTTTTACGAGAACTACATCGGTTCGATCATCGATTGGTACGCCGCCACGCTGTTTCGCCGGGAGCCGATTTTGATCTTTGAAGGAAGGGACGAAGCGGCGCGTCGGTACTTCAACGAGCTGGCCGAGGACTGCGACCGGCGAGGCAGCTCGCTGAGCGACTTTTTCCGGCGCCAGGTTGTGGAAGCCCTGGTGATGGGCCGGAGCTACGTGGTGATCGATTTCCCCAAAGGGCCGCGCCCCGCCGGCAGCCGGGCGGAGGAGGAGGCGCTGGGGCTGTCCCGCGGCTATTTCAGCGAATATCCGGCGGAAACGGCGATCAACTGGCAGAAGGACGAGCGCGGCGAATTTGAGTGGGTGATTTTGCGAGGGGAACGGGAGGTATTTGACGAGGCGGCGGGCGCAAGGCGCACGATCCGGCAGTGGGTGAAGTACGACCGGCAGCGGTACGAGCTGTGGCGGCAGGTCGACACCGGGACAAAGGCGGGTCCGATCGTGCTTGAAGAAGAGGGATTGCACGGGCTGGCGGGAATCGGCCGGGTGCCGGTGTTCGAGTTCACGCTGGGCGAGGGGATGTGGCTGATGAACAAGGCCGCGTCGCTGCAACTCGAGCACTTCAACAAGTCGAATGCGCTGGCGTGGGCGCTGACGATGGGGCTGTTCGCGATGCCGGTGATTTACAGCGACAGCGAGTTCAAGCAAGTGGTGGGCGAGAGCTATTACGTCAAGCTCGGCAAGGAGGACCGCTTCGGCTGGACCGAGCCGGAAGGGCACGTTTACCGGATTGCGCTTGAAAACATCGACCGCCTGAAGGAGGAGATCTACCGCGTCTGCTACATGCTGCACCAGGCGGGCGGCGCCTTTTCCAAGAACGCGGCGCTGACGGGAGTGAGCAAACAAAGGGACTACCTGGTGACGCAGGAGGTGTTGCGGGGGCTGGGGGACCGCGTGAAGGACATGTTGAAGAAGCTGCTGCGCACGCTGGCGGAAGCGCGGCAGGACGAGATCTCGATCGGCGTGTCGGGGCTGGACGAGTTTGACATCGGCGAATTTTCCAGCGAGCTGGAGGACGCGGAGCGGCTGTTGCGGCTGGGGGTGCCCTCGCCGACGCTGCGGGCGGAAGTCCAGAAGAAGCTGGCGATGAAGTACCTCTGCGACGCGAGCCAGGAGGTGAAGGACCGGATCGCGCGCGAGATCGAGGCCGGGCAGTGAAGCGGCCGGGCCACTGGAAGAAGCGAGGAGGAAGATGGAGCAGGCACAGAACGAGGAAATGCGCACGCCCGGAAGCCAGACGGAAGACATCCGGAGCGTGATTCGGAGCGCAATCGAGGAATATCTCGATTTGCAGAAGAGGGCGAGCGAGCCGGCCTACAAGGCGGAGCTCGAGGAGGAGCGGAAGCGGCGGGAACAGCTGGAGCGGCGCCTGAACGAACTGGTGGAGGAAAACAAGCGCAGCCGGCAAATGGCGGAGGAAAGCGACCGGCACGCGCAGATCAGGAGCGAGCTTCAGCGGCTGGGCGTGTCGAAGGTGGATCTGGCGTTCAAGATCGTGAAAGACGACATCGTCCGGGCGGCGGACGGCACGCTGGTGGCGAAGACACCGGAAGGAGAGCGGAATTTCCGGGAATTTCTTTCGAGTTTTGTGCAGGAGAATCCGGAGTTTCTTCCGGCGAGGATCGCCGGCGGCAGCGGAGTGGTGAGCCCGGCGCGGGCCTCATCCGGGGCCGCAGGAATCGACCTGGAAAGGATCCGGCCGGGGATGAGCCGGGAGGAGCTGCAAAGAATCCGGGAGCAGATTTCCCAGGTGGCTTTGCAGAGCCTGCGGGGTGAATAGCGCGGAAGGCAACAGCCGCCGCGGGGACGAGGCAGAGAGAAAAGCAAGGAGAGGAAAAGAGAATGGCAGCAATTACGTCAGCGAACCTGGCGAATGCGATTGTGAAACTGGTGGCGGTGGATGCGCTTCCCGCGCTGATGGGCCACCTGGTGATGGGCAACCTGGTCAACCGCGACTTCGAGCCGACGCTGGCTCAGGCCGGGGACACGGTGAACGTGCCGATTCCGCCGACGATGGTGGCGAACAACATCGCCGAGGGCGGGTCGGTGCAGACGCAGAACCCGAACGTGGAGACGGCGCAGATCGTGCTGAACACGCACGCCGAGGCGACGTTCCAGATTCCGGACGTGACGAAGGTGATCGCCGTGCCGGACCTGCTGCGGCTGTACATGGAGCCGGCGATGATCGCCCTGGCGGAGAAGGTGGAGAGCGACCTGCTCGGGCTTTACAGCCAGTTCACGGCGAACACGCCGCTGGGCACGGGCGGAACGGCGCTGACGGAGGCGGTTGTCGATGCGGCGGAGACGGCGTTGTTCAATGCGAAGGTTCCGCCGAGCGAGCAGAAGTACCTGGTGGTCGACGGGACAGCGTATTCGCAGCTGCGGCAGATCCCGCGCTTCAGCGAATACCAGACGGCGGGGGAAGCCGGCCTGCGGGCGCTGGTGGACGGCAGCATCGGGCGGCTGAAGGACTTCTATGTGTTCCGGTCGCAGTTTGTGAAGAAGACCGGCTCGTCGCCGGTGACGACGAACAATCTGGCATTTGCCCGGAACGCGATCGGCCTGGCCATCCGCCGGCTGCCGAAGCCGCTGCCCGGGACCGGGGCCATTGCCGAGTACGCGGAAGTGGGCAACTTCGGCATCCGCGTGGTGATGAGCTACCAGCCCAACACGCTGGCGCAGCAGTTCACGGTGGACATCCTGTACGGCGTGGGCGTGCTGCGGAACAGCCATGGCGTGCAGGTGAGGAGCTAGTCCGGGGAGAGCGGGGCGGCCGGGGCCGCCCCGCAAAGTCACCGAAGCAGCTAGAGAAGAAGGGAGAGACATGGACCTCAGGCGCTACTATCAGGAGCTCCGGCAGAAAGAAGCGGAGATCGAGGGCACGGACATTTACGTGGTGAGCCTCGACACGCCGGATGGCGGCAAGGCGGGCGTGATCACGCAAGTGCCGAAGAAGCTCGGCTGCAAGCTGATCGTGGAGGGGAAAGCGCGGCTGGCAACCGCGGAAGAGGTGGAGCAATTCGAAAAGGAACAGGCGGAGAAACGCGCCGAATTTTTCAACCAGGAGTTTGCAAGAAAAATCCAGGTGCAGGTGGTGGCTGAACCGAGCATGAGGAAGTCCGGCAAGAGCCCGGAACGGGAATAGGGAGAGGGCGTCATGGCGCTGCTGGTGGACGGCCAAATCAACGGGTTGGAAGACATTCGGGAGTGGGACAGCGGGATCCTGGATGTGGCCGACGGCGAAAGGATCGACCTGGGGGCCAAGCTGCGGCGGGCGCAGGCAGAAATCGAGGAGGAGGTAGAGCGGTTTCTGCGGGACCAGGAACGGGGGATGATCACGCAGGTGGTTGCAGACCGCGGCCTGCGCCACTGGCATGCGCTGAAGACACTCGAGGCGGTGTACCGGGACGCGTATTTCAATCAGCTCAACGACCGCTACGGCGAGAAATGGAAGCATTATCTGGAACTCGCGGAAAAGCAGGCGTCGCGGTACTTCGATGCCGGGGTGGCGATTGTGTATGCGCCCCTGAGGAGGCCGCCTCAGGTTACGGCCGTGGCAGGAGACGGGGAGCTGCCCCCGGCGACCTATCGCGTGGTCGCGACTGTTGTGGACTCCCAGGGCCGGGAAAGCGCTCCAAGCGAAGAGGTCGTGGTGTCGCAGCCGGCGCCGCATTCCTTCGTGGCGAGGCTGCCCTACGCGCCGGAGGGCGCCACGGGATGGAACATCTACGTGGGGTTCTCCGATGGCGAGCCCGCGCTCCAGAACGAAACCCCTCTGGGGCTTCAGGAAGCGTGGAGCCTTACCGCTGCCGGACTGCGAACCGGGCGTCCCCCGGGCGAGGGCCAAGCGCCTGACGAGGTGATCCGCCGCAGCGGCTCGATTTTGTTGCGAGGCTGAAGATGACATTCACGACGCGCGAGGTGGTGGGGAAGCTGGTCGAGCTGATTGAAGGCGATGGCGGGCTGGCGCAAAGCCTGGAGCAGTTGAAAGGCGAATACAGCCAGGAGCCGGAGAGGCCCGAGCCTGCGAAGGTGAAGCTGCTGCGGTCGCCGGCCGACCTTGCAGAGAAAGCCTGGGGGGCGAGATACCCGGCGCTTTGGGTGTATTGCGAGAAGATCCGCAATCGCGCCAACGAAAAGCTGCGGCGGTTTTCGGGGGAGGCGAGCGTTTGTCTCGAGGTGCTTGTCTCGCAAGACAGGCTGGAGGGGATCGGAGACAGACTTCATTACTACTGTGACGCGCTGCGGGATGTGATCGAGAGAAAGAGCGGCTGCATCGGAGAGGGGCTCTATCTGAGCAGCGAATACGAGGTGCAATACGAGCCTGTGAAGAAGGGCGGGAGCCAGTACCGGCAGACGGCGCGGCTCAGCTGCACCGTGATTGTCAACCGAACATAGACAGGACCGAGAAACCATGGCTTGCTACATATCGACAAGACAGAGCCGTTACTATGCGGCCCTCGAAACGGCATACGGAAAAGCGAGTCCGGTGACAGCCGCGAGCCGTTTCACCGCGTTGTGGCTCAACGTGCGACAGCAATGGGACGAGCCGCGGAGGCGGGACAAGACGGGCACGCGCACAAACCAGGGCGTGGCCGGGCGGCTGAGAAAGCGGACGAGATTCGACCTCAGCACGTATGTCTTTGCGCGGGAATCAGGAACCACGCCGCCCAGAATCGGCCCGCTGGTGCAGGCCGGACTGGGCGCGGCGCCGCGCACGAGCGCCGCATCTTTGCCTGTCGCGCAGGTGCAGGGAACGGAGGTGGTATTCGGCGCGCCGCACGGGCTCCTGCCAGGAGATGCGATGAGCTTTGACGGGGAACTAAGGTTCGTCACTGCATGTCCGGATGCACAGACAGCGTGGCTGAGCGCGCCGCTCAGCGCAAATCCCGGGTTGGCCGCAGCGGGCGCAGTGAGTTATGGCTTGTCGCTCCAGCTGCCGAGCGTGAGCCTTTACGAGTATTGGTCACCCGCAACGGCAGTCCAGAGGGTTTTGCGAGGTTGCGTGGTGGACGAGGTGGAAATCGTGCTGAACGGGGATTTCCACGAGGTGACCTTTCGCGGGGAAGCCGCTGGTGTAAGCGACAGCAAGAGTTTCGAAGCCGGGGAGGGCGGGCTGGAGAATTTTCCGCCGGAGCCGGAGCTGGAAGAGTTGATGGAATTGCCGGTTCCCGGGCACGTCGGGCAGGTGTGGATTGGCGCCACGCCCCAAGCGGTGAGCACTGTTGCATCGGCGCGGATCCGGATCATGAATCACGCGGAAATGCGCTGGCGGGACTTCGGGCTGATGGAGGCGAAGTGTGTTGTCCCCGGCGAACGCGAGGTAAGCATCGACCTGGAAGTCTACAGCAACGACGCCGATATTTTCGGAGAGATTTATGCGAGTGCGAGTCGTCATGAGCCAATGCCCCTCACTGTTCAGATGGGCGAAACTCCAGGCGCCATGTGCGGAATCCATGTGGCGAATTTTATACCGGTTGTTCCTGAGTTTCTGGACGGGGAAGAAAGATTGCGGTGGCGGCTCCGGGGCTGTCCCGCCCGGGGATACCGGGAGGACGAAATCCATGTCGCGTTCGGCTGAGGGCGGAGGAGGGAGTCAATACTCCAGCACTGCCGTCCGGGACTCGGCCGTTTGCCCGGGGGTGCGTTTTACGATTGTGCGGCCGTCGTTGGAGAGACGGGCCGAGATCACCAGCCGCGTGCGGCGGCTCCTTGGGGAGCTGGAATTCCGGGCAGCCGGCCAAGGGCTGGAAGATCAACTGGCGGCGGCCGAACTCGAGAGCCGGATCGACAAAGAGTACATCGAGTGGGGGCTGGTAAAAGTCGAGAACCTGATCGTTGACGGCCAGGAATGCGACGCAAAGGCGCTCGTAGAGAGAGGGCCTGAATCTCTGGCGCGGGAGATTGCAAATGCAATCCGATGCGAATGCCGCCTCGGAGAAGAAGAACGAAAAAACTGATTCTCGCACTCCACTATTTCACGGGAAACACCGCCGCGTGGAAGTGCGAGGATTGCCGGCGGCAGGGCCTGGAGGAGCGGCGGCGGTGCGGCTGGCGCAAGGGTGATGGCGGAGGAGGCAAGGTGGTCTGGGCGGCTCACGGTTCCGCCACGGAGGAGTGTCCCAAGACTGCGGTGCGGCCGGAGAGCGTGGCCTGGCTGGAATTGTGGGCGACATGGCGACGTTGCGGAAAGGGAATTCCGGCACATTGGAGCGCGAAAGATCTGGATGCCATAGCGGTTCTCGAAGGCGAATGGGAGAGGCTGGAGGATGAAGCTCGGAGATTTCGAGATTGAGGCAAGGCTCGCTGAGGCAGTCAGCGCCGCTGCGGGCCGACTGCGGAGGAGCCCCGGCGAGGGGCAGGACGGTGAATCCCGGAGCAACACAGGGCAAGTCCAGCGGGAGGCGGAGAGTCTGACGGGCGCCTTGTGGGGGATTGTGTCGCGCCTTGACGGGCTCACAGCTTCCGGAGCGAGATCCGGGGCAAGCTCCTGGGCGGATGCGGTTGGCGGATTGAATCCCGTTCTGGGCGGGCTGTTGCGGCTGTTTGGAGGTTCCGGTGAAGAAGACGCGGCCGTGTTGCCCCCTGTAGTGAAGCCCACAAAGGCGCGATACGAGGCAGGCTACACACGGGGGCAGGAAGAGCTGCAATTGGTGGACCGAGACGCCTGGGGCGCCGTGCGGCCGGCGGGCACGATTGGCGCCCCCTCCGTGGTAGTTCATGTGGACGCCATCGACAGCCGGTCGTTTCTGGAGCGTGCGCCGGAAATCGCAGAGGCGATGAGGAAGGCGTTGCTCGAGTCAGAAGAAATCCGGGCCGTACTGAGTGAGTGGCAAGAGTGAACCATGCTTGAGTTTCCTCGTCTGAAGACGGGCGTTGCGGTGCAATACCCGGTGGAATATGCCGCGGAAAGCCCTCTGCGCGCGTTCACGTTTCTGGACGGAACCCAGCAACGGTTTGTCAGAAAACGCATCCGGCGGCGGTGGATTGTGAGGCTGGACCAGCTCGATGAGGGAGAGGCGGCGCGCCTTGAGGAGTTTGCCAAGAGACATTTCCAGACGCTTGAGCCGTTTGAGTTCGTCGACCCGAGGACCGGCGTTGCCTACGGCCCATGTCTCCTTGAGGGCGGGGAGCAGCATGTGCAAGCCCTGGGGCCGGGCCGGTCCGGAGCAACGCTCGTAATTGTCGAATGGAGCCGATGACGTGTATTTCCCGATTCTGCGTAGCGGGGTCGCCGTGCAATATCCGGTGGCGCGAATTACCAGGCACGGTCTGATCCGGGCCGAAACTCCCGGAGGTGCGGTGTGGCAGGGTCTCTCCGGCGCGCGTCCTGTGCGGCGTTGGCACATGGCATTCCGGGACCTGACGGACCAGGAAATCGAAGCCCTTGTGCAGCTCCACGAGGCCTGTGGCAGCTGGAAGACGTTCCGATTCGCTGATCCGGCGGCCAATCTGGTGCGCTGGAGCGAGGATTTGTCCCAGCCTGTGTGGGGCCGGTCGGCAGGAGTTACGGTGACGAGCACGGGGCTGGATGCAGAAGGGGCGGGCGAGTTCCTGATTGTGAACACGAGCGCCGGCGCCGGGTATCTCTGGCAGGATCTGGATCTCGCGCCGGGCGCCATTTGCTGCTTCTCATGCGAGGTTCGGAGTGCGGGAATGGAGCAAGCAGCCCTCCATGCTGCGGGTGAGCGGAAGGCGATATCCGGCGCCGGCGCCTGGCAGCTGCAATATGTCACCGGAGCCAGTACAGGCGGGCTTCAACGGGTTCAAATCGAGGTTGGCGCCGGGGGGAGCCTTTACGTGCGCCACGTCCAGGCGGAACTACAAGTGGCGCCGTCTGCGTACAAGCCGTCTTTTGAGGATGGCGGGGTGTTCTCAAAGACTCGTTTTGCCCAGGAAGGGATCCGGGTTGTGACAACCGGCCCTGACCGGCACTCGGCAGACATTGTGCTGGAAACGGTTGCGGAGAATGAGGCGTGAGCCAGATTGACGTTTTCAAGGCGCAAGAAGAGACGTGGACGCCGCTGCTGTTGTTCGAGTGCGTCTTGCAGGATGGCGGCGTCGAGAGGTGGTGCACGCACCGAGTCAGAGCCGAGGGCAACGAGTATGAACCCCG
>Ga0308417_1003026_pt1 | contig 10888 bp, 8 predicted proteins | sample HotsprSampleOS65_FD_203528 | JGI IMG/M metagenome (GOLD analysis project Ga0308417, IMG submission 203528) | Hot spring phototrophic mat microbial communities from Octopus Spring, Yellowstone National Park, Wyoming, United States - 20090730_OS65 ... | reverse complement strand
TCGAACCGGCACACCTCGAAGCACCGCCCGCACTTGATGCACCGCGCCTGATCGATGACATGGGCTTCCTTGCGGCGGCCGGCAATGCACTCCACCGGGCAATTCCGCGCGCAGGCCGTGCAACCGACGCACTTCTCGGCGATGATCTCGAAGCTGAGCAAGGCCGTGCATTTCTTCGCCGGGCACTTGCCCGCCGTCACATGCGCCAGATACTCGTCGTAGAAATGCTCGAGCGTGCTGAGCACGGGGTTGGGCGCCGCGCGGCCCAGCCCGCACAGCGAGGCATTCTTCATCAACGCGCCCAGGCGGCGCAGTTTGTCGAGGTCGTCCAGCGTGCCCTTCCCGGCGGTGATCCGCTCGAGGATTTCGAGCATGCGCGTGGTGCCTTCGCGGCACGGCGTGCACTTGCCGCACGACTCGTCTTGCGAGAAGGTCATGAAGAACTTGGCGATATCAACCATGCAGTCGGCGTCGTCGAGCACGATCATGCCGCCGCTGCCCATGATCGAGCCGGCCTGAGTGAGCGTGTCGTAGTCGATCGGCAGATCGATCCATTTGGCGGGAATACAGCCGCCGGCGGGCCCGCCTGTCTGAATCGCCTTCAGCTCTTTTCCTTCGGCCACGCCGCCGCCGATGTCGAACACCACCTCGCGGAGCGTCGTGCCCATCGGCACTTCCACCAATCCGGTGTGCCGCGCCTTGCCGGCCAAGGCGAAGACCTTCGTGCCGCCGCTCTTTTCGGTGCCGATGCGGGCGAACCACTCGGCCCCGTAGTTGATCACCGCCGGCACGTTGGCGAAGGTCTCGACGTTGTTGATACAGGTCGGCCGGCCCCAAAGCCCGCTCTGCGTGGGATAGGGCGGGCGAATCCGCGGCTGACCGCGTTCGCCTTCAATCGAGTGAATCAGCGCGGTCTCTTCGCCGCAGACGAACGCCCCGGCGCCGAGCCGCAGTTCCAGGTCGAAATCGAAACCGGAACCGAGGATGTCCTTGCCCAGCAATCCCCACTGGCGGCATTGGCCGATCGCTCGTTCGAGCCGCTGAATCGCCATGGGATACTCGGCGCGGATGTACACGAACCCCTGATGAGCGCCGATGGCGAATCCGCCGATGATCATCCCCTCGATCACGTTGAGCGGATCGCTCTCCAACATGCTGCGATCCATAAAAGCGCCGGGATCGCCCTCGTCGGCATTGCAGATCAAGTAGCGGATCGGATCGGCGGCCGTGGCGGCCATCTTCCACTTCTGCCCGGTGGGAAACCCGCCGCCGCCACGGCCGCGGAGCTTCGAGCGGGTGATCTCGTCGATCACCCATTTCGGGTCGTTCTTCTCGAGCACCTTCACCAGCGCCTCGAAGCCGCGATAGTGGAAATACTCTTCGATGCTGTCGGGATCAACCACCCCATTGTGCCGCAGCACGACCCGCGTTTGCCGATTGAAGAAGGCCACGTCGCCGTACAGCTCGAGGAACTTTCGGCCGATCGTCTTGCCCGGAACCTGCAACCGCTCGACGGCCTGCCCGCCGATCAAATGCCGCTCGATGATCTCGTCGAGGTCGGACTGCGACTCGATCCGATAGAGCACCCGATCGGGCCGAAGCAGCACATGCACGCGCGAACCTTCGCCTTCCGCGCCGCACGCGCCGAAGCAACTGGCCGCCCCCACGCGCACCTGCGCGCCCAGCCCGGCCCGCTCGAGCCGCTCCGTCAGCAACGTGCGGAAGTTGGTCGCACCCTGCCAGCGGCAGCGCGCGCTGCCGCAAATGAGCAGCTCATGCTTGCATTGGCCGGGCAGCGATCCGTCGAGCACATACTCGGCCACCGGCTGACCGCCCAACACATGACGGGTGAAGATCTCGTGAACCTTCTCTCGGGTAACCCGCTCGTATTTCACCGGCAACTGATGCGGGATCAGCACCCCGACGATCGGTTCGCGACTGCACCGGCCCGTGCATCCGGTGAGCCGCAACGAAATGTCGGTGCGCTCCGAGGCCGCAATGTGCTTGCGGAACTCGTCGAACACGTCGTTGGCGCCGGCGGCCTGTTCGCATGTGGCCGAACCGACTTGAATTCGAATGGCCGAAGCGGCCGCCCGCTCGCGCAACGCCTTTTCGGCCTTGGCGGCAAGCTCTTTGTACCGAGCAGTGATCTGAGTGGTCACAATCGTGCCCAAGCTCCTGTAAGATCTTCAAAAGAGTTGTGCAACACCCCGTTGCAACCGTCCGCGAAGGCCGATCGTCCCTCGGCCGGCTTCTTGCGAGATCAACCCAATCCCTTGGGAAATAGACTTTTCGCACTTCTCGCGCACTGAAACGATCGCTTTTTCCCAAGAAGAAAGAACTCATTACACGTCGTGCGCGGCAAAAAGCTGTCGCGGGCCGAAACGAGTCGGTTCGGTGCAGAAACCCGCCGATTCTCGACCGCGCGGAATACAAAAGGCCTTGCGCCCCAATCGGCTCGATCGACCGCGGAGGAGCAAAGCCCTCCCATTTCACCAGAAACGGCCCCGGCATGCAAGGACAGATTCCGCCAAGACGATCAGGCGTCAGATGTTCGAGCGTTCGCTAACGCTCGCAGCGCCAGCACCCGTCGCTGCCAAGTTCGGCCAGATCGGCGACCAACCGGTCGAGCATCGCCTCGCTATGCCCTAACGTCACACTAATTCGCAATCGGCACTGGTTCTCGGGCACGGTCGGCGGGCGCACGGCCGGCACGTACCAGCCGCGCTCGCGCAACGCGGCCGAAAGCGCCATTGCATTGCCCGGGCTGCCGACAATCAACGGGATAATCTGGCTTTCCGACCGGCCGGTGTCCCAGCCTTGTTCTTGCAAGCCGCGGCGCAAACACGCCGCCCGCTGCAAAAGCGATTGCCCTAACGTCGGCTCGGCAACGACGATCTCCAACGCCGCCAAGCCGGCGGCCGCCAACGCAGCGGGCATGGCGGTGGAATACACATAGCCGCGGGCACGGCCCACCAGGTACTCGATCAACTTGCTTCCGCCCACAACGAACCCGCCCAGCGAACCGAGGGCCTTGCTCAGCGTTCCCATGCGAATCACCGCGGGATCGTCCACACCGCAGTGCTCGAGCGACCCGCGACCGCTGGAACCGAACACGCCGGTGGCATGGGCCTCGTCCACCAGCAGCATCGCCCCGTGCCGGCGGGCCAAGTCGGCCAGCGCCGCCAGCGGGGCCAAATCGCCGTCCATGCTGAACAGTCCATCAGTAACGATCAGCCGTCGGCGTTGTTTACTTCGAGCAAGCAGTTCGGCCAGCCGGTCGATGTCGTTGTGCGGGAAAACACGGACATCCGCCCGCGACAGCCGGCAGCCGTCGAACAAGCTGGCGTGGTTGGCGGCATCGCAGAACACAACGTCGCCCGGCCCAACCAGCGCCGCCACCACCGAGGCATTGGCGGCAAAGCCGGTGCTGAACAGCAGCGCGGCCTCGGCATGTTCGAAGCGGGCGAGCTGCTCTTCCAAACGGCGATGCAACTCGGCCCAGCCGCCCAACAAAGGGCTAGCGCCGCTGCCCCAGCCTTGGGCATCGAGCGCCGCAGCGACGGCGGCAGTCAACCGGGGATCGGCCGCCAGGGCCAAATAGTCGTTCGAGGCGAAGCTGACGACCTCTCGCCCATCAATCGAGCATCGAACCCGCTGGGCCGTCTGCCGCAAGGGGCGTCGCCGGCGCAGCCCAGCGGCTTCCCACGCCTCCAGCTCCGCGTCGATCCAGGCAAACGGGTCGGTCATGCCGGCGGATTGTAAACGGGCAGGCGGAAAACCGATAGCGGGACCGAACCCCGCGGCAGGGCCTGCCTTCGGGCGTCCCCACCGGTTATCGCGTCCCACCGCAATTCGCCCCGAACTGCCGGGCCGCGAAATCAAGCAGGCGATTCGGCGCGGGGATTTCGGTCAGTATTCCCCGAAGCGGTGTATTCAACAGGGCATCATAAGTCTATAATCCGTTTGATGTTCGAGAAGCAGTCTCCGTCTGCCGTTTGGGCGGCTGTGGATGCGGGGCGTTCACGCCCCGGGCCGATCCGATTTTTTCTGACTCATCGGGACGGCAAAAACGGCGGCAAGCAGGCCGCCGGTCGCGGCAACTAAATTCTTGGGGTTATGACCACCAGCGAACCTCGCCGACCCGGTGTCGGCAACTCGTCGGCAGCGATTGACTGGCCAGCCGTATTGGCGGCCCACGATCGTTGGCTGCGCACCGTGGTCGCCGCGCGGCTGGGCGAACCGCAAGCGATCGACGAAGTGATGCAGGAGATCGCTCTGGCGGTAGTCGCCCAAAAAGCCCCGCTCAGCGACCCGGAGAAACTCGCTCCGTGGCTGTATCGGCTGGCGGTGATGCAAACGCTGATGTATCGGCGGAAGCAGGGGCGGCGACGGAAACTGGCCGACCGCTATCAGCAGTTGCGCTCGGCCGAAGAGCCGGTAGTCGGCGACCCGCTGCAATGGCTGCTGTTGAAGGAGCGCGATCAATTGATTCGGCAAGCGATCAGGCAATTGCCGCGACGCGATGCCGAGATATTGATGTTGAAGTATTCGGAAAACTGGAGCTACCGCGAAATGGCCGAGCACTTGGGACTGAGCGAAAGCGCGATCGAAGCCCGCCTTCATCGCGCCCGCCGGCGGATGCGCGACCGGTTGTCGGCCTTGGGAGTGATTGAGGTGCCGAGATGAACGGGCTGAACTTCGATGATCGCGACTTGGATCGGCTCGTCGACGGCGAACTCGACGAAGATCGCCGCCGCCAATTGCTCATGGAGCTGGAAACGCAACCCGACGGCTGGCGCCGCTGCGCATTGAAGTTCTTGGAATCGCAGGCGTGGGGCGCGGTCATCGCCGCCGAGGCGGCCTCGCAAGGCCGCAAGGCCAGCGGCGGACCGGCCGCTCCTTCGCAACCAGCAGCTCATTCGCACCAAGCCGCCGGTGCAACGGCGCCGCCGCGCCCCCGCCGCCGCGGTCCGCGCGATCTGCGCCCCTGGCTGAACGCGCTGGCAATGGCCGCCTGTTTTCTGATCGCGTTGAACATCGGGCTGCAATGGCGCGATGGGCAAGGCCCTGTCGGCGACAGCGGCCGCAGCACGGGACAACAGGCGTCGAACGTTGCTCCGCCGGCCGCGTCCCCCGACCGCGCGGTGGCTTCGCGCGGGCAGGCGTCGCCCGGCTGGCAAACCGTTACGCTGGCCGTGCCCGACGCGGCCTCGGGCGGAACCGCTCAGATTCAACTCCCCTGCCGCGAATCCGATCAATTCGACGAACAATGGCTGAAAAGCCTGCCGGGGGCGATCTCGCCCGAAGCCCGCCGCGCACTGGAACGCAACGGCTACCAGGTCCGGCAACATCGTCAATTGGTGCCGCTGCCGCTGGAAGACGGCCGGCGCCTGGTCGTTCCCGTCGATCAAGTGGAACTGCGATTCGTGGGCAACGAGGTTTATTAATCAAACAGCGAGCGATCACGGTCGCGCCCGGCCGCCTCGGTCAAATGGAACTGTGTTTCGCGGGAAACGAGGTTTATTAATCAAACAGCGATCGATCACGGTCGCGCCCGGCCTATTGGGCTTCGTCGAATCGGCGTAAGCGATGTTTTCAATGAGGAACCAATCATGGCGTCAAGACGCGGGCTTCGATGGGGTATCGCAGCGCTGGCGACGGCCGGTGCAATCGCGTTTGCTTCCGCCGGCTTCGGGACTGAACCGAATGAACCACCAAACGCCGAAGGTCGCGCCGGCCCCGCGGCGCCCGGGGCGACGTTGCCCCCGGCCGTTGCCGTTCCCGTGGGCGAGTATTGGCTCGGGCTGCTTTGTCGGCCGACCGACGATCCCTCGCGCGCTGAATCGAGCATCGGGGACGAATCCGCTCTGCGAATCGAGCAAGTGGTGCCCGACAGCCCGGCCGAACGAGCCGGCATTCAGCCCGGCGACGTGCTCCTGCGGATCGATGGCAAACCGCTGAAGCGGCCGGAATATCTTCAGGCGGCCGTGCAGCGTTCGGGCGGAAAGCGGATCGAATTGCATGTGCGCCGGGGCGACCACGAATTGACGATCGCCGCAACGCCCGAAAAACGCCCCGCGCTGTTCGGCTCGCTGCCGGCGGACTTGCCCGACGCCGAACGCATGCGCAAGCTCTTCGAACAATTGAACGCCGATCAGGCCGCCCGTGCCCGCCAGGCGATGCGGTGGCACTCGCTCGGGCCGGGGCTGATCGTGCGGGTCGAGCCGCCCGGTCCGGCCGTTCTGCCCGACAACATGACGATTGCCGTTCAAAAGTCGGGGCGTCAGCCCGCGGAAATCGTTGTCACCTATCAAGGGCAAACCTATCGCGTGCGCGAAGATCAAATCGACCGGCTGCCCGAGTCGATTCGTCCCCACGTCGAAACAGTGTTGGGGCGAACCCATGCGGCTCCGCTGCCGGCACAGCGATGGGCGCCCCCAGGCTCGGCCCCCGCGCCCTCGGTTGCCATGCCGCGGATCGATCTCTTCCCAACCGCGGAACCATCGTTGGAAGCACGCGTCGAGGAACTGACTCGCCGGGTCGATGCGCTGACGCGCACGGTCGAGCAGTTGCAGCGGCAGATCAACGCAAGCGGCAGTGCCGCGACGCAAGAACAATCGCCGGCCGCCTCGCCGCCGGTCGAAAAGAGCGAGCCGTAATCGGGCCGAAAGCCCCCGGCAAGCAACGAGCCGCTCCACTGCGGCCGATCCATCCGCGCCAACCGATTCCAACTAATAAAACCGCGAAAGACGAAAAGCGGCTCAAAGGGGGATTACACGCAATCGGCCGCGTCGTTGCGCCCGCGGCCGCTTTCGCAATTGTGTGGACCTATCCAGATTTTCAGGCCTGCCGCTGGGCGATGATCTCCATCGCCCAGGCAACGGCCTGTTCCGGCGACTCGGCCTTGCGAACCCCGGGAATGATCTCCCAGCCGGTATCGAGCACGACGACGGCCGTGCCGCGCCGCAAGGCCAGGGCGATCTCGCTGAGCGTGCCGTACTCGCCGCCGATGGCGATGCACACCCGGGCCGAGTTGACGATCAGACAGTTCCGCGCCTCGCCCAAGTGGGTAACGATCGGCAGATCGACGTATTGGTTCGCCTCGTCGTTCGAGTTGCCGGGCAACACGCCGACGACCAGCCCGCGCTGCTCGGCCGGCAACTCGGCGGCGGCCCGCTGAAACCCCTCGGCGGCGGCCGCCATCACCCCGCCCAATCCGCCGTTGATCAGATGCACCCCGGCCCGGGCAAGCAGTTCGCCCACCCGCCGCGCGGTGCGTTCCAGCGCGGCGTCGGCCCGGCCGGCGCCAATCACCGCCACGATCGGCCGTCGATTTGCCGAACACTTCATAACGTGCTCCGAAATGCGCTGGTGTGCAACGCGCTGATGAAACGCTTCTCCGCACGATTCGAATCGCGGCGCTCCAGGGCACCATGCACGAGTTGCTTCATGGCACGTTCCGCCGCGGAATATGCTACTCGCGTGCAGAAATGAACGATTCTCTCCGACGAGAAAGAAGCCTTTTCACACTGCGCGAGGTATAACGGCCTCCAATCGCCGATGCCAAGCATCGAGCGGGCCGACAAGCTCCATGCTGATTCGCACGGCAGCGGGCTTTGGGCCGGGCGGCCACCAGCTCGGATCGATCTTCACCAAGTCCTTCTCGGTGCAAAGCACCCAGTCGGCGTTTGCCGCGGCTGCGCGTTCGGTCAAACGGCGCACCTCGGCGGCCGAATACGCGTGGTGATCGTCGAACACCTCCAACCCTGCCACAACGCACCCGAGCGATTCGACCGTGTGGCGAAACCCGTCGGGATTGCCGATGCCGCAGAACACCAACGCCCGCTGCCCCGCCGCGATGCTCGGATCGCTCAACTCGCCGCCGGTGCCCACCAACGCCTGTGGCGCGTGGACCCCTTCGAGCCACAAGGCCGAGGGCGAAACCGCCAACGCGCGCCGCCGAATCCGCTGCCGGTCGTCGGCCGACACCGCGTCGGCTCGCGTCAGCACGATCACCTGCGCCCGGGCCAGCGATTCCACCGGCTCGCGCAGCGTGCCGCGCGGAAAGAGCCGATCGTGCCCGAACGGATCGAGCCCGTCCAGAAGCACGATGTCCAGATCGCGCCGCAGTCGGCGATGCTGGAAGCCGTCGTCGAGCAGCAGCACATCGGCGCCGTGCAGCGCCACGGCGTCGCGGGCCGCCGCCGCGCGATCGGGCTGCTGCAAATGCACCACGCCGGGCAAACGGCGCTCAAGCTCGAGTGCTTCGTCGTTCCACCCGCCGCGGCTGCCGTACCCGCGGCTGATGATCACCGGCCGCAGTCCTTGCGCTTGGCACCACTGGGCCAGCAGGGCCACCATCGGGGTCTTGCCCACGCCGCCCAACGTCAGATTGCCGACACTGATCACCGGCACGGCCGCCGCGACGCTCGCCGCCCGACCGCGGTCGTAGCGGGCATTTCGCCGCCGCACCGCCCAGCCGTAGGGCTTTTCAATCGCCGTCAGCAGCGCGCGCCACAGCGCTGCGCGCGGACCGCGGATCCGACCGGCGATCAACTTTCGATGCCACACTCCCCAACCGGCAGAAGCCATTGCTGCACCCGCAAGCGACCATCGGCAAGCGATCGATGCCTTCTTCAAGACGACCCGACCACCGCCTCATCATAACATTTTTTCGCCGGGGCAACGCGACCTTGCCTCGCCCCCAATTGCCGACTCTCTCGCTGGTTCGCCGCCGTTGCCAACGGAGAACCGTCCGAGAATCGGACCGCCGCCCGATCGGCCTTTCTCGGCAAGTTCGGACCGTTCGATTTGCCCCCGCGGTTGTCGGCCGCGCATAATAGGAATACGTCCAAAACAATCGCATATGGCGACGAGCGGCGTCCCCAAAGGGACACAACCTCGCGCCCGATACATCCAACCCAAAAACGGAAAGCAGCCGCCGACGCAGCGAAGCAGCTTGGTTGTGTATCGTCTGCGATACGACGGTTCGTTGTGTGTTGCGGTTTTCCAAGCCCCGCCATCGTTCGCCGTCAACTGGCTTCGTCGCCATCAATCGGCGATAGCCGAACGCAAGGCGGCAGCAGACCGGAAACTGAGGCCCAATGATGAATACGTTCCAATCGACATCATCGTGCGCACACACCAGCAGCCCAAAATCGCTCAAGTGTCCGTCCTTGCCGACAGCGGCCCAGTGGCGGCCGGCACTTCGGAGATTGATCTCGGGCAAGGCCCTCGCGTCGATGGCCCTGTCTCTTTTCGCACCGCCCTGCTTTGCCGGCGAGGTTCCCGCGGCATCGGCAGCGGCATCTCCTGCGGCGCCTGCGGCACCGGCAACATCTCCCGCGCCACCGGCGGCAGTAGCGGCAGCGGCGAGCGAGGCACCAAAGGCTGACTCGCCCCTCGAGCGCGGCCTGAAGGCCCTGGAGGCCGGCCGCCCGGCCGAGGCCGAGGCCGCGTTCAGCGAGGCGATCGACGCCGATCCGAAGTCCGCCGAAGCACACGCCGGACGAGGCCGAGCGCTGGTGCAGTTGGGCGAGTTTCCTCGCGCCCTGCGCGATTTGAACAAGGCCGTCGAGCTGGCGCCTGCCGACGCCCGCTGGTGGTGGCGGCGCGGCGACGCCCGACTTCAAGCCGACGACGAAGACGGCGCACTGGCCGACTTCGCCCGCGCCATCGAACTCGACCCGAAGCTGCCCGACGTTTACATCTCGCGCGCCGCACTGTACTTCGATCGGGGCGACTACCGCCGGGCGGCCGAAGACGAAACCCGCGTCATCGAGCTTCGCCCCGACGACCCGCAGGCGTATATCCAACGGGCCGAGACCTATCGGCTGGGCGAGCGGTTGACCGAGGCCCTGGCCGATCTGGCCCGCGCCGACCAATTGCGTCCGAACGACCCGCGGATCGTCGGCGAACGGGCTGCCGTATGCCTGCAATTGGGGCGTTTCGACGAGGGAATGAAGCTGCTCCGCCGCGCCATCGAGCTGAATGAAGGCGATGCGGGCCGCGATTATCGCCCGCACCGCGAAGTGGAACTGAAGGCCGAAGCGCTTCGCCACGGCCGCGAGCAGGTCGAGCGCATGCTCCGCGACCGGCCGCCGATGGCCCAATTCGCCGAACAGGCGGCCTTCCTCCGCGACTGGGCCGCCCGGAAGTTCGCCGGCGAGGACGTCGGCGAGCCGGTCTTCTGGGACCCGACCCCGCCGACCGATTCCGACGCCGAACACATCGCGCCGACTCCCGGCAAACCCGGGCGAATCATGATCGACCTGAACTATCAGCACGGGCCGCGGCGCGGCAAGCCCCGCACGTTCGAAGAGCTTTGGTCGCGCGCCGTCTTCGAGCTGCACAACATCGGACTGGCCGAGCACTTCGTCCGCTTGCACCGCGAAGCGCAACAGGGCAAGATCACCAAACGCCAGTTCGTCTTCGAAATGTGGAAGCACGAAGAGCAAACGATGCAGCTTTCGCGCGCGTTCTACCTGAATCTCTTTCTGCCGTTTGCCGCCCGCGAAAAACTCTCGACCGATCCCGACTTGTGGTTCGCCCTGCATTGGCAGGCCGTCTCCGATGCCATGCTCGATCGGATCGACCGCGCCCAATACCCGTGGCGGCCCTACGCGCGGCAGTACGACTGGCAGCGTTTTTGGGCGCTGTACCAACAGGGCGAAGTCCGCCGCGCCATGCGCCTGCTCGAAGGAGTGCTCGACGAACCGCAGCATCCGACCGATCGGGCCGAGGCCTATCTCTGGCTCGGTCGCTGTCGGTTGGAGTTGGGTCGGCCGGCCGAGGCGATCGAATTGATCGACCGCTGCCTGCAACTCGACCCGAACCACCCGCAGGCCGCCCCGCTCCGCCGCGCCGCCGAAGCCGCCCTGCGCCG
>Ga0308417_1003020_pt1 | contig 10894 bp, 8 predicted proteins | sample HotsprSampleOS65_FD_203528 | JGI IMG/M metagenome (GOLD analysis project Ga0308417, IMG submission 203528) | Hot spring phototrophic mat microbial communities from Octopus Spring, Yellowstone National Park, Wyoming, United States - 20090730_OS65 ... | reverse complement strand
AATATTTTTTTAATATATGTTTAAGGTTTTTAGCATTTCCCGGTAGACGGCAACTGTAGCTGCCGCCACCTGCTGGTGCGTGAAGCACGCCAGGGCGCGCGCGCGCCCGCGCTGGCCCAGGTGAGCGCGCAGGTCAGGGCTGGCCTGCAGCCGCGCCAAATGCGCTGTCAGCGCCTCGGCATCGCCTTCAGGGAAAATCAACCCGGCAGGGCCGATCACGTCGGGTATAGCGCCGCTGTCAGAGCCGACGACCGGCACGCCGCTGGCCATGGCCTCAATCAGCACGCGCCCAAACTGCTCTTTCCAGTTGGGCCGCGTCAGCGAGGGCAGGGCCAGCGCGTCCAGCGCGTGGTAGAGCGCGGGCATCTCGGCTGACGGGACTAAGTCGCGCAGGCACAGGCGCTCGCCCATGCCGGTCTGACGCGCCAGCGTTTCGAGCGCGCTCCGCTGCGGCCCGCCGCCCACGATCAGCAGCCGCCAGCTGCTGTCCGGCAGCGCGGCGGCGGCGCGCAGCAGCAGTGTCAGGCCCTTTTCCTCCACCAGCCGCCCAAAGTAGCCGATCGTGAACGGGCGCTCTGGGCGCGGGCGGGCCGGCGGCGCGAACAGGTCGGCGTCCACGCCAAACTGCGGGATCACGCTCAGCGGGCCGCGATAGCCTTTGGCGCGCCACACCTGCGCGGCGCTGTCCGTCCCGGCGATGGCGTAATCGGCACGGGCCAACGTCCAGCGCTCGCCCCACGAAAACGGCGGCGGGTAGGCGCGGTTGATGTTCTGCCAGCTGAAGAACAGGGCTTTGGCCCCGGCGCGGCGCGCTTGCCGCAGCGCCTGCCACGTCGCCAGGTTGTACGGCTCTTCGTCAATGTGGACGATGTGCGGCGCAAAGGCGCGCAGCCGCCGCCCCAGGCCCGGATACCAGTGCAGGTGAAAGCTGCCGTTGAACATGATCGGCGCGGTTTCCAGGCGGTAGCCCTGCGTGAAGGCGCGCTCCAGCTGGGTTTCGCCGCGCTCGTCACGCCACGACGGCGGGACAATCACCAGCAGGTCCACGCCCAGCCGCGCGATCTCCTCCAGCTTGCGCTGGTAGATGCCCACCAGGCAGGCCTTGGAGAGCATCAGCACGCGCGGACGCCCGGGCGCAGCGTTCATGGCTGGCCCTCGTTGTTCGGCGGCTCGGCTGGCGCGGCCCGCAGCAGGCCGATCAGGATCGCCAGCGTGACTTTCGCCATGTAATAGGCCGAGCGCAGGCTGGTGATAGACGAACGCCCGCCCTGGCGCGGGCGCATTGTCACCGGAATTTCGACCAGCCTCAGCCCGGCGCGGTGCAGCGTCACGATGGCCTCCGGCTCCGGGTAGTCGTGGGGGTAGGCGCGGGCGCACAGGCGAATGGCGCGCCGGTTGGCGGCGGTGAAGCCCGATGTCGGGTCGGTGATGCGCTGGCCGACGATGGCCGAGATCAGCCCGGCCAGCAGCAGGCTGCCGGCCCGCCGCGCCGCTGAGCCGTTGTAACCCCGCCGCTCCAGGTAGCGCGAGCCGATCACCACGTCGGCGCGGCGTTCGTCAAGAGCGCACAGCAGCCGCTCGATGTCCGCCGGCGTGTGCTGGCCGTCGCCATCGCTGCGCACGACGACATCGTAGCCGGCGCGCTCGGCGTAGATGTAGCCGGTTTGCACGCTGGCCCCAATGCCGACGTTGTGCGGCAGGTGCAGCACGACCGCCCCAGCGGCTTGGGCCAGCGCGCCAGTGGCGTCGGTCGAGCCGTCGTTGATGACGGCGACATCGGCCCAGGGCGCGTGCTGCCGGATACTGGTGACAACGCCGGCGATGCTGTCGGCCTCGTTGTACGCCGGGATGATCACCAGCGTGCGCGGGTGAGGGTTGTGAGTCATCTCTCCGGGCCTGCTGAGTCGAGCGAGGCCAATTGTTGGGGAAAGCGCGCCCGCCGTCAATCCTCGACAGCCGAGGCGCAGCGCACCGCCCACGTGCGGCTTATGCGACACACGGCCCCGGCTGCCGCGCAGTCAAGGCCACGAAGCAGGTCTTCTTCAGAGAGGGCGCGCTCACGGGCTTGGCTCTAGGCAGCTTGGCAGGTCAGCGATGGCGCGCGGCCACTCGCGGGCGTAGAATGTCAGATATTCGGACACATGGGCAGACCAGTACTCGTCGCTGTGGCTGCCGATCGGGTGAATCACGTAGGTGTGCGGGATGCCGCGCGCGCTCAGCCGGCCAGAGAACACCTCTATGCCCTGTCCTGCGGGATCGCCGGCGGCGTTGTCCAAGTACATGCGCAGGTTGGCCTCGCTGAGAAACGAGGCGTTCAGCGCCAAGTCAAGCGGATTGTAGGCCGGCGGCGCGTTGCCCTGGGTGAACACAGCGCTGTGGCCGCCCAGCACGCCGAACACATCTGGGTGGCGCAGGCCGATGCTGAACGCCCAGAACCCCCCGCGCGAGATGCCGGCGATAGCGCGGTACTCGCGCCGCTGGATGGTGCAGAAGTCGCGCTCAATCGCCGGCAGCAGCTCTTCCAAGATGACGTTCTCATACGACGGGTTGGGCGGGGACGGGTCGCGGTTGGCGATGAAACCGGTGTAGGGCATCACCAGGATCATCGGGGCCAGCGCGCCCAGGCGCACTCCTTGGTCGAGCGCCTCGTCCACGCCCAGCCGATCCCACTGGTTCTCAGTGGCCGCCTGGCCGTGCAGCAGAATGGCCAGCGGGAAGCGCTTCTGTGCCTCCAAGTAGCAGGGCGGCAAATAGACCCGGTAGCGCAGGTTCTCACCGGCCGCCGCGCTGCGGAATTCGTCGAACACCAGCATCGTGCCGCCCTCAGCCAGACAGGGCGGCGCGGTGGCGGTGGCAGTGGCGGCAGACGTGGCTGTCGGCAGCGGCGTGCGCGTGGCCGGCGGCGTGAAGGTAGCGGTGGGCGTGCGGCTGGGCGGCGGCGTAATCACGATGACGGCGGCCGTAGCCTGCGGCGCCAGCGGCTCGCAGGCGGCGACAGCCAGCGCCAGCGCGGCCAGCGCGATGATGACAGTGGGGTATTGTCGTATTGTGTGCATAGGGCAGAATTATAGTCGCCGCTGCCGCTGTAGAACAGGAAACAGCCGCCATGACACCGGACATCCGCGCCCTGATCTTCGATATGGACGGCGTAATCGCCGACACGCCCGACCTGCACTACCGCGCTTGGCTGCGCCTGGCACAAGAGGAGGGCGTGCCGTTCACGCCGGCGGACAACGACGCCCTGCGCGGCCTGTCGCGCGGCGACAGCCTGGCCTACGTCTTTCGCGACCGCAGATTGGACGCAGCCGCCGAGGAGGCGCTGATGGCCCGCAAGAACGCCTACTTCCACGAGCTGCTGGCCCACCTGACGCCGGCAGACCGTCTGCCCGGCGTGACGGCGCTCATCGCCGAGGCGCGCGAGCGCGGCCTGGCGGTGGGCCTGGCGTCCTCCAGCCAGAACGTCGGCCCGGTGCTGGCGCGGCTGGACATGGCCGGGCTGTTCGACGCCATTGTAGACCGGCTGTGCGTGGTCAACAGCAAGCCCGCGCCAGACGCTTTTTTGTGGGCGGCCGGCCGGCTGAACGTGCGGCCGCCGCAGGCGCTGGTGTTTGAGGACTCGGCGGTGGGGGTGCAGGCCGCGCGGGCCGGCGGATTCCCGGTGGTGGGTTTGGGCGACGCGCGCCTGGTAGGGGCCGCTGACGTGGTGCTGCCTTCGCTGGACGGCGTGACACTAGACGCGCTGTTCAGCCGTTTGGCGTCCGCCAGCCCACCGGCAGCGTCGGCGTGACGGCGGGCGCTGCGGGCTGCGCTGGCTGGGCCGGCAGCTCTGGCAGCGTGACTGTTGCCGTAGGCGGCGGCGTGGGCGTAGGCGCGGCGCCGCCACCCAGCAGCCCCTGCCGGTAGGCCTCGCTTGTCAGGTCGAGCGTGGGGATTAGGGCGTCGCCGCTGTACACTGTCAGCGCCAGCGGCGCTGCGCCGGGCTGGCTCTCGTCTGTCCAGTCGGCTGCTTGCAGGCCGCTGATGACCAGCGCGGCAATCACCACAATCAGCGTCAGCAGGCCGCAGCCGATCAACCCGCCGACCGCCGCGCTCATAAGCAGCCCACCGCCGCGGCGGCGCAGCGGGCGGCGCGGGACCGGACGGGCCGGCGCGGGCGTATAGGCGGGCGGCGTGTAGCCGGACGGGGCGTAGACCGGGGGCGGCGGCACGACTGCCGGTTGGGGCATGGGCGCAGCCTGCTGCTGCACTGGGTTGGGCTTGGTGGGCCGCGGGATGCCCGGCTGCGTGTCGTGAACGCTGGCGGCCGGCGGCGCGACAGCGCGCCGCAGCGCCTCAGCCAGAGCCGTGGCGCTGGCGTAGCGCTCAGCCGGCTTCTTGCGCAGCGCCCGCAGAATTACCTGTTCGACAGCGATGGACACGCCGTTGTTGATGCTGCGCGGCGCGGGCGGCTGGGCCGTCACCTGCAGCACAGCGATGCTGTAGGGCGTGTCGCTGCGGAAGGGGCGCTGGCCAGTGGCCATCTCGAACAGCATCACGCCCAGCGCGTAGACGTCGCTGCGGGCGTCCAGCGGCAGGCCCTGGGCCTGTTCGGGGCTCATGTAGCTGGGCGTGCCCACCACGCCCTGTGTCGTAATGGTGGGGCCGTGCGATTCACCCACGATGCGGGCGATGCCGAAATCGGTTAGGTAGGCCCCGCCCCCGTCGTCCATCAGCACGTTGCTCGGCTTGAGGTCGCGGTGCAGCACGTTCTTGCTGTGGGCGTAGTCTAGCGCCGGCGCGATCTGCTCGATGATGCTCAGGTACTTATCGCTGTCCAGCGGGCCGTGGGCCAGCAGATCGTCTACTGAGCCGCCCGGCATGTAGCGCATGACGATGTACGGCTGGCCCTCGAACTCGCCGAAATCGTGCACCGGCACGATGTTGCGGTGCTCCAACCGGGCCACGATCTCGACCTCGCGGTGAAAGCGCTGCAGGTAGGTGTCGTCGTTGACGAACTGGCGCGGCAGCACCTTGAGCGCCACGATGCGATCCATCGTGAGCTGGCGGGCGCGGTACACCGTCGCCATGCCGCCGCGCCCGATCACGTCGAGGATTTCGTAGTTGCCGATGCGCTTGCCGATTAGGTCGTCTGCCATCGCATTTTCGCCGCTGCCGCGTCGTGGTCAACAAGCCCAATTATACACGCTCTGCGGCTGATGGCGGCGTGCTGGCCTGCACTCGATAATCCGGCCTGGGCCTGTATAATACAGCACGTCTTAGCCGCACACCCCACGGAACGAGTTTCATGGCGCAACCACTGAATTTCCAGCAGGTGATCCTCAAGCTGCACGAGTTCTGGGCGCAGCAGGGCTGTGTCCTGTGGAACCCGTACAACGTCCAGGTTGGCGCGGGCACGGGCAACCCGGCCACGCTGCTGCGCGCCTTGGGGCCGGAACCCTGGCGCGTGGCGTATGTCGAGCCGAGCGTGCGCCCGGACGACGGCCGCTACGCCGAGAACCCGAACCGGATGCAGTACTACTTTCAGTACCAAGTGATCTTGAAACCAGACCCCGGCAATCCGCAGGAAATCTACCTGCAGTCGCTGGAGGCGCTGGGCCTGCGCCCGCGCGAACAGGATATCCGCTTTGTGGAGGACAACTGGGAAAGCCCAGCGCTGGGCGCGTGGGGCCTGGGCTGGGAGGTGTGGCTCAACGGGCAGGAAATCACCCAGTTCACCTACTTCCAGCAGGCGGGCGGCCTGGAGCTGAACCCTGTGTCGGTTGAGATCACCTACGGGCTGGAGCGCATCGCGCTGGCGCTGCAGGGCAAGAACGCCGTGTGGGACATTGAATGGCTGGGCAACCTGAGCTACGGCGACGTATTCCGCCAGAGCGAGATCGAGCACTGCCGCTACTACTTCGAGATCGCCGACGTGGACGGCCTGCGCCAGGTCTACAACACCTACGAGAACGAAAGCCGCCGCGCGCTGGAAGCGGGCGCGATCCTGCCAGCTTACGATTACGTGCTGAAGTGCAGCCACCTGTTCAACGTGCTCGACACGCGCGGCGCGATCGGCGTGACCGAGCGCGCCAGCTATTTCCGCCGCTCGCGCGAGATGACGCGCCTGGTGGCGCAGGCGTTCGCCGCCCAGCGCGAGGCGCTGGGCCACCCGATTCGCAACCCCGCCTGGGACGCCCCGCCGGCGCAGACGCCCGGCCCGCTGCCGCCGCCGCCTGCCGCTCCCGCCGACGTGCTGGTCGAGATCGGCGTGGAAGAGCTGCCGGCCAGAGACGTGAGCGCGGCGCTGGCCCAGTTACAGGCCGCCGCGCCCAAGCTGTTCGCTGACCTGCGGCTGGCGCACGACGGAGTCAGCGTCTACGCCACACCGCGCCGGCTGGTGGTGCACGCCCGCCAGGTCGCGCCGCGCCAGCCCGACTTAGAGCAGGTCGAGAAAGGCCCGCCAGCCAGCCGCGCTTTCGACGCCAGCGGCCAGCCCACCCAAGCGGCTGTTGGCTTTGCGCGCGGGCGCGGTGTGCGCGCCGAGGACTTGCGCATCGCTGAGATTGACGGCGGCCAGTACGTCACCGCGCTGGTGCGCACGCCGGGCCGCCCGGCGACCGAAGCGCTGGCCGAGGCGCTCCCTAGCTTAGTCGCCGGCCTCAGCTTTGGCAAGACGATGCGCTGGAACGCCAGCGGCGCGACCTTCTCGCGCCCGATCCGCTGGCTGCTGGCGCTGTTCGGCGATGCTGTTATCCCCTTCGCTTACGCCGGCGTCGCCAGCGGCGGCGTCACGCGCGGCCTGCGGCCCTACGGCTCGCCAGAGCTGGCCGTCGCCGACGCAGCGGACTACACCCACCAGATGGCCGCGCAGGGCATCGTGCTCGACCCAGCGCAGCGCAGCGCCGCCATCGCCGAGCAGATCGCCGCGCTGGCGCGCGAGGTTGGCGGGCGCGTGCCCGACGACCCCGACCTGCTCGACGAGGTGGCAAACCTGGTTGAAGCGCCGACGGCGCTGCGCGGGACGTTCGACGCCGACTATCTGGCGCTGCCGCGCGAGGTGCTCATCACTGTGATGCGCAAGCACCAGCGCTACTTCGCCGTCGAAGACGCTGACGGGCGGCTGCTGCCCTACTTCATCGCTGTGCGCAACGGCGACCGCGAGCACCTGGACAACGTCACCGCCGGCAACGAACATGTGCTGCGCGCCCGTTTCGCCGACGCCAGCTACTTCTACCGCGAGGACCTCAAGCAGCCGCTGGAAAGCTACCTGCCCCGGCTGGCCACGCTGACATTCCAGGAGAAACTCGGCTCAATGCTGGACAAGAACGAGCGCATCGTCGGGCTGATCCGCCCGCTGGGCGATCTGCTCGGCCTGGACACGACGACGGTGGCGGTCGCGCAGCGCGCTGCGCATCTGGCAAAGGCCGATTTGGCGACGCAGATGGTCGTCGAGATGACCTCGCTGCAGGGGGTGATGGGTCGCGAGTACGCGCTGCGCAGCGGCTACCCGCCGGAGGTAGCCGACGCCATCTTCGAGCATTGGCTGCCGCGCGGCGCTGACGACCTGCTGCCGGCCAGCGCCGCCGGCGCGCTGGTTGCCCTGGCCGACCGGCTGGACAGCCTGACCGGCTTGTTTGCCGCCGGACTAGCGCCCCGCGCCACCGCCGACCCCTACGGCCTGCGCCGGGCTGCGCTCGGCATCGTGCAGATTCTCACCGCGCGGCAGATTGACCTCGACCTGCACAGCGCTGTTGAGCTGGCGGCGGCGGCGCAGCCAATCCCCGTCAGCGACGCGGTGCGCATCCAGGTGGTCGAGTTCATCGGCGGGCGGCTGCGCGCCTGGCTGGAGGAGCAGGACTGGCCGCGCGACGTGATCGGCGCTGTGCTGGCCGCCCAGAGCAGCAACCCCTATCGCGCGCTGAAGGGCGTGCAGCAGCTCGCGGCCTGGGTGCGCCGCCCCGACTGGACGCCGCTGCTAGACGGCTTCGCCCGCTGCGTGCGCATCACGCGCAGCGAAAGCGAGCGCTACCCGCTCGATCCGGCGCTGCTGGTCGAGCCGCAGGAGCGGGCGCTCTACGCCGCCTACCAGCAGGCCGCCGCGCAGCTCGATTCCAGCGATTCCAGCGGCAGCGTGGACGCCTTCCTGAGCGCTTTCGCGCCCATGCTGCCAGCTGTGACCGATTTCTTCGACCATGTGCTGGTCAACACCGACGACGACGCGCTGCGCCGCAACCGGCTGGGGCTGCTGCAGGCCATCAGCGCTATGCAGCACGGCCGCGCCGACCTCAGCCAGTTGAGCGGTTTCTGAGAGGAGGACATGTGACACATCAGCATCCAGCAGGCATCTACGCACATCCGACGGACGGGCGTCTCTTCCTGCCCTTCACCGCCAGGCTCGACCCGATGGAGCGGCTGCTCATCATCAACTTTGAGCGCGACCCGGACACAGTCTACATCGGTTTCGAGCCGCAGGCCTTCGACGATCCAGACACGGGGCGCGGCCTGCTGGTGATCGGCTGGCAGCGCGACGGCCGCGTGGACGTCTACCACCAGCCGCAGCTCAATCTGAAGCGCGAGGACTATGACATCGTCGGCAAAGGGCTGTCAGACTTCGCCGTGCGGTCGTTCGAGGGCGGGCACTTCACCATCGGCGAACGCGGCGCTGATCTCGACCTTGCGTTCGAGGACAAAACAGGCCGCATGGTGTCGCTGCGCGTTCACGAGCGGAATCCCAAACCGCGCAGGCCGTTCGGCCTGCTGGCTCCCTTCCCCAGCGGGACCGAGAACCCGCCCGGGCTGCCGCTGGTAGTGCTGCACGATTTCTACTTCGTGCGGCAGGCGCACACCGACATCGCCATCGCGATTGACGGCCGCAGCCACCAGCCTGATGCGCTGCCCGCGCCCATTGACGGCACGCGGATGCACTTCGTACGCTACTCGCCCGATCTGTTCGCCGTCATCTGGAACGAAAACCATGACGGCCCGCTGCCAGCGGCGGCAGTGAGCAGCGGCGAAGCGGTTGAAGCTGGGGATGCGGTCTGCGAGATCCGCGACAACGCCGGTCACCCGGAGATCAGCGCTATGCGCGTGGAAACCGGCCGCCACACCGTGCGCTTTGCGTTCGACCCGCCTTTTCCAGACATCGCCCACCTGGCCGACGACCTGCGGCTGGCCGGCGATCTGTTGGTTGATTTGGGGCCAGCGCTGGGGCACATTGCCGGCGTGTACCGGGTGCAGCGGGCCGGCAGCACAGTGACCATCGGGATTCACCCCGCTGGGGGCTGGCGGCCGCGCATCAGCAAGCCCTCGCTGTGGTTCATCTACACCGTCGCGCCGGTGTTCAGGCGTTGGCCCACCACGTATCAGTGGCAGGCCGCGGTTGACCTCAGCCAGCCAGGCGCGCCGCACATGACCTCGCGCTGGACTCGGCTGAGCTGACGCGGCGGATTGTTTGCTTCAAGGCTGCGCTGTGCCGTGCGGCTGTTCTCACTCCCTCGGCACGGCGACCGCCAGCGCCTCCGCCAGGCTGCGCGCCTGGATGATCTGGATGCCAAGCGGCATGTCCTCCAGCTTGCGGCGCAGTTTCGGGATCAGCGCGCGCTTGAAGCCCAGCTTGGCCGCCTCGCTCAGCCGCGCGGGAAGCTGACCGACCGCGCGCAGCTCGCCGCTGAGGCCCACCTCGCCCACGAAGGCCAGGTCCGCCGGCAGCGGGCGATCGTGATAGCTGGAGGCCATCGCTGCCGCCATCGCCAGGTCAGAGGCCGGCTCGCTCACCTTCAGCCCGCCGATCACGTTGACGAAGATGTCCTGCTCCGCCAGCCGCAGGCCGACGCGCTTGCTCAGCACCGCGCTGATGAGCAGCATCCGGTTGAAATCTACCCCGTTGGGCGTGCGGCGCGGGTTGCCGAAGGCCGTCGGGCTGGTGAGCGCCTGAAGCTCGACCAGCAGCGGGCGCGTGCCCTCCATCGTGATGGCAATGGCCGACCCCGGCGCGTTGACCACCCGCTCCGCCAGGAACGCCTCTGACGGGTTGGGCACTTCGACCAAGCCGCGCTGCTGCATCTCGAACACGCCGACTTCGTTGGTAGCCCCAAAGCGGTTCTTGACGCTGCGCAGCAGCCGGAACGCCTGGAACGGATCGCCCTCCAGATAGAGCACCGTGTCCACGATGTGCTCCAGCACGCGCGGCCCGGCGATGCTCCCCTCTTTGGTGACGTGCCCCACCATGAACACGCTCACCGCGCTCGATTTCGCCAGCGCCTGCAGGCGGCTGGCGCACTCACGCACCTGCGTCACGCTCCCTGGCGACGACTCGCTCTCGTCGGTGTACGTCGTCTGGATCGAGTCGATCACCAGCACCGCCGGGTTGAGGCTGAGGACGTGGTCGAAGATGTGGCTCAAGTTGGTTTCGGTCAGCAGGTACAGGTCGTCGGCGGCGATGCCCAGCCGGTCGGCGCGCATCTTGATCTGGCGCGCACTCTCCTCGCCGCTGACGTAGAGCACCGGCCCTAGGTCGCGGGCCAGCAGCGCGCACACCTGCAGGATGAGCGTGCTCTTGCCGATGCCCGGCTCGCCGCCGATCAGGATCAAGCTGCCTGGCACGATGCCGCCGCCCAGCACACGGTTGAACTCGGCCACCGGCACAGGCAGGCGCGCGTCGCAATCGGCAGCGACATCGGCCAGGCGCTGCGGCTGCGCGCGCGGCACGCCCAGGGCAGATCGGCGCAGTCCGTCAGCGCGGCCGCCCTCCTCGATCGCTTCGACCATGGTGTTGAACTCGCCGCAGGCCGGACAGCGGCCCATCATGCGCGGCGACTGCCGCCCGCAGTTTTGGCAAACGTATTTCGTGCGTGTTTTGGCCATCGCGCCCTCGCGCCCTGGATTGAACAGGTGTGCTATTCACCTATTGTAACAG
>Ga0308417_1003015_pt1 | contig 10905 bp, 13 predicted proteins | sample HotsprSampleOS65_FD_203528 | JGI IMG/M metagenome (GOLD analysis project Ga0308417, IMG submission 203528) | Hot spring phototrophic mat microbial communities from Octopus Spring, Yellowstone National Park, Wyoming, United States - 20090730_OS65 ... | reverse complement strand
TGCAGTGAGCATCATGGCTCCCAAGGCAATTGCTTCTAGGCGCTGGAGCCAGTGGTGTCCTGCCCTGAGGGTAGTACAAGCCACTAGAAAGCTGACAAAACCCATGTAAAACCAAGAAAGAGGGATGCTAAAAGGCACAAGGTCAAGAATTTTGTAGCCCAAGCCACTGAGGTAGGCGTAGGCTCCGAAGGGGAAACCCGTGCTTGTCCCCAGTAGTTCACTGCCAAGGGAGAGCAAAATGGCTGGTAGCATAAACCCCAAAGTACGGCCCATCCCCAGTTGCTCTTTGCTGTAGAGAAATACGGCGATCGCTCCGAGGATCATGTACAGTGCCCCACCGCTCTGCATCCCAAAGGCGAAAATCTGCATACCCACGGGGGAGAGATTTTCAATAAGTCCTGTATTGGGCAAAATCAACAACAGTCCCACTAAGCCAAACAACAGGGCGGCAAAATGGGCAAGCAAAAACCACCAATACAGAGGAAACCGCATAAAATTCCCACCCAATACTAAAATCCTGTAATCCTTAGTCAGTATAGACCTATTTCCCCTTGGTGTCATGGGTCAGACTTGTTTTGCAGTTTTGCCAACTCTGCCCGCAGTTCCATCACCTGCTGGGTTAGCTCTTTCAATTCGGCAATGTCATCGGCAGGAACAGGGGTGGCTGGAGTCTCTACGGTCATTTGCTGGGCTGGCTTCTGCCGTGATAATAGGCGATCTACATAACTACGGGCTTCCGTTTCAGTACTGACCCCTTTGTCTGCCAGTTCTTGCATGAAGCGCTCTAGGTTGGATTGCAGGGTACTTATGACCTGCTGGCGCTTGGGTTCGCTCTGCCAAGTATCCAGCAAGGTAGCGATCGCTCCCAAAGTTACATAGTAGCCCCTGCTCAAAACTTTGCCAATGTCAGTGCTTTCCATAGGGTAAGTGCCATTAGTGCTATGGCTCCTATTCTAATGCAGGGTCAATGGGACTGGGCTAAACATCCCGCCATTGGAGCTTCCTCTAATCCAAGGAACACTGAACTATACTGAACAAATTGTGCACTGTATTCAGTATGAGACATGTATCATTTCGTCTTTAGTCCGAAAAAACAGTGATATAATAAGTTCAGTCTCTTCTCGATCCTTGAGTCGACCGCAATGGTTGCCAAGAAAAGAAGAAAGAAGCCAAGCGCTTTGGATAATTTATCTAAAGCTTTGCGGGATACCGCCTTCTTGTCCAGTGATGGGCAGGATGCAATCGTTGCTTTCTTGAGCAGTAATGTGTGGCTACGCCACGCAAGCGAACAGGAAAGTTCAGCGTAAATGTATCAGACGGTACAACTGGATAGGCTTGCCTTTGCCTTTCAAGGTCATGGGGGGCAGTTTTTCCAAGGGCAGATGAGTTCCCAAGGTGTGATCCAGTGCTTCCAGACGGTCAACGGTGCTTTGGGACAGTAAAATATCTCCCCCCTTGGCTTCATTACAGATGCGGCTTGCTAAGTTAGTGGTATCCCCGATAGTGGCGTACTGGATTAGCTGAGGAGAGCCGATATTGCCCGCCGCCACCATGCCAGTATGAATGCCGATGTGGATTTGCACTGGCAATAGCTGAGGGGGGATAGTCTGCTGTGCTTGCCATGTCTGATTTAGCTTGGTCATGGCATTTTGCATGGCGACTGCGGCTTTGATGGCGCGCTGGGGATCATCGCTATGGGGATAGGGCGCGCCCTATCTCCAGCAATAGGTTTAATTTGTCCAGATTCCGCTGTTCACGGCTGGTTTGCCGCAATTTAATAGCTGAGCCAGAGGCACTGCTATCTTGATCCAGTAAATCGCTGATCTGGGTGATGTCCCCAGCTATGGGTTTGACCAGATCGAAGCTGGGCTTGACCTTGCCTTGAGCGTAGCGAAACAGCACTTCCCCAAAACGCAGTTGATCCCCATCCTTTAGTTCACAGCGTTGAATGCGCAGATTATTGACATAGGTGCCATTGCGGCTCTGACAGTCCACAATCAGGGCGGCATTGCCATCGACTAGAATCTGGGCGTGGTGGCGCGACAAACTGAGGTGGTCATGGCAAATCTTGTTATCGGGGTGTCTGCCAATAGTGTTGACCCCATCATGCAGTTCATAGATTGCTTCTGTACCTTGGTTGTCTAGGTAGAGCAGATAGGGCATAGGGCTAGTTAGGGGGTAAACTCGGAAATGACATCCCTGCCAGTTACCTGAATGGATTGTTCCGCTAGATTGGCAACTGCGCGATCACCCCGCACCCGCAAGTTATTGGCTGTCCGCTCGTAGCGAATTCCCCCCTCTGCCGTAACTATCTGACTGGGGATTTGCCACTGTACCCTATCAGCGCGCACCTTGGCCTGTTCGGTTTGCAATTCTGCCTGCACTTCTCCCACTAGGTTGATCTCCTGCTCCACAAACTGCGCTGTTCCTTGCTGGGCGGTAACTCTGAGCTTGCGGCTCGGGCTGGTAACCATAAAACTTTGAGGCAGGGCGACAGTTTGCTGTGCCAATTGCCACTCCACCTGCTCTGTGGTCAACTGAATATCGAGACGGGCATCGCTGGCGGTGACATTCCCCTTGAGCCGTACTATCTGGCGTTTGGTGTCCCACTCCCCTGTGTCAGCCCTGAGGGTACGCTTTTCTTGAGGTTGAGTGACAAATAGCTTAGTTTGGCTGAAAATGCGCTGATTTTTGGCATCCCAAGTAACTGCTTCACTGGCAATTTGCACAGACGGCTTGCCAGAGGTAGCTACTACCTTGCGCTTTAGGGTAAATACATTCCGACTGGGGCTACCCTGTAACAGTTCACCGACAATTGTAATATCCTCAGCGGGCTTGGCGAGGCGGATATTCCCCTCTGCTTGCAGGAAATCCTGATCTGCATTCCAGCGCAAGTTATCGGCAGATAGCTCTATCTCTTCCCTGATTACCTTGCCCTTGACCTTACCTGTGATGGTAATTTCTCGCTTAGCTTGGTTGATGGTGCCCGCCGTACCTACCGCATCCACTACCAATTTACCTTGTTCATAAAATCTGCCCTTGATGCCAATGACATCAGCAATGCGGCGGTCTGGGCGATAGTCTCCTTTTTGCACTTCCACTTCCCAAATTAGGGTTCCTTGGTCATCAAATTCTCGCAGAGTGGCGTTGATAATCTCTGACCCAGGGGCTTGGGTCTGCTCGCCTACTGGGGGAGAAGGAGACTGCATCCACCAGAGAGTGAGGCTGAGAATTACCACAGCCGTGGCGATTCCCCCAACTAACAAACTGCTTTTTCTTGCCATTGAGTAGCCTGTTGTTCTGCGGTTTCTGCGATGGCGCGATCGAGTAAGTCTAGCCCTTGCTGTAGGGTCTGTATGGTACACAGCTGTTCGCGCAGGACTGCCGCACCTGGGAATCCCTTGGCATACCAAGTCATGTGCTTCCGTGCTTGATAGATGCCCTGTTGTCCTTTATATTCGTACAACCCTAGCAGGTGCTCCCGTGCTATCATCAGCCGCTCTTGGACAGTGGGGGGTGGGAGCTGTTCTCCTGTTTTAAGGAAGTGGTCTATTTCCCCTGCGAGAAAAGGATAGCCCAGCGTACCCCGCGAACACATTACCCCATCGGCTCCTGTTTCCTGCAAGCACTGCACTGCCGCTTCCACTGAGAAAATATCTCCATTGGCAATCACAGGGATGGATAGCACTTCTTTGGCACGGCGAATCCACTCCCAGCGGGCTCTGCCAGTGTAGCCCTGCGCTCGGGTGCGCGCATGGATAGTAATCATCTGTGCCCCTGCCTCTTCCATGCGCTTGGCAAACTCAAGGATGTTGATTTCTTGATCGTTCCAGCCAATGCGGGTTTTGACAGTCACTGGCACAGGTACGGCTTTGACCACTTGACGCACAATTTGTTCTGCCAGTTCGGGTTGTCTGAGCAGGGCAGAGCCACCGCCATTTTTGGTAATTTTGTTAACAGGGCAACCCATGTTTATATCCACTGTGTCTGCACCTTCGGCTATAGCTTTTTGCGCCGCTTCTGCCAAAAAATCGGGGCGACAGTCAAATAGCTGAATACTGATGGGGGTTTCCGCTTGGTGATCCACTTCCATAATTTTGGGGATTTGCTTGACATAGTGCAGACCCGTGGCGTTGACCATCTCGGTATAGAGCATGGATTTGGGGGCAAAACGACGCACTAGACGGCGAAACACCATGTCGGTAACCCCAGACAGAGGAGATTGGAAAACGTGGCTGTGCAGGACAAAATTGCCCACCTTGAGGGGGCTAGCCAGTCTCTGCTGCAGTTCTGGACTGAGGGTCAACATAGAACACAGAGCTTTTGTCGTGGCATTTTTTTAGTCTAGCGCAGGAGGAAAAGGGGAAGAATGGGCTATTGTTTAGAAATGGTGAAGGGTACGACACAGATTTTGGGGATCATTGGCGATCCCGTTGCCCACAGTCTGTCCCCCCTGATGCACAATGCGGCTTTCGCTGAAATGGGGGTGGACTATGCCTATCTGCCCTTTCCTGTGGCGCCTGAGAATTTGCAGACAGCGGTTCAGGGTTTGAGAGTGATCGCCAATGTGCAGGGTTTCAATGTCACCATTCCCCACAAGGAGGAGATTGTCCCCTGTTTGGGGCAAGTTACGGATATTGCTAGAGCGGTGGGGGCGGTGAATACGGTGAAACGGCTCCAGCAGGGCTGGGTGGGGACAAATACGGATGTGGCGGGTTTTCTTGCTCCTCTGGCACGGTTGGAGCGGGATTGGAGCCAAACCCCTGTGTTGGTACTGGGCAGTGGGGGAGCGGCGCGGGCAGTGGTGGTGGCCTGCTGGCAGTTGGGATGTCCCACTATCCATGTGATGGGGCGAGACCCTAGGAAAATGCGTCGTTTTTACAGTCAGATGACAGCACAATTGGAGGCATTGAATTTGCGAGTGCACCCTTGGCAGTCGGTGGAGAGCATTCTGGAGGTGGTGGGCTTGGTGGTGAATGCCACTCCCTTAGGTATGGCAGAGCAACCTGCTTCTCCTCTGACGGTGGAACAACTCAAGTTATTGCCACCGGGGGCGATCGCCTACGATCTGATCTACACGCCGCGCCCTACCCAGTTCTTACGGCTGGCAGAGCAGGCAGGCTGTGTAGTAATCGATGGGTTGGAGATGCTTCTGCATCAGGGCTGTGCCGCTTTGGAATTTTGGCTAGAGCGCCCTGCTCCTGTGGAGACGATGCGCCGTGCTCTGTTGACTGCTTTCCATGGCTAGAGTTTGCGCCACTCCTGTTGGTACTCGCGGTCATTTAGCCCAATTGTGCCCGTCAGGTTGTGCTGGCGAATGATCTCATTGAGAGCGGCAATACGGTCTGCAGTGGCAGGGTGGGTACTTAGGAAGGTGGCTCCACTGCCCTGTTCTAGTTTCTCCATGAAGGCGGGCATGGCTTGGGGAGCGAAACCTGCCCTAGCCAAGTTGAATACGCCGCGGCGATCAGCATCAAATTCGTCTTCGCGGCTCCGTGGCAGACGCAGTGCCAACTGTACACCGAGGTTGACTAGGCGATCGTCCTGTACCCCTGCTACGGTGGCAATGCCTCGAGCGATCGCCATTTGGCGCATCTGTTCGAGGGCGTGCTTGCCTGCAATGTGTCCAATCTCATGGGCAATGACACTGGCTAACTGGGCGAGGTTGTCGGCGGCGGCGATGGTGCCCGTATGTACATAGACGAAGCCCCCCATGGTGGCGAAGGCGTTGAGACTGCGGTCTTCCACCACCTGAAAGGTGTAGGGGATGTCGGGGCGATCGCTACTGCGCACTAACAACTGCCCCAAATCCTGTACCAGCTTGTTAGCACGAGAATTGTGGCTAATGCGCACTTGGGTTTTGATTTGGCGATCGATGGATTGCCCTAGCGCCACTTCGTCAGCATCGGACAGGTTGGACAACTGGATGATTTGGATAGCGGAAGGAATAATTCTCAGCAAGTCCCGCCAGTCCAAAGCCTTGACCGCCAAGGGCAGATGGAGACTAATAGCAAAGGTGATCAGAGCTACTAGGCAGAAGGTAAGGCTTCGGCTACCGTAGGTTTGCCACAGTTGGCGGCAGGTGCGTAACATCTTGGCGCTCTTTTCCCAGTGCTAAAATCATAGCAAAAGACGCTAGCGCAAGTTTTCAGTTCCCAGCCTGTTGGTCTTTGCTTGCTGACTTACCTGACGGTATATGATGATGGAGAAGTTTAGCCGACCGTCGAACAGCTTATGCAAGGGATTGATTTTTCTAGCCAATTGCTCATCAGGCGCACTGCCAACATTCGGGTAATTGTTACCCCGCGCTGGAAGGAAGAGATGCAACAGCAGTTACAGGCGCAGGTTAGCCAAGTGGATGGGCAAATCCAGCAGGTAGAAGCACAGGGGCAGAGAATGATTGCCGAAATTGAGCGCCAAAGCCTGAAGCCGTTACCCCCTGAGGTAGTGCGGGAGATTGAAAACATCCGCTTTGAGATGAATCGGCGCAAGTCAGAACTTTTGGAGCAAAAAAACCAGCTTCTGCAACAGCTTAACCAAGTACAAGTGCTGGAGCTGGAGCAAGAAGTAGTGCAGGGTCAGTTAGATACTTTTTGCCCCGTGGGCAAGGGCGATAATTTGATTGCCACTATGCATGTGGATGTGGTACTGCGGGACGGGGTGATTGAGGATATTAAAACTGGCTTCCCGCCCGTCGTTCAGGTGCAGTGATCTCCCAGCGCTTGCGCAGTTTGGTCTATCCTCTGCTGAAACCTAATCGGTTGGCAGTGGTAGAGGCCTGCGTGATTGGGCTGGTAGCGGCCATCGCCTCGGTGGTGCTCAAAGGTACGGTGGGTTGGCTGGGCGGTTGGCGCATTAGTCTGGCAAAGGAGTATCCTGTGTGGGTGGTGCTCCCTGCCTTTGGGTTGGTGGGTGGGGGGGTGGCAGGGTGGTTGGTGCAGAGGTTTGCTCCAGAGACGGCAGGAAGTGGCATTCCCCAAGTTAAAACCGCTCTGGCGCAATTGCCAGTGGTGCTCAACGGGCGCACGGCACTGTTTAAGTTGTTGGCTACTACCCTGACTTTGGGGTCGGGATTTGCCCTAGGACGGCAGGGACCTACGGTGCAGATAGGAGCGGCGCTGGCGGCGCAGTTGAGTGAGTGGGTGCCTACTTCCCCTGAATACTATCGGCAGTTGGTGGCGGCGGGGGCGGCGGCGGGGTTGGCGGCGGGATTCAATGCCCCCCTAGCAGGGGTACTGTTTGTGATTGAGGAACTCCTGCGCGATCTGTCGGGGATCACTCTTACTACTACTATTTTGGCTTCGTTTATTGGTGGGGTGGTCTCGCGCATTTTGGGAGGGCAGGGCTTCAGTCTCGAGATAGAAGTGGGACAGCAGTCGCAGGTTTTACTGCAAGAACTGCCGTTTTTCTTGCTGTTGGGGCTGATCATTGGTCTTTTGGCTAGTTTCTTCATGATGGCGGTGCTCTATAGCATCAAGTACAGCCACAAGTACCTGCCCATAGGGATTACGGGGCGCATTGCTGTTATGGGCTTGCTGTCGGGGATGATTGTCAGTCAACTGCCGCCAGAGTTTAGAGACAGCGCAGGTCTGCAGGGATTGCTGACTTTGGGGTCGTCCCAGTGGCAATTTGCTCTCTTTGCCTTTGTGATGCGGTTTTACCTGACCTTGCTGGCGTGTAGCGCTGAAACTCCAGGGGGATTGTTTGTGCCTACCTTGATCTTGGGGGCGGCGGTGGGGTTGGAGGTGGGACTGGTGGAAAACCTAGTGCAGGGGGTAGGACAACCAGCTACCTATGCTTTTGCGGGTATGGGGGCATTTTTTGGGGCGGTAACCAAGACTCCTATTACGGCGATCGTGATTGTGTTTGAGATGACGCGGGATTTCAATCTGGTTCTGCCCCTGATGATGGCGGTGATTGTGGCGTATGTGGTGGCAGACAAGTTGGTGGCTGGTTCGCTCTACTCCCGCCTTTTGCAGTTGAAGGGCATCAATCTGCCAGAGAGCAACAGGGATGCCCTGTGGTCGGAGTTGCGGGCAAAGGATGTGATGCAAACTAGGGTGGAAACTCTTCCCAGTGATCTCACCTTGGATCAAGCGATTCAGGCATTTGCCCGATCGCACCATCGCGGTTTCCCTGTCCTAGAAGATGGAGTATTGGTGGGGATTATCACCCAGACAGATTTGGCGAGAGCGAGGGAACTGAATTTGGGGGGGGATACCCCAATTCATCAAGTGATGACCCGATCGCCGATCACCGTGCAACCCAGCGATAGCCTTGCCCATGTGCTCTATCTGCTGTCCCACTACAAGCTGTCCCGTCTGCCTGTGCTAGAACACCGCAAGCTGGTGGGGATCATTACCCGTAGCGATATTTTGCGGGTGGAGGCAGACAGGTTGCGATCGCCCCTGGAGTTCCAGTACATTCCTGATCCCTCCTATGTGGTGTATCAAACCCAAGCCCCAGCCATCGGCAAGGGCAGAATACTACTGCCTCTGAGCAATCCCCAAACTGCCCGCCATTTGATCCAGTTGGCACTGGCGATCGCCAAAAGTTACCGCTACGAACTAGAGTGCTTACAGGTGATCCTAGTGCCCAAAAGCCAAGCCACAGCAGAGGCAGTGGTAGAAATTGCTCCCAGTATCGCCCTGCTCAACCTAGCAGAGAACGATCAAGGGGTGCCCGTACATCAGCAAATCCGTGTCGCCCATGAAGTTGCCCCGGCAATTTTGGAAACCATTCAGGAGCGATACATCAATCTCCTGCTCATGGGGTGGCGCAGTCACAGTGGACTGCCGCAATTTATCTTTGGTGATGTGGCAGATACCGCCATTCGCCAAGCCAACTGTGATGTGGTGTTGGTGAAATTCCCCGAGGACTATGACCACAGTCGCCCTATCTGTCGCTGGCTGTTGCCCCTTACCCACGGAATCAATCCCAACTACGCGCCCCAAGTGCTCAATGCCATGATCAGTGCGGAATTTACTAAGGATCAACCAATCACCATCACTCTGGCGCACATCCTATTGGATAGAGAAACTGATCCCCAACTGCCCTATACACTCATCAAAACCGTGCGCAAAAATTTACAGACCCTGCTAGCTCAACTGGATCGGCTGAGGGAAAATCAAGAAGTCATTTCCGAGCTAAATACAATCTCCGTCTGTGCTAATTCCATCACGGCGGGAGTCTTGGACATCGCTCAGCAGGGAAATTACGATGCCATTATGCTCTGCGCCAGCAGGGAAGAAATTTTGCAACCCAACATTAGGGCGATCGCCAAAGAGACCCCCTGTCCCCTATTTTTGGTGCGCACCGCCCACTAAAACACAGGTGCCCCCAGCGGCTTCAATTTTTGCCCGCGCCCCACTGGAGAAAGAATGGGCATGAATCGTGAGGGGAACGGCAATGTCCCCTCTGCCCAAAATTCTTAAATCCCCGTCATTTTGAGTAACGATGCCCTGCTCTAGGAGCAATTCCAGAGTAACTACCGTGTGGGCAGGGAGATGGCTCAAGCGATCTAAATTGACAATGGTAAACTGCTTGGGGTTGACAACTTCAAAATGCTTCAACTTGGGCAATCTCTTGTAGAGAGGCATCTGCCCCCCTTCAAACCCAGGGCGAGTAGAACGCCCAGAGCGAGAATTCTGCCCTCGCATGCCAAAACCACAACTGGCACCTTGTCCTGCGGCAACACCCCGACCTACCCGCCGCTTGCGGCGTTTAGCACCTGATTGGGGGCGTAGTTCATCAATGCGCATAGTACTACTCCTAAGGGTCAATTAAGACTTAGCCAACGGACGATCAAAAATTTGTTCAAGAGGTATTTCCCTTGCCCTAGCCACAGATTTGAAAGTACGCAGGGCAGACAGGGCTTTGATAGCGGCACGGGCATTATTTAGAGGATTACTGGAACCTAATTGTTTCGCCAAGATATTTTTTACCCCTGCCATCTCTAGGACAGTGCGAACTGCGCCCCCAGCAATTACCCCAGTGCCAGGGGAAGCGGGGCGAATGATCACCGACGCACCTACAGCTTCCCCATTGGAAGGGTGGGGGATAGAGTTAGCTTTGGTGAGAGGTACGGTGATCAGATGTTTTTTGCCATCCACTACCCCTTTTTTGACGGCGTTGATCACATCGGCGGCTTTGCCCACCCCTACGCCCACCTGACCTTTTTCGTTGCCCACTACCACAATGGCGCGAAAGCTCAGTTTTTTACCGCCCTTGACCACTTTAGTAACTCGGCGAATTTGCACTACCCGTTCCTGCCACTCGGATTCACGGGTATCGCGAGCGGCTCTCTCAGCACTTTTCTTATCAGTGCGTTTATTTTTGCGCTTCTCTTCCTTGGTTTCACCCTCCACTGGGGAATTTTTGGCTTTTCGTTCTGCCATGACCTGCTCCTTAAAACTCTAAACCTGCACTACGGGCGGCTTCTGCTAGGGCTTTGACCCTCCCATGGTAGAGATTGCCGCCGCGATCAAATACTACTTTAGTAATGCCTTTGGCTAAAGCTCGCTTGGCAACCAGTTCACCCACTTTGGCAGAGGCGAGGCAGTTGGCGGTAGAGTCTAGGCTGTTTTTCAGTTCTGGCTCGTGGGTGGAGGCGGCAACTAGGGTGTGCTGTGCTACATCGTCAATCACTTGGGCAACGATGTGCTTGTTGGAGCGATAGACCGATAGGCGCGGGCGCTCAGGGGTACCAGACACTTTCTTGCGAATGCGCTGGTGGCGGTGGTTCCTTGCTTCTCTGCGAGTTAGTGCCATAGTGGTTGCTCTGATACATTTACGCTGAACTTTCCTGAACATTACTGCTCAAGAAAGCAACGATTGCATCCTGCCCATCACTGGACAAGAAGGCGGTATCCCGCAAAGCTTTAGATAAATTATCCAAAGCGCTTG
>Ga0308417_1003014_pt1 | contig 10906 bp, 10 predicted proteins | sample HotsprSampleOS65_FD_203528 | JGI IMG/M metagenome (GOLD analysis project Ga0308417, IMG submission 203528) | Hot spring phototrophic mat microbial communities from Octopus Spring, Yellowstone National Park, Wyoming, United States - 20090730_OS65 ... | reverse complement strand
CGCCATTCTGATCGTCGTTTCCAACCCGCTCGACGCAATGGTGTATACCGCTCATGCGGTCTCCGGGTTTCCGGCGCAGCGCGTGGTCGGACAGGCCGGCGTGCTCGACACGGCCCGGTACCGGACGTTCATTGCGGACGAGATCGGCTGCTCCGTCGAGGACGTGCATGCGATGCTGCTCGGCGGGCATGGAGATGACATGGTTCCCCTGCCCCGCTACACAACCGTAGCGGGCATCCCGGTGACCCAATTGCTTCCGCCTGGAAAGCTGGACGCGATCGTCACGCGGACCCGCAACGGCGGGGCCGAAATCGTCAACCTCCTGAAGACCGGCAGCGCGTACTACGCCCCGGCCGCCGCCACGATCGCCATGGCCGAGTCCATCCTGCGCGACAAACGGCGCGTGCTGCCGTGCGCGGCGTACTGCGACAAGGAGTACGACGTCGGCGGATACTTTGTCGGTGTGCCGTGCATTCTGGGTCGCAACGGTGTCGAGAAGGTGCTGGAGGTAGAGCTGGACGCGCGGGAGCGCGAGGCGTTTGCGGCCAGCGTCGCCCACGTCAAGGAACTATGTAAGGCGGCGAAGAAGTTCCTGCCACGCTGAGGCCGATTTCGGCGCGACGAACGGTTGCGCCGGTCGACACGGGTAGTAGCCGAAACCCGACGCGGGCAATATGCGAGCCCCCAGGGCGGCGGTATCCGAACCGCCGACGGCGCCCCAAAAAGCCCGAAACGCCGATAGCGGCGGCACCTGAACCCCCGACGCAACGCGGGGGCCAAAACCCGCGGGCACCGCGACGTCGGCCCACGCCCCACACCGGCGTGCGGCAGTCGGCAAGACAGGTTACTCACGCGCCGCTACACCCCCACTGGCGTGCGGGGTGCAAGCGTGCCCCTAAACAATCAGCATCGCGTCGCCATAACTATAGAATCGGTACCGCTCCCCAATCGCCACTTGATACGCGGTGCGGATCAGCTCCGGCGACGCAAACGCCATGACCAGCGCCAAAAGCGTGCTCCCTGGCAGGTGGAAGTTGGTGAGGAGGACGTCCACATTCAAGAACTGAAACGGGGGATAGATGAACAGATCCGTCCACCCGCTGGCTGCTCGCAGATGAGCATGCGCACGCCGACGATCGTCGGTGGCGGAAAACACGCCCGTCGGAGCGGCGCCCGCGCAGCCCATCTCGCCGCTGGACGGGAGTCGAGCCAGCGACTCCAGCACGCGCGTGACCGTTGTGCCGACGGCGATGATTCGACCGCCGTTCAACCGCGTCGCGTGCATCTGCTCGGCGGCGGAGGGGGAAACCTCGAACCACTCCGCCTGCATGCAATGCTGCGCGAGATCCTCAACCTCGATGGGCAGGAAGGTACCGGCTCCCACATGCAGCGTGACTTCGGCGCGCCGCACCCCCCGTCGCGCCAGCTCGTCCAACAGTTCGGTTGTGAAATGCAGGCCGGCCGTCGGGGCGGCCACCGCTCCAGGCCGGCACGCGTACACGGTCTGATACCGCTCTGCGTCGTGACGCTCCTCGGCCTGCCCAGCCGCGTAGTCGCGACGAATATAGGGCGGCAAAGGAGTATGGCCGATTTGCGACAGGAGCACGAGCGGGCCGAGCTCGGGCTCCGGTCGAACACGCCACGCGCCGCGTTCACCGCGCTCCACGATGCGCAGATACACGTCCGCGCCCTCGCAGAGCAGACGTTCACCAACTCGCAGCCGCGCCGTCGGCTTCAGGAGCACATGCCATCCGCCTGAATCTTCATGCAGAAACAGACCCTCGACCCGCCCGCCGGTAGAGCGCCGGGTGAAAAATCGTGCCGGGATGACGCGCGTGTCATTCAGGACCAGACAGTCGTTCGGACGGAAGTACTCCACGCACTCGCGAAACACGCGATGCGCCATCCGCCCCGTGGACCGCTCCAGCACCAGCAGCCGGGATTCGTCGCGGCGTGGAGCCGGCTGCTGGGCGATCAGCTCCGGCGGCAGGTCGTAGTGCAAGTCAGCCAGACGCACTGCGCTTCTCCTTACGGACTTCTTAGCTCAATTGTACTGGCGGGCGGCACCTTGCCGGGCTTGGCGGACGATCTACACGCGGTATACTCCCCGACCTCGGAGCTGCGCTGGCCGTTGCCTCAGGCGTGTTCCGTCACCACCGGCGGGCGGATAGGCGGCTGGAACCGACCGTCGGCACAGGGCTCCAAGCTCCAGCGGTTTCCCGGGTGGCAGACCCATGCGATCACCGCACGTTCAAGTAACGATCAACCTGGACCGGGTTCGCGCGTCGGCGGAGGCCATCCGCCGGCGAACCGGTGTGGCGCTGATTGCGGTTATCAAGGCGGATGCGTACGGGCTGGGAGCACCGGAGGTTGCGGACGCGCTGGCCGGCCTGGCGGACGAATTCGCCTATTTTTCCATTGACGAAGCGCGCGTGGTGGGCCGGCCTGGGTTGACCATCGGGCCACCACTGGGCGACCCAGAGGAATACAGGGCGCTGCGAGTTCGCCCCGCGATTTCCGCACTCGCGGACGCCGAACGGTTTCGAAATCTGCCGGTCGCTATCAAGGTGGACACCACCGGGCAGCGTTTCGGCTGTCCGCCGGAGGAACTCGACGCGCTCGCAGCGCGCTGTAATGTGCGGGACTACTTTGCGCACGCCACGACGGTCGAGGCCGCCCAGCGACTGCGAGCTGCGTGCGGACACCGTGGGCGGCCGATGCATGCGGCGTTGTCATGTCTGCTGGACTGTCCGGCAGCCTGGCTGGATGCCGTGCGGCCGGGGCTGGCCTTGTATCAGGGGGCCGTGCGTGTCACCAGCCGGCTCAACGCGGTCCACACGCCGACGGGGCCCATCGGCTACACGGGCGTCAGCGCGCCGCATGTGGGCGTTTTTCTGGCGGGCTACAGCAACTTCGTGCGGCCAGGGCCCGTGCTGATAAATGGGCGCCGGCAACGGATTCTCGAAGCTGGCATGAACACGTCGTACGTCACGGTCGATCCGACGGACCGGCCTGGAGATGAGGTCGTGCTGCTGGGCGACGGCCTGACCGAAGAGGAACTGGCCGGCTACTTCGGCACCCGGCCACACGAGATTTTGTGTCGGTACACGTCCATGGGCCAGAGGCGGTACCTCGGCGCCGGCTACGCTAGGTGAGGTTCGCCCGGTACCAATCGATCGAACGCCTCAGGCCCTCCGCGAACATGACGCGCGGCTCGTAGCCGAGCACCCGCTTGGCATCGCTGAGGTCGGCCAGGCTATGGCGCACGTCGCCGGGCCGGGCGGGTTCGTACACCGGCTCGATCTGGGTGCCGAGCAGCGTGTTCAGCTCGCGGACGATCGCGTTGAGCGTGGTCCGCTGACCGCAGGCGATGTTCACAACCTCGCCGTGTACCTCGGGCACCTCGGCCGCCAGGACGTTGGCGTGCACGACGTTGTCCACGAAGCAGAAATCCCGTGACTGCTCGCCGTCCCCGTAGATGATGGGCCGCTGGCCTTTCAGCATGCGACTGACGAACGCCGGGATCACCGCCGCGTACGGGCTGAACGGATCTTGCCGCGGCCCGAAGACGTTGAAGTAGCGTAGGGAGATCGTTTGCAACCCGTAGACGTGCGCCCAGCATGCGCAATAGTGCTCGGCAGCCAGTTTGCTGACCGCATAGGGACTCAGCGGCTGGGGCCGCATCTCGACCTTCTTCGGCAGCACGGGCGTATCGCCGTAGGCGCTGCTGCTCGCCGAATACACGAAGCGTCGCACGCCGGCATCCCGGGCGGCAACGAGCAGGTTGAGGGTGCCGGTCACGTTGATTTCGTTGCACGGCAGCGGCTGCTCGATACTCCTCGGCACACTGGCGCGTGCTGCCAGGTGGAAAACGACCTCGATCCCCTGCATGGCCGCCGTGACAATCGCCAGATCGCAAACGCTGCCTTCGACCACCTCGAGCGGCCCGGCAACCCCACTCAGGTTCTCCCGCTTGCCGGTGCTGAAATCGTCCAGAACGCGAACCCTGTGCCCCAGCTCCAGCAGCCGCCGCACCAGGTGGCTGCCGATAAAACCCGCGCCGCCCGTGACCAGGCACAGACCCATACTCAGACCTCCGGCAAGCCGAAGAAACGCACGGCGTTGGCCGTCGTCGTCGTTTCCAGACGCGTGTACTCCTCCCGGCGGAGATCGGCCAGAAAGCGGGCCGTGTGCACCAGCAGCGCCGGCTCATTCGGGCGGACCTTGCGCATAGGTACCGGCGAGAGGTACGGCGCGTCCGTTTCCAGAAGAATGCGGTCCGCCGGAGCGTACCGGGCACTCTCCTGAATCGGCTCGGCCGTGGGAAATGTCACGACACCAGTGAACGACAACCAGCCCCCCTGATCCAGCACCCGGCGCGCAATGGAGCGATCGCCCGAGAAGCAATGAAAGACGACCCGCCCGGTCAGCCGCGGGTGCTCCTTGAGGATGTCGCACACCCGCAACTCCGACTCGCGCGCGTGAATCACGACCGGCAGGTTCAGTTTCTCTGCCAGTTCCAGTTGCCAGCGGAACACCTGTTCCTGCCGCGACCGCGGCGCGAAGTCATAATGGAAATCCAGACCGATCTCCCCCACCGCGACAATTCGGTCCTTGAACTCACCCGCTTGCCCCTCGCCCCGCAGGAGCGCTTCGAGCCGCGCGATATCCTCCCGGTCGGTGCGCCCCGCCTCATGGGGATGAATGGCGGCGATCCAAAACAACTGCCGGTGACGCTCGAGCATTGGCAGGGCCGCTTCCGCATCGGGCAGGTCGATCGTCACGAGCAGAATGCGCCCGACGCCGGCCTGCGCGGCCTTCGCGATGACGTCCGCGGCGCGGGACGCCAGCTCCGGACACGTGAGGTGACAATGGGTGTCGATCAGCATGAAGCTTGTTCACGAACAGGGCCCGGCGCGCGTGTCGCCGTCCGCGGCGCACGGCGGAGGCGGGCCGCGCCGTCACTCCGCGTTCTGTACCTGCTCCTTGATCCGGTCGACGGCGCTCTTGATCTCCACGATCTCGCGGGCGATCAGCGCGTCGCCGGTCTTGGAACCGATGGTATTCGCCTCGCGGAGCATTTCCTGCGCGATGAACTCGAGCTTTCGGCCGGGCGGCTCGGGGCCGTTCATGACCGCCTGAAACTGCTCCAGGTGCGCGTCAAGCCGACTGAGTTCCTCGCTGATATCGCTGCGCTCCGCGTAAATCGACACTTCTTTCAGCAGTTCCTCTTCCGCCAACTGGATGCTGCTGTCGGCAATCAACTGCTGCACCCGCGTCCGGAGCCGATCCCGGTACTCTTCCAACACCCGGGGACTCCGTGCGCGGATGGCGGCCAGCGATCGCCGCACGCGCTCGCAGTGCTCCGTCAGGTCCTGCGCGAGCGCCCGCCCTTCGGTGGCGCGCATGCGGAGCAGGCCCTCCAACGCCGTCCGCACCAACTGGGACAGCACACGCCACTTCTGCTCGCGCTCGACTTCGCCCAGCTCCCGGGGCTGGCAGGCGCCCGGGAGGTTGAGCAACGTGGCCAAGTCAATCGTCAAGCGCGGATCGTCGGCGATCAGAGGCCGCAGGTGCGTAACGTACGCCCGCACCGCCGCCGGGTTGATCTCCGCGGCCGCCTGCGGACTGAGGTCGCGCACGAACAGGCGCAGCGTCACACTCCCCCGGACAATGTGTTGCCGCAGCAGGCGCTCGACCTCAGGTTCGAGAAAGGCGAAATCGTCGGGCAGATGCAAGGTTGCCTTGAAATACCGGTTATTGACGCTGCGTAGCTCGAGATGATACGCCCGCTGACCCTCTTCCAGACGCGCTTCGCCGAAGCCGGTCATCGAATGGATCATCGGACCGCCACCTGGACCTTGCCTCCTGAGACTGCCCAACCCGCCGCGGCACAACCGCACACGAGGTCGCGTGACGCAGTACTCGGCGCCTGGTCCGCGAACCGTACCTGCCTTAGGGATTTCCGCTCGGCGGCGGTGCGGGAGCTTCCGGTGCGGTCGGCGCTTCGCCGGGCGGAGAACCCGGCTCCTCGGAAGGCGGTGGCGTCTCGCCGGCGGGCGGGACCGGCTCCGCCGGCACCGCCGGCTCAGCGGGCGTCGGCGCCGGCGAGGGGGCAGGAGCGGGTGCCGGCGCCCCGGGCTGTTCCCGCGCGCCGAAGTCGATGGGAATCCGCTGCGTTTGTCCTGGTTCGGCGGGCGCCGGAGCCTGTAGCGGCGGTGGCGCGGCCGGTCCCAAACCGGGGGTGGACTGCACGAAGGCGTAGTTCAATGCGACCGTGAACGTCAGCAGAATCACCGCACCAACGATGGTGATCCACGTAAGGACGTCGCCGGTCTTAGCGCCGAAGGCCGTTCCGCCGCCGGCCCCACCGAACGCTCCCGCCAGCCCCACTCCCCGCCCGCGCTGGAGCAGGATCACAATCATTAGCAGGACGGCCACTACGCCAAAAAAGAACGCCAGGATTGTGTGATACCACTGTGCCGCGAGGATCATGGTCGCTCTCGAAATCGTCCCTGCGCCAGCGGCGCCGGCCGCATCGCAGAACCGTCAGTATAACTGCCTATCGCGTCTTTACCAGCGCCGCCTTCACGATGGCGACAAAGGAATCGGCCTTCAGACTCGCTCCGCCGATCAACCCGCCATCCACGTCCGGCTCGCGGAAAATCGCCTCGGCGTTCTCGGGCTTGACGCTGCCGCCGTAGAGAATGCGGACGCCGTCTGCGATCGGCCCGAGCATCTCACGCAGGCCGGCCCGCAGGTGAGCGTGGGCCTCCTGGGCCTGCTGAGGGGTGGCATTTTGACCGGTTCCGATGGCCCAGACCGGCTCGTAGGCTATAACGAGTTCATCTGGGCTCTGAAACGGGATGCCGATGAGATCGGCAGTGATCTGGACGGTCAGCACGTCAAGGGTCTGGCCGGCATTGCGCTCGCTGAGCGTTTCCCCGACGCACAGGATAGGCGTCAGACCGGCCGCCCGCGCCGCCCGAAGTTTCCGGTTGATCGTGCGATCGTCCTCCAGGTGGGCGATTGCGTGCCGCCGCTCGCTGTGGCCGATAATCACGTAGTGCGCTCCGGTGTCCCGGATCATGGCCGCGGAGATGTCGCCGGTGAAAGCCCCGTTTGGTTCGGGGCTCAGGTCCTGCGCCCCTAAACGGATGGAGCTTCCCACCAGCGCCTCAGCGACGGGGAACAGGTAGACCGCCGGCGGACAGACGGCGACCTCAACCCGTTCGCCGACCCCGGCCGCATCGAGCCCAGCACGGATGCCCGCCACCAGGTCGCGGGCGCCGGCGCGATCCAGGTTCATCTTCCAGTTTCCCGCGACCAGCGGCTTGCGCATAAGTATTCTCCTGACTCGTTGCTCAGGCGCAGTCCCGCGCCCCAGGACGTATTCAATGGGGGCGTACCAGGCGTGTCAAATACTGCGGGGCTACTCGTACCGCAGAGCGTCGATCGGATTGAGGCGGCTGGCGCGCCAAGCCGGGTAAAAGCCGAAGAAGACGCCGACGGCCGTCGCAAAAGCAACTGCCACGCCGGCCATCCAGTAGGAAACGGCGACCTCCCACTGGTACTGGGCCGCGACGAAGTGGGCCAGGCCGCAGCCGGCGGCGAACCCGATCAGCCCACCGAGCAGACAGAGCACGATGGCCTCGCACAGGAACTGCCCAAGGATATGCGTGCTGTGAGCGCCGATTGCCATGCGCAGCCCGATTTCGCGGGTGCGCTCGGTGACGGACACGAGCATGATGTTCATGATGCCGACCCCGCCGACGATCAGCGAAATCGAGGCGATGGAGGTCAACAGCAGGTTGAACGTCCGTGTCGCTTCGGCGGTGGCCTCCGCCGTCAGCGAGCGGTCGAAGATGCGGAAGGTGTCTTCGTCCTCGTCGGCCAAGCGGTGCCGCTGACGCAGCAGCGCGCGGATCTGTTCCCGGGCCACGGATAGCGGTACGCCCGGCCGTGCCGCGGCAAAGAGCGTGCCGGACGGCTCGTTGCCGGCGATCAGCCGCTGAAACGAGGTAAACGGAAAGAGAATGACGTCATCGAAGTCCCGGCCGTCACTGCCGACGCCCTTGGACTCGAGCAGTCCGATCACCTCGAAAGCGACGCGGTTCACCCGGATCGTCTGCCCGACCGGGTTCATGGCGCCGAACAGCTCGCGGGCGGCGGTCGTTCCCAGACAGCACACCTTGGCCCGCAGCTCCATTTCCTCCATCGTAAAGGGTCGGCCCACGCTGCACGGCCAGCGCCGGATGTCGAAGAAGTTCGGATAGACCCCCATCACCGCACACTGGTAATTACCGAAGGCCGAGATCACCTGCGCCCGCACGCGATTCGTGGGCGAGGCGGCCCGTACCGCCGGGCACTCCCGCATGATCGCTTCGGCGTCGTCGCGGGTCATGTTCGGCGGAGTCGCCCGGTCACGATGGACGCCGCCGCGGTCCGTCCCCACGTACCAGATCGTCAGCCAGTCGTCGCCGATGGCCGCGATCTCACGCTCGACGCGGCGCTGGGCGCCGGCCGCCACAGCCACCATGGCGATGACCGCCGCGATGCCGATGACGATGCCAAGCACCGAGAGCGCAGTCCGGACCTTGTTCTTGCCGAGGCTGTGCAGGGATTCGGCCAAGACCGTAAGCAGGCCCATGTCACGCCGCCTCACTGCCCGCAGCGGTATCCCGCACAATCCGGCCGTCACGGAACGTCACCTGGCGTTGGGCATAGGCCGCGACGTCTGGCTCATGAGTAATCAGAACGACGCTGACACCGGCCTCGCGGTTCATGGCTTGCAGCAAAACCATGATTTCGCGGCTGGTCGCGGTGTCCAGATTGCCGGTCGGCTCGTCAGCCAGCACGACGGCGGGGCTGGTCACCAGCGCCCGAGCGATGGCCACGCGTTGCTGTTGCCCGCCGGAAAGCTGGTTCGGATGGTGCTTCAACCGATCGGCCAAGCCGACACGGGCGAGCATTTCACTGGCCCGCCGGCGTCGCTCCCGCCGGCCCACGCCCTGATAGGCCAGCGGTAAGGCCACATTGTCCAGGATGCTGGTGCGCGGGAGCAGGTTAAAACTCTGGAAGACGAACCCGATGCGTCGGTTGCGCAAGTACGCGAGCTGTCGGCGCGAAAGACCGGCGACGGGCTGCCCTTCAAACGCGTACCAGCCCCGATCCAAGGTGTCTAGACACCCAACGATGTGCATGAAAGTGGACTTTCCGGACCCACTGGCCCCGGTGATCGCGACGAATTGCCCGGGCGGAATGCTCAGCGTCACCCCGCACACCGCGGGCACCTCGATCTGGTCCAGGTGGTAGGACTTCCAGGCATCCCGAATGTCGATGAGCGGCGTAACCATCACATCCTGGGCATACGCTGGGCCGGCGGTCGAGCCGCCACGCGACCACGGATTTGCTGTTCGACCACCACCTTGTCGCCCTCGCGCAACGGGCCGGCACGAACCTCCGTAAAGCTGCCATCGTTCAGGCCGAGTTCGACCGGCACCTCGACCAGCGCTCCGTTTTCCAGGCGGTACACGCGCGGCCGCACGGGCTGACCACGCCCGGGTCGGTTCCAGGTCACCTCGGTGTCCGCCTGCGGGTTGAAGCGCAGGGCTGCGTTCGGAACGAGCAGGACGTCTTCGGCCCGGGCCACCTCGAACAGAATCGTCGCCGTCATGCCCGGCCGCAGCGCAAGGTCCGGGTTATCCACGTTGATCAGCGTGGTGTACGTCACCACGTTGTCCACCACGGTCTCTGCGTAGCGAACCTGCGCCACCGTGCCCCGGAAGCGGCGCTGCGGATACGCATCCACCCGGAATTCCGCTTCCATGCCCTCGTACACTTTGCCGATGTCCGTCTCGCTGACCGCCGCGTTGACCTGCATCTTGGTCAGATCATTCGCAATCGTGAAGAGCGTCGGCGCCTGGAGCGACGCCGCCACCGTCTGACCCGCGTCCACATCCCGCGAAATGACCACGCCATCAATCGGCGAACGGATGATCGTCTTGCCCAGTTCGATTTCCGCCGCTCGCCGATCGGCTTCGGCGGCCTGCAATTCGGCTTCCGCCGCATGCAGCGCGGCGACCGCGGCGGCCTCAGCGGCCTTGGTGGACTGAAGCTCGAAATCCGAGGCCGCTTGGCGAGCAAAGGCGGCCTCAATGCGCTCACGTTCCAGCCGCGCGGTCGTCAACCGGGCCGCGGCCTCCTCGACACGGGCCCGCGCCACCGCGACCGCCGCCGTTCGCTGCTCAAGCTGGGCCTTGAAGCGATCCTGGTCGAGCTCGGCCAGGATGAAGCCCTGTTCCACACGCTGGTTGAAGTCCGCGTACCAGCGGGTGACCGTGCCGCTCACCTGCGAGCCGACGAGCACCTTCATCAGCGGTTGCACGGTGCCCGTGGCCGACACGGTGGCCACGATCGTGCCGCGCCGCACCTCGGCCTCCTTGTAGGTGACCGCCGGCGCGGGAGAAATCCAGCGCTGATACCCGTACCAACCCCCCGCGCCCACAACCAAAACGGCGACGACGGCAACAACCAGCGCACGCACGGTACTCATCACCGCCTTCTTTCGAACTGTTTATTCTACGTCGCCGCACAGTCTCAGCCAATGCAGAGCTGTCTTGCGTAGCCCGGGGGCGCGCCCCGGCCTTGGTCGGCGCCGCGCGACCATCCTGGGCAAAGCGACCACCCACCCCTTCCGTCGACGGTGGCCGCGGTGGCGACCACCAACGGACGCTGCGGGGGTTGCTGGAGCTTGTCGCATCACGGGTTACACTGGGGCCGCCATGGCTGAACCTCTTGATGCTGTTACGCCGTCCCTCGACGCTCCGGTTCGCTGCCACGCGTCACGTTCGTATCTGGTGTGCAAAGCGCTGTGCGACCGGTTGGCGGCTCTCCTGGCGCTGGT
>Ga0308417_1003013_pt1 | contig 10908 bp, 7 predicted proteins | sample HotsprSampleOS65_FD_203528 | JGI IMG/M metagenome (GOLD analysis project Ga0308417, IMG submission 203528) | Hot spring phototrophic mat microbial communities from Octopus Spring, Yellowstone National Park, Wyoming, United States - 20090730_OS65 ... | reverse complement strand
GAACGACAACTGCCAAGCAGACTGTATAATCATGATCGAGCCTCGCTGGGGCGAATAAGATGCGATTGTTCAACATCTTAAACGTTCCGGCAGGCTCATTTGTTCCCCATGTCTTGAATAATCCGGGCAATCGTCGCGGCCGGTTCATACTACCATTGAAGAACCAGACCGGTAAATATCGTTTTGTTCGATAAACTCGCCCGATGACCGAATCGACGCCGATGACGCTTTCGCTGGGGGCCGACCTTTCGGGCCGGAAGATCGGCGATTTTCAACTCCTGCGGCGCGTGGGCCAAGGGGCGATGGCCGAGGTCTATCTGGCCGAACAGCAGCAGCTTCGCCGTCGGGTGGCCGTGAAAGTGCTCAAGCCCGAGTTCGCCCAAGACACGAACTACATTCGCCGGTTCGAACGCGAGGCGCAGGCGGCCGCCGCGCTGGTTCATGCGAATATCGTGCAGATTTACGAAGTGGGGCGGGCAGGCGATCTGCATTACATCGCACAGGAATACGTCGAGGGGTCGAATTTGCGAGATTGGCTGGTTCGGCACGGGCCGCCCGACTTGCCCCATGCTCTTTCCATCATGTGCCAAACCGCGGCCGCGCTGGCGAAGGCGGGCGAGGCCGGCATCGTCCATCGCGACATCAAGCCGGAGAACATCCTGATCACCCGCCAAGGCGAAGTGAAGGTTGCCGACTTCGGGCTGGCGCATTTCACCCGCGAGAACCGGCAAACCCATCTGACCCAAGCGGGCATCACGGTCGGCACTCCGCTCTATATGAGCCCGGAGCAGGTGGAAGGCAAACCGCTCGATCATCGCAGCGATTTGTACTCGTTCGGCGTGACGTGCTACCACATGCTTGCCGGCCAGCCGCCGTTCAGCGGGGAAACCGCATTGGGCGTGGCGGTTCAGCATCTGCGCAACGAGGCTAAGCCCCTGGAGAGCCTCCGCCCCGATCTGCCGCCGACGTTGTGCCGGCTGGTGCATGGGCTGCTGGCCAAGGCGCCGCAACAACGGCCCGCGTCGGCCCGCGCCGTGCTCCGCGAGTTGCGGCGGTTGGAACGGGAGTGTTGCGGCGGGGCGTGGCCCGATGAATTGCCCGCGTTGGAATCGTTGGGCAGTCCCGAACAAGTCGACGCCCGTTTGGCCGCCACGCAAGAACTGGGGCGGCTGATGGCCACGCAAACGCTCAGACGCCGGCGGCAGTGGCGGCAGACGGTGCTTTGGATCTCGGCGATCGCGGCCGCAACGCTTGCGAGCATGGCGATCGGCATGAAGCTGTTCCAGCGGCCGCCGTTGCTTGCCGATGCCTTGGAGCCTGCTCCCCGCGTTCCCGTTCAAGCGAATGTCATGCGGCAATGGTATTGGGCCACGCAAGAGGGTACGGCCGAGGCATGGCGCAGCGTGATCGAACATTTTCCCGATCAGCGATACTACGTCGAACGCGCCAAACAGCAGTTGGCCCTGGCCTACCTGCAAGAAAAGAACCTCGATGAAGCCGCTCGCTTGTTCGAGGAACTGGCCGATGCCGGTCAAACGCAACGCGAGCTATCGGCCTTCGGGTTGGCGGGCTGCTACCTGGTCGCAGTGCAGCGGGGACGAACCGCGGAGGCGGAAGCCGCGCTGACGCGGCTTTGGCCGTTGCGGCAATCGCTTCAGCATCCGTCGATGAAACGGCTGCTTGCGGCCGAGTTGCGCCGCAATGCCGAGGCCTTGGGAACCGAGGGCGTCAAATGGAAACGCTGGCTCGATGAGCAAATGCTGCCGAACGGCTGAACGACGGCCGTTCGGGCCGGATTATCGCGTGCAGGCAGCGACGGGCGGGAGGTCCAAACCAGTCAAAGGCATTCAAATTCGAGACAAGGAAAGAACAGGAGCCATGCCGATCAAGACGTGGGTGTTGGCCGATGCGGATCACGGAGTGTTTATCGATCACTGCGCTTTGGGAGCGGGCGAATTAGGACTGCCGGACTGCTCGGTGGTTAAACGCACGCTGCACGTGGGGGTGCGTCGCGGCGTGGACATCATCGAGGTATCTTCGAAGGCGGTTCACTGCGTGATTGTGCCCACGCGAGGAATGGGCATTTGGCGCGCCGAAAGCAACGGCGTTCCGCTCCGGTGGAAGTCGCCCATTCACGGACCGGTCCACCCCAGCCTGGTGCGGCTCTGGGAACCCAGCGGCATCGGCTGGCTCGACGGGTTCGACGAGTTCTTCGTCCGCTGCGGCCTGGAAAGCAACGGCGCGCCCGAGTTCCATCCCAACGGCGTGCTCCGCTATCCGCTGCACGGGCGAATCGCCAACACGCCGGCGCACAGGGTCGAAATTCACGCCGACAGCGATGCCGGCCGGCTGACGGTTTTGGGCGTCGTGGACGAGGCCCGGCTGTTCGGGAACAAGTTGCGCTTGAATGCCGCGATTTCCATCCAGCCGGATTCGCCGGCCATCGAAGTCTGCGACACGATTTCGAATCTCTCGGCGATCGACAGCGAATTGGAGCTGCTCTACCACATCAATTTGGGCGTGCCCCTGCTCTCGCCGGGGGCCAAGGTGCTGTTGCCGCTCGATCGGCTTTGCCCGCGCGACGAAGTGGCCGTGGGCAACCTGCCCGAGTGGGATGTGTACGGTCCGGAAACCCCCGGGGCGCCCGAGGCCGTCTTCTTCTGTACGCTCCGCGGCGATGCCGAGGGCCGCACCCAGGCGATGCTGAAAAGCGCCGACGGAAGCCAGGCCTGCCGCCTGCATTTCAACCTTCGCCAATTGCCGTTCTTCACCCTGTGGAAGAATCGGCTTCCGCCGGAAGACGGCTATGTTACCGGGCTGGAACCGTGCATCAACTTTCCCAACCCGCGGTCGTTCGAGCAAAGCCGCGGCCGGGTCGATGCCCTTTCGCCCGGCGATTCGCGCGTCTTCGAGATCCGCATTGAAGGGCTGGCCGGTGCAGAGTCGGTCGATACGGCCGCCGCGGAAATCGCCGCCTTGCAGGGCGAAGTACCGCCGGAGATCGTCCGTTCCCCGGATCCCAACTGGTCGGCGTGATTAATTATCGGTCGGCGTGATCGAAATTTCGGCGGTCGTTCGGTTGCCGGCGAAGGTCGCCGGGTGCGCGGCAACCGCCCGCCCGGCCGCTCGGCCCAATGAAAAACAGCAGCCGCTATGACACTGATCTACCGCGACGACTTGTTCCTGGCCCATGAAACGGGCGATCATCCGGAGTCGGCCGATCGCATCCGCGGGATTCCCGCCCATTTGGAGCGATTGGGGCTCTTGTCTCAATGCACGTCCGTCGCCGCCCCGGAAGTGGATCGGCGGCGACTGGGGCGGATTCATACTCGCGGCTACATCGACGAGGTGTGGGCCTATGCGAAGTCGGGCGGGGGACATATCGAGGCCGATACCGTCGTCAGCCCGCAAAGCTATGAAGTCGCTCTCCATGCCGCCGGCGCGGCCTGCGACGCTGTCGAACGAGTGCTTCGCGGGGAAGACGCATCGGCCCTGTGCCTCGTTCGTCCGCCCGGACACCATGCTCTGATGCGCCGTGCGATGGGCTTTTGTCTGTTCAACAACGTCGCCGTGGCGGCGCGAACGGCGGTCGATGAACTCGGCCTCGGCCGAGTGCTCATCGTCGATTGGGATGTCCATCACGGCAATGGCACGCAGGCGGCGTTTTGGGAGGACCCGCGCGTGGGGTTCTTCTCCGCGCATCGCTCGCCCTTCTATCCCGGCACCGGCGACGAAGACGAAATCGGCGAGGGCGACGGGCTGGGCGCCACGCGCAATCTGCCGTTTGCCTACGGTACGCCGCGGCAAACGTATCTTCAGCGATTCCGCAATGAGCTTGAAAACTTCGCCGACCGGATTCGCCCCGAACTCGTGCTGATCAGCGCCGGCTTCGACACCCATCGGCTCGATCCGGTGGGCGGGCTGGGCCACGAGACGGAAGATTTCATCACGCTCACCGAAATGGTTTACGACATCGCCGATGTGCACGCCCGGGGCCGCGTGGTGAGCGTCTTAGAGGGCGGCTACGATCCCAAACTGCTGGCGGAAGCCGTGGCGGTCCATCTGCAAACGATGCTCCGACGCCAACCGAAGAGTCCGCCGGCCTGACTCCTCGCCCCAGGTCGGCAACGCCGCCGGCCGACCGGTACTTCCGTCCCCGGCCTGTTGGGCTTCGCAAAACCAAGGGACGCAGGCGCCCCAAATTTAGCCCGACTTGCTTCCACGTGATTTGCGAAGATCGAAAAACCCGCTCCCGCCGGCTGCGGGAATTCTTGCCGCGAGAACCGCAAATCGATACTCAAACGGCACGCGGGCGCGCAGGACGACCCCTGCGCACCCGACCGGCGTGCACGCAATTGCGCTGTCTGGTGCGGCGCGCGGACTTGTGCCGTCCGAGCTACGCGGGGATCTCCACCCAGCGGCCTTCGCGGGCGCTTTGCAAGATGCACTCGCATACCCGTTGCGTTCTCAGGGCCGTGCGCATCGTCGGCTCGAATTTCGGGCCGCCTTCGAGGCTCGCCAAGAAGTCGGCAAAGCTGTTGATGAACGTGTGCTCGTAGCCGATCGTGCAGCCGGGCACCCACCAGTTCTTCATGTAGGGATGCTCGAAATTGGTGACGTGGATCCGCTGCCAGCCGGTGAGATGATCTTCGATTTTCTTGCCGGTGGTCGGATCGGCATAGCGGAAATACTGGAGAATGTGCGGATCTTCCAGATCGAAGAACACCGCGCCGTTCTCGCCGTTGAGTTCGAAGGTGTTGTAATTCTTCCGCCCGCGAGCATAACGGGTGCTTTCGAAGGTGCCGATCGACCCGTTGGCGAATACGGCCAGGAACATGCAGGCGTCGTCGATGGTTACCGGTTCGATCTTGCCCGTCTCGGCGTGTTTTCGCTGCTTGATGAACGTTTCGGTGTAGGCCACCAATTTGACGATTGGGCCATTGAGCCACTCAGCCGTGTCGATCGAATGGGCCAACAGGTCGCCGGTAACGCCCGAGCCGGCCACTTTGGCGTCCAATCGCCACAGGGCCATGCCGCCTTGGGGCACGTCGGCCGAGATCGTGTAGTCTTGGTTGTACGTGGCGCGATAGTGGAACGGCCGCCCGATGCGGCCCTCCTCGATCACCTGCTTGGCCAGCGAGATGGCCGGCACGCGGCGGTAGTTGAACGACACCATGTTGGGCACGCCGGCCCTTTCGACGGCGGCCACCATCTCTTCGCCCTCGGCCAAGTTCATCGCCAACGGCTTTTCGCAAACGATCATCTTGCCCGCCTTGGCCGCCTCGATCACGACATCGTGGTGCATGTTGTTCGGCAGGCAGACGTCGACCAAATCAACGTCGTCGCGCTGAATCGCCTTGCGCCAATCGAGTTCGATCGACTCGTAGCCCCAGGCATTGGCGAACTTCTCCAACTTGTCTTTTTCCTCGGGCCGAGCGACGGCCACCTTGAGCACCGGCCGGTGTTCGCGGGGGAAGAAGTGGTTCACTTGCAGCCATGCGTTCGAGTGGGCCCGGCCCATGAACCCACAGCCCAACACAGCAATCCGCAGCGGTTTCGACATGACGGTACTCTCCTTGCAATTCAGTGTTCTTATGCCAATCTCGAGCCGGAGCAGCGATTCACGGCAGCGATTCTCCCTCGGCGATCGCGCCGGCCTTCACAAGGGAACGCGCTATTCCAGCATGCCATCCGTATCAGCTTGTGCTGACCAATCCGTTTCGCTCAACGGCCCATTGACCGAGCCGGTTCCAGTGAGTCGTTTCCGCCGAGCCGCTGCATGCGTCGTTCGTGCCGGCACGCCGGGATGCGGCGGCGCGGCAAGCCAGCAACGCGGCTCGATCGCTCCCGTCGCTCGGGGCGAACGGGGGCATTCGCTCATTCGTCCCATCCGTGGCGATCGCGCACCTCGACCATCACTCGGAGGATTGAATCCCATGTTTCGCGCTGCATCATCACGGCGTTGGGAAACATGCAGCCGTCCCAGCAAATGTGTTTGATGCGTTCAACCGGCTTGCCCGTAGGCTCGCGCAGCCAGAACCCGGCATGATAGGGAATGTCGAGCTTACCGCCGGCGGCGTTGGGCAGGCAATGCCGGCCGGTCTTGTCGTGCGACCCGGAACCATGCACGGTTCCGTCGTTCTGCGCGATGTGCAGGTCGATCGTCCAGGGCCGCAGGGCGTCGGTGAGCTTCTTGTAGGCCGCATCGAATGCCTCGCGATCGTTCCAATCGAAGCCGGATGGCACGATGGCGTCTTCCGGTGCGTTGTAGCCCATCAGATAGAGCAGCGTATGGGCCATGTCGGCCTGAAAGCCCAGGGTTTGCGGGCGATCGACCATCTCGAGCAACTGGACCATCCGCCGCCAGCTATGCATTCCGCCCCAGCAGATTTCGCCTTCGGCAGCCAGCGTTTCGCCGTGGTCTTCCGCGATTTTGCAGGCCTCGCGGAAGGTCTCGGCGATGCGTTTCTGGTTTCCTTCCGGGTCGTCGTACCAGGCGGCGGTTCCGCAAGCCGAATCGATGCGCACGTGGCCGTGCGGGCGGACGCCCATCTCGCGGAGCTTCATCGCCACGCGGCAACCCTTCTTCACCTGTTCGAGGAAGGCGCGGCGTCCGTCGTTGGGGTCCATCGCCGAGCCGCCGCCGGTGGGCGGCCAGATCGGCGCGACAACGGTGCCCACATCGAGGTTTCTGCCGCGGGCTTTGTCGGCCAGCTCCTTGATCGCATCGTCGCTTCGCACCGTCGAATCGATGTCGATATGCGGCAGATAGAGGAAGAGGTCGAACCCGTCGAACTTGATCCCCTCGAACTCCGCGCCGGCCGTCAGATTGAGCATCGTGTCTAGATCAATCGGCGGTTCTCCGCCGTCGCCTTTGCCCACGACGCCGGGCCAGGCCGCGTTGTGCAACTTGGGAAACCGATGCTTGTGTTCCGCCATTTTTCGTCTCCGAGTTGTTCCGCAACAGAAGACTCCGCAACAGAAGACAACGACTTGTTGGGCCTCGCCGAATCAAGCGGCGCGTTCGGCCCCGAGATTCAACAGACGTGCGGCGACATGGTTCGCAAAAGATCCATAGATAGAAATCCGAGGCCGGCCGGTCAGGGCGATCAACCGCGCCCCGACCGGCGGAAGACCATAACGACCAGGAACGCCGCGGATCGTTGCACCCCGAGTTTCGCAAGCGTTCGATCTACTTCTTCTACTTCTTGCGATGGTCGCCGATGCTGGGCATCTTCGTGTGGACGTTCGGGCCGAAGTAGCGGAGCCCCACCAGCGGCTCTTGGCCGATGTTCTCGATTTCCACGCCGCGGGTGGCCGCTTCGTGGCTGATAAATACCTCGTCCCACGTTTCTTCGCCGAAGCGGATCATCGCCGGTGTTTGCAGTATCAGTTTGCCGATGCGGCCGGTTCCCTGCATGGTGATCCAGCCGGAAGCGCCGGGATCTTTCAACACGCATTTGCAGCCAGGCTCGACGGTCAGTTCCTTGGCCGAGACGAGCTGTTCGCCGTCGAAGTGCCCGTAGTCGATCCAGCGGTCGGTGTAGCCCGGCCCCGAGCAGTCGGGATCCACGATCGGCTCGACGTAGTTATGTTCCTTGAAATACGGATCGACGTTCTTTTCCCAGTCGAGCTGTTCGATGATGAAGTCAAGGTCGTGGTGCTTTTCTTGGGGCACGTCTTTGACGAGCAGATCCCAAGGCACGGGGCGACCTTCGACCAGCGATTGGTACATGCCGAATACGTCGCTGCCCCACTGCGGCTCGTAGGTGCACATCGACCCCGGGGCGTGGAGCACGCCGGCGGGAATCATCCACCCCGTGCCCGGCTTCAGCCGATACGCCTTGGAAAGATCGAGGATGCCGTTATCGCCCTTGTTCCAGTTTTCCAGGCAGCGGCGAACATCGTCTTTCGTGGTGCCGGGTTCCAAGCCCATAAAGGTGTAGTCGAAATGGTTCTCCGCGTTGTTCAATTGCGGCGGGAAGTAGTAGCACTCGGGCTTGCCCTGCTGCTTGGTCAATGCGGCGTGCTCGTGCCGCTGGTGCATGTGGTGAGGGATAGGCCCCATGTTGTCGAAGAACTTGGAATAAACCGGCCAGCGGCGATACTTCTCCCAGATCGCCGCGCCGATCAGACGCGGGCCGGCCTCGGCCACGGCGTCGCGCAACAGGAAACGCTGGCCCTCGAAGACACACCACGAGAGGCCTTCGTCCCAGGCGCGGTTGTCGTTGGCCGCCTCGGTGGTGCTGGCGAACCAGCGTTCGTCGATGCCGCCGCGATGCGTTCCCAGGGCGTACCAGTCGGTCGGCGCCAGCTTGATCCGCTTGCCCGGCTGGAGAAAGCTGCGCGGCACCCAGGTCGGCGTCAGCCGCAAGATGCCTTCGCCGGCATCCAGCGCGCGTTCAACAATTGCGCCCACGTTATCCGACTTGACGATGGTCGATGCACACATGGTTGGAGCACTCCGCTGGCTGTAGAAAAAACGGCGATCTTGGCCCAATACCGCACCCGGCGACGGCAAACCGCGCCGGCGATGCTCTGTTTTACGGCCTGCCTAATCCGTTGACAAGTGCCGCAAGTCGTGCGCGGCGCCCGACTCGGCCCGGCATCCATCTGGGCATCCATCGGGAGGGTCTCGCAGGGCCTTTGGCGGCATTCCGGCGTCGCAGGGTTGCAGCCCGGTTTGCCGTCATCAGGGCCTTGCTCGTAGCTCGGCCTCACTCTTGCGGCCTTAGTCGCATGGTGCGGTTTTGCAGCCGCAGTCCGATCGTATTGGCTGGGCAATCTGTGCGGATTCCGGAAGCCGGAAGCTTCGGCCCGGCCGGCGCCGTCGGGCCCGGCCCGTTGTTCGCGCCGCAAAAAGGCGCTAAGATAATGGTAGGATCGTGATCACTGGCATGCAGCGTTGGAGCGCCCCGTTGACGGAACAGACAAAACAGAAACTTTTGGTTGTTTGCGATTCGGCGGACGACGTTTCGGCCCTTTTGCCGCCGATGCCCGACGGCGCCGAGTTGGTTGTCGTGCAGAACCCGGTCCGCGGCCTGGCGATGATCGCCCGCGATCAGTTCGACGGGGTGTTCATCAGCGCCAAGCATTTGAAGCGCGCGATCGACCTGGGGCGGCTCGTCCAAAACGAACGCGTTCTCGAAGGCATGCCCGACGGCGTCGTGTTGCTCGATCAAGACAATCAGATCATCTATAGCAACGGGCGGCTGTGCGAATGGTGCAAGCAGGAACAGGTCGTCGGGCAGAACTTCTTTAGCGTGTTGGATAGCCCGGAAATCCTCGGCCCCGATTTCTGTCCCTTCCGGACGGCGTTGGCCACCGGGCAAAGCACGGGTTCGACGCTGCGGACCGCCAACAATCACTACTTCCGCATCCACGCGGCGCCGCTGACGACGGAGGCGGGGCCGCTGACCCATCTGGTGGTGACCCTGCGCGATGTTACCGACGAGGTTCATCAGCAGCAGAAACTGGCTGCCATTCATCAAGCGGGCGCGGAGCTTGCCGACCTGACGCCCGAGGAACTGCTTCAGATGTCGGCACGCGACCGCGTCGAGCTGCTCAAGTCGAACATCATCCACTTCACGAAAGACCTGCTCAATTTCGAGGTGATCGAGATCCGGCTGCTCGACCCGAAGACGCGGCGTCTGATGCCGTTGCTCAATGTGGGCATGACGCCCGAAGCGGCGCAACGCGAGCTGTTCGCGCTGCCGCAGAACAACGGAGTAACCGGATTCGTCGCTGCGACGGGCAAAAGCTACCTGTGCGAAGATACGACGGAAGACCCGTTGTACCTGGAAGGCATTCGCGACGCGAAGAGTTCGCTCACCGTGCCGCTGATCCTTCACAATCAGGTGATCGGCACGTTCAACGTCGAGAGTCACGAACCCCACGCATTTTCTGAAAGCGACTTGCAGTTCCTCGAGATTTTCGGCCGCAACGTGGCCGTGGCGCTGAACACGCTGGAGTTGCTGGCGGCCGAACAGGGACGAGTGACGGCGGAGGCGGTCGAAGTGATCCACAGCGCCGTAGCGCTGCCGGTCGATGAGATTCTCAATGAGGCGGTGAACGTTATGGAGCGCTACATTGGACACGACCCCGATGTGGTCGATCGGCTCAAGCGGATCCTCCGCAACGCCCGCGACATCAAGCAGCTCATCCAGCAAGTGGGGCGTCGGATGGCGCCGGTCGAAGCGCACCCGCAAGCGGTCCGCGAAAACCCGTATCCGAAGCTTGTCGGACTGCACATCCTTGTGGTTGACGACGACGAGACAGTGCGGATCGACTCGCACAATCTGCTGGAACGATACGGCTGCGTGGTGGAAACGGCCCACGACGGCGCCGAAGCGATTTCCATGATCAAAGGCTTGGGCGACGAGGTGTACGACATCGTGATCTCGGCGTTCTATCTGCCCGATATGTCTGCATACGACTTGCTTCTGAAGTTGCAGGAAATCGCCAAATCGACACGGCTCATCCTGATGAGCGGCTACGGCTACGATGCAGGCCACGTTTTGGTCAAGTGCCGCCGCGCCGGGCTGCCTTCGGGTGCGGTCTTGGTGAAGCCCTTCCGTCCGGCCCAATTGCTCAGTGTGGTTCAGGCCTTTGCGGAACCGTCTTCGGCCGGTGCCGGGCCGGCGGAATCCCAGGCGTGATTCTTACGCACCAGACCGGGAACATCGCGGCCTTTCGGACGCCGTATTCTGCCCAACCGGATCAATCGGCGGCCGCCCCGGAGCTATCGATTCCGATCCGGCCAAATTCTTGAAGACACCTGTTGCCACCGCTCCCGCACAGGTGGTATGCTACCCGACGTTGCGGCGACCGCCGGGGTCGTCGGCGGGGACAAGGGCCTCGTATGGGTTCCAAGGCTTCGCGTTTTGTTTCATTTGTGTAAGGGCGCTC
>Ga0308417_1003012_pt1 | contig 10910 bp, 6 predicted proteins | sample HotsprSampleOS65_FD_203528 | JGI IMG/M metagenome (GOLD analysis project Ga0308417, IMG submission 203528) | Hot spring phototrophic mat microbial communities from Octopus Spring, Yellowstone National Park, Wyoming, United States - 20090730_OS65 ... | reverse complement strand
GGCCCGCTTCAACGAGCACGCCCTGGCCACCGCCTTGCTGGCCGACAGGATTGTGCAGAAGATCCCCGCCGAATACCCCGAAGGGGCTTTCGCCGCAGGCCTGTTGCATGACCTCGGCCGCCTCATGATCGCCACCGCTCTGCCAGAGGAGCACCTCCGCATCCACGCCATGTACGCCGCCAGCGGGAAGCCTTTGGAGCAGTGCGAGTACGCTCACATCGATATCTCCCACGCCGAACTCAGCGCCGCCGCGCTGGGCAAATGGAACCTCCCCGCCCCCATCCAGAAAGCGGTCCTGTACCACCATCAGCCCGATCTGGATCCCGCGCGCCACACTTTACCTCATTCCTCGCTCAGTCTGGTGGTGGCTGTGGCGAACGCCGTAGCAAACGCCACCAGCCATGCCATCACCGACCAGGACGAGCAAGGGGCGCCGGATCCGAAGGAGTCCTTCTCCCGGCTGAAACTCGCCCATGACACGGATGCGATTCTCGCCTCCTTCGAAGAAGACCTGCAGCCTCTGAAAGCCTCGCTCTGAACCGCGTTCCTCCGCGTGCTCGCCGCCGCCCGCCGGAGCAAGAACGGGCGCCGGGGCGGAAGCCGTCCCGCTCCGGACAACAAGGCGCCCGGGCGGACCCGCCGCAGGAAACTCCACACGCAGAGCAGTCCGTTGCCCCGGATGCTGCGTCTCACAGGATCCGCTCTGCCGGTCCGGCGCTCTCGGTCACGCGGATGCCGCGCTGTTCAAGTTGTCCCAGAAGCGCGCGGCAAAGATGCTCGTCGAAACCGAGCACTTCCGGCGCGTGGACGCCGGGCCGCCGGAACCGGCCTTCCAGAATGAGGCGGGCGGCGGCCGTGGCGGTAAAGCCGGTGGTGCGGGCCATCGAGAGAAGGCCGTTATCTGCGTCGAAATGGTCGAACAGATCGAGGGAAAAACGCACGGCAACTCCGTCCGCCGAGAGCCCCTCGAACAGCAGCCGCATGACGGTGATGTCGGCTTCGCCAGGCAAGAAGCGCCACGCGCGGCGGCAGACAGTCTCCAGCGCCGGCCGCACGTCGGGCGCGAAAAACCCGGCGTCCCGCAATTGCAGAATGAATTCGTAATGGCGCGGGTGCCGGAGCGTCTTTTCCACAAGCGTCGGCACTTCCGGCAGAGACGCGAGCAAGGTGCGGATGCCGTCGGTGTGGAAAGCCACCAAGGGGCCGGCCGCGGGGAATTCGACGGTCTCCGCGCCGGAGAGCGGTTCCACCGTGACAGGCTGGCCGCCGATCCGGAACCGGCACGGGCGCGTGTATTCGTCGATCACGCTTTCCGCCGCGAAGGGGTTTTTGTAAAACCAGGGCGGTTGCGGGTGGCGCGGCAGCCCGCCGACGTAGCAGACGTAGCGGTCGAGGCGCGCCAGGCGGTGGCGGGCGGCGTGAGCAGCCAGAATGTTGGACAGCCCCGGGCAGACGCCGCAATCCACAACGACGGTGGCGCCGCGCGCGGCGGCGCGCTCCGACAGCGAGGCGGGGTCTTCTTCCGTGAAAGAGATATCCACGGCGTTCTTGCCCAGTTCGATGAGGCGTTCGAGCACGCGGAAGCCGAGAGCGCCGGGCATGGCGGACAGCACCACGTCTGCGGCTCCCGCAATCTCCTCCAGGGCTCCCGCGGCGAGAACGTCAGCCTGCACCGCGCGGCACGGCCAGCGCTTTACGGCCTCGAGATTCCCGGGGTTGACATCGGCGACGGTGACGTCGTGCTCGCCGGCCAGATCGAAAACCATCGCGCGGCCGATCAGGCCGGCGCCGAGAACAACGACCCGGCGGCGCGTCATGAGGCCCCCTGCGCGGCGGCTCCGAGCCGGCCGAGCACCAGGGCGAGGGCCTTGGGGCCGCGGATTTCGAGTTCCTCTTCTCCGGACAGCACCAGATCGGCGAAGGCGCGCGTGGGCCGGATGAACCGGCCGGCGCCGGGCTGCACGGTGGCGGCGAATTGTTCCAGCACGCTGTCGCGCGTGCGGCCGCGCTCGCGCGTGTCCCGTTCGATGCGGCGGGCGAGGCAGAGCGCATCCGGGGCGTCCACGAACAATTTCACAAAGAAATGTTCGCGCAACTCCGGCCAGTGGAGCGCGAACAGGCCCTCCACGACGACGAGGCCCCGGGGCACGATGCGCTCGCCGCCGCGCGCGCGGGCGTGGGTGGCGAAGTCGTACAGCGGCGCCACCACCGGCTCTCCGCGCGCGAGCGCCGCGATGTCGTGAAGGATGGCTTCACGATCGACCGCCGCCGGCTCGTCGAAGTTCGTGCGGGCGCGCTCTTCCAGCGGAAGGTGCGCCAGATCGATGTAGTAGTGGTCGAGATTGAGCACCGGGGCGGCGAGACGCGCCGCGAGCCAGCGGGCCAGCTCCGTCTTGCCCGCACAGGACGGGCCGGCGATGCCGACGAGGCGGGACGGCGCGGCCTCGGGCTCGCCGTGCATCGTCAGGCCCTCGCGGCGGTCTGCAGCGGCTCGCCCGCCTGGGGCGGCGGCGCAGGGGCAGGCTGCAGCTTCACGCTCACCAGCTTGGAGACGCCCTGCTCCTGCATGGTGACGCCATACAGCATCTCGGCGGCTTCCATGGTCTTCTTGGCGTGCGTGATCACGACGAACTGCGTGTGCGCGGCCATCTCTTTGAGAAGCGCCGCCAGCCTGCCCACGTTGGCTTCATCGAGCGGGGCGTCCACCTCGTCCAGCACGCAGAACGGGCTGGGCTGGTACTGGAAGATGGCCATCAGCAAGGCCAGGGCGGTGAGCGCCTTCTCGCCGCCCGAAAGCAGCAGCACGTTTTGCAGCCGCTTGCCCGGCGGCTGCGCCACGATCTCGATGCCTTGATCGAGCGTATCGCCCTCGCCGGTGAGGCGCATCTCCCCGATGCCGCCGCCGAACAGCGTGCGGAACATCTGGCGGAAGTTCTCATTGATCACCGCGAACGCCTCCGTGAAGCGCTTGCGCGACTCGGTGTCGATCTCGCGGATCGTGTTCTCGGCGTCCCGGATCGAATCGAGCAGATCCTGCCGCTGCGCGTTGAGGAAGTCGTACCGCTGCTGCGCTTCCTGATACTCGGAGAGCGCCTCGGGGTTGACAGGGCCGAGCGCCTCGATGCGGCGGCGGATGTCGGCGGCTTTCTCTTCCGCTTCCGCGACGGCGATCTCGTCGATTTCGGCCGGCGCATCGGCCACAGCCTCCGCTTCCGCTTCCGCCTCCTGCGTCGCGGCAGCGGCCGCGCCGCCTTCTTCCGCCGCGCCATCGGCGGCAGCCGGCGTCTCTTCCTTGAGAACCATCCGGGCGGCGGCTTCCAGCACGGGCAGGCCGAGTTCCTTGCGGCAGTTCTCGTCCAGGTGCTTCAGGTCGCTCTGGCGGCGCACCAGTTCGAGCTCGATCTGTGCGCGCCGCTCCTGGGCCTCTGCCATGAGCAGGCGTGTCGCCTTGACGCGTTCCTCGGCTTCCGCCAGAGCCCCGCGCTGCGCGGCTTCCTTCTCCGCCAGGGTGGCTGTTTCGGCTTCCAGCCGCTCGAGCGCGGCGGCTGCTTGCGCCGCGCGGTCTTCCAGAGCAAGGTTGAGTTCGAGCAACTGATTGCGCTTCAGCGCGAGGTTCTCGAGCTCGGCGGCGAGCGACGAGCGGCGGGCTGCAGTCTCCTGCATCTCACGCTCCAGCCGCGCCCTGGAGGACTGGACGCCGCGGCGGCGTTCCTCGCACCCGGCCAGCTCCACGCGCAGCACGGCATGCTCCTCGCCGAGCGCATCCAAATGCTGCTTGAGCGAATCCAGCTCGCCGCGGGCGGCTTCGAGCTGCGCCTCGAGTGCGGCGCGTTGCTGCTCCTTTTCCCCGGCGAGTTGCGCCTTGGACTCGCGTTCGGCCGCGGCGCGTTCGGCATCGCGGTTCAGGCGGTCGAGCTCGACGCCTGCCAGCGAGAGCCGCTGTTGCGCGCGCTGCTGCTCTTCGTTGAGCTTGCGCATCTCCTGATCGAGCAGGAGCGTCTCTTTTTCCTCGCGCTGCTGCCGGGCGCGGAGCTGCTCCAGCGTTTCGGAAAGCTCGTGGATGGCTCCTTCCAGCCGCTCCAGTTCCTGCTGGGCGGCGGCAAGCTCGGCCTGGCGCTGCTCGAACAGGGAGGTGATTTCGCGGAGCTCGCGCTTGAGAGCGAGAGGGCCGGCGCCGGTGCGGCGGCCGCCCGTGACGGCTTGCCCGTGGTAGCAGACGCCGTCGGCGAGCAGGAAGAACAGATCGGGATGCACGGCGGCCAGCCGCTGCGCGGCCTCGCGCGACTCGGCCAGGAAACAGCGGGCCAGCCGCGGCAGCAGCGCGGCGGGAGCGTTGGTCAGCCCGTTGGTGAAGCGGATCCCCTCGCTGAGCCGGCCAACGATCCCGGTTTCGGGGCCGATGGCCGGCTCGGGGACGGGGGAGGACACGGCAGGGGCGCTGCCGTGCAAGCTCGGCTCGACGAGGAACGTGGCGCGGCCGTCGAGATCGCCGCGGAGCAGTTCCAGGCCCTGGCGGGCCTCGTCCCAGGATTTGACTACGACGTATTCCAGTTCTTCGTGGAGAAATTCTTCCGCCGCTTTCTCAAACTCGGGATGCGTCAGTTCGATAAAGTCGGCCAACACGCCGGCGGGTGCAAAGCCGTTGCTCTCCCCGCGATGCGCGGCCTGGAACAGGCGCTTCACCGATTCCGTGGTGTAGGCGCGGTGGGACAGGACCTGGTCGAGGGAATCGCGCCGGGCGCGCAGCGAGCTGGCCTCGTGGCGCAAGGCGTCCAGCCGCTTGCGCGTCTCGGCCGCATGGGCGCGCTTTTCCTGCAGCTCGCGCTCGGTCTGCGCGCGGCGGTCCTGCGTGGATTCCAGCGCAAGTTGGCGGTCGGCGAGACGCCGGGAAAGCTCCTCGCGAGCGGCGCGAAGGCGCGCCAGCTCAGCCTCCGCGGCTTCCGCATCTTTGCGGACGCGCGCGCGGTCGCGCTCGATGGCGGCGAGGAAGGACTCGATCTGGGCGAGCTGGTTGCGCAGCGAAGCGGCTTCCCCCAACAGCGCGACCACTCGGCGGCGCATCTCTTCCAGCGCGCGCTCCTTGCCCGTGAGTTCCGCCTGGACGGCGTCGCGCTGCTGCTGCTTGGCCGCCAGACGGCTCTGCGAATCCGCAACGGCGGATTCGAGCTCGCCGAGCTGTTCGGCCAGATGGGCGCGCTCCTGCTGCTGGCGTTCGGCGCGCGCGGCGAGCTGCTCGGTCTCGGATTCTCCCTGCTGGAGGCGCTGTTCCATGGCCGCGATGTCCCGCGCCTGCGAGGAAATCTGGCCCTGGATGCGCTCCGCCTCGAGCCGCGTCTCCGCGGCGCGCTTGCGGGCTTCGGTCAGGGCGGCTTCCAGGCGGTAGAACTCCTCGCGCGCCTCGGTCACAGCACGGTCTTCCTGCGCCACGCGGGCCTGAAGCTCGTTGAAGGACGCAGAGGCGGCTTCCAGTTGCGCCGCGATGCGCGAAGCCTCGCGCTCCAGCAGGAGGTAGCGCCCGGCCAGCGCCACCCGGAGCTGGGCGTCGAGCTCGGCTTTCAGCTCCTCATAGCGGCGGGCCTTGCCGGCCTGCCTCTTGAGCGAGTTGACCTGGCGGGAAACCTCCTCGAGGATGTCGAACACGCGCGTGAGGTTTTGTTTCGCCCCCTCGAGCTTGGCTTCCGCCAGGCGCCGCTTGTTCTTGAATTTCGATATCCCGCAGGCCTCTTCGATGACGGCCCTGCGGTCCAGCGGCTTGGAGGAAAGGATCTGGCCGATGCGCCCCTGCTCGATGATCGCGTAGGATTCCGGCCCGAGGCCGGTGCCCATGAACAGCTCCTGGATGTCGCGCAGCCGGGCGATGCGGCCGTTGATCAGGTACTCGCTCTCGCCGGAGCGGAAAAGCCGCCGGGTGACGGTGATCTCCTGGGCTTTTTCCGGCAGCGCCGCGGCGGGCGCAAGGGTGATGGCGGCAGGCGCGGCGGCCTGCTCCGGGGCACCGGCCTCGGCGGTCTCGTGCGCAGCCCCGTTGCCGTTGCCGCCCTTCGAGCCGTTGGCTGCGGTCGCGGCGGCTTCAACTGCCTTGGCAGCCTTCAGTCCGGGCACTTGCACCTGGCCGGTAGGGTCGACCAGCACCATGGTCACCTGCGCCATGCCCAGCGGCTTGCGGTCGCGCGTGCCGGCGAAAATGACGTCTTCCATGCGCGAGCCGCGAAGCGACTTGGCCGACTGCTCGCCGAGCACCCAGCTGATGGCGTCGCTGAGATTGGACTTGCCGCACCCGTTCGGTCCGACGATGGCGGCAACCCCCCGGCCCGGGAAGCGCATTTCGGTCCGGTCCGCGAAGGACTTGAAGCCCTGGAGTTCCACGCGTTTCAGGATCAGCAAAGGCGGATTCCTCAACTCATGTCTGCTTCTGAATCAGACGCGTGCGCATAGGGCACGGCCACTCGGGGGGGAGTTATCTTCGAGCTTACACCGAAACGTGGCGGATGGCAAGACCCCGGATGCCATATTTTGGATGTCAATGTGATTGAACCCTATATCTAGTGGGGCGATCTCCCAAGGAGCGCGCCGGCAGCGGGGCAGGAGGCAACCGGAAAGGATGCTTCGGGAGCGGCTGGCGCAGCCCCTTCGGCATGGAAACAGTGCCTGATGACACGGCAGCGCGTGCGGTCAGCTCTTGTGTTCGGGGGCGTCATCCCAGAAGTCGAACATATAAATGGGTTCGAGCTTGGCGCCCGGGCGGAGGCAGGCCTGTTCCTTCAGATACCCGGTGCGGAGGTCGTAAATCCACCCGTGAAGCACCGGGCGGTTGTGCTTCTTCCAGGAGCGCTGGACGATGGACGTCTCGGCAAGGTTGTTGACCTGTTCCATGACATTGACTTCGATCATGCGGTCGAGGCGGGCTTGCGGATCGTCAATGGCGTCGATTTCACGCCGGTGGAGACGGTAGACGTCCTTGATGTAACGGAGCCACTTGTTGATGAGGCCGAAGTCGTGGCGCGTGAGCGCGTTCTTGACGCCGCCGCAGTCATAGTGCCCGCAGACGATCACGTGCTTCACTTCGAGCACCTCGACGGCGTACTGCAAAGCGCTGAGCATGTTGAAGTCGGTGTGCACCACCAGGTTGGCCACGTTGCGGTGCACGAAGAGTTCGCCAGGCTGCACGCCGGTGATGTCCTCGGCGGGCACCCGCGAGTCGGAACAGCCGATCCACATGAACTCGGGGCGCTGATGGGAGGCCTGCCGTTCGAAGAACTGGGGATCGATGTTCAGTCTTTCCTGAACCCAGGCTTTGTTGGCGAGCAACAGTCTCTTGTACGACTCCATGGGAACCTCTCAGAAGTTGCGCAATTCCACGGTGATGTTCCTGTAGGGCGCCAGCGCGAGGAAATCCTCGACCGCTTCGCGGATGTCGTGATCGATATAGACCGCCCGCGTCGCGTCGAGAATGACATGGGAGTTGTCGGGGATCCTGCGCAAGCGGGACCGGAGCTCGTTCTTGTTGACGAAGGAGGCGTCCTTGTTGAAGCGCACCAGGTAATGGCGGTCCAGGCTCACCACGGTGAGCGCATCGTGATGGTTGGCGCGGATGACGAAGAAGATGCCCACCAGGAAACCGACGAGCACTCCCTTGAGCAGATCCGTGAAGACGACGGCCAACACGGTGACGAGAAACGGCAGGAACTGGCTCCAGCCCTGGGAATACATGGCGCGGAAGAGAGAGGGTTTGGCGAGCTTGACGCCGACCAGAATCAGCACGGCAGCCAGACAGGAAAGCGGGATCTGGTTCAGCAGGCCCGGGAAGAAAAGCACGCTGACGAGCAGCAGCCAGCCGTGGATGAACGAGGACATCCATGTGCGGGCGCCGGCGAAAACGTTGGCGGAAGTGCGCACGATTACGCTGGTCATGGGCAGGCCGCCGAGCAAACCGCTCACCATGTTGCCGACGCCCTGCGCCATCAGCTCGCGGTTCGTGGGCGTGATGCGGCGGAAGGGATCGAGGCGGTCGGCGGCCTCAATCGACAGCATCGTTTCAATGCTGGCCACGATGGCGAGCGTGGCGGCCACCACCCAGACGGCGCTGTCACCGGCGCGCGTGAAATCGGGGTGGGTGAGGAACCGGATGAACTCCTGCGGGGACCGGGCCACAGGCAAAGTGACAAGATGCTCGGATTCGATGATGGCTAAGGGCGACTGAAGCCATCGGAACACGGTGTTCAGACCAAGCCCCAAACCCACGGCCAGCACGGGCCCGGGCACAAGGCGGACGATGCCGGACATGCGAGGCTGGAGCTTCTCCCAGGCGATCATCAGCGCCAGGGCGGAAACCGAAATGAGAACGGCGCCCGCATGGGGGGAGGCAAACGCTTCGAGAATGTCGGTCAGGGTGTTGAAGCCGGATTTCTCGAGGAAGGCGAAATCGCCGACGAAATCCTTGTCCCGTCCCAGCGCATGAGGAATCTGCTTGAGCGTAATGACCGTGCCAATGGCCGCCAGCATCCCCTTGATGACGGAGTTGGGAACGTAATCGGCAAAGAGCCCGAGCCGGAAAACCCCCATCAGGAACTGCAAGGCGCCCGCCATCACAACAGCCATCAGAAAAGCAGGGAATGAGCCCAGGCTGGCGATCGAGCCGGCGACAATGACGCTGAGTCCTGCGGCCGGGCCTGTGACGCTGACCTGCGAGCCGGACAGGAAACTGACAACGATGCCGCCAACGATGCCGGCAATGATGCCGGAAAACAGCGGCGCTTCCGAGGCGAGAGCGATTCCGAGGCAGAGCGGCAGGGCCACCAGGAAAACGACAGTCCCCGCCGGCCCGTCGTAGCGGAAGAAGTTCCCCTTGCTGGGATCGAGCATGCCGGGCGCCGCCGTATCTCCGGCAGAGTCACGGCGCAGAACCTCTGCTCTGGTCGTCATCGTGGTTCCCCAGTCTGGAAGAACAGAAATCGAAGGGCTGGCTTACTGTATATCACATCCGCAGCCGTGGGCTTTCGAGGGGGCCGAACGAGGACCGGGTCCGGGAAAGCGCGGCTCCGGCAACCGTGCTAGATTGAGGAACGGGCTCGGAGGGCTGCGGAAGCGCGACGCCAATGGGTGTACGGTCCATCATTGTCCTTTCCACCGTCGTCGGGTTGTGTCTGTTGAGCCCGCTCAAACCGATGTGGGGGCTGTTCGGCTACTACTGGTTCGCCATGATGCGCCCCGACATTCTGTCGTGGACCGGACCGAACCGCTACTCCTTCATGCTGGCCGTGGCCACCCTGCTTTCCAATTTGCCCGTCATTTTGCGCAACCTGCCCATGGTGGTGACGAACTCGACGCTGCGCAATCTGCTGTTGTTCCTGCTGGTGGTGACCATCTCGGTCGTGACTGCGGTGGATCCCAGTTTGTGCATGGATCGCTACGAACAGTTCCTCCGGATTTTCGTGATGTCGCTCGTCATCCCCCTCATCCTGACCTCGATGGACCAGTTGCGCTGGTTCTTTGTGGTTTTGGCGGGATCGCTCGGGCTGCTCGGCGCCAAATTCGGCCTTTGGGGCCTGATGCGCGGCGGCGTGGTGATCCGGCAGGGTTACGGGGGCATGTTGAGCGACAACAACACCATGGCGCTGGCCTTTGCCATGGCCGTTCCGCTTTGCTGGTACGCGAGGTCGCTGATGCCGTGGAAGCTGGCACGGCTCGGCTTCACCGCTGCGGGCCTCGCCAGCATGGCTGCGGTCGTCTTCACCCACAGCCGGGGGGGAGTGCTGGCGCTGGCGGCGGGCCTGCTGTTGGTCACGCTGATGGAACGCCGCAAGATGCTCGCCATGCTGGTCCTGGCGGCGGCCTGTTCGGGGGTGGCATACCTGGTTTGGGACAGTCTCTCGTCCCGCATGTCCACGCTGAAGAATCCTGAGGAGGAAGCCTCGGCGAGAGGCCGGATCGAACTGGCGCGTGCGGCTCCGCGATTGTGGCTCGACTATCCGTTGTTTGGCGTCGGCTTCACCGAGAAGAACCAGCAGAAGCTCATCTTCAAGTATGTGCCGCCCGAGCGCGCCGCCGAACACGCCGGCATGGTCCTGCACAACAACTGGCTCCAGATCCTTGTCGACAGCGGGATCTTCGCATTCCTGATTTATGTCTGGCTTGTGTTCCGCACGCTGTTCTATTGCTGGCGGGAGGGCCGGAAATGGGTCAAACAGGGAGACACAGCGATGGCAGCCATCCCCAACGCCATCGCCGCCTCGATCGGGATCTTTGTCGTCGGGTCCACATTCCTGTCGAGGACTTCGTTCGACCTTCTGTACGTCCTTCTTTGCACGGCTGCAGCGTGGGCGGAGATCCGGAAGCGCGCTGTCCCGACTATGGAGGCTCTTCCGGCGGCCGGACTGCCCGCGCCGATGCCTCAGCCGCAGGCAGCAGCCCCCGCAGAACCTGCGCAGGAAGCGGCGCAGCGCATCGGCTTCGGCCGCGTCAGGGAAACGCGGCGGCGAACCGGCGTCAGAGGGGCGCGCTGAGGCAGCCCGACCTTCGCAATGCCCAGCCGGAAGACGTCCGCTTGTAGTCGCGGCGCGCTCTGGCTCCGATGAAGCCGCCCGTGGCGGCGCCGGCCGAAACCGGTCATCGAAGCGAGCCTCTCCCACAGCGGGCAGCTTCTTGTACGCGGACAGGGGGCACGGCTCCTGCATCACGCTGAAGCCCGCAGCGAGGGCAGCTTGAAATCCCGTACGCGTCAGAATCGGCGACCCACGGCCCGGATCCTGCCCGATGGAACCTTGCGCCAGCCCCCGATGCTTTCCGGATTCACATGCGCGCGCAGAGACAAGTACGGCGCGGGCGGTCCGTCGGGACTCCCGCCCGCGCCGTTTGAGACGGTCCGGATCAGAACAGGAACCGGACGCCCAACTGGACGATCCGGCGGCCCA
>Ga0308417_1002998_pt1 | contig 10928 bp, 10 predicted proteins | sample HotsprSampleOS65_FD_203528 | JGI IMG/M metagenome (GOLD analysis project Ga0308417, IMG submission 203528) | Hot spring phototrophic mat microbial communities from Octopus Spring, Yellowstone National Park, Wyoming, United States - 20090730_OS65 ... | reverse complement strand
CACCCTCTCGAACCTAGGCTTTGCCTGGGCAGCCTGGACGATGATCCACATCCGCCCAAGGCTGCGCTCGCTAACGGCGTAAGGTAAAGAGGAGATCACTATGGATCCAATCACTGTGCCCGAAGGTAACCTGATCACGCCGAATCTGATCGAAACCAAAGGCACGCCCAGCGAGCCTCGCTCGCCCCTTCCTGCTGGCCATAGCGTCTCGCCGGATCATCACCTGACGCCTCAGACCATGTGTCCTGCCTTTGGCAGCCTGCGCGTGCTCACTCGCATTGATGGTGTGCAGACTGCGATGGTGACCGACACTGGCTGTCTGTATGGCCTGACCTTTGTGACCCACTTCTACGCCTCGCGCAAGAGCATCGCTGCGCCGGCCTTTGGCACCAAAGAGCTGGTGGCCGGCAACGTGGCCGAAGCGGCGCTTGCTGCGTGCTTGGAGGCCAGCAAGATGCCTGGGACAAAGCTGGTTGCCGCCATCTCGCTCTGCGTGGCCGAGACGGCCGGCCTGACGGAGGAGATGCTGCCTTCCCAGATCAACGGCGTGGATGTGATCCTGGTGCGCGTGCCAGCCTATGCCATCCATTCGCACCCCGAAGCCAAGGACGTGGCTATCAACGCCATCCTCAAGCGCTACGCGCCGCCCAAGATGGAAGTGACCGGCGATGGCGTGGAGAAGCCGCTGACCTACGACAGCGGCAACGAGGACGAAGAAGCACTGCGGCGCAAAGTCATCATGTTGGGCGAGGTCTTCCCCGCCGATCCCATTGCGGTGGATGCCGTGCTCAAGCGGCTGGGGAGCGGCCTGGCAGCCAACCTGCCCTCGCGTAATCTGGATGATTACAAGCTCGCGCGCCGCGTCGGCGCAATAGCCGCTGTGCATCCGTTCTACGGAGGCAGTGTGGCCACGCTGCGCGCTGCCGGCGTGCCCATCATCAGCGGCGCACCAGTCGGCCCAGAGGCCACTTATAACTGGATCAAAGCCGTGGGCGCGGCGTTGAAACTTGACCCAGCGCTGACCGAACAAGTGGCGGCCGAAGAGCGCGATAAATGCCAGTCCATCATCGGTCAATTCCCGCTCGAGGGCAGAGTGTTGGTGTGCGGCTACGAGGGCAATGAGCTGCTTTATGCGCGCCTGTTGGTGGAAGCCGGCGCTGAAGTGCCCTACATCAGCACCAGCATTCAAAAATCGCTCTACACGGCTGCCGACGAAGCGTGGTTGAAGGCCCGCGGGACGCGCGAGATCGTCTACCAGAAGACCCTTGAGCAGGACGTGCACGCGCTCGACACTTATAAACCAGACCTAGTGCTGGGCACAACGCCACTCAGCGCGGAGGCTAAAGCGCGCGGCATCCCTGCCATGTACTACACCAATATGCTCAGCGTGCGGCCGATGTTCCTGAGCGCTGGCTTGGCCGGCACTATTCAGCTCATCCGCGAGGCGCTCGAACGCGCCCCGCGCTACGCCTGGATGCGCGAGTTCTTTGAAGGTCCAAGGCCGGCGGAGGCATCCCCCAGTGCCGTCAACACGATGGATTAGGTATACGTAATACATGATGCGCATTGTGCATCGTATATAGTGCATAGTACGCTTTGCACAACTTATTTCTAGAAGAGGATATGGAAGATATAGTTAGATCATCTCCTGCTGGCGGCAAGCCTCACGCGCCGATTGAGCTGATCCGCGACCTAGAGAGCACCAGCGGCTACTGGGCTGCGGTGTGGACGATGTGCACAATGCCTGACGTGCATGTGATCTGCGACGCGCCGATCGGGTGTTTTAACCTAGTGGCAACCGCCGTGCCAGATTACACTGACGCGATTCCCCACATTCACAACATCACCCCCAGCGTGATGCGCGAGCAAGAAGTCACCATGCTGGGCACGGCCGGCGCTGTGCGCAAGACCATAGAGGCCTTGTCCCAACTCTATCCCGATAAACAACTCATCGTGGTCAGCACGGCGGAGAGCGAGATGATCTCTTCCGATCACAGTGACTGGTTGAGCAAGCTCGACCCGCCCATCCCGTTCTTTTGGAGCCGCTCGCTGGAAGGGGATGAGTGGGAGGGTCGGGATCGTGCCCTGCTCTGGCTCTGGGAGCGCTTCGGCGCTGGCCGCGCAAAGATCAGCCCAGCCGACCAGCAAGCCGGCCGGCTGGTAAACATCATCGGCCCCACCTATGGTTGCTTCAACTCGCCCTCTGACTTGCACGAGGTGAAGCGCCTGATCGAGGGTGCTGGCGGCAGAGTGAACCTAGTCTATCCGATGGAGGCAACGCTGAAGGATACTCCCCGGCTGGCGGAGAGCGCCGTCAACGTCGTGATGTACCGCGAATTTGGCGAGCTGCTAGCTCAGGCTCTGGGCAAGCCCTATCTCTTCGCCCCGATGGGCATCCAGGAGACAACAGCGTTTATCCGCCGCATGGGCGAGCTGCTGGGCACGCAAGCCCAAGCTGAGGTGTTTATTGAGCAGGAGAAACGAACTACCTTGGCGCCGCTATGGGACTTGTGGCGCGGGCCACAAGGGGATTGGTTTGCAACGACCGATTTCGCCGTCGTCGCCGGCCGGACTTACACCGAAGGATTGGTGCGTTTGCTGGCGGATGAGCTGGGTATGAAGCTGGCCTTTGCCAGCAGCCGCCCGCGCCAGCCTGGCGAGATGGATAACATTCAAATCCGCGAGACGTTGCACAAGAAGCAGCCGGCCTTTGTATTCGGCAGCCTAAACGAGAAGATTTACCTGACCGAAGCCCAGGCTAAGGCGACGCACTTCGTGCCAGCAGCCTTCCCTGGCGCTGTGGTGCGACGCGCGCTGGGCACCCCTTTTATCGGCTACAGCGGCGTCATCTATATTGTTCAGGAGATCGTGAATCGTTATTACGAGCTCGTGTTCAACTTCCTGCCTTTCGACAACGTCGCGGCTGCTGGTCAGCTCAAAGCAGTCAATAACCCGCTCGCGTCCGCCAATAAGCTCACGTGGAGCGAGGCAGCGCGCGCGCGCCTAGAGCAGCAGCTGGAGGGGATTCCCTGGATCAGCCGCATCAGCGCCAGCCGCGAGCTGCGGACAAAGGTGGAGATTCACGCGATCAGACAACAGGTGCGCGAGGTGACGCCAGAAATTGTGGAACAAGCGCTGGCACAACCATGACCGAGTATTTCGTTGGCCAAACAGGGGTCTTTCCCTCTTTTCTGGCGGCGTGGGCGTTCGCAGTTGCCCAGCTTGGCTTCATGCTCACCGAAGCGCGCTGCGGCCGGTTAGCGTCGGCTGATGCGCATCGCGGGGCGCGCACCTTTCCACCGCTTGGGCTGGCTGTTGTGCTTGGGCTGGCTGCCCGCCTAGGGTGCGGATTCCTGAAGATCGGAGCCGTCCGTGGCGAGCTGCGCGAGATGGTTGTGTGGCTGGGCTTTGGCTTAGTCTTGGCCGGCTGGGGGGTGCGCCTTTGGGCACAGCGCGCCCTTGGCAAGTTCTTCACCGGCGAGATAGCTGTGCAACGCGATCATCGCGTGATACAGACAGGCCCGTATCGCTGGGTGCGCCATCCGGCATATCTCGGTGGGCTACTGGCCGCTACTGGCTTTGGCCTGCTGCTCAGCACATGGCTAGGTGCATTCATCAGCAGTGCCCTGCTGATCTGGGCGTATGCTGCGCGCGTGCCGCGCGAGGAGGCGTTGCTGACCGCACAACTTGGTGACGCCTATCGCGTCTACGCCATGCGCACTAAGCGCTTTATCCCCTTCCTCTTCTGAAGCAATGAACTTAACTGAGTGGCGTACCCTGACTCAAAAACCGCTAGATCGGTCGCGGTTGCTGGACATCCTCGCGAACAAAATCAAACTCAAGCGTCCGCCAGTGGCTATCACCTACTGCGACGGTGTGCCGCCCGCAGGCTACGAGCCAGCGCGCGTGCCTGTTTGCAGCATCCTCTATTATGCCGAACAAGGCAGAAAGCTTTACGTGGACGCTACGCACCACGATTGCTTCGTAGGCCAGTATCATCTTGGCTTCCTTCCCGCTGAAGCGGCCGGCAGCCTGATCTATGATGGTGAGTATTTGACGATGGCGCAGGGCTTCTTCACGCCAGAAGCCGCCAGGCGCAACAAGCAACAAAGCTACAGCCTGCCGGCAGGTGCGATCACCGCAATTGCTGCTGCGCCCTTATCTGAACTGCCCGCAGACGTGCCGCTGGATTTGCTTTGCTTGATCACCGATGTCCAGCGTGCAATGCAGATCGCCGGCGCGGCGAGCGTGCGCGAGGGCACGTTGCCACACGGCGAGCTGGGCCCATCATCGTGCTCGTCGCTGTTTGCGGCGCCCTGGCACACCCGAAACACGGTGTTTGCGCTGGGCGAGGGCGGCGGGCGCGGCTTCAATCATCTGGCCAACAGTGAGCTGTTCGTCGCGTTACCGGCTCATCATCTGCCCTACGTGATCGAGATGTTCGAGAACTTCTGGTTCAAGCCCGACGAGATGCGCCGGCTAATCTTCCCTAGCCATACGAGCGTGTTCTTGCAATGACCAATCTGCCGAATGTGCTTAAGGTCGAGCTGCGGATTGAAGTGAACGGTCAACCCTTGCTGATCCAGGCCCAGGTGCAAGGCGAGGGTGAGGCAGCACGACGCGCAGCGGCTGAGATTTCGGCAGCGCTGACCAGCGTGCTGACCTCGGTTGCGAAGTCTGATACCAACGTGCCTAGCGCGTCGAACATAGTGGCCAGCGCCGCGCCGACGACAGGCGCTACAGAGCCGGCTCCGGCGTCTGCTGTTGTCGATCAGCCACAAGTCCAAGCTGCGGATCAAGTGAGCGCCACCGCAGCGCCGCCGAAGCATCCGCTCGTCTTGTTGATGCAGCGTCATCGCGTGCGCATTAATCTGGGGTTCGGCGGGCTGCTGCTGGCGCTGGCGATACTAGCGCCGATCATTGCGCCGGCAGCCCAGCGGCGTGAGATGCTGGTCGTGACTTTGCTCTTGGGCCTGACTGCGGCGCTGATGCTGTTCACGGCGATGCTGCCAGGCCCAGAGCGCGCTGCTGCGTCCCGCGTTTCAGCGCAGCCTCGACCCGTTCAGCCGGTGAGCCGCGCGCAAATGCGCAGAGCGTTGCTCACTCAGCGTCGGTCGCCCCTTAGTGCCAGCGCGGGGTTGGCGCTTGGCATTGCCTTCCTGTTGCTAGGTATCTTGGCGCCATTCACTCTAGGTGCGACTACGGCCGACGAGCGCTTCATTATCATGATCGGGTTCTCACCGATCGCGGTGATCGGCGGGTTTTTGGTGTATATCTTTTGGCGACGCGCTTTCTCCGTGTCCGGGCCTCAGCCCCAGCCGGCACACGCGATCCCGAGCCGGCGATTGTCTGCGGCGCGCGCGCCGCAAACAGCAAGCTATCGCGCAGTTGTGCCGGCGCTGTTGTTTGGCTTAGCGGTGTTCGTCCTCGCCGTTATTATCGTAGTAGTCTACGGCACGGTAAGCGCAGCACTGCGGTGACAAAATTAGATTATTTGATAGTTGCCGGTAACTGTAACTAGAACGCGCTGGTCAGCCAGTAGGGCTGACTGGTCTCCTAAATCTTTAGAATATTCTCCCCGTGAAGGACGCATTCACGGTTAGGGTAAGGCTGATCCTTACGCGGAGACGCGGAAAACTAAAGCGCGGCATCTTTGACCACCTAGAAGGCGGTGCCTTCTAGAAGATCGCGTTGCCCCTACTGGTGAGTGCTCCCAGTGCACCTAGGTGCGTTCACCAATAGAGGGGCATCTTCCACAAGCTATGCTGCCAGCGAAGGCAAATCTACAGAGGGTAGGCGACGGCACTGCCGTCGCCCACCCAAGGTTTTGCCCCTGGCTGTGAACGCCCCCAGTGCACCTATTGCGCCTGTGATAGAATATAGGCAGTTAACTTCCGCGAGGTGCCCATAGCTCAATGGCAGAGCGCCTGACTGTGGCTCAGGAGGTTGAGGGTTCGAGACCGTCTGGGCACCCACCCGAATAGACATGCACCTTTTAAAGGTGCATGTTCTTGTTTAGCCAATAACGCTCGCCGCCCACGCGCTGGCTATAGGCGCGCACCCTAGCCTCCATCGCATCCAGCGTATCGAACAACACCGGCCATTGTGAGGCGTAGCAGGCAATGGCCCGCAGGCGCGCGCCCACTTCCTCTTCCGTGAGCAGCACCACTTCTGGGACCAGATCAGCCGGCGGCGCAAAGTCGCGCTCAGCATACGGATAGTCCTCGTAGTAGCGTAGCTTGCTGAGAAGCCGCAGCGATTCAACTGCCCAGCGGACGAGCAGATGATCAACGTGTCCGCCGATCGCCAGTGGGCAGACTACTTCGTCCGCTGCGGTGAGCAGCTCAGCCAGCGCCGCGCGCGCTTGAGGGAGAAAGACCTGTTGGTCGTAAGGATGCACCGGTCCACCGATCGGGCCTTCACCATAAAGCGGCGTGCCGTCGCTGTCACATCGGTAAATTGCGTCGCGCAGACCCAGATGAACACAGCGCGCGCCGAGCAGCTGGCAAGCCCGCTCATCCTCGGCGCGGCGGTGGGCATACGGACGTTCACCCAGCCCCCAGCGCTGATGCAGCAGTTGGGCGATCGGCGAAAGTGGCTGATCTTCTGGACAGTCGGCCGTACAGATAGTTGCTATCGTGACGGGCTGCCCGCCTTTCGTCAGGCGATGCACAAGCCCACCACACGAGAGGGCGACATCGTCCAAATGGGGTGAAACGAACACCACCATGCTACGCTGCGTCAGCGAATGTATACAGGGGTGCCGAGCGGCGTCCAGCGATACAGGGCCGCAGCGTCTTTGGTCGTGGCGACGACGCAGCCATACGAAGCCGGATACCCAACCGGCCAGCGAACCGGCGTCCCGTTGCGCAAAAGCGGCATAGCGTGGATGCCGTTCTCGATCCGGCCCGCGTAATAAATGCCCATCCAGTATGGCATGCGCAGTTGCCAGATATTGGACCAGGCTTCTGGGATCTTGCTTTGAACCCGGAAGTTGCCCCGGCGCGTGGGACGGCGTGGCTCGCCGCTGCTGATCAAGAAGGTCATGACAACCTCGCCGTCCTTATACGCCCACAGGCGCTGCCGGCTGAGGCTGACGAAGATCTCGCGCCCACGCCCGCGGATCACCTGGTGGCCTGGCGTGGTCTGCGCTGCGGCCGGGTGGGCCAGCGCGCCCCCCACAAGACCCAGCACTACGCCAGCGAGGAACGACCGGCGATTCATAGCTCGGATTTTAGCTAACGGAGCAGCCGACGCGCGGCTGCGCTGAGCACGTCCACGATGAAAGTCAACCCAAATAGCGCGATTAGCGTGCCAAGCAGGCCAGGGTAGTCGAAGCTGCTTAGTTGCTCGGTCAGCAGGCGGCCCAGACCGCCAGCACCCACAAAGCCAACGATCACTGTCTCCCGCGTGCAGACCTCCCAGCGATAGAAGATGTAAGCCAGCGATTGGGGCATCGTTATCGGCAGCGTGCTGTAGAGAAAGGCGTGGAGAGGTGGTGCGCCGGCATGCTGTATCGCCCACATCGGGCGCTGGTCCACGTTCTCCACTGCCTCGGCAATCAGCCGGCCCAGGATGCCCAGGTTGTGCATCGCCAGTGCCAGTGCGCCAGGCAAAGGGCCAGGGAACATAACAAAGAGAAATAGCAACGCCCAGACCGGCGCTGGGATGGCGCGCAGGAAGAGTAGCCCGCCGCGCGAGAGCAAGTATAGCCAGCGTAGTCCACTCGATCGCCGCACTGCCAGCTGTGCCAGCGCGATGCCGAGCAAACCAGCGATCGCCATCGCAACAATTGACATGGCCAGCGTCTGCGAGGAGAGCTGAAGCAGTCGGAGGACTTGGTCGCCCGACAGATCCGGCGGGAACATCTCGCGCAGCATCTGATCAAGAAGCATCTGGGTGCGCGGCGAGACCAGCCGGCCAAAATCTGGCTGAAGGTAAAGCAGCGAGAGCGGGACGAGCAAAATAGCCGATGCCAGCAGCGCCAACAAACCACGCGAAGATGGCGTCGCGCGGGCCAGGCTGGCAGCCTGGGCATCGCAACCAGGGGCCAGGTTCACCTCTAGGCGCGCAGGCGCGCCGAGCGACTGGCGCACGCGCGCGCTCAGCCAGTCGGTCGTCCCGCTCAACATCAACAGCGCAGCCATCAGCGTCCACATCTCGCTATAGCGCAGCGATTGCAAGCTGAGCAGGACTTGGTAGCCCAATCCGCCCGCGCCGATCACGCCAAGGACGGTGGCTGAGCGGATCGCGCATTCCAGGCGATAGAACGAATAAGAAAGCAGGTTCGGCAGGGCGCGCGGTAACAGGCCGTAGAGCAGCGCGCGACTGGCCGGCGCGCCGCTGTTGAGCAGTGCGCGCAGTGCATCGTGTGGTGTCTCGTCGAGGATTTCGGAGAACACCTTGGCGGTGATAGCGCCGAAAGGGATGCCCAGCGCCAGGATCGCCACAAGTGGATCAAGCCCCAGGATCCTGACGAGGAAAAGCCCCCAGAGCACCTCGTGGATCGCGCGCGGCATGGCCAGCGCACTACGCGCGATCACCCAGGGCGAGCCTGGAACCGCGGCAGATGGACGCTGGCGCGCCAGCCACCAGACCTCGGACGAGAGCAAGCCGCCGACCAGGCCGATCACTAGGCTGAGCGCCAACCCGCAGACAGCATAGGCGAACGTCACGGCGCTGGATTCCAGCGTCAGGCGCAGGAAGTCTGGACTGAGCTCCGGGCGCAGCGCAGCAGCAAAGAACTGCCGTACCAACGCCCATCCGCCGGTGTTGATTAGGTCGCCGTCGAACAACCCCGTCTGGGCAATGGCCCAGCCGGTCGCAAGCAGGGTGACCAGCGCGACCAGCCGCGCGCCGCGGAGCAGGCTGCGCCACGGCGAAAAGAGTGCCGGCGCGGGCTGCGCGCGCTGCGTAGCCAGTGGGGCGCTCATGACTCTGGGTCGCGGATGCGGTATAGCGTCTCAATCATCTGTGGCGAGACCTGAGCTGCGGGCAAGTCAAAAGCCACGCGACCGGCCTGTAAGCCAACGATCCGTTCGCAGTGGCTGTAGGCATACTCGATGGCGTGAAGGCTGACAACCAGCGTCTTGTTGAACCGGTCGCACAACGTGCGCAGCAGTGTCATGATCTCGCGGCTGCGCTCAGGGTCAACGCTGGAGATCGGCTCGTCGGCCAGGATGACCACCGGGTCTTGAATCAGCACGCGCGCGATGGCCACGCGCTGTTGCTGACCGCCAGAGAGGGTGTCAGTGCGCGCATAGAGCTTGTCGGCGATCCCCACATCGGCCAGGGCGCGCGCAGCACTTTGCCGTTCGAGCGGGATGATGAGCGAGAGCATGGCCTTCGCCAGCGACCAGCGGCCCAAGTGGCCAGCGTTGACGTTGTGGATGACGCTCAGGTTGGGCACAAGGTGGAACTGTTGATACACCATGCCGATCTGCTGCTGCAGCCGGCGCAGCGCGCGCGTCGAAAGCTTCATTGGATCCTGACCTAGTAAGTGCAGCCGGCCTTCGGTGGGCGCCAGCGACCCATTGAGCAAGCTCAGCAGCGTGCTCTTGCCCGCGCCGCTGGGGCCGATCAACGCCACGCGCTCGCCAGCCTCAATCCGCAGCGAGATCCCACTGAGCGCTGTGAATGTGCCGTAGCGCACCGTCACGTTGTCCAGCTCGAATACTGGCTCTGGCATGCTTGATACCAGCACGGGGCGCAACGCCGCGCTGCCCTATTTGATCTTGCCAATCTCGCGGCCGACGGCCTCAATGTCAGCGTAGTTCTCGTTCTTCGTCTCAATGAATTTCTGCGCGCCGAACAGATCCAGAATCTCCTTGTGGGTCGGATTGGCTGCGTCAAGCGCCAGGAAGGCCTGCTTGACGCGCGCGATGAAGCCAGCGCCGAAGTTCTGCTCGACGTCGGGGCGCACGACCCAGTGATAGTCATAGTAGGGCGGTGTGCGCCAGATAACGATCACTTTGCTGGTATCTACGTCGCCGCTCTTGACGCGCGCTTCCCAGACTTGCTCATTGAGCGCGCCGGCTTCGTATGAACCAGCTTCGACCAACTTGATTGTTTTGTCGTGCGAACCCGAAAAGCCAGGTTCGCCCCTGAGGTCGGAGAGCGAGAGGCCAGCCTGGCGCATGAAGAACTGCGGCATCAGCCGGCCCGAGGTGGATGATTCGCTGCCGAAGGTGAACGTGCGCCCTTTCAGGACAGTCAGCCCGCTGATATCCTCAAAAGGCTGGATGCCGGCAGCGGTGTTGGCGATGAACACGCTGCGGAACTTCTCATCTATATCGCGCTGGATGATGGCCTGCGCGCCCTCTACCTGCAAGCGCGCTTGCACGCCGGTTAGGCCGCCAAACCAGGCCATATCCACGTCGCCGGTCTTAAACGCATTGACCACGGCAGCGTAGTCGGTCACAGGTTTGTAGACCACCTCGACGCCCAACTCGGCTTTGAGGTAGTCGGAGAGCTTGCTGTATAGGCGATTGAGCCGCTCCGGGTCTTGATCGGGGATCGCGGAAATCACGAAGGGCTTCGGCGGGGCTTGAGCCGGCTGAGCGGCGGGTGGCGGCGCAGCGCAGGCCGCCAAGGCGAGCGACAGGCTGACAAAAGCGAACTTGGTTTTAAAGATCACAGACATCGGTTTCTCCTCCTCGTGTGAACGGGGCGAGGACTGTGCCGGCGCCCTTCGCAGCGCCTGGGCTTGTCACGCTTTAGAGGAGCTGATGTCTTGTTTGCAACAAGGCCAGGTGAGGGGCGACGCGGCGACCTGAGCGACGCAGCACGTGCGCCAAGGTAAAGCTGACTCAGCGATATGCGGCTCGATCCAAGCGCACGCCGTCCTCACCTCCTTGGTCACGCATCATACCAGTTGTTGCGCAAACGAGTGGTTATTCGTCCGCATGCGCCAGGTCAGTCAGGAGGCT
>Ga0308417_1002992_pt1 | contig 10937 bp, 8 predicted proteins | sample HotsprSampleOS65_FD_203528 | JGI IMG/M metagenome (GOLD analysis project Ga0308417, IMG submission 203528) | Hot spring phototrophic mat microbial communities from Octopus Spring, Yellowstone National Park, Wyoming, United States - 20090730_OS65 ... | reverse complement strand
CGCTGTCAATGTTACAATTCGTCCCTGAACGCATGGCTTCCTCCGTGCAATGACTTGTTGACATAAGTCATTTACACGAGGAGCCTTGCGTTCACCTATAGCAATTCAGCCGAACTTGGAACTACTGACACTCGACCAAACACGATTGCCGCAGCAGGCTTGCCGCAACGGTCTCGAAGAACAGCCGCCACAGACGATTCCCGGCTCGCGGCTGCCGGCGTCGAGGGCGAGCCAGTGGGGTATTTGGAGTGGCTGGGCAACAGGCGGTCGGTGGAGAGGATGGGCCCGCGGCTCGGGGGAAATGATCGGCCCGCACGGGCGGTCGGCAGTGTGCGGCAGTGTACGGACGGCGCGGCGAATCAACGGCGGGCGGCCCGCCCAACTGCTTGAGACGACTGCCTTTGCGGCGACAGCGGCATCGGTGCGACGCTACTGGGACCCGAGAAGGCGGTTCCGCGGTTCGCTCCGCGGCAGCGGTTCGACGGCCTGCAACTTCGGCACGCGGAACCGCTGTCCGAACACCCGTCCGTAACGTTTCACCAATGCGGCAAAATCGTCGTGCAGGAATTCATAAAGCTCGGCCGGTGCGCCGGATTGCAGGTAGCGATCGATCAACGGCCTCAGTTGCGCGTCGTAACTCCGCTGTGAGTGGCCGTGCGCGTAGCAACGGCCCTGGTGGCGCCGCAGGTCGCCATCGCAATTCGGCCCGATATGCCACAACTCGTGAACGATCGTTTCCAACTTCTCGCGAAAGGGAAGATCGAGGAAACGGGGGAGATAGAAACTGAGGATGTAGAGCCATTCGCGCCCGTCAGGACCGATGAGCCGCGGGTAGCGCCAGCGTCGGCCGCGCCGCTCGGCCTCAATCGCACCGCCGGCAAATCTCAGAGGCGTCACCGCGGCATACAACCCGTGCCGTGAGGCCGTCCGCGTTTGGCGAAAACTAATGGCCACTTTGGCCAAGTCGATATGACCCAGCGGCGTCAGCCGAGCAATCATGTCGGCGCACAACCGCCGGATGGCCGCGGTGAAATCAAAACCGTTCGTCATGCTCCAACCTTGAACCGCTAACGGCGGCGACAATCGGCCTTGTCGAACAATTGGTTCTTTCGGCCCAAATGTTGTGCCGACATCTCGAGTCCTATCACAAAATGCGGCACTAAAACGTTGTTCGACAAGGCCGCGACAATCAATGAATCGCGGAATTATAGCCGCGCTGCCCGCCCGCGGAAAACACCATTGCCCTGGCCGGCCGCGAATGAACCGCAAATCAACCGCGAAGGGTCGCCAATGAACGCGAAGATGCAAAAGAAACCACGAATGGACGCCAATGAACGCGAATGAAAGGGAGGGCAGATGAACCGCGAAGGAACGCGAAGGAACACGAATCGGCGATAGGGAGCCGCGAATCGACGCGAAAGGGGGAGGGAGAACACGCGGCACGAGCTACCGCAAGCCGAAATCGGCCACACTGGCAATGTAGGTGTGGCAGTGGGGACAGATGTGCGTGCCCAAATCGATTTCGCGATGGCAGCGGATGCACGACTTTTTCGGCGCGACGGCTGCCGGCAGCCCGTCATGCACGTCCACCCGATGACTCGGCGAACGATGTCCTGCTCCGTCAGTCCCGGCCAGCGGCGTCTCGGCCGACTCGCCTTCGGACGAAACCGCGGGTTTGATCGTGCGGAGCATGTCGAGGATCGAGTCTTCCAACGGATCCTTCGGCACAGGCACCTGAACCACTGCCCGACAGATCGGGCAAAGCCCCGACTTGCCCGCCATGCTCGACTTCACCTTCAGTTCATGCCCATTGGGACACTTAACACGGATCGACATGGTGACGCTCCCCCCGCACGGGACCTGTGTTCACCACACGTCTCTTCTCTGCTCGTCCGTATCAGCGTCAGCGGCAACTGAGTTGATTCTCCGTCGTTGGCGTCGCGGCCTCTTCAGTCCTAACAGCATAGCCGACCGAGGTAGTTGCGGAAAGACAAAATTGCCGCTTTTTCGGTTTTTATGGCTATGCGCGTGGCGCTCGGCGGCCATCACCTCGGGCCTTGAGCTAGGATTGTGCAGACTACCTCGGCAATCGGTTGGCATTATCAGGGACGTTCGAGAAGAGTCGTAAGCCCAGCGGCCAAGGGACTTAGGGCTAGGCGAGGACGGTGCGAAATGTCGAGTGCCCCGAAACACCGGCGACTCTTCACGGCAGGCAGTCGAGCACGGGCGGCCACCCTGTCGCGCAAACCCTGGATTGCTTGTTCTCGCGGCAAGCGTTCCAGCGACCGACGGGAGCGGGTTCTCGGCCGGGTGCGGCAGCGCCGGTTCGTTGGCGGCCTCGCCACCCTGTGGTGTCTGGCCGTGCTGGGCTTGGGGGCAAAGTACTGCTCGGCGGCCGAGTTCGGCGCGGCGGGCACGCTGCCTGATGTGATGGTCGCGCTTGACTACCAAGGGAAACAGTACGAGGGAAAGCCGCTGGCCATTGGCGACCGGCGGATTCTCTTGCTTGGGCGCGACGGACGCCTTTGGGACTTGCCCTCGGCGGCAGGCAGTCGCGCGCGGCAGACGGCCCCTGCCTTCCGCCCATACTCGCCTTCGGAAACTCGTGCAGCGTTGTTGCGCGAGCTGGGCGGGGGATTCGAGGTTTCGGGCGCCGGCTGTTACATGGTGGCTCATCCGGTCGGTCAGCACGATCGTTGGGCGGATCGGTTCGACGAGTTCTACCGGTCGTTCGTCCGCTATTTCACGGTTCGGGGCATCGCCGTCGATCCGCCGCCGGCGCCGCTGGTGGCCATTGTGTGCCGCGACGCGGAGGAGTTCGCCCGCCGCTCGGCCGGACAGCAGGCGCCGGTCAACGCCGCCGTTTTGGGTTGGTATGACGCTGAGAGCAACCGCCTGATGATCTACGATCGCGGCCGCCAACGCTCGTACTTCACTTCGACCGAAGCGGTGCTCGTGCATGAGGCAACGCACCAGGCGGCCTTCAACACAGGCATCCACAGCCGCTGGGCCATGCCGCCGCGCTGGGTGGCCGAGGGCTTGGCGACGATGTTCGAGGCGCCCGGCGTCTTCGACGCGCGGCGTCATCCGCGCTTGAGCGATCGGATCAATCGCATGCGATGCGACGACTTCGCCCGATTCTGCGATCCGCAGCGCACGCCCGACTTGCTGCGAACGCTGGTGGCCGACGAGTCGCTTTTCGCCCGCCATCCGGAGACGGCCTATGCCGCGGCATGGGCGTTGAGCTTCTATCTGACGGAGACGATGCCGGCCCAATACGGCCGTTACATGCGATCGACCGCCGAGAGGCCCGCATGGCATCGCCCTTCACCGACCGAGCGGCTGAGACAATTCGCCGCGGTCTTCGGCGATGATTGGTCGCTGCTGGAAGCCCGGTGGCGAAGGTTCATCGCTGAATTGCCGATTCGCTGAGCGCGAACTGCATGCCCCGTTGCGTCGGACGCGAGGGGCTGTGTGTTTTTTGAACCGCCGGCAACAGCAGCAACAAAAGCGACAGCCGGCAACAACAGCAACGTCGGGCAACGGCGGCCGGCCGTCGAAATGACGGTTCGCACACTTGGTGAGGGCGGCCGAAGTGCAGTGGGGCGGATTTGGCGGTCGAGACGCCGATTGGGCCGGACGGGCATGCTTCGACGATCGATCATGGCCGCTACAACCGTTTTCACTGTTGCGGCCGACGAAATCGCACGCTTCGTTTTGACCGTTCGCCCCCTGTGGCCTATTAACAGTGATAGGGGACGATTGCCGTCATCCTCTCCGGGGCAGCAGCGCGCCGGCTTGGCCTGCCGGCGAGTGGGCCGCGGGGCGAGACGCCCTTGACTGCGGCGTTCTGCGAAACGGCAAGCGTCTCCTCCGACAGGGGCGGCCCATGGTCGGTTGACGGGGTTCCGAAGAATGCAACGAGGCCCCTCGAGCGGGCGATCGGTTCCTTCCGATGACCGGTTGCCGCTGCGTTGCCCGGGTTTTCCGAGGATCAATACCCCGCGGCATGAGATGCAAGAGCCGCCGACGGAGAGTGCGGCCGGCGTTTTGTGCATGCAATCGACCGGATTGCGCTGCGTTTCGGCCGCCGTGTTGTGGACCGCAGATGAGATGTAACCGTCCGTACACAGTCGGCCGAGGATGACTCCTTTGGACATGGAAGCGACACCCGCTCTGCCCGCCGGCGCCGACGATTGGGCCGCGCGCTTCGCGGCTGCGCTCGGGGCGCAGCGTGAACGGATTCGCGCGTTTTTGGCGGCGCAGCAAGCCCGGCTCAGCAGAACCGAGGCCCAACTGCGCGATCAGGGGCGCGCATTGAAGGAGTTGTTGCAGCGGGAAGCCCGTCAGGTGGAACAGGCCCAGCAAACGCTGGAGCAGCGCCGCGCCGAACTTGACCGGCGCGAGGCGGAACTGGAGCGGCTGTCGTCGCAACTGAGCGTTCAGCGCGAGCAATGGGAAGATCTTTGCCGGCAAACGGCCGCGCAGAACACGGCGTTGGGCGAGCAGTGGCGGCGGCAGCAGGCCGAGTGGTTCTCGCAATTGGCCGAACAGCAGGCCGCCCTCGATGCTCAATGGCGCAGCCGGCAGGCCGCCTTCGAAGAGCAGTGCCGCATCGAGCAAGAAAATTGGCATCAACTGCGCAGCCGGCAACAGGCCGAGCTGGAATCGGTCCGCGAGGAATTGGAGCGGCGCCGCGCCGAGCTGGATCGGCAGCGGGTGGAACTCGAGCGTCAGCGGACCGAATGGGAGCGTCAACGGACCGATTGGGAAACGCGGCGCGTCGCAGCGGCCGACAACGACGCCCACCGCATCGAAGAGGTTCAAGAGCGGTTCGACGCCATTCGTCGCGACGCCTTAGCCGCCGCGCTGACCGAAGAAGCGACGGCGCCTTCTGGCGGCGAGCCGTCCGCCGCGACGGACGACGGCCAAGCCGAAGACTACCGCCGCCGCTACGAAATGGCGCTGGAAGACCTTCGCCATGTGAAAGCGCGCAACGCTGAATTGCAGCAGGAGGTGGCGCAATTGCGTTCGTCTTCGGGCACTACCGAAGGCGTGCTCAATTGGGAACTCGAGAAGCAGAAGATTCTGGCCGCGCTGGAGGCCGAAGCTCAGCGCGAGTCGATCAGTCCCGAAGAACGAATCGAAGTGCGGCAGATCGTCGCCCGCACCGACCAGCTTTTGGCCGAGAAAGACCGTTTGCTGGCGGAGAAGGATCGGGAGATCGAGGAGCTGAAGGCGCTTTTGGAGAACCAAAGCGGCAATTTGGGTTCGGTAGCCGTCGGTGCGGCCGCACTGGGTGAGATGTTCGATCAAGACGCGGTGATCCAAGAGCACCGCGCCCATCTGGAACAGCTTCAGGCCGAACTGCAAGAGAAGATGCGTCAGGCCGAAATCGAGATTTCGTTGGAGCGGGCGAAGCTGGCCCGCGAACGGGCGAAGCTGGAAGAGCAGATGCGTGCGCTTCCTCCGGCCGCGGAACCGCCCGCCGGCGAAAAACCCGATCGCGGCGGCCGCGGCCGATGGCGGGCCCAATTGGGCATCGGCGGCGAGCAGCCGACGCCGTAATCCATCGGCCCGGCGTTCCACGCAGCCAGTGCGAGGCGATCGGCGCGATTGGCCGCAGCAGCGGAATCATCGCTCGGCCTAAGTCCACCGGAACCAGCGCAGCGCCACCGCGAACGACGCGATCGTCCAACCGACGATCAGGGCTGCCTGGGGCGCCACGGCCGTCCAGCCGGCGCCTTCGAGCATCACTTGCCTCAGCGCCGCAAGCAACGGCGTCAGCGGCAGCGCATGCAAGAAGGGCTGCACGGCTTCCGGAAACCGCTCGATGGAAAAAAAGATGCCCGAGCCGATCCACATCGGCATCATCACGGCATTCATCAGCCCCATCACTGTTTCGATCGTTTGTGCCCGCATCGCCACGAGCAGCCCCAGCCCGGCGAATTGCAATGCGCCGAGCACCACCAAGGCGGCCAACGTGGCATAGCTGCCCGCGCAGCCGACGCCGAATAACCACGACGAGAAAAGGACAAGCAACGACACCTCGGGCAGCGTGAACAGCAGCCGGCTGAGGATGAGCGATGCCAGAAAATCGCTGCGGCGCATCGGCGTGGCGCGGTAGCGCTTCAGCAGTTTGCGAATCCGCATATCGACCGAGGCGAACCCGACGCCCCACATCCCTCCGCCCATCAGCCCCATGCCGATCAGGCCGGGGATGAGAAAGTCGATGTAGCGCCCCCCAGGTTCGTCGAACGTCTGGTCGATCCGCTCGGCGGCGTCGCGCCGTCCGGCCGCGCGTTGCAGCAGATCGTCGGCGGCGTCTCGGGCCAGCACGCTTTGGGCGCGGGTCGGGTTGAAGAGGAAGATATAGGTCGGCCGTTCGGCCGGGCGCGATGCAATCATCAGATCGATGCGGCCCAGGCGAAGCCGGCTCCGCGCGGCCGGTTCGTCCAACGCTTCGGCGGCGAAGCGGCTGTCGGCGCGGAGCACGGCGAGCGTTGCTTCCGCGGACGGATCATTCAGCACCGCAGCGCGGAACCTCTCCACCGGAGACTCGCGAAATGCGATTCCCAAGGCCAACACCAGGAACAGCGGAAAGACATAGACCCAGAAGATGGCGTCGGGCTCGCGAAGGAATTCGCGGCACCGCGCCAGGGTCAACTCGACCAGGGGAAAGAGTCGTCGGGCAGCCATCATCCGTTCTCCGCTCCGCCATTCGGACCATTGACGGCTCCGCCTTCGGCCAGCGTCCGACCGGTGAGCGCCACGAAAACATCGTCGAGCTTGGCCGGCCGAGTGACCAATCGAGCCAATGTCCACCCCCGGCGACCAAGCTCGTCCAGCAACAGCGGCAGCACCACGTGCGGCTCGGCGACAGTCAAATGGATGGCGTCGCGTTCGCGTCGCTGGGTCGTCACGCCGGGCAAATGCCGCCACGGCTCGGCCGGGTCGTCCATCGCTTCGGCCGGGTTCAAGGCGAACTCGACGACGTGACGGCCGCCCAACTGAGCGATCAACTGCGGCGGCGTGCCCAAGGCGATCACCCGCCCGCGATCGACCAACGCGATCCGATCGCAAAGCTGTTCGGCCTCTTCCATGTAATGCGTGGTGAGCACCGTGGTCCGCCCCTGCCGCTTGCCCGAGGCGACGACTTCCCACACCTGGCGCCGCGAGTGCGGATCGAGCCCGGTGGTCGGCTCGTCGAGAAACAGCAACTGCGGCTCGCCGACCAAGGCCACGGCCACGGCCAAACGCTGCCGTTGCCCTCCGGAGAGGTTCTTGATCCAGGTGCGCGACTTCTCTTCCAGGCCCACGCGGGCGATCGCCTCTTCAGGCGTCGGACCGCTCGGATAGAAGCTGCGGAACAGCCGCACTGTTTCCAACACGGTGAGCTTGTCCGAGAACTTTGTCTCTTGCAGCGAGATGCCGATCCGGCGGCGGATCGACTGCGGATCGTCGCGCCAGCGGATGCCGAACACTTCGATCTCGCCCCCGGTGGGTTCGATCAACCCCTCGAACATCTCGATTGTGGTGGTTTTTCCCGCCCCGTTGGGACCCAGCACGCCGAAGCATTCGCCTTCGGCGATTTCCAGGTCGATTCCGCGAACGGCTTCGACGGGCGGCTTGCCCGCATACGTCTTTCGCAGGTCCCGACATCGAATTGCCCACGACATGATTGACTGCGCGCCTGTGAAGCAAGGGAACAACCCGGCCGGAACGACCCAATCGGCGGGCCGACAATCAACGGCAGAACTCTCGCTCGGCCGACAGCCCCGCGACGAACCGGCGGTCGCGATGCGGTCGGTCCGCGGGATGAACCCGAACCCGCCCCCGTTCTTTCCCGAAGATCAGGGCTGCCGGTGGATTTGTCGCTCGCGCGAGCGCGGTCTTTGCGGAAATCGCCGGTCGAACCGGGTCTCGGCAACCGCCTGATCGCCTTTGCGGTGTCGGCGCGCCGCTGGACGGCCTGCCTCGATCATCGCTGCTTTCCGATCCGCGAGTTGCCGCGGCATTATCGACTCACCATTCTATGCCGAATCCCCCGATGCCCGCCAGGGAGCGCGGAGCGGTGCGGCCTTGACGATCGCCGGGAAAGTAACCTACGATGAACAATTCTATTGGTCTTCGCCGAACCGAGCGGCGCGTTTGCCCGGAAGATGCGGCGGACCCGCGTCAGCAGGATTTGCGAAGATCAATACATGCCGTTGGCCGGCAACCCTTGCTTCGGCGTCTCGGGCGACAACGGCGCTCTTTTGAGGCGGATGGCAGCCGTTCGATCGGACGGCAACCCGTGGAATCGAGGTTTCCCTATGGAACCGGCGAAGGTGGCGATTATCGGATTCGGCACGATCGGCTCGGGGGTGGCGAAGCTGCTCTTGGAACATCGCGAGCGGATTGCGCGGCATGCGGGCCGGCCCGTGGAACTGGTGCGCGTGGTGGACAAAGACCTGACGCGGCCGCGGAACGTTGCGTTGCCGGAGGGATTACTGACCGACGACGTCGAGTCGGTGCTCGCCGATCGTTCGATCGAGCACGTGGTGCAGTTGATCGGCGGACTGGAACCCGAACGAACGATCATGCTGAAGATGCTTGAGGCGGGCAAGAATGTCGTTACCGCCAACAAAGCGTTGTTGGCCGAGCACGGTCCCGAGCTGTTCGATCGCGCCCGCGAATTGGGACGGACAATCGCCTTCGAGGCGGCCGTGGCCGGCGGCATTCCGATCATCGCGGCAATGAGCGAGTCGCTCACGGCGAATCAGATTCTGTCGATTCACGCAATCCTCAACGGCACGAGCAACTTCATTCTGACGCAGATGGAGGAACAGCAGGCCGACTACCGTGCGGCGGTGGCCGAGGCGCAGCGGCTCGGCTATGCCGAGGCGAATCCGGCCATGGACGTTGACGGTTCCGACGCCGCGCAAAAACTAGCGATTTTGGCCCATCTCGCCTTCGGCGTGCGGCTCAGTTGGCGCGAGATTCCGCGGGTAGGCATCGATTCGGTCGATATCGCCGACATCCGCTTCGCGCAAGAGTTGGGCTACCGCATCAAGCTGCTGGCCGTGGGCGACCTGACCCCCGAGGGCTTGGAACTCCATGTGTCGCCCACGTTGGTCCGTCACGGCTCGCCGCTGGCCGAGGTTCGCGGGGCATTCAACGCGGTGCGCGTCGTGGGCGATGTGGTGGGCCGCGTGTTTTTCCAGGGGCAAGGGGCCGGCCAGATGCCCACGGCTTCGGCCGTGACGGCGGACCTGATCAGTACCGTGGTCGGCCGCACCAAGCTTACCTTCCGCGCATTGGAGTTGTGGTCCGATCAACGACCCGCTCAGGTCGTCACGCGGCAGCCGGCGACGATTACGGGTCGGTTCTACCTGCGGTTCAGCGTGGACGATCGCCCCGGGGTGATGGCGGAAATCGCCGGCATTCTCGGGCGGCGGAACATTTCCATCGCCTCGATCATTCAACACGAGGCGGGCGACAATTCCCCGGGTACCGTGCCGCTGATTATCATGACTCACGCGGCCCCCAACGGTGTGGTCGAAGAGGCATTGAGAGAGATCAAGCGGTTGCCGTGCGTCCACGCCGGCAGCGTGCGATTGCGCGTACGCGATTGACGGCCGACCATCGTTGCCGACCGAGAGCGTCTGCGGGCACGGGCCGCCGAAACCGGCCGCGACCGAGGGCAACAGCCCGCTATCGATTGTGGAAGGCCCAAACAGCCCGCGATCGGGCAAGCGTCCCACCGTATATCTTCGAGGTGTTATGAAATACGCGATCATCATTCCCGACGGCGCCGCGGACGAACCGCAAGACCGCCTGGGCGGCTGCACCCCGTTGCAGGCCGCGAAACTGCCTCACATGGACGCGGTGGCCGCCGCCGGGGTCGTCGCCCGCGCCAACAACACGCCCGCCGATCTGCCGGCCGGTTCCGACGTGGCGAACTTGAGCCTGTTGGGCTACGATCCGCACTGCTACTACACGGGTCGGGCGCCGCTCGAGGCTGCCGCGCAAGGATTGCAACTGGGCCCGAACGATTGGGCCATCCGCTGCAACTTGGTGACTGTGCAAGACCAAGTGATGAGAAGCTACACGGCGGGCCAAATATCCACGGAGGAAGCGGCTGAACTGCTGCGCGCCGCTCAGGAACGCCTTGGCGGAACCCAATGGCAGTTCTACCCGGGGGTGAGCTACCGCAATTTGTTGATTCATCGGTCGGGCGACGAGCCGTCGCCGTTCTCGCCCGACACCCAAACCACGCCGCCGCACGATTTGACCGACAAAAGCGTGCTCGACGATTATCCCCGCGGGCCGGGAAGCGACTTGCTTGTCGAGTTGATGAACGCTTCCGAGAGCGTTTTCGCCGACCATCCCGTGAATGCCGCCCGCATCGCCGCCGGCAAACCGCCGGCGACCCACGTTTGGCTGTGGGGCCTGGGCAACAAGCCGCACTTGGTCCCGTTCGAACAACGCTTCGGCATCCGGGGGGCGATGATCACCGCCGTGGATCTACTCCGCGGGTTAGCCGCCCTGCTCGGCTGGAAGCGAATCGAGGTGCCCGGCGCCACCGGCTACACCGACACGGATTATGCCGCCAAAGGCCGCTATGCCGTCGAGGCGCTGCGGGAATACGACTTGATTTGCGTGCATATCGAGGCGCCCGACGAGGCCTCGCACGAGGGCGACACGGAGGCCAAGATGAAAGCCTTGGAAGAGATCGATGCGAAAATCGTCGCTCCCGTCTGGAAGGCCTTGCAGGGGTACGGCCAGTACCGTCTGCTGATTTCGCCCGATCATCCCACCCCGCTTCGCACCAAAACCCACAGCCGTGGCGATGTGCCGGCGGCGATCGCGGGCAGCGACATTCCGCCCGACGAAAACACGACTTACGACGAGCAATCGGCGGCCCGATCGTCGTTGGTTTTCGCCGACGGCTG
>Ga0308417_1002990_pt1 | contig 10941 bp, 6 predicted proteins | sample HotsprSampleOS65_FD_203528 | JGI IMG/M metagenome (GOLD analysis project Ga0308417, IMG submission 203528) | Hot spring phototrophic mat microbial communities from Octopus Spring, Yellowstone National Park, Wyoming, United States - 20090730_OS65 ... | reverse complement strand
TGATTGTAGTAACAGGAACAGTACCTGACTCTGCAACACAAAAACTGTTATCAAGCTCAAGCTTGTCCCCCACTGCTATTATTTGGCTAAGACTTTGCAACGGAGTGCCTACAAAATTAAGACCTCTAATTACTTCCTCATTTCCATCTGGGTAAACTAACTTTGCATAATTAACTTTTCCGGAAAAGACTTGGGGATTATATGCATCGGTTCGAGTTTCTCCGTCGATAGTTTCCTCAATTATCATTCCGTAGGGTTTTCCTTGCTTTACTATTTCTCTGACTAACATTTCTTTTAATTTCTCTAAACTGTGAGTTTTCTTAGCTTTAACAACTAAAACTCCCATTCTAGACATAGGATGATGAGTATCTGAACTTCTTGCATGACCATTTGGTTTAAAGTTTTTAAAATAGCATTGCGCCCTGCTTGTCAAAAAACCTTTTAGAACACCGTCTTCAAAAAGAGTAGTGCTTTGAGAGGGTACCCCTTGATCATCGAAATCATAGCTTCCTACGCAGGTTTGGCCATTCAGCTTTTTTAACTTGGGGTTATCAATAATTGTTATGTCCAAGGGTAGAATTTTTTTGCCGATCAGACCTCTAAGAGCGTTAATTTCTCCTTCCTCAAGGAGTCTGTCGCCTTCCAGACGGTGGCCTAAAGTTTCATGAAACAAGAGTCCTGCGGGACCTCCTAAAAGAAGGGTGGGTCCTGAGAAAGAATATAGCCTTCGCGCTGAGGCTAATTTCTTAAGTTTGGCATACTTTTCTTCAATTATTTCTTTGATGTCTCTAAAATTAGGAACTTCTTGAAGATCTCCAACGTTTAGGCTGAACTCTTGTTTCACATTACTGCCGTCCCAAGTCTGAGTAAACATTTCGAAAAACAAGCTGCAAACTTCTAAACTTTGGACGATGACTCGTCGCTCGGTGTTTACAAATATTTTTATCTCTCTTTCCACACTAAAAGATACATAGTCGAAAGTTATTTTTGGAAGATTTATAAGTAACTTCGATATTTTTTTTACGAAATCCTTCCAGAATGACTGGTTTACCGCACTAAATTTTTTGACCTTGAAAAATTTAGCTGGAGGGAGTTTCGTAAAAGAAGCTAACTTGAATCTTTCGTTTTCGGGCGAAAAAACTTTTTTAGCCTGTTTTTCTTGGTATCTTTTTAGAGCGTCTCGATAACAAAGCTCGCTTAATCTCCAGAGGCAAGTCTCGAAAGCATACAGGTTCGAGTCCTCTAGAGGCAGAATTGAGTACTTTTTAATAAGACTCTCTTCTTCTTCGTCTGTTTTTGGCAATCCCAAGGTTTGGTCGTTTTTATAGTTTCCAACTCTTAAATCACAAAACACTATTCTTTTAGGTTGTTTTTCGAGTTCAAAAACACTTCCAGCAGATGCCGACACATGAAATCTTTCAATGTCTCTGACCAAGAAAGATACATAATATGGATTTAAGTAACCGGGAAGCCGAAGTTTCAAAGATCTTTTCAAACTTTTTTTTAGAACTTCAATCACTCGGTGAATCGCAGACTGAGAAAGCATTTCTAGGCTAATTCTACTTTAGATTTTTTTGACGGTTCAAAAAAAAACAAAAAATACCTTATTTTAAGCACTTATATTTTATTTTAATTGCGCTTGTACTGGTTTACAATCTAACCCCAATAAAGCAGTTAAATGGTTAGATTAGGATTAGAGGTTATGGGCGGAGACAAAGGTCCTCTGCCTGCTTTAAAGGGAGTTAGTTTAGCGCTAAAAAAAACCAGCGCAAAAATTGTTGCTTTTGGGCAAGTTGATACTTTGAGGCAAATTTCTAAAGCCCTAAACCTTGGCTCAGATCGATTTTCAATCGTTGAAGCTGATCAGGTAGTTTTGATGAGCGACAGTCCTACTTTGAGTCTGAAGAAAAAGCCAAATTCATCATTAAAAGTTGCGTTCGATCACTTGAAGGCCAATTTAATCGACGCACTAATTAGCCCAAGCAACACGGGAGCCGTTATGGTAACTGCAATTTATACTCTCGGGCTTTTTCCTTTTTTAAAAAGACCGGCAATTGGAACGATTATACCTCGGCTGAGAGAGGAACGCCCTTTTTTGTTAGTGGATGCAGGTGCTAACGCAGAGTGCGACGCCCAGGAACTTTTAGACTTTGGGAGCTTAGGCCTTACTTACTACAGGGCATTGACTTCGATTTTGGAACCTAAAATAGCGTTAATCTCAAATGGAACCGAGGAAAAAAAGGGAACAGATACAACTAGAGCAGCTTATTCACTGTTCAAAACCTTCTTAGGCAGTAATTTTGTAGGTTACATAGAGGGGAAGGATTTACTCAAAGAAGTTTCCGATATCGGTGTGTGTGATGGTTTTATAGGAAATATTCTTTTAAAAGCTCTAGAAGGAACAGCTGAGTTTGTAGTCAAGTTCATAAAAGAAAACATGAAAGGGCACCCCTTAGCTGCATTAGGGCTCTGGTTAATGAGTGGGCATTTAAAGAGGCTTTACTACAAAAAATTGTCGCCCTCGGCTTACGGGGGAGCACCGCTTCTAGGTGTAAATGGCTTGGTGCTAATAGCCCATGGAGCTTCGGACGAGTTTGCGTTTTTGAACTCAATCCTGACGGCTGAAAAATTTGTTAAGATGGGCTTGTTAAAGAAAATGGAAGAGTCATTTATTTCGTTGCACTCCGTTGCTTAAACGCGTATACAGTTCACACAATTCTTTCATGGTTAAGACCTCTTCAACAAGTTGGAACTGTTCACGGTAAAAAGTTGTAATTCTTCTAAAAATCAAAGCAGGAGGATTATCAAAAACGCTCAAACTTTCGTCTTTACAAAAATTGAAATACTGGAACCCTAATACTGAAGGGCTGCGGATTACATATAAAAATAGCTCGGTGCCATGCTCGAACAAAATTCTGTAAAGCAGGCTAGAAATTTTTGGACAAGTTAGCGGATCAGCAGCGTAACTTCTGGGCACTCTTTGAGTTGTAAAAACTATAAACTCAACTTTATTTATTGAGTCAACAAGATCGTTAAAGTGCTTTTCTGAACAATCTCCATAAAAGTTAAGAGGGATAAAAATAATCCCGCTTCGCCATTCTGGAATTATTAATCCATGGTCCCACGGAGTAGTTGAGACGGTTGCACTTTGAGTAGAGCTAAGGAATTTTTTGCTAATCTCCAGGAAAGGATGCTCATAAGTTAATGGACTTAAATAAGAGGCTAATCTACATAAACTTGCAAAAAATAACGCTACTAAAGCTAATTTTTGCCACACACTTCTTATTTCGCGAAAAACTAACCCCACAAAGATATAACTTAGCGCCACTGTTGGAAGAAGATACCTGGAATGTTTTGCAAAACTAAGTAGAGGCGGAATTGTAATAGCGATAAACCAAATTAAAAGACTCAATTTTCTTGCCTTTAAGAGAATTAAAACACCAAAGATTGCTACAACCACTATTTCAAGGCCAGTGATATGAAGAAAATTGTTGATGCTTGTTAAAAAATTAGTGTTATAAAACTGCATTGTAAAAGGCATAATGATCTCGCCTGTGACTATTTTTAGCTCAAAAGAAAGACTTTGAGTCACTCGGCTGAAATCTTTGAAAATAAAAGGGTTGCAAATACAGTAGACCAGAGCTGCCGAGAAAACAAAAATAAATGCGCCAGCAACACATTTAAGCCTTTGGAACTTTGTTTGTGAGTTCTTAATTCCGAAGTAGCCGCAGAATATAATAGGAATCAAAAAAGTTAGGCTAAATATTTTGGTAGATGTTGCCAGTCCAAAATAAAATCCCAAGGCTAAAATATTCTTTACAGAGAAGCTGTGAGTGATTTTTAAGGATTGCCTGAAAGTGGCTAGAGTAAAAAGCAATAAAAAAGGGTCCACTATAAAAAACCTAGTATGCTGAACAAAAAAGGAGTTTATCGAGAAAAGAGCGGTAACTAGAAAAGCCGTTTTTTTTGAGATATTTAGAAATCGCAGGCATCTGTAAAACTCAAAAGCAATCAATGGAGTAACCACTAATACGATTAAAAGCTTGGCATGGAGGTAGGGATTCAGTGAGTTTACAAGGCTAAAAAACCTTGCTACGAACTCCGAAATTTTAAAAGTAAGAAAAAGAACTAAGAAGGGAACACCGCCGTACGGATAGTTAGGTAAAGTGAAATTATTTTTTTCCAAATTTAACGAGGAAGAAACTAAAAAGTTTTCATCTGCATGAAAAGGTATAGCCTGAGAAATTCTATACAAACGCGGAAATAGCAAGCTTAAAATTAAAAAGAAAATAGTGACAGAGATTTTGACTATTTTTATTTTCTTGCTCATCTGCGGGGCCGTTGGATTTTGTTTAACCAATTTACAAATTAACAGTTTAAACAAAGTTATTGGTTATTTAACACTTGTAATTTTAGCGTACCTTTTCGCAACGTTGTTGAGTCTCGATTTTCTGCTCTCAATCATTTTAGTCAGCTCAGTTTCGCTTGTTTTAAGTATGAAAAAACTTAAGGACCTAAACCTTAGAGTTTTTTTAAAGCAGGAGACTTATTTTTTGTTTTGGCTGTTTGCTTTGCTTGGTTACAAAGCTTTCTCACCAGAGATTTTCTTTGGTGAAAAATTTATGGACATCGCTTTTTTGAGTTATTTTTCGAATTACACAAAAATTCCTCCCGATGACCCATGGGCCGTAGGGTTACAACCTTCCTATTATTATCTTCACTATTTGTCCTGGGGAAGTTTAGCCAAGCTTTTCAACCTAAATACAGGAGTTCTTTTCAATGTGCTGATAGCCTTAAGTTTGGCTTTGGCAATAAGCGTTGTTGCTGACTGCACATCAATTTTCTCGAAAAAATCATATATAATTTCACTGTTTTTTTTACTTGCATCAAACGTCGTAGCAACTCAAATTTTTATTCTTTCGAACAAGGAGCTAAATTTTTGGTCATTCTGGGAAACAACCCGGATATTTCCATTTCCTTATTTCACAGAGTATCCGATTTGGTCGTTTATTTTTGCTGATCTTCATCCTCACTACTTGAACCTTCCTTTTTTTGCCGGAATAGTAGGTTCAACAATTATTGCCACCAAGCTTGCCTCACCAAGACTTCTAAGCGCTTCCATGCTGGCTACCGCAAGTTTAGTTGGTTTCAACGCTTGGGATATAGTTCTAGCTTCTTTGTTGGTAGGTCTCTCTTTAGTGCTTTCATGGAAATATTACTCCGAGTTTTGCAAATTAGGTACTTTTGTAGCGGCTTTGGCAGCCTTTTTTTTGTTTCTATTTCTTCAGCATAGCTTTGGCGCTAAAACATCAATTTATCTTAATGAACCTTCTCCTGTTGTTTCAGGAGTGATTTTTGTAAAGCATTTTGGTTATTTGTTGATACCTCAGCTCTTTTTTATTTTCACACTGGGGGTAATACAAATAATTGGGTCTCTATTTTTAACTCTATTTTTAACTCTAATGGTTGTTTTCGCTCTGAACTCTTTTAAGTTGGCTTTGGCTAAGGATTTTTTTATGTTGGTAAGTTTTTTTTTAATGACGAACGGGTTAATTCTTTTAAAAACCAAATCCAAAGAAGGTTTGATCGTTGCGGGTCTTAACATAATATTTTTTCTTGTAAGTTTGGGGGTTGAAGTAATTTCAATAGCAGATAGAATCAACTCGATTTTTAAACTTTACTTTGGCTTGTGGGTAGTTCTCGCGTTTTCCAGCTCTTTAATCGTAAGCAAATTGCTTGGTAAAACTTTTCTTTTTACAGGAGCAATTCGCCAAGCACTGCTGGTTTTCTGCTTGGTTGTTTTTAGTGTGGTTTTAGTCACTAATATAAAGTTACTTGTACTGTATCCTTCATTTACTTTTAAAAAGGGACCCAGACCCACAATCGATGGCTCGATATTTTTGAGAGAAGAAAACGACTTGGGAAGGGCAGCTTTATGGTTAAGGGCTCAAATAAAAAAAGGGCTGCTCCCGAAGGGAGCAATTTTAGAAGCTAATGCTCCTTCTTTTTCCTCAAGTAATTTTGTATCTTCTTTTGTAGGTCTTCCAAGTGTCCTTGGATGGGAAGCACATGCTGAACTCCGGACTAAGAAACCTCATGAGCTCAGTGTTAGAAAAACAAAAATCTTTAATTTTTACCGACGGTGCAGTCCAAGGTCAGTTAAATATTTCTCTACTAGATTTAGGGTAAAATACGTAGTCAGCTCAAGCGTGGAATTTGAAAAATTAAAAGCATTCTCTCTACGCTGCAAGGAAGGCCTCAAATTAATTTTTGATCTACCCAAGGCTAAAATCTACTTTATTCGATGATTATTTCAATTCTTGCTCTTTGGAGCTTAATCCGAAGATACGATCTTCTAGTCTGTCTTACACTAGGTATTCTTTTTATTGAGAGCTTCTGTTACCTTCTTGCGAGCTATAATTCAGTTTCAAAATTTTTTGCTTTATCAATTTTTTTGTTATGTTTTCGATTGCCAAGCAGGACTAACCTCGAAGATTGCCTTGTATTCTTGGGCTCTCTTGCTTTGTTATCAATTTCCCAGTTTTCGGGTTTGGTTGCTTTTTATCCTCTTGGAGAGCGCTTTAGGGATTTTGGCCTATTAGCTGAGGCTTATTTTTTAACCTCTAAATTTCAAGAGCCTTGGTTAGCTGGGGTAGATGTCAATTACTATGTAAAACTTTACAGATTTTGGGGACTCGTAGGCAAAGACTTAGGGTTGTCTGTAGAGCAACTTTACTATTTCTCCCTGGCAGGGACTTTTGCCTTAGCATTTGCTTTCCTTTTTAAATTTTTTCGGCTTTTAAAGCTTCAGTTAGGCCATAGTTTGGCTGCCTCGGCCTTTACTTTGCTAGCCCCTAATGTAGCAAGTGTTTTTGAGGCGCTCAGTAACTTTAATAATTTCAGGTTTTGGGAGGTTTCAAGAGTTATAGAAGGTACAATAAACGAGTTTCCGGTTTGGTCGTTTTTGTTCGGAGATCTTCATCCGCATGTAATGGCAACTGCCTTGGTATCAGCTTTATTGTACTCTTTCAAAAGGTTCGAGAGGTTTTTTAGGTCTAATTTTCTTTGCTTCAGCTTATTTAGTATGTTTTGTGGGTTTTTAATTCTAGTGTCTAATCCTTGGGACGTTTTTATTTGGGCGTTTTCTTGCTTTTTTGCAGCACTTGATTTTTTTTCCAAGAAAGATCTTGTCTCAGTTTTCAATGATCCAAGATTTTTCTTAGAGAGTCTACTGAAGCATCTTGAGGCCAGGGGGCTTGTAGTACTTGGAATAATATTTACCGCTAGCTTAGTAGATTTTTACTTGACTATTTCTCAAGCTTATCCCATAAAGGTTTTAGCTTTAAAGTATCAGTCTAATTTTCTGAAGTTTTTGGAGCATTTTGGATTTTTGTTTGCTCTAATTTTTGTTGGGGTTTTTAAAAGCAGATGGAGAGGTTTGTTGTTTTTAATGTGTCTTCTTGTGGGGACAGCTCTCGATAAGTTTGGTGTTTTTTTCTTTTGTTTAGTTTCATCGTTGCTTGTATTTAGGAGAAATTTAACAAGCGCTCTTTTAAGTAGCTCGCTTTTTACAATTTCTCTTACTGAGGTTTTCTTTATAGATGATCCCTATTTTGATCCTGTCGAAAGGATGAACACCGTTTTTAAAGTATATTATGGAGCGTGGATTTTAGGTTTTTGCTCCGCTTGCTCAGAGGTTTTCCAGGTACTCGACAACAAGAAGGCATTACTGAGCACTCTGGTGGGATTATTTGTTATAGGTACAGTTTCTATGTTTCTAGTTTTATGGGAGAAGAGATACAAGGCGAGTGGCTCTTATTTTGATCCTATTGAAGCTCAGTTTCCTGGATCAAAGAGCTGCTGGAGTAAGCTCAAAAAGCATCCAAGAGGCACAGTTTTAGAGTCTCAGGAGCAACCTTATGGCTGGGACTCGTATTTTTGCACTTTTTCAGGAAATAGGTGCTTCTTAGGATGGGAGAATCACATTAACTTGCTTTATCCCCATAAAAGAAACGAGATTCAAGAGCGTAAAGAGATAATGAGAAAAGTTTATGAATTCACTGGAGCTTGTTCTGAGATTAAGAGTTTATCAAAAACAAAGCGGGTAAATTACATTTTCGTCGGTAAGTTGGAGTTACAACGGTATTCGGTCAAGTTGGAGGAGCTTCTAGCTTGTTTCAAGCCCATCTGTTGGGATATTTCTAACAATATATATCTGCTGGCAGTAGATTGAGCACCCTTAAAGTGAACTCTCATTATGCTTAAATGCTCTTTTTAAAAATATAAACAAAAAATCAAGATACCTTCTCAGTGGGCTAAGGTTTAGATTTTATTTTGATAGCGATCTTAATTTGTTATTTAGAGTCTTTAAAATCCTAGTTAATTTATATCTCTTAGAAGTTGTTTCAAAATTTTCAAGTGGCTAAGGGTGGATATCGGCACTGTCTTTAAAGATGATAAATTTAAAAAAGTTTTATCTATTAGAAGCCCCTCGGTTGTGACATATTCAGGCAATCGTGGGGGAAAATGTTGTAAGCGCTCAATCAAGTGTTGTGCAGCAGGATCCCACGAGCTTTTAATTTCAAGTCGTTTGAACTTTTGGTAAAAATACAGTACATCAAATAAACCGTATTGAAAACACTTTTTAAGAGTGACCAAATCAATTAGGTCTTCGGTTTTGTTCCCTGCTGCTAAAAATTTTTGAGCTCCTATATTACAACAACCAATTACAAACTCTTCTACCTCTTGCAATGTTTCTAAATCTAGAAAATTAAGGCCAAATTCTTCGCAAACTGCGTATGTTAAAATGAAAAAAAGATCCTGTACACTTTGATACTCGAGCTTCTCGACTATAGAGGCTAAGGGTTCAAGAGGGCTGTCGGAAGCTATAGCTGGCAAAGTGTCTAAGGCAGAAGAGTAACTTACAAATAACTCTTCCCCCACCAGCAGCTCTTTGCGGTGCTGCTCATCGGGTAAGCCAAAATAAGCAAGGCTTCTCATTTTCTCCTGATTCGCGATCTCTAGTAAAGCTAGAGAGTGAGAGCCCGCTATCGTGTAAAGAACCTCAAACAGGGATTTAGGAGCCATGAGAAGCATATCAATACACCTTCTGTAAAGGGTTTGGAGGTCGCTGTTTGTGGTTTTGAACCAAATCCAGGTGTAGCCACCGTCTATTGTAAAAGCCTCGTGCATGTCAAAGAATTCTTCCTTTTCATCTAAAATTTTAAAATCTACATGCTCTTGGACACCCACTGCAAAAAATGTTATTGGGATGCTGTTAAAAAATTTAAAAAAAAGCTCCTGACTATCCAACGCCAAAGATAAAATTTCGTTGAAGTTAGAGAAATCTACAGAGTCTTTTTTCCAGCATAGAAGATTCACTAAGGCGTTTGAATTTTTTTTCTCAAGAAAAGGCAAAAAATCTTGCAAAACATCTAGCCCTTGGTTAATTACGATTTGACACAGAATCTGCGGCTTTACTAGGTTAAGCTTTGAAGGATTTTCAACTATTTCATTGTAGATAAGAGCCAGATCTTTTTTTCTTAATTTTACTAACGGAACTGGGAGCACTTAGCAAATACTAAAGCCTCCCTCACTATTTTTGCAAGGCTTTAGTCCTCTCCGCAATTCCCGCTAGGGCAGCCAGAGGGTTGGTCTACTTCCGTCTCGCTCTGTGGAAGGCACAAGCATCTTGCTTGATTGCCATCCACGAAGCTTGTTAGCTTGTGACCATAGGGACACTCCATGTCACAAGTTTCCTCAGTAGCCAAAAATGCTAAAATGCTTAACAAAATTATCTTTCTCATAAGTTTTAAAATCTATTTAAAATCTTCTTACAAAAAGCTCCTGTTTGAGGTAAACGAACCTCGGGGTTAGCGGTGGCAAGTTTGCAGCATCGTTAAATCGTATGTCATATTGCCAGTTTCGAGATGGTGGGCTATAACATTGATGTTCCCAAAAACCCCTGACTTTCAAGGGTCTATTTAAGCTAACAAAGGATCCTCTGTAGTTGAGCCACCTTCCGCTCCAATTTTCATGAAACCGCGGATAGTTCTCTAATCCTCCGTTATAAATTCCAAGATTTTGCCCTGAAGTTCCTTCTCGTGATCCAGTTGAGTCTGTTCCGCTTAGAAAAGCTGCGTTGATAGTTGTGTCCTCCGTGACTTGTCTTTCATTTAAATTACAGGATGAAGGACTTAAGTCATCCATATCCCTTCCATTTCTGTTATTTGACCAGCTTTTTGACAGTATATTCAAAGAATCAGTCATCACTGCTGCTGGGATCCAGTTTTGGGAATTAAAATCACCCCAAAGGTAGATAGCTTGGTCACTTACTATGGTTATTCCTTTGGGAACTGGAGCGCTTGAGTTGGTTGACCTTAGACTTGCAGCATTTCTAATCCTGATCCCATAGGGAGCAATGTAATCAGGTAGGCCATTGTTGTTTAAATCAGGAGGGTTTGCATAAGGCCCTCTTACGGTGAAAAAAAACACTAGGCCTCCATCGGAAGTATCATCAAGACGTTTATTCGTCCCCAACCAAGAACTGTTATGAAGGCAATTTAATAAAGATTGTAAATCTATATCTAGAAGCGTGATTGTTCTTCCTGGCTCAGAGCTGCCGCTGGACGGCAAGGTGGTATCATTTATGTCTCTTTCTCGCCTATTGTTAAAGTTTTTTATTCTAACCGAGTTCACACAAACAGAGTTGTTTAAAAACGCGGTAGTTAGGATAGGATCATTTTCACCCGCTACATTTTCAATTTGAAACTGCCCAGGTAAAGAGTTCAAATTTAAAGCAAGCCTCAAGTCGGCTCTAGACCAATAAACTGATGCGGCGTTCGAGGCAATAATGTCGGGAGGCGGGATCTGAAGCCTGTCCACTCCTATATTGATCATGTTATTCCAAGCTAGCACATCATTTTGTACAACTTCCACTCT
>Ga0308417_1002989_pt1 | contig 10942 bp, 11 predicted proteins | sample HotsprSampleOS65_FD_203528 | JGI IMG/M metagenome (GOLD analysis project Ga0308417, IMG submission 203528) | Hot spring phototrophic mat microbial communities from Octopus Spring, Yellowstone National Park, Wyoming, United States - 20090730_OS65 ... | reverse complement strand
CTGTGCGAAGTTCAACATCCGCGATTGCGACTTTCGTACCGGCGACGACTGTTTGGCCGGGTGCGACAATCGCGATTTCGAGGTCGTCGGTTGCCAAATCAATTCGTCGTGCAATGGTTTTCGGCTCGGGTGCGTGAACTTGGCGGTCGAGAAGTGCAGGTTTTGGGGACCGGGCGAGTATCCTCACCTGATTAGTGTGCGCCGAGGCGCGCCGCGGACCAATATGCTTGCGGCGTTCGTCCATTTCGCCCCCAAAGACCGCAGCCCGAAGTTGCCCAGCGACCATTGGCTCGTTCAGGATTGCACGATCGACAAGGTGGACCAAGTTTACGGATACGACTACCAACGCGGGCTGTGGCAAACCGGCCAACCGGCCAAGCGCCTGCGGTTTGTGAACCTCAAGGCCTCGGGGATTGTCAAGCCGCTGCGCGTGCGCGGCGATGCGGATCGGCAATTCGAATTGGCTTTCGATCAAGTGGAAATCGCCCTTCGCGAAGACCGAGCGGATCAGCCCGTGATCGATGCGACGCAATTCGGCGCGCTCGTTTTCCAAGATGTTGTCTTACAGAACAGCGGAAAATCGCCGGTGATCGTCGCACGCGATGGCGGCAAGCTCTGCCTGGATCGCGTGCGCTCGATTCCGAAGAGCGAAACGCCCTATGTGTTCGAACGGATCGAAGAGGTGCGAATCGATCGCCCCGCGGATTGATGTTGCGATTCCGCCTGCATGCCGGACAAACGGGACGGGACGTGTCGCGCTGGCGTCGGTTGTTTGTGGTGCCCGCCGCCTCCGCTGTTCGCCAAGCCCATTCTTTCCGGCCGCGGAGAACGTACGATGAAAAGGCCCGAACGCTGGCTCGCGGTGCTGCTGTGGGCGATGGGGATTCTGTTGCTTTCCGCATTGGTTCCGGTCTTCATGCCGTTTGCGTGGATGCAAAAGATCCATCGCGAGCTCCAATTGGGTGAACTGCCGTATCTGCCGATCACCGTTTATCTCACGCGGTCGCTTTCGCTGCTCTACGCCGTTCACGGGGGGCTGTTGATCTACGTGGCCACCGACGTCCGCCGTCATTTGCCGGTAGTGAAATGCCTGGGAGGGCTTGCCGTGGCGTTCGGACTGGTGATGTTGGGCATTGATCTGGCCGCGGGCATGCCTTGGCCGTGGGTCGCGGCGGAAGGGCCATTCATTGCGGCGGGAGGCGCGGCCATCGTTTGGCTTGCCGCGCGAACGACTGCGGCGAATCGAGCGGAATGAATAACGTGGCCACCTTGGGCGGGACCATTGATCGAGCGTTTCGCGCGCCGGCCGCTGCCGGGAACGGCGGGACGGCAGATCAGGGGGAAGCGATCAAGAGACAGTGCGCAGCCGAGGGCACTGGCAATTGACTGCGGCAAAGACAATCGGTATGCTCACAGGCCGTAGCTTTTCGTTGACGTTGTCATAACCCAACCGCCGTTTTGCTCGGATGCCGGCGCGATTCGTCCGTTGATGTCGGTTGCCAGTTTGTCGGGCTTATCATCCGGGACGAGTGCCGAAACGGACCCGACCGACCAAACTAAACTAGGAGAGTCAACCGAATGCTTCCCCCCAATGAACCATCGCAGAACAAGCCGTCCTCTGACGCCGAACAGCCACTTGGCGAGGCCTCGCGTCAGCCGCAGCGTGTTTCCATCGAGATCGACGAGTCGCGGGCCGTTGCTCTTTATTCCAACTTTTGCCGCGTCAACGGCACGCACGAAGAACTGATCATGGATTTCGGGCTCAATGCTCAACCGATCGGCATTCCGACCAAGCCGCTGGTGATCAATCAGCGGATCGTCTTGAACTACTTCACAGCCAAACGGTTGCTCCAGGCGTTGCACGCCACGATTCAACATCACGAAACGCTGTTCGGTGTGATCGAAACCGACGTTCAACGAAGAATCCGACCGGGAACCGTACAAAGCTGAGGTCTCGAGAACGATCGGTGTTGAAAAAGCGTTTATTGCCGATCGTCGCAACGCGTTTTGTGGGCGAAGCCGCTTCGGTCAAGCGGTCTTCTGTTGCCGCAACTGAATAGAACCGTGAAGAACGGAAAGTGGTTCAGGCGCGAACAACGCGCAATCGGCGGGTTCGTTGCACCGGCGGCCGCTTTCGCAATGTGCGGAACTGTCTATCGGCTACACTCACCGCGGCAACGATCCCAGCGGCAGCTCGTTGTCGATCGGATCGTCTCGGCCGCTGACGACGGGAAGCTCGATCCGACGCACCGTGACGGCCGAGGGCGCCTCGATTCCCAAACGGATTCGGTTACCGCGCACTTCGAGCACGGTAACGCGGATGTTCTGATCGATGACGATCCCTTCCTGCTGTTTCCTCGAAAGCACCAACATTTCTCGGTCCTCCGTGACAGACTCGCGACAGAATCACCCAAACGCCGAATCCAAACACCCTCGCAGTGGCGATCACGAGCGTTGGCTCCACTCGGGGCGCACTCGGGCATCGAACGGCGACCGGCATCGCATGAGACTTGCTCTCTGACCTTCCCGATTGATCGACTTTCCCGACCGACCCACCGCGTATCCGCGATTTAGGCGGCCAACGGTTGTTCTCCGCCGAGGCTCGCTGACCGTCGGCCTCACTTGGTTGCCATTGCTTCCCCCAGTTAGTACGTGGCGAACGCCGCCAAAGTTTTCAAATTGCTTGGCATGGCGGTTTGACGTGGCAGCGACCGATGACCAACCGTCGCCCACTTCCGCGTGATCCTTGCGACGTGCCTGCGCGTTCGACGTTGCTCACCGCGGTTGTCTCGGTCGCCTTGCAGCCGTTTGGTTCAAGGCATTCAACAGCCCGGAGTCTTCGGCTTCCCGTGACAACGGTCAGGGGAGACAGCCTGCCGGCGTCTCAACGACGTGAATGGTCAGTTGCGGAAAACGCCGGGCGTAGGCGTCGAGCAACTGTTCGATGATTGTGCCCAGCGGCTCGGCCTCGCCCTCAATGTTTTCGTTCGTGGCGGCCGTATTTCCGGCGAATACACGGCTGGCTCTCGGGAGACCGCCCACGAAACGCGCGGTTCCGTTGCATTGTTCGGCGGGTTGTGAAAATCGGTTTCGCATGGTTGAGCCTCCGCGTGAAAAAATGAACCTTCGATCCAAACAAATTGCGGCATCGTGCAATCGGGTCGCTGGTTTTGCCGCACGTTCAGCCCAGTTTGCCCTGTCCGCACAACTGATCTGATGATCATGCGTGTTATTATCTACAGTAGTGTACGTGCGTCAATACATTTTTGTTCCTGTCGGCGAGATGGAACGGAAGCCGGAAAACGCAAACGTATGATTGGTAATCGTTTACGGCCGATTAGTTTCTTGCGTTGGTTGCCGTCCCCCGACTATACGCCCCGCAGTCGAGAATGAGGCTGTTGAGCGGGGACGGCCGATTGCCAGCCGCGTATGGTGCAGGCTTCATGCCGGTCGATCGGCATGAATGGGCTGCCTGCTGGGGCACACCTTTGAGGTTGGAAATTGGGGGGCGGGCGACGGCTGGTTGCTCGTCGAATGGGAAAAGTGGGGAAAGACGTGAAACTCGGCTATTGGGCGGTTCCCCAATCGAGGCCGAGCATGACGACGTTGATCCCCGAACCGATGCCCAGCAGAGCCACTCGATCTCCTTGGCGGGGAGGGGCTTGCTCGATGCCTCGGGCAACGGTCATCGGCAGAGCGACCGCGCCGGTGTTGCCGAGCGTCGGATAGGTGGCGAAGTCGATACTCGGGTCGAGCTTGAGCGACTCGAAGAGAAGGCGATGATGGGCCTTGCCAACCTGGTGGCAGAACGTGCGATTGATTGTGTCGCGGCGCCAACTCAGGGCGTCGAGGAACCCGTCGAACGCGCTTGCGGCCGCGGCAATCCCTTCGCGGAGCAAGGCTTCCGAGTCGGTTTCCATCAGCAGCGCCTTTTCCGTCGCACCGGCGACATGATCGCCGCGGCAAAGGTCGCAGTGGTCGGTGCGTGCGAGCATCACCCCGCCGAGCAGGCGATGCCCGCGTCGGCTGAGGCGGCGATCGACCAGGACCACCGCGGCACTGCTCGCGCCGATCGTCAGCGAGGCGAAGGCGGTTTTGATCTGTTTGCGATCGAGCGACAGGTCGGCGTTCAGTGCGGCGATGGTGCTTTCGACGAGTTGGCGGCCGTTTTCCGTCCCCACAACCAGGGCGGCTTTGATCTGGCCCAGCTCGATCATATTGGCGGCTTGAACGATCCCGTTGAGCAGCCCCAGGCAGGCATTTGAAACGTCGTACACGGCGCAAGTCGGCGGCAGATCGAGCTGCCGGTGAACGGCGCAGGCTGTTGCCGGTTCCAGGCAATCGCGGCAGACCGAGCCGTGGATTAAGGCGCCGATCGCCGCTGGCGCGACCGATGCCGTGGCGATTGCCTTCCGTCCGGTGATCGCACTAATACGGCTGGGGCGTTCCGTGGCGGAGAAGAACCGCCGTTCTCGGATGCCGGTCATCAGCTCCAGTCGGCCAAGCGGCAACTTCAATCGGTCGTAAAGCGGGCTCAACCGCGATTCGATCTGTTCTGTGGAGACAATCTCGTCGGGCAGGGTGTAGGCCCACGCCTCTATACAAACACGGTTATAGTGAAGCTGCAACACCATGAAACTGCCCGAAACGGTCCGAAACTGCCCTGGACACCACGCGACGGATATCGGGCCTCATCCCCGCGAAAACGGCGGGCTGCTGCCTGGCGGCTCGATGCCGCTGGCGTGCGATGAACGCGCCTTCCGTCTTCTGCGGCCTGATGTGAACCGATAAGCCGCGTATTTTCGTCGGTTCCGGCAGAAGATGCAATTCCCCTGCGCCGAGAACAGCCGGAAAGCGCGAATGCGGGAAGTCGAAGAATCACAGAAGCGGAGGGTCGATAAGCCGGCGTTCGAGTGTCCGGTCGAACGGAGGTTCTGGTGTGCGGAGGTGCATTGCGGCCGCGATCTCGATGAACTATCAATGCGGAGGGCGGCAAGTCGGGGCGGTCGCAGGCGCGCCGAGGGCGGCAAAGCGGATGTGGCTATACGGTGCGGTGAATCGGGGACGGCGAATTGCCGGGCTGCCCTTGGCCGGGCGGGCCGCTTGCCGTTACCATGGTTTGCGGCTTGGGAGGAGAGGTCGATGGGCTTGGTCGCGGATGTCCGCCGTAATCATTGTGCCGACCAACGCTTGTTGGATACCGCCGGGGCGCTGCAATGGCTTCGTTCGTTGGGTTCGCGGCCAACAGGCATGGGACGTCGAGGTGGTTTTCGAGGTCTTTCGAGGGATCGCCGACGAGCGTTCCTGCCGGAAGTGCGGCGCGCGGGGTGTGTTTGTCGGTTTGCCGCGCGACGAAGACGACGATTGGCCCGAGGCGAGGGCTTGCCAAGAGTGCGGCCGGCCTCTCCCGCGTTTCGAACGAGAGCCGTCGCTGAGGCGCGCTGCCGAATCGGCGTCAGTTCATTTCCGCCAGCAGGCCGCTGCGGCTGCGAGCGGGGGTCTTTTGTCCGACCGCCTGTTCGTCCGTTGGAGAGTAGAGGGCGGTCATTTGTTGGAGTTCTTCGGCAAGCTCGTTTCGAAGGGCTTCCGGCTCCAGCACCTGGGCGAATCGCCCGAAACTGAGAATCCACCGTTTGATTTCTTCATAGCCGTCAAGCTGGAACTCGGCGATCAGGCTGCCGTCGCGTTGGCGGGTGAGTTTTTGGCTTTCGTGCCATTGTGCTTCGCTCACATAGCGGGCCACCGGGGCGGCGAAGCGGATACGCACCGCCACGTCGCCATCGCCATGAAAAACCCCGAACGACTTGGCGAAGTGCTGATGGATATCGAAGTCGGGAGGCATGCGAAACGTGCGGTCGGAAAGCTCGGCCGCGGCGATGCGGCGGACCTTCCAATGTCGAATCTGTTTGTGATGCGGCGCCATGCCCACCAAGTAGAGCGCTCCGCGATGATAGGTCAGGCCGTACGGATGCACCTCGTAGCTGACCGGCTCGGTGGCCTTGAGCGACTGGTAGCGAATGCGAACAGCCCGACGTTCTTCCGCTCCGATCATCAATTTGTCGATAAGCTCGGCCTGTTGAGAATAATCGACTGTGCCGAATTGCGTTTGATGAAAGAACGCGGCGAACTTCTCCAGGTAGCGGAGGGTGTCGGTGCCGAGCAGGGCCCGCAATTTCTGAAACGCTCGTTGCGCCGCTTGCCAAAGATAGGTGCCCGCCAACGGCTCCATGAACCGCCGCGCCAGGTGCAACGCGGCGGCCTCGTCAAAGGTGAACGATACCGGCGGGGCTCCCTCGGGCCGATCCAGTTTCCAGCTTATGCGGCCGTAGGCCTCTTCGATCTTTCGCAACGGGATGCCCGAATACTGCAACCGTTCGAGATCGCGGCGGATCGTCTTTTCGCTCACCGAAAGCTCGTGTGCAAGCTCCTTGACCGTCGCGCCGAAGTGTCGTCGGGCGAGCATTTGCATCAGCAACCATTGACGAAGCAGGGGCGTTTGGTCGGGCATGGGCTTGAATGGTTTTCTAGGAGGTTGCTTGGAGCGACAGCGCTGATCCGCCGTGTTCCGACGAACGGTCGGCGCATTATCCCAAAGGATTATGGTTTTCTTACAACATGGCGCAGACGTTCTCGAAGCGTCTCCCTCCGTTGTCGCGATTGGGGCCGAGCGGTCTTCGTTTTCGCTCGGACGAGAAGAGGGCCGACCGCGCGTGCGTCATTTTCGGCGTTCTATTCTATCGTGCGATCAGACGACTCTGCAAAGCCCTTCGACAGAGCGCAATGCTCATTGCCAGCAATTGCTCGGCAGGCGGTGATCACTTGGCAGGACGTCGATCGTCGGCGTCGCGCGGCCGCCTTCGGCGAAATCGCCCAAGGGCCCGAACACTCGTCCGCTTGGCATTGATCGCCTTGTCGCTTCCCTGCTCCTGATTCTCCGCAATTCTCTTACTTTCGGCCCGTCTCTCGACCGCTGGGCTTGGGCCTACTCGGCCTGCCGGCTCACCGCCCAAAGGTGTGCGATTGCGCCTTCGTACATCAGCGCGCCGCCCGAGACGGTATCGGCGGGAAACTCCAGTTCATCCCCGAGGGCCACCGTGTACGGCGCAGTGCGCGCAGCGCCGGCCAGGGTTTGCAGAAACCGGCCGACGACATCGGCCGAAGCGGCGCGATGCGACCAGCCGTTCGTCCTTCGTCGCATGGCTTCCACGGCAAACGACTGCAAAAGCGAGTCGAGTCGGGGGCGGAGGTGTTCCGGCGAAACCAGAAGGTCGACCGAAAGCACCTGCCCATCTGCCGCGACGCATAGTCCTGCGGCATCGTCGGGAAGGCGAATCGATTCAATCTGCCTGCTCAAGTCGCCGTTGGGGCGGATGTCGGCCAGTGATTCTGTGTCGGAGTTGATTCCCGTTTCTTCTTCGAGCAGCCCCACGCTATCCCAAACAGCCGTTTGGTTGCTCTCGAAACCGCCGGTAATCCGGCGTCGATCTCTCACCGATCGGAGTTTCACCGAGCGGACCGCCAGCGGCGCTACGGTAAACTCGACCTGCCGACGATGGCTGCCATCCCACCGGCCGCGCTCGACGCAACTGACGGGAACGATCGTCTGCTCGTTGGGCGGGGCGATCAGCGATAGATTGACAACACGATTCTGTTTCAGGCCGATAATCACTTCGCCTTCGGGCACAAGGATCGGCAGCTTCGCACGATTGGTGAGCATCAACTCGGGCACCTTGCCGTCGGTCGAAACCTCGCTGATCGCGGCATCGCCTGCATTAATCGCGGTGCGCAGCGGCAGCAGTCTCGCCTCTTGCGGTTGGCGCCAACGCAGCGGGAAAAGATCGAGGCCTGCCAAAGAGACGGCTTCGAGCACTTCGACTCGGGCGAGAGCCTTTACGAATTGCGATTGCGCCCGAACGGCGCGCACCATTCGAATCTCTCGATCGAGGCCGCGGAGCAGCTCCAGCAGCAGACGGGTTTCTGGGAGCAAGTCTTGCCGAGCCAGCGGCTCGACAGCGGCCGCCATCTCGGCAACAGCCGCAGGTTCGGTTTCACGCTGCGCTTTGCGGTAGAATTGCTTGACGATCGAATGCACCAGTTGCGCCCGACCCTTGCCGCCTGCGGGCGAAAAAATCTTATCGACGCCGCGCGGGGCGTAAACGGCGATTCGAATCGGCAGACGGCCGTCCTCAACCGCTGTTGCGTGATTCGCCGCAACGGCTTCGACGGCGACGGCGCCGGAGCCGAGCAACGGCGCCAGCCAATGGGCAACGTCGCGCGGCAGACGGCCGACTTGTTGACCGTCGGCGAAGCGAACGCTGACGACCGGCGCGTTGCTTCGGCCGGTCGGCTCGCGGAAAACCGACAACGGCATGCTCGTCAATCGGCGGTCGGCCGCGAGGGCGATCCCCTCAATCACGGTGCTGAACTCGCCAATCAAGTTCCGCAATTGCGTTCGGCGGGGTCGGTTCATCTTTTCTCTCCTCGGAAGAATCGGGGCCAGTGGACGGAATCCAGAGAGAGGCGGCTCTGACGCGACGGTCTCGAACCTTGCAATGCCGCGACGGCTTTCACTGGGCAACGACTCGGTGACGACTGCCCGCGCTCGAACATTCGCTTCTCACGGCGTAACTCACAAAAGGGTAGCCGAACGCAGGGTCAGTTCATGTCCAATCCGCACGAATGTCCACTATTGGGGTTCGCCAAATCAGACGGCGCGTTTGTTCCCAAGATTTGGCGGATTTGCGTCAACGCGATTTGCGTAGATCAAGAGGCATAACCGCCGAGACTCCGCGGGCACATCAAGCCCCGAATTGTTCCCCACCGGCGGAGCAGCTCTCGGCCCACTCGGCCCTCGTGAGGAGTACTTGCCGAAACGGCTCCGCGCCCGACATCAGAATCTCCGCCCGAGAAGAAAACCTGGCGGTGATCAGGGAACCGTTTGATTGTCGGTCCAGCGATTCGTTCGATGGCCGGCCCGCCACAAGCCCGTCCGAGGATTGCGAATTGTCCGGCGGCGCCATTCGTCCGCACCGAGTCTTCCGACCGCGAACCTTGGGCCATTGGCCGATGGATCGGCAGGGCGTCGCGACCAGCGGTCCCCGGATCGTTTCGGGAAAGGCGACACGACAGTGGATTCCTTATCGCGGTTTCGGGCGTTGGGACAAACCGGGAGCTGTTTCGAGCCAAACTGGTACTGTTGCGCGCTGTTCGGAGCGATTGTTGTATCGCTGGTGCGGCGCATTGTGTAGTCAAAAAGACGCGGATTCTGTGTCAATTCGATGCGCTTCTGTGTATCGTTTTGCAGCTTTTTGCAATTCTGCGACCTTCCGGACGGAAGGGCGAACATTGACGGCCAAAAATCGTCTGAGTCGCAAATGGTTTTCTGCAATTGGTTTTGAATTGATATACAAAGGTTCATGCTTTAGGGCGCGGTGGGTGGCGTGTTATTGGCGCGAGAGTTGCACTAACAATTATTCCGGAAATTCGGGCGGGATTATCAGTACGGTTAGAAGCAGGTTTGGCAACAATGCGATTGGTGGTCAGTCGCGCGCGTTGCCATTAGAATGAGGGGCCTCGCAGGGCGTTTCGGTCAGTTCGATCCGGTCGAGGCTTTTCTCGGACCATTGAGCGAACCGAATCGGCCAAGGATTCGTATCACCAATGGATGCCATCGTTGTGGAACGTTGCCAAGGAAAAGGGTTGGCCAGCTCGCTGGAGACGGCAACCGACGAGCAACTGCTCGATCGCTACCGAGATTTCGGCGATCGGGCGGCGTTTGCCGCGTTGGTTCGCCGCTACGAGCGCGAGCTGTACACCTACCTGCGCCGCTACTTGGGCAACGCATTGGCCGCCGAAGATGTATTCCAACAGACGTTTATGCTGTTGCATCAGAAGGTGGGGCAGTATGAGTCGGGGCGGCCGGTGCGGCCTTGGCTCTATTCGTTGGCCATCCATCAGGCGATCGACTATTTTCGTCGCGATCGTCGGCACTGGCTGCCCAGCCTCGATCGGTTGGTCGGCTCGAGCAAAGACGAAATGACGCCGATCGCGGGCGGCCGCAACGATCCGGCCGAGACGGCCGAGGCGGACGACACGAACCGACTCGTGCGCGAGGCGATCGACAAACTGCCGGAAACGACACGGCAGATTGTGATGTTGGTGTACTTCCAGGGATTGAAATACCGCGAGGTCAGCGAGATTTTGGGTATTCCCATGGGTACGGTGAAGAGCCAGTTGCATGCGGCTCTGATGAAGCTGAACCGTTTGCTCCAGATCGCCGGGGTTTCGGGGTAATCGCTGCGATGGATGAGTTGCTGCTCGGGTATCTTTTGGGAACACTGGACGAGCCGCAACGCGGCGAAGTGGAATCACGGCTGGCCTGCGAGCCGGAGTGGCAACGCCAACTCGACCTGCTTCAAGAGCGGCTCGATTCGCTGCATGGCGCCCTGCCTGCGGTCGAGCCGCCCCGCGGACTGGCCGACCGCACCTGCCGCCGCGTTTTTGCGGCAGCGACCGGCGCGGTTCTCCTTTCGCCCGAGGCGCCCGGGCCGGTCGGGCAAAGTCGCTGGCGTTGGTTCGACGCCGTCACGACAGCATGCGTCGCGGCCGCCGTGTTCCTGTTGGTGTGGCCTGCGATTCAGGCGGGACGAATCAACTCGCAAATCAACGTGTGTCAGAACAATCTGCGCGACCTGGGCATCAGCTTGGTGCGCTACAGCGAGTTGAACAACGGGTACTTCCCGCGAGTTCCGACGGCCGGGCGATTAGCCTTTGCCGGCGTCTATGCGCCCACGCTGGCGCAAAGCGGTTTGCTGCACGAAACGTGCAAGGTCATTTGTCCGGCGATGCCGCTGGGCGCTTCGCGCATGCCTGCTGCGGCCGGCATGCCGACGCTCGACGAGTTGCAGCAGATGCCGGATGCCGAATTGGCCCGTTGGACGCC
>Ga0308417_1002987_pt1 | contig 10948 bp, 10 predicted proteins | sample HotsprSampleOS65_FD_203528 | JGI IMG/M metagenome (GOLD analysis project Ga0308417, IMG submission 203528) | Hot spring phototrophic mat microbial communities from Octopus Spring, Yellowstone National Park, Wyoming, United States - 20090730_OS65 ... | reverse complement strand
GCGGTCGCGTCGGGTCAGCTTCTTCTTGGCAGCGTACTCGAGTTCGGAAAAGCTCGTCTGGGTTGGCATGGGCGGTTGTCTCCGGGCTGGACGCGTTGGCGTGATTGTGCCAAGTCTCAGGGGCGGGGTCGATTAAATCAGCGTTTCCTTAACATCGATGTGGATGTACCCTGGCTCATAGGCCTTGAACGGCTTGTGCTTCGGCTTCAGGGCCTCATCGCGCAGCGTGCGCAGATCGTTCACGCCATGCCGAGTCAGGCAGCGATGCACCCCGGAGCGCGAGGCTTTTGGTTCGATGAACTCCTTGACCACGGCCACCAGGTCATCGAGCGGCAGAAGCAGCAGACGGCGCAGTTCGACCACCACCGCCTCCTGAGCAGGCGTGAGCGTTGTGCCCAGGGTGTGCGGCGTGTGCGGGCGGTCGTTGAAGTCGGTGCGATTCTTCCACTTGCGGATGGTGGATTCGCTGACGTTGTAGCGTCGGGCCAGGACCGACACCGGCTCGTGACTGGCCGCGATCTCGGCTCTGACGGCGGGAGTGGTGCGTGCTTGCTTGTGCAGTGCGATCAACATGATGGCTACTCTCCTCGGGATGGCGTCGGCCGCTCGCCGGCTGCCTCTGCTCCAGTCGCCCTACGGGCTCCTTGCGCAGCCGCAGCCGGCGCTGGGGTATTGTCCGTCTCCAGCTCTGCGATGAGGGTGCGTAGAACCTCACGAGCAAAGAATAACGGAAAACGTCGTGGTACTATATGATCATCCGGGACCGAACAGCTAACATCGGCGAAGCCGATGTTAAGGCCGCAATAGCGGCCGGCTGAAGCCAACACCGCGCTTTGCTGCGATTCGCCCGCGCAGCCATTTATTCAGCGTTTCCATAGGCGATCATCTCGATAACGTCACTCTACCCAAGATCAAGGCCTGGCGGGGCATTTCCTTCCCCTATGCGTGTTCAATCGCGGAACTTGGGTGAAACCGTAAACTATTTTGCCTGTTGGCGAAGGCAGCCTGTGCCGGTCGGCGTGGGCAAGCCCTGGTAGTGTGCTGCCGGCGTGCCTCAACCCCGGCCCCGAGTCGCCTCCTCTGGCGGTCGTAAGCGACGGAAGGAGGCCCACAGCAAACCGTCATAGGCGATCTTCATCGCCGCTCCGACTACCAGCGGCGAGCCCAGGGCCACGACCTGCATGATGAGCCCAGCAAAGGCCGGTCCCACTGCCCAGCCGCCCAGGCGCACCAGATGGGTCACCCCGGAGGCGAAGGTGCGTTCCTCCGGCCGGACCATGGCCATGACATAGGACTGGCGGGTGGGGACATCCATCTCCACCAGTCCTTCGCGCAGGAGGAACAGCAGGGCGGCGATGGCGAAATCGGGCGCGATGGGCACGCTCATCAGCAGCAGGCTGGAGGGGATGTGGGTGAAGACCATGGTGTTCACCAGACCGATGCGCCGTGCCAGCCACGCCGCGGCCAGGTGGGACAAGGCGTTCAGGATGCGTGCCGCCACGAACAGCGCAGCGACGGCGGAGTCGGAGGCGCCGAAGTGCGTATGGAAGTAAAACGCCAGCAGGGCCGAACCAAGAAAGCCGCCGGCCAGGGAATCGAGGGCGAAGAGGGCGCAGATGCGCCTCAGTCGCCGGCGGCTTTCCGGGGCAAGCGGCAGACGTGCTACCGACTGCGCCAGCTCGGTGACGGGGGAGAGCCGGGCCACCAGAGCGGCCTGGAGCAGATGGAGCAGGGCGTAGAGGGCAAGCATGACCTGGAAGGCGGCCATGCGGTCCAGGCCCACGGTGGCCAGCCATTCCGGCAGAGCGGCCAACGCCGCCCCCAGACCATGGCCGAGGTCCTGCAACAGGTTGTACCAGGCAAAGGTGCGGGTGCGGCCGGCATCGTCGGTGGTGGCGGGGAGCATGGCCTGTTCCAGCACTAGGGCGGCGCCCCGGTCGCGTCCCTGGCCATTGATCATGCCGATGAAGGCCACCGCCAGGATGGCACCGAGGGTGTCGAACAGCAGGGCACCCATGCCGCCGGCGGCCGAGAAGAGGGCGAGGAGAAGGAGGGTGCGCCGCCGGCCCAGCTGGTCTGCCCGCAGGGTCACCGCTAGCACCGCCAGGGTGGCCCCGGCCAAGCCGGCACTCACGGTCAGGCCGATCTCGCCCGGACTGAAGGTGAGCCGGGCCAGGTAGAGCCCAAGCATCACCCCCATCAGCCCCGTGGCCAGGGCGCGGAGGAAGGTGGCGAGGTAGATCAGCTCGCGGTCGCGCATCCGGATATCATCGTCCTTGCGCCGCGGTGCGTATAGGCCAGGCCGGCCTCCCATGCGGCTGTACGGGGCGGTTGCTATCCGTTATAAAGGGTGGAGAGCCGCAGCCGAGAGCCGCCATGCAGGAATTCTACGCCGTCATCCCCGCCCGCTATGCCTCGACCCGCCTGCCGGGCAAGCCCATGGCGGACATCGCCGGCAAGCCCATGGTGGTGCGGGTCGCGGAGCGGGCGGCGATGAGCGGGGCGCGCGAGGTCTGGGTGGCCACCGATCACGCGGCGGTGGCCGAGGCCGTGCGCGCCCATGGACATCGGGTCTGCATGACCTCGCCGGATTGCGCCTCGGGCACGGACCGGCTCGCCGAGGTGGCCCTGCAACGCGGCTGGCCGGACGACGCGGTGGTGGTCAATGTCCAGGGCGACGAGCCCCTGGTCGACCCGGATCTGGTGCGGCGCACGGCGCAGCTGTTGCACGCGCGGCGGGATGCCGCTATGACCACGGTCTGTCATCCGCTGCACGAGGCCCATGAGGTGTTCAACCCCAACGTGGTGAAGGTGGTGCTCGACGCGCAGAGCTATGCCCTGTATTTCTCCCGTGCCCCCATCCCCTGGGTACGCGATGCCTGGGCAGAACTGCCCCTCGCCCCTCACCCCTCGTGCCTCGCCCGCATCCCTCAAGGCCTGCCCGTCTATCGCCATGTGGGCCTGTATGCCTACCGGGTGGGTTTTCTCAAGACCTACCCCAAACTGAGCCGGCCACCTCTGGAGGAGTACGAGGCCTTGGAGCAACTGCGCGCCCTCTGGCATGGCCACCGGATCGCCGTCATCACCACGGACCAGGCGACGCCGCCCGGCGTGGACACCGAGGCGGACCTGGAACAGGTGCGGCGGCTCTATGTGCAGTTGTCGGCAGGATGACGCATAGGGAAACGCTGAATAAATGGCTGCGCGGGCGAACGCAGCAAATCGCGGTGTTGGCTTCGGCCGGCCGCTATTGCGGCCTTAACATCGGCTTCGCCGATGTTAGCCTACGCCGAAACTCCGTTTTCGCTCCCTCGCCTATCTACTTGATATGTCTCGGTCTCTGCGGCTGCGTGCGCCTTGCGCTTCCTCCCGCTCGCCGATTTCTTCAGCGTTTCCATAGGGCGTGAAGGGTTCATTAACGAACCCGTATGTGCCAATAACCTGGATTTATAAGCAAATACAAAAAATTAACTGTCAATGGGCGTCGGGGTTGAATACCCTAGACGGCGCTTTGTGTTTACCAACCCCATCCCGGCAAGCGGGAACTTCATCAAGAGGTTATCCATGCGTTTGATCCTACTCGGCGGCCCCGGCGCGGGCAAAGGCACCCAAGCCAACTACATCAAGGAACGCTACGGTATCCCCCAGATATCCACCGGGGACATGCTGCGCGCCCACGTCAAGGCCGGTACCGAACTGGGGATGAAGGCCAAGGCGATCATGGACGCGGGCGGTCTGGTCTCCGACGACATCATCATCGGCATGGTCCAGGAGCGTCTCAAGGAGGACGACTGCAAGGCAGGTTACCTGTTCGACGGCTTCCCCCGCACCATCCCGCAGGCCGAGGCGCTCAAGGCCGCCGGTGTGCCGCTGGATGCCGTGGTCGAGATCGACGTGCCGGACGAGGAGATCATCAAGCGCATGTCCGGGCGGCGCGTGCACGTTGCTTCCGGGCGCACCTATCACGTGGTGTTCAATCCGCCCAAGGTGCCGGGCAAGGACGACGTCACCGGCGAGGACCTGATCCAGCGCGACGACGACAAGGAGGAGACGGTCAGGAAGCGCCTGGACGTCTATCACGCCCAGACCGAGCCGCTCGTGAAGTACTATTCGGAATGGGCCGCCACGGGTGATCCGGCCGCACCCAAGTATTTCAAGATCAACGGCGTCGGCTCGGTGGACGAGATCACCCGTGCCATCTTCGCCGCCTTGGATTCGGTCAAGAAATAAACCGAAACACGATGGCCATCCCGGGTTTCACCGCCTCCGATCTAGCCTTGGTACAGGCCACCCTCAAGGAGCGCTTCGGCCATGACGTCGAGGTGCAGGAGGTCGAGACCGAGGTGCGTCTGTCGCCGGCGGACCGGGAGCTGACGCTGTGCCCGGCCCTGTTCTGGAAGGCCGAGGATTGCGGCTTCGTCGTCGCCAAGACCGGGCCGGCGGGCTACCGCGCCATGTTTTACTATTCGGTCAAGGACCGCTACGGCACCGGGCGGGAAGAGTATGACAATCTGGGCGACTGCGTCATCACACTGCTGAAGGTGCAAGAGGAAGTCGGCCGCCAGCGCGCCCAGGAGACGGGCCAGACCTGAATACCCGAAACGCGGTCAGGGCCGCGTTTATTTGCATCTGAATCAAGGAGAAACTGACCATGGCCAAGAAAAAGAACGCGTTTTACGCCCAGTCCGGTGGCGTGACCGCCGTCATCAATGCCTCCGCCTGCGGCGTGATCGAGGCTTGCCGCAAGCACAGCGACGTCGTCGGCAAGGTCTATGCCGGTCGCAACGGCATCATCGGCGCGCTGACCGAGGACCTGATCGACACCAGCAAGGAGTCTGACGAGGCCATCGCTGCCCTGCGCTACACCCCCTCCGGTGCCTTCGGCTCCTGCCGCTACAAGCTGAAGTCGCTCGAAGCCAACAAGCGCGAGTACGAGCGCCTGATCGAGGTCTTCAAGGCGCACAACATCGGCTACTTCTTCTATAACGGCGGCGGCGACTCCGCCGACACCTGCTACAAGGTGAGCCAACTGTCGGAGGCCATGGGCTATCCCATCCAGGCCATCCACGTGCCCAAGACCGTGGACAACGACCTGCCCATCACCGACAACTGTCCAGGTTTCGGCTCGGTGGCCAAGTACATCGCCGTGAGCACCCTGGAGGCGAGCTTCGATGTGCGCTCCATGGCCAAGACCTCGACCAAGGTCTTCGTCATCGAGGTCATGGGCCGGCACGCCGGCTGGATCGCCGCGGCGGGCGGACTGGTGGCCGACCAGGGTATCCCGGTGGTGATCCTCTTCCCCGAGATCGAGTTCGATCAGGACAAATTCCTCGCCAAGGTCGATGAAAACGTCAAGAAGCACGGTTACTGCACCGTCGTCGTGTCCGAGGGCTGTCACTATCCGGACGGCCGGTTTCTCGCCGAGCAAGGCACCCGCGACGCTTTCGGCCACGCCCAGTTGGGCGGCGCCGCGCCGGTGGTGGCCAACATGATCAAGGAAAAATTGGGTCACAAGTTCCACTGGGCGGTGGCCGACTACCTGCAGCGCGCCGCCCGCCACATCGCCTCCAAGACCGATGTGAAGCAGGCCTACGAGCTGGGCAAGAAGGCGGTGGAGCTGGCGGTCAAGGGCTACAACTCGGTGATGCCCACCGTGGTACGCGTCTCCGACGACCCCTACAAATACAAGATCGGCATGGCGGACCTGAAAGACGTGGCCAACGTGGAGAAATTCATGCCGCGCGACTTCATCAGCCGCGACGGCTTCGGCATCACCGAGAAGTGCAAACGCTATCTCACCCCGCTGATCCAGGGCGAGGACTATCCCAAGTACGAGAATGGCCTGCCGGTCTACGTGACGCTGAAGAACGTGGCGGTGGCGAAGAAGCTGCCGGAGTTCAAGCTCTGATGCTGGTGAGGCGTGAGGAGGGAGGGGTGAGGAGTAGAACCCCGATGTATCCCCTCACGCCCAACTCCTCACTCCTCACCGTTCTGTCATGACCCTCGACCGCGCCCGCCAGCTCCTCAAGGTCCAGGCCGAATTCGGTGGCTTTTACAACGCCAATTCGGCCAAGCTGATCCTGTCCGAGGTCAGCCGCGAGCACGGTCAGGCGGCGGTGGACGGGTTGATCCTCGAGCTGGGCTTGGACCGCATCTTCGGCTTCGAGCCCGGCACCCGCTTCGAGGGCGGCTTGGCCATAGGCAAGCCCGATCTTTGAAATAATTTTTTTATACGCAAATAGTATAAGCAAATCCTGATATACCAATCTTGCCTGGCGTGCTGGGATGCGATGTCCGAGCCGCCAGGATGGCAGTGAGATGATTTCCAGACCCATGAAGGAGATGAAGCGATGAGTGAAGGTCTGATGTTCGCCCTCGTGGCGGGGGTGTTGGCCCTGTTGTATGGGGTCATGTCCATCAAGTGGATACTGGGGTTGCCGACCGGCAACGAGCGCATGCGCGCGATTTCCGCGGCGGTGCAGGAGGGGGCGCAGGCCTACCTCAAGCGCCAGTACACCACCATCGGCATGGTGGGCGTGGTCCTGTTCGTGCTGCTGGCTGTCTTTCTCTCCCTGCCGACGGCTATCGGCTTCGCCCTCGGCGCCATCCTGTCCGGTGCGGCGGGCTTCATCGGCATGAACGTCTCCGTGCGGGCCAACGTGCGCACCGCCGAGGCCGCGCACCAGGGGCTCAACGCGGCGCTCAACGTGGCCTTCAAGGGCGGCGCCGTCACCGGCCTGCTGGTGGTGGGGCTGGGCCTGCTGGGGGTGACCGGCTACTATGCCGTCCTGAATACCATGGGCCTGTCCACCGACGACGCCATCCATGCCCTGGTCGGCCTGGGCTTCGGTGGCTCTCTCATCTCCATCTTCGCCCGTCTTGGCGGCGGCATCTTCACCAAGGGGGCGGACGTGGGCGCCGACCTGGTGGGCAAGGTGGAGGCCGGCATCCCCGAGGACGATCCGCGCAACCCCGCCGTGATCGCCGACAACGTCGGCGACAACGTCGGCGACTGCGCCGGCATGGCCGCCGACCTGTTCGAGACCTATGCGGTGACCATCATCGCCACCATGCTCCTGGGCAGCCTCATGGTGGCAGGCGAGAGCGCCGCCCATGCGGTGATCTATCCGCTGGTGCTGGGCGGTGTGTCCATCATCGCCTCCATCATCGGCAGCTTCTTCGTCAAGGCCAGCGAAGGCGGCAAGATCATGAGCGCGCTCTATCGCGGGCTCATCGTCTCCGGCGTCATAGCCGTGCTGGCCTTCTATCCGGTCACCACCTGGATGTTGGGCGATAGCCTGACGATGAGCGATGGCGGGACGATCTCCTCGCTCAACCTGTATCTCGCCGCCCTCATCGGCCTTGCGCTCACCGCGGCCATGGTGGTCATCACCGAGTACTACACGGCTACGGAATTCAGCCCGGTACGGCACATCGCCCAGGCCTCCACCACCGGCCACGGCACCAACATCATCGCCGGCCTGGGGGTGTCGATGAAGGCCACCGCGGCGCCGGTGATCGCCGTGTGTCTGGCGATCTGGGGCGCCTACGAACTGGGTGGGCTCTATGGCATCGCCATCGCCGCCACCTCCATGCTGTCAATGACCGGCATCATCGTTGCCCTGGACGCCTACGGCCCCATCACCGACAACGCCGGCGGCATCGCCGAGATGGCCGATCTGCCCAAGGACATCCGCAACATCACCGACCCCCTCGACGCGGTGGGCAATACCACCAAGGCGGTGACCAAGGGCTACGCCATCGGTTCGGCGGGTCTCTCGGCCCTGGTGCTGTTTGCCGACTACACCCATGCGCTGGATGCGCGCGGCATGTCGCTCGCCTTCGACCTGTCCGATCACATGGTGATCATCGGCCTGTTCATCGGCGGCATGGTGCCCTACCTGTTCGGTGCCATGGCCATGGAAGCGGTCGGTCGGGCAGCCGGCTCCGTGGTGGTGGAAGTGCGTCGCCAGTTCCGGGAGATCGCCGGCATCATGGAGGGAACGGCCAAGCCGGATTACTCCAAGGCAGTGGACATGCTCACCAAGGCCGCCATCAAGGAGATGATGATCCCCTCCCTGCTGCCGCTTCTGGTGCCTGTGCTGGTGGGGCTGATCCTCGGTCCCGTGGCCTTGGGCGGGGTGCTGCTGGGCACCATCGTCACCGGCATCTTCGTCGCCATCTCCATGACCACCGGCGGCGGCGCCTGGGACAACGCCAAGAAGTACATCGAAGAAGGCAACTATGGCGGCAAGGGCTCGGATGCCCACAAGGCGGCGGTGACCGGCGACACCGTGGGTGACCCCTACAAGGACACCGCCGGCCCGGCCGTGAACCCGCTGATCAAGATCATCAACATCGTTGCCCTGCTGATCGTGCCGCTGCTGCCCGTGGCGGCCTGATCACGACCGGGAATGCAGGCGGGCCGGGCGTTGCTCCGGCCCGCTTTGTTTTTCTGCAACAGTCGGACAGGGGTCCAACCACCCTTGGGCAATCGGGCGGAAATGGGTAAAAACGGGCTGTTAGAATATCTGGCAGTACTAATACACTAGTCCGCGTAGCCAAGCTTTCCACCACACTAAGGACCTCTCATGAAAATCAGAACCCTCTCCCTCGCCATCGCCCTCTTGTCAGCCGTGGGTGTGCAGGCGGCCAGCCAGGCCCCCGTGCCCGGTGCCCCAGCCGCTGAGCCGGCCAAGCCCGTGCCCCAGACCCCCGAGGCCTGGCTGCAGCGCATGACCGACTTCACCCAGAACATGTCGGCCTTCAAAGACCCCAAGGTGTTCGTGCCTTGGTTCAACGCCGTGACCGAGCCCGGCTTCTACACCACCATGGGCAACCTGGTGATGGATCCCGCCGGCTGGCTGCGCATGATGAGCAGCATGGTCGACCCGGGTGCCTATCGCAACATGGCCGAATTCGCCGATCCCAACGTCTACATGCGCTGGCTGGCCGCCACCATGGATCCGAACTTCTACACGGCCCTGTTCACCACCCTGACCGATCCGGGCAAGACGATGCGCTGGGCCATGCTGCCGATGGATCCCAAGCTGTGGGGCATGATGCTCAACACCCTCAACCCCGGCATGTACATGAAGTGGATGATGGCCCCGCTGGATCCCCGCGCCATCCAGCTCATGACGGCGCCGTTCAATCCCACTGTTTATCTGGGCTGGCTCGGTGCCGGCATGGATCCCAAGACCTACGGTCCGATGTGGGCGGGCTTCCTGAATCCGGCGCTGCCAGCCTTGCCCGCCAACCCGTGGGGGGGCATCCCGTATAGCGCAGGGCTGCCGAATCCATTCGATCCCAATGCCCTGATGGGGATGTTCGGCATGCCGGCCCCGGCGACCGTGCCTGCCGCACCAGCTACCGCCCCAGCAGCTCCCGCTGTCGGTACCGCGCCGACTGTGACGCCGGCCCCCGCGCCGAAGGCTGCTGCGCCTGCCGAGGCGCCTAAGGTGGCCGAGGCCCCCAAGCCTGCGGTGACGGTCGCCCCGGTGGCTACGGTGCCGCTGCCTGCCGCGGCGAAACCGGCGGAGGCGGTGAAGTCTGAATCGCTCAAGGTGGCAGAGGCACCTAAGGCTGCTGAGACGCCAAAGGTGGCAGAAACGGCCAAGCCAGCAGAGACCGCCAAGACCGCCGCGCCGTTGAGCAAGGTCGTGCTGTCGGGCGACGCCCTGTTTGGGCTGAACAAGTCCGGTATCCGCGAATTGTCCAAAGAGGGCAAGCAGCGCCTGGATGAGGTGGCTGAAAAGATCAAGGCCCTGGGCGAGGTGGAACAGATCAAGATCGTCGGCCATGCCGATGCCACCGGCAAAGCGGAGGCCAACCGCAAGTTGTCCGAGGCGCGCGCCCGCTCGGTCAAGTCCTACCTGGTCGCCAAGGGTGTCAAGCCCAGCGTGATCATCACCAGCGGTATGGGCGACACCCAACCCCTGGTGCAGTGCGACATGCAGCAACCGAAGGACAAGCTGGTGGAGTGCCTGGCGCCGAACCGCCGCGTCGAGATCGAGGTCATCGGCAAGGCGAAATAAGGCGTCCGCTCGCAACTAGCTGAGGCCGCGGCATAGGCTGCGGCTTTTTTTACCCCTTCTCGTCGCCCGCCGGCCCGACTCGCTGCCAAGAGTTCTCGTTGAGGCGGACCTCGTACTTCGCCCAGCGGCAGAATTCCTCCAGCGTGCACAGGCCGGTCTTGCGACGGCAGGCGCCGGCCACGCCCTTGAAGCGGACCATCTCCTCGCCGCTCTCGGCGTCGATGGAAAAGTCGAGCACCTGGCGCACGCCCCAAGACCGGCCGTAGGCGCCGTTGCTGTAACAACGGCCAATGGCGAGGTCCTTGCGGTGCATGTCGGGCGGCTCAGGTGGTGATGCGCCGGTAGATGTCCGCGACCTTGAAGGGCAGGTCGGCCACGTCGTCCAGGATGATGTAGCGGGCCGCGCCATACATGTGCGGGAGGTAATCGCGCGCCTCCTTGTCGATGGTGATGCAGAAGGGATGGATGCCGGACCGGCGCGCTTCGATCAGCGCCATGCGGGTATCTTCGATGCCATAGACACCGCGGTAAACATCGAAGTAGTCGTCCGGCCGCCCGTCGGACAGGGTCACCAGCACCTTGGTGCGGGCCTCCACTTGGTTCAACAGTTTGGTCAGGTGACGGATGGCAAAGCCCATGCGCGTGTATTCCTGCGGGCGGATGCCGGAGATGCGCGCCTTGACCTCCTCGCTGTAGGCCTCATCGAAGGTCTTGATGCGGAACAGTTCGCAGCGTTTGCGGGTGATCCCGGAGAAGCCGTAGATGGCGTAACGGTCACCCAGGTGCTCCATGGCCTCGGCGAGCAGGATCAGGGCCTCACGCTCGGCCTCGTTGACCCAGCCGCGGGTGCTGCCGGACATGTCCACCATGAAGGCCACGGCGATGTTGCGCTCGGCCCGGTGCAGGCGGAC
>Ga0308417_1002986_pt1 | contig 10948 bp, 9 predicted proteins | sample HotsprSampleOS65_FD_203528 | JGI IMG/M metagenome (GOLD analysis project Ga0308417, IMG submission 203528) | Hot spring phototrophic mat microbial communities from Octopus Spring, Yellowstone National Park, Wyoming, United States - 20090730_OS65 ... | reverse complement strand
GCGTTTAAATTCGCCAAAGCTATGAAAGTCCAGAAAAGTATTTCAAAAAAATAGTTTGGATACCTTACTATTTTCCAAAAATTACTGGTCAACAGTCCCCCTTTTTGGAATCTATGCCAAAGCAAATAAAAATCGCACCAAAGCTTCAGACAAAGAGATACTAAAGCTAAAAGTAAAAATAAACCTCTGTACCAAACAAACTCGATAGTTGAGAAATGGCAAAGCGCGGGAGATGCGGTTAGAATGCTACCGATGACTTGGAATAGTGTTGCTAAAGGAAGATTTTTTATTTCTTGGTACCTAAAATCACCCCCTAAAATTAGGGTTCTTGTGAACACCAACCCAATTAATGAAACACTCCAAATTGTAATCAAACCTAGAACAACGTAATGGAAAGTTGAGTTTTTATCCCAACCTGCTAGAACAAAGATAAGCCAAATTGAGTAACCAAACCAAAGGTCAAAAGTTTCGAGAGAACTTCTAAGACGAAGACTCAAAAAAACGACTATCCATAAGCTGAAAAAAACGACAAAAATTAAGGACATGTATGAATCTTATTTTATAAATGTTAGACTAACAACATGCTTCACACCGATGACGACTTAAGTTGGAAAGCGCTTTTTCTCGACAAAATAAAAACGATTATTTTTTTGGGAGTCCATTTAGGATGTATTGGAGTTTTTTTTGTGTCTTTCAGTTGGCAGCTAGTTCTTATTGCTCTGCTACTGTATGTGATGAGGATGTTTGGTATAACTGCTGGTTATCACAGGTATTTTTCGCACAGAACTTTTAGAACCTCGCGATGGTTTCAGTTTTTATTGGCTCTTTTGGGCTTAAGTGCAGGACAGAAAGGACCGCTGTGGTGGGCATCTCACCATAGACGGCACCATTTGCATTCCGACACTGAGAACGATATCCATTCGGTAAAACAACATGGATTTTGGCATGCACATGTAGGTTGGATTTTAAGTTCTGGCCTAGAAAAGGTTGACTACTCAAATGTGAAAGATCTCCAGAAGTTCCCTGAGCTAGTGTGGCTAGACAAATACTATTACGTAGGACCTCTGTTGCTGGTTTTCATTCTTGTAATTGTAGGTTTGATTGCTCAAGCTTTAAACCCTCAGACACCTTTAACTCCAGCCGCTTTAATTGTTTGGGGTTTTTTTGTAAGTACTACGCTTTTATATCATGGAACTTTTTTTATCAATTCTTTATGTCACATGATTGGCAATCAAAGATTTAATACAGGGGACGAAAGTAGGAATAGTTTTTTTATGGCAATAGTTTGCCTGGGTGAGGGTTGGCACAATAATCATCATTTCTATCCAGCCTCAGAGAGGCAGGGTTTTTACTGGTGGGAGATTGATCCGACTCACTGGGTTTTAAAAGTGCTATCGTGGTTTGGATTGGTTTGGGATTTGAAAGGCCCTCCTTCAGAGATTTTGAAAGCGCAGCCCACAGCAGATTAGTCAATTTCAAAGAGTAGTAGACTTTAAGTTAGTAGACTTACCTATTGTTTTGAGTTTGTTCAGCTAAAAATCGTTTTATTTGCTCTGAAAACCACTCAGGCTCCTCGATCATAGGTGCATGACCACATTTTTCTTTTGATACTAATTTTGCATCTTTAATCCTAGAGGCAAAGACAGCTCCTACATCAAGACTTGTAATTTGATCGTTCTCCCCCCAAAGCAGTAATACAGGAACTTTTACATTTACCAACTCATCGTACAGATTATCTCTTTTTGCGCTTTTTGCAGAGACAACTAAGTTTTTGACATTTTCTTTTCTAGATAGAATTTCATAGATCTCATCTACATACTCATCTGTCACGTGACAGGGGTCATAGAAAACTCTTCTCATATGTTCACGGATAAAATTTTTATCTGGTCTTACAGGTAGGCTGTCAACAGTGTGCTCATAAAGTCCGGAAGGCCCTGCTAAAATTAAACCTTTTACAAGTTGAGGCATGAGAAGGGCCACCCTTAAAGCAACATGCCCGCCCAGACTGTTGCCACAAATGAAACACGGAGCTAAATTGTTTCGCAAAATAAAGAATAGAACAAAAAGAGTTAAGCTTTGTACAGAAACCTCGGATTTTTTTGCTTCCAAGAGAGGAAATTGTAAAGCGTAAATACTAGCTACTGATTGAAGTTTTGGAATGACCTGCCTCCAATTAGACAGATGGCCAAATAAACCATGCAAGAGAACTAAATTTGGACCTGCACTCCCGTATTTGTCAAAATTGCATTGTGGCTCCCTTTTTTCTTTCAGCCAATCTGGAAATACATTAAGTTTCTTGGCTGCTTCAAAAATAACGTCAAACAGTTCGTCTTTGGCTGTTGAAAATCTCTGATGCATCTTTTAAGTTTCAAAAACAAAAAAGGTCTAAAGTGTTAGTCATCACTCTTTTAAAGTTATCAAAATTTACCTGAAAATCCCTCGCACTTAAAGTTTAAAAAATTTCTCAATCCAAATCAAAAAAGTCGGTGCCGAGGAAGGGAGTTGAACCCTTACGCCCGCAAGGGGCATCGGATTTTGAGTCCGACGCGTCTGCCAGTTCCGCCACCTCGGCAAGCTATTAGCCCTAATTATAAAGGATAGATTTGGATCAAAAAAGGATTATACTTCCGTGCTCTAACAATAGAAGCGTCTAGTAAATGGATAACATTGACCTGAAAAATGTTAATTTTGAATTACTTTAAGAAAGGGTTAAATTTTAGTTCTCTTTCAACCGTAGTGTTTGGGCCGTGTCCCGGAAGGAGCTTAGTTTCAGGAGGCAAGGTCAGGAGTTTTGTTTTTATGCTTGAGTAAAGTTGTTGCCAAGAGGCATAAGGAAGGTCGGTTCTTCCCACTGAGTCTTGAAAGACTGTGTCGCCGCAAACACAAATATTATGCTGTGAAAAGTAAAAGCATAAGTGGCCGGGAGAGTGTCCTGGGGTGAAAAGAATTTTTACTTTCGTCTTATTAATGTCAAACTCACAATCATCTTGAACTGCGATGTCAGGTTCAGGACACCTTTTAAAAGTATCAGGTAGGCCAAACTGAGCTGCTATTTCTGGCACAAACTGTCTAAATTCTTTTTCAATAGGGTGAGCCAATAATTTTGCTTCTGGAAACTCTGTTTTTATATCCGCAACTCCTCCGCAATGATCAAAATGAGAATGGGTAAGCCAGATCTGCTGAACTTGCAGATTATGCTGCCGTAGCGCTTTTAAAATCTTGTCGTAATCTCCTCCAGGGTCTATCAGAAGAGTGAATTTTTCCAAACATATTATTCTGCAATTTTGCTCTACTGGGGTAACTGGGATTGTTATAATCTGAAGTTCGTTCATGAATGTTTTAATACTATCACACAATCCAGATTTATCGGAAAAAGAGCTAATCAAAGCCTTAGGCTCAAGCTTTAACGTTTACACAGCTGGCGAGCTTCCGCAGGATTTACAAGTTAAAGGGCATCTAAGCTTACCCCTGCCGCTAGGAAGATTAGACTTTCGACCCACACAGCACCTTGTTAATTGGAGCCAAAGGATAGGGATTAACTTTGATGTAGCATTATGTTTTAATTCACGCTTCCTGCTTTCGGCAATCTTTTGTAAGAAACTGAAAGTTGTTAGGAAAGTAATTGCTTATCGGGGCACTTTAGGAGGAGTCAGCCTTTTAGATCCCTCGGCGTGGTTTACTTTTCGAAGCTCGGCATTGGACAAAATTATTTGCAACTGCCAAGCCGTGGCTACAAGTTTAGCTCAGCATGGGATAGCAGAAAAAAAGTTGGAAATTATCTACAAAGGCCACAAGTTGGATTGGTATCTAAAAGATGAGACGTTTGAGGGAACTGCTGATTTTGTTAGCGCTTTAAATTTTAGGTTCAGCAAAGGGCTGTTTAGATTGTTTGGAATTTTTCGAGATTTGTCCGAATATTCTTTGGGAATTTTCGGAAAAGTTCCTGCTTGGGCAAGGCTACTGGCACCGAAGAATGTGAAATTTTTTGGATTCTTAAAAGAGCCCTGGCGGTTTTACCAAAATTTTAGAGGTTTTATTTTGCTATCGGGTAAGGAAGGGATACCTAAAGCTGTGATTGAAGCTGTAGCTAAAAAATTGCCAGTAGTATCGACTTCTGTTGGTGGTTTAAGGGAAGTTTTTAGCAACGATGCTATCTTCTTTATCAACGATTTCAAAAACAGAGAAGATCTGGCGGAGTTGTTTAAAAAGATCAAGGTCGGCGAAAGCCAGTTGAAAGAGATTGCTGAAAAAGCATTTTTACAAGCAAGCTTGCGATTATCTTTTGATTATTACGTTGCAAGGGTTATTAATTTGATTTCAAACTCTTAAGGGTATCTAGTAAAATTAAAGGTACAAAGCTTAAAAGTTTCTAGATGGATCAGACTGAGCCTAATAAATTTAAAGGAGGTTATTTTCTAGCAATACTTTTTTTATTTTTAGGCCTAGTTGCATTTTTAAGCTTCATCAACATTGAAAAACTAATGTATGAAAAAGCAAACCTGACTCAGCTAGTTGAGAGCCTTGAAAAGAACGAGTTAAAAGAGCTAGTAGTAAGAGGTCAAGAAGCTAAGTGGGAGAGGAAGGATGGCAAAAAGTTTGTTACTATAATACCTCCAGACTCTTCAATTGTTGATCGAGCAGTAAACAACAAAGTAGCAGTTACAATCCAAGAGCCCTCTAATGATGGATTGTGGTTAGCTATCATTTTGAATGGTCTTCTTCCTGTATTATTGATTGTGGGTTTGTTTTATTTCTTTGCTAAGCAAGTTCAAATAGGAGCCGGAAAAGGATTTAATTTTGGAAAGGCGAGAACCAGATTAGTTTCAGGTGGAAGTAAAAGGGTGACTTTTAGGGATGTCGCTGGTGTTGATGAGGCTAAGGAGGAACTGCAAGAGATTATAGAGTTCTTGAAAGATCCCAAAAAATTTTCTCGCCTAGGCGGTAGGATTCCAAAAGGGGTTTTGTTGGTTGGCCCTCCAGGGACTGGGAAGACTTTACTAGCGAAAGCGATAGCGGGGGAGGCAAATGTGCCTTTTTTCAGTATCTCGGGTAGTGATTTTGTTGAGATGTTTGTGGGTGTTGGGGCCAGCAGGGTGAGGGATTTATTTCAACAGGCAAAGAGGGCAGCTCCCTGCATTATCTTCATCGACGAAATAGACGCTGTAGGTCGTCATCGTGGCGCCGGTTTAGGGGGAGGTCATGATGAGAGGGAGCAGACTTTGAATCAGCTGTTAGTTGAGATGGATGGTTTTGAGAGCAATGAAGGAGTGATTTTAATAGCGGCCACTAATAGGCCCGATGTTTTAGATCCTGCGTTACTTAGGCCTGGCAGATTTGACAGAAGGGTTGTTGTTCCTCGTCCGGATTTCAGGGGTAGATTAGAGATTTTAAAGGTTCATGCTGCCAGAGTTCCTTTGAGTTCAGATGTTGATTTAGAAATTATTGCAAAGGGCACGCCTGGTTTTTGTGGGGCTGACCTTGAAATTCTTGTTAATGAAGCGGCTTTGAGGGCAGCTCGATTAAACAAAATCAGTGTGGACGCAAGTGATTTTGAATACGCAAAAGACAAAGTTTTAATGGGAGCTGAAAGAAAATCGTTGCTATTATCCGAGAAAGAGAAAAGGCTTACAGCTTACCATGAAGCAGGACATGCACTGGTTGCTAAAAGGTTACCGAATGCTGATCCAGTTCATAAATTAACTATAGTACCTCGTGGTATGGCTTTAGGATTGGTGCAGCAGCTTCCTGCGGGAGATAGGTACACATACACCAAAGATTATTGGCTAGACCAGTTAGCAGTTTTATTTGGAGGTAGGGTTGCTGAAGAGATAATTTTTGGTGAAATTACAACAGGCGCCAGCTCTGATATAGAGCGAGCCACTGAGATAGCAAGAAAGATGGTTACAGAGTGGGGTATGAGTGATAAACTGGGTCCGATAAATTTATCTACAAAGAAAGAGCATGTTTTTTTGGGGAAGGAGTTAGCAAGTCCTAGGGATTTTTCAGAAAAGCTCCAGGAAGAGGTGGATCACGAGGTAAGTTTAATTCTAAAAGCTCAGTATCGCAGGGCTTATGACATTATAAGCTCCGAGAGGGAAACTTTAACAAGATTAGCAGAGGCAGTTTTAGAAAAAGAGACTTTGGATTCCTTAGAGATTGATCAGATCGTCGGCGTATCAAACAATCAAAATGCTTAGATTAGTTAGGCTAGTTTCAGCCTTTTTTCTAGGTAGCTTGTTCTGTCAGGCTGCCTTAGCGCCTGTTGATGGGAACGATGTAGGTGTTGAAAATAAAATCGGTAATTCGATTGAAGATTTTGAGGTAGTTAACTCCAACGGTTCAACTGTTAAGTTATCTCAAGTTGCAAATGGAAAGGCTCTTATGCTGATTCCTGTTTATTACGAGTGTCCTTCAATTTGCGGGGTTATGGTTCAAGAAGTTTTGGGGTATGTTGAAAAGTCACGCTTTGTTCCTGGAAAAGATTATTCTCTTGCTTTTTTTAGTTTTGATAAAACTGAGGATTATAAGCTTGCAGCGGAGAAGAGGGAAGCTTTTTTAGCGGAAGTAGAAAAGGAAGGTAAGGCCGTAGAGTTTTTAACCGCTAGCCAGGAAGTTATTAGCGGTTTGATGAATCAGTTAGGTTTTAAGTTTGTTAGAAGAGGTAAAGATTTTGATCATCCACCTGCGGTCTATATTTTAAGTAAGGATCTTAAAATAAGCAGTGTTTTTAAAACAGTCATGCTGGATGTTGAGTCGGTAGATCTTGCTTTGGTTAATGCATCTGAAGGAGGTTTAGGAAATTTTTTTGATCGAGTTTTTTTGGTGTGCTCTAGTTTTGATCCTCTAAAAGGGAAATATACTTTAAGCGTGCTTAAAGTTGTTAGGTTAGTTGGCTTGATCACAGTGGTTTTATTAGGGGGGCTTTTATTTGTTTTATGGAAGAGCGAGAGATTGAGGTTTTAGGTATTAAAGTTCCGGAAAAATTTGCCGGGTTAGCCTTAGAAGTGAAGAAGGAGGTGGTATCTAAGATAGTTAACGAGCGCTTGGATGTTTTAAATTGGAGTTGGGATTATGTGGGAAATGGCAGTTTGGATCGGCTGGATTTAACTTTTAAAGGGTTAAATTTTTTAGCGAAGAAATCGGTGTTTTTAGCTCCGATAGATTTTCCAGCAAGAGGGAAAGGGATTGTTAAAAAAATTTTTCAGCATCTAAAATTTTGGGTGTATAGAATTTTTATTAGGCCCTTTATTTGGCCTTTTTTGGACGTTGATGTTAATTTTAAACGGCAATTTTTAAAAGTGGCTTATCATTTTATGGCAAGGCAAAAATAGTGAGGAAACGGTGCGTTAAAGCCAGAACGAAATTTATAAATAAGTTAAAAGTTCTTACGAACTCGAAAGTCTGCATGGTTCAATCTAAGTCTTAGTTGTCAGCCTGTTTATGTCTGATTTCAACTACCAGAGAAAGCTTTTGGGTGCAATAAGTGGCTCTTTAAGAAAGCCTGTGGCAGAAGACTGATTTTTGGTAAAATGTTAGGTAGGTTCTCTCGTTAAGCCAAAGGCGTTTTAAGTGTGATTTAGATGTCTGTTTTTAAAGTAATCTTAACGATTCTAGTGAATATTTTTACTTTGTTTTTATTTTTTGTTTTTTGTTTTGATTTTTATGCTCAGATAGTTTTGCAGGATGTAACCAGACAAGCAGCTAGATATAGTATAACTCGTGGCAGGATGGGGGATTTATGGTTTAATCCAGCTGCAGACGAGCCTACCTCGCTAATACACTTACTTTTTCTCGAGTTAAATGCATTAAATCAATCAAGTGAGGAAGAGATCTTGACTCTTGATATAGCCCCTTCGTTTTGCGGAGGGTCGTGCGAAGGCGACTTTTTAGCGTATTATCGAAATCTGTATTTAAATGAGATTCCCATGAACCCGGACCAAAACGTGCAAGTTCCCATTCTTGCTTGGTACTCGATAGGTTTGGCTAATAGGCTGGCTGTATCTCAGTTGGGGGGTGCGGTTAGTCAGTATCCTTGTTTTTTTCCGGGAACTATAGATAGGAATACCTTTCGCCTTCCAGAGGGGTTAATTGTAGATGGTTGTTTGCTTTGTTTTGCAAGGCCGTCGCAACCGGAGTGTCTCCAGAATGCTTTTGGAGGAGACTCGATTGTTGTAACTTGCATGTTTAATAGTGGAAATGCTGTAACTAACTTTGTTAGGAATTTAGGAGGCTTTTTTGGGGCGAACGTAACTGGCTTAGGGATCTTACTGGCTGAGTTTGTGGCTTTTTATCCATCTTCTCTTACTAACCCGTGTCTATGGCCAAGGTGTTAAAGATGAGCAGAGACTCAATAATAGTAGCTTCAAAAGGAAGCGCTGTAATTTTAAGTTTAATAACTATCCTTTGTTGTGGAATTATTTTTGTTGCATTAGTTTGGGTGCCTTTTTTTATTAAATCAAGCAAGTCTTACCTTCAAGTTTTCGTTGATGAGCTTTGCCTTAGATTGTATCAAGAGTTACCTTTTACTGCTGCCTTTGGTAATTTAAATTTAGACCTTCCACAAGATCGTTCAGCTTTCTCGGTAGCACTAAATAGAGTACGGACATTGATAAACTTCGGTAATGGTCCCGTGGCCTTTGTAGGCATAGTACCCTCGCAGGCAAACAGGGGCAGGCCAAATTTTGGCGGTACTGTAGCTGTCGAAAATTTAGCTTTTTTTCGGGTAATAGAAAACCGTCAAACCAATCAGTGGACACTATCGCTCAACCGTCTCGACCCTCGTGAAGACCCTCCTCCCCCAATAATACCTCAGTTTGAAGAGCATCTCCAAGCTCTTCATCCGACTCGCAGTGAAAATAGCGTGGTAATCTGTTTTTCTCAAGGCACTATTCAAAGGGCTGCTTGGATGTTACCGCTTATGAGGCAAGAAGATGCTACCGTGTCCGCTATATCGGGGTTGTTTCAGAATATCAGTAACATAAACAGTCCACCGACCTTGGATTTTGGTGCCTTAGCAAATAATCCATTAAGTGTAGCTACCTATCCTAGCCCTTTAGTTTTATTTGAGTGGGATAATCTGCAGGATCCGAATAATCAGCAGCAAAATTTCATGGTGTGTTCTGAACAAGGAGTCACAGTAACATGTGATGCAAATTCAAGCCACCAACAATTTAATGTTCGACGTGTTGCTAAAAAATTAACAGCAATTCACTTGATTAATATTCTTGCTAGAAACGGCGCTACAAGGCACAGCACTAGAGTAGGAGTAGTTTTGGGGGGCTCGAATGTAGAGCAGGGAGTTTTAATTAAAGCCGTTGGTGATGATCTTTTTAGGATTAGGTTAGACCGACCACTAGGGCTAAACTTTCCGGAGCAGCTGTGTAGATACTATAGCTCTCGCAAAACATCTTTGGAACGTTTATTTGCGAATTCTGCGTTGTTCAGGTTTGGAACGCTTGATTGTCAGGGCTTTATACAATCGAACCAATTGGACGTTTTAGATGTAATCTATTTCAGTGATCTGATCGATCGGGACAACCTCCTTAATCAGGGCGAACCCTTTAATGTAGCAGATGAACTTCCTCTTTCCCCCCACATAATTTGGATTGGCACTGAACCGGAGACATTTGGAGTCTTTTTGCAAAGGGTTTTTATCCCTGGTATTCGAGAAGCAAACAATGATGTTCGTCCAGTAGTAACTGCAATACTGTTCCCTAGAGAAGATGTGAATATTAATGAGCTGGCAGCTGTTCTGGCTAACTTAAATTTGATTGACTGGGAGCCCCCTCCTATTAATCAAGTTACAGGTTTAACCTTCAGATCGCCATTCTTCAATATTTTCGTTTTCGATGGTTGTGGTTATATTAATGTTCCTAACACAGTATCCAGAAACGATCGTCCGCCCTCACCTTATTGGCAATGCTTGACAGAAAACATGAACAGATTGGACGGCAACGTCTTTCAAGACTTCCTTCGAGCTTTCGCGGAAGGAGATGTTAGGCCTGAGTTCCCTGATGAAGAAATCCCCTTGGCTCCATTTGTTCAACAAGGTCGAGTTACCGGTGACACTATTGCGCAAAGACTAGCAGTTTACATCTACAGAACATTTTTAACATCCCGAGGATGGCTTTTTTAGCATGAGAGGGCAAGCATACGTAGAGTTTGCTTTATACACTGCCCTTTACATTATCGCGGGTGTAGGGCTTCTTGCGATTGTTTGGATAAGTGTCTCAGGTTTTGTCACAGCGCAAGCTAACCTCAGCAGTCAGCCTGTTCCCTGTTTAAACCTCATAAATTGCCAGCAGTAGCTTTAATCTAACCAATCTCTGAAAATGGAGGCCTAAGTAACATCAGCCTTGCTTCCTCTGCAAAGTAGGCAAAGTCTGGAATTGCGCTACCTAATTTTGAAATTTGTAACATTATATCAGCAGTTTGATTGATAAGCCGTGAGACATCACCTTCCTGAACATTATTGAATTTAAGCTCAAGCAGAAACTCTCTCCAATTTCCCAGCATAAGCCATCTGTAAACGGTGTACCCAGCGCTCTCTAAAACGCTTGAGCTAAAAGGCCTTAAACCTAAAAATAATTTATTCACCTTGTTTACTATGGATTTTACACCTTGAATAGCTTTAGAGGACAATGGCAACTTTCCTTGTAGGTAATTTTTAGTCTCATCACCCGCAATCAGCCCGAACAGTGCAGCAAGCTTAAACGAAGAGTCAACCTCTCTTATAAAATCGCTAGATAAAATCTCTCCAATCTCTACCAAAAAGCTAGAGCTTATCTCTGCCGCCCAAACCCCCTTTTCAGTTAAACTTCCATCTTTAATATAGCCCAGTTCAGTTAAGCATTCTAAAACTTTAACTAGCAGATTCATCTGACGGCTTTCAAGAGCCTTTCCTTGTTTTCTAAGCTGTGCGATTTTTTGCTTTAGCTTGCGAGAGCCT